>Ga0193717_1002647_pt1 | contig 10240 bp, 9 predicted proteins | sample U2c2metaG_FD_145900 | JGI IMG/M metagenome (GOLD analysis project Ga0193717, IMG submission 145900) | Soil microbial communities from a riparian zone of the East river system, Colorado, United States - U2c2 | ecosystem: Environmental > Terrestrial > Soil > Riparian zone | place: USA: East River...
CGCGATAATCGGCCGGATAGCCGCCGGGCGGATAATTGGGGTCGCGGGAATAGGTGGCTCCGGGGGCCAGCGGATAGCCCTGCGCCAGAGCAAGCGAGGTTCCCGCCGCGCCAGCCGCCACGGTCGCCAAAATGGTCAGAATGCGTTTGATCATCATCGCCCTTGTATAACCCCAAGCCGACACCGGATCGTTAACGGCCAGATGACGGAGGATAGCGGCGCATTCAAGACAAATCTGCGAATTCCCGCCGGATTCCGACATAATATCATGATCCCGGGCTTGCGTGGCCAGGATGCCGCACTGCTCGAAAAGCATCGCCCACGGACACGCCGGCCGCTTAAACCTCGCATTTTTAATAATCGCAGCCCCGCCCGTGCGGCTATTCTCGCAGCGGCCTGATTCGCAGCATCCTGGCGGTGCGCGAGACTTGGCCAACTCGGTGTCACCGCGTTCCCTGACGGCTCAAAGACCTTCGCGGACACTGCGCGTGAAGGCGGAAACAACCCCCCATGCTTCCCGGCCTTCGTTTTCTGTTCGCTGCGATCGTGTTGTCGATATCGATGCTGGTTTTCGGCCTCGGTGCCGCAGCGCTGCTGCGCGCCGCGCACGAGGAATTTGCCAACATCCCGTCGCGGCGCGCACCACCGGAGACCATGTTCGCGCAGCGCGGCCAAGCCGAGCCCACACTGGCGCTGGTTCGCATCGAAGCCCCGGAAGCGGACCAGAAAGCCGCGAGGCCGACGGCGTCGGACAATGTGCAGGATCAGCCGGCAATTGATTTGGTTCCGGCAGAGCCGGAAAAGCCCGCATCCGCGTCCGACGAGATCGCCGCGCTGACCGATGTGGCAACGCCGGCAGAGAATTCATCACGATCCGAAACGCCAAAGCGAGAAGTTGCGACATCCGAAATATCGGTTCCCGCCGAGGCATCCGCCGGGACCGACGCGCCGTCCACGCCCGTCGAGACAAAAGTCGCGGCGATTGCCGAGATGACACCGAGGGAGCCGGACCAAGCCGCCGCGGCTACGCCAGATCATGCAACCGCGCCGGTCGAGGACAGCGCCCGAATTGCGGAAACCAAGATCGCCACGCTCGGCGGCCCGTCCGTGACCATTGAAACGCCGACGCCATCGAGGCTCGCGCCTGCCGTGGTCAAGAAATCCGCGCAGACCCGGCGCGTCATCAAGCAGCGCAGGATTGCGCAACGCGCGCGCGTCGCACGTCCGGCGCCGCGCCAGCCCGCGAATCCGTTCGGTACGCCATTTGGCAGCTAGGTGCGTTCCGCGCCAACACTTGGCAGCGAATAGAGGGAATTGTTGCCAGGGATCGGAAAGCTAAAGCGGGAAGCGCTCGCCTTCCGATCCGCAATCAATTTCGCTCGCCAACTCTACTGCTCGACGAACGAAATATCGCCGACCACCGGCTTGGCGTCCGCCGCGGGTTCGCCGGACGGCACGATCGTCACCGTGTGATCGGCCTTCAGCAGCCCTCTGGCGTCGAGGTTCGCCACGACGTTCGTAACATCGAAGCTGACCGGCTTCGAGCCGTGCTGCGAATGATCGTCACCGTGCGGGACCGCGTCGAAGAAATTGAATGACCCGACATAGTTGCTGTTGATCGGATCCGACGGCGGAGTACCTTCAGGCAGATCGACATAGACACGATACACCGTCTCGGGCGGGGCGTCGGCCTTGATATTGCTGATGACCAGATAGAGCCGGCGATTCTCCGGCAGCGCCGAAAGCCGGGCTCCCAGCGACGCGGCGCCCGGCGCGGCAGCCGTTGGTGACGCCGCGGCCTGCACATTCACTCGGACCGGCGCCGCGCCGAGAGCAATCGGCCCGGCTTGCGACTTCGCCACCGTCGTTGCAGCCGCGGGCGCCGCGGCGGCGGCGCTGGGCGCTGCGGCGGCGGCGACAAGCATCGGTGCACCGATCAGTTGGTCGTATTTGTAATCGCACTTTTTGGTGTTGGTATAATCCTTCACGATCGCCTTGACTCCCTTGCCGTCCGGGCCGGCAAACACGAATGTCTTGTTCAGCCAGGTCGCCGTCGCGGGATTGACGTGGCCGGAGTTGTTCCAGCTTACCCAGATGCGATCGATATTGCAGTGATGCATCCAGAAGATCGGATCGTTCGCGGCCCACGGCACCGAACCCATGCCCTGCCCGTTGCCGACGAAGACGTGCACGTTGCCGTGAACCCCTTGGTCGAGCCCTAAATTGAATCCGGAAATGGCGTTTCCGGTGGGCAGATAGTTGGCCTGGGCAAGCGCGCTCGCCGGATTGAGGTCCATCGCAACGCCGATCCCGTTGAAGATCGGTTGGCCTGCATTGACTACGGCTCTGCGGTTGGGCCGGAATAGCGGACCCCACAGCGGATCGTTCTGCATGCGGAATTCTTTGGGAAGCGGATAACCAGCCGGTACCGAATAATTCCAGTACGGCAGCGAGAATGTCGGGTCCTTCAGCAGCGCTCGAATGATCTGCTCGAAATAGCAGACATACATCCGGTGCCAGGGAAGGAAGTACGGCTCGTCGGCCGGATTGAAATGCGCCTGGCAGGTGTTCCACATCTGCGTTGCCAGCGTCTTCTGTGGTGACGAACCCGCTCCGAAGATCGAGGCGATCGCGGCAGCCTTGGTGGTGTTGGTCGGAACTGCGTGGGTGTACCACTGGAAGGTCCAGCTCCGCGGGTCTGACGGCGGCAGCGCCATCATGAGCTTTACCGCCTGGGCGTATTTCTTGAGCATCGCCTGGCCGTTCGCCGATGCCAGATTGTACCGCGTCACCGTTGCGGCGTTCGCTTCACTGATGAAACCCGGGAACAGGCTCGCGCCTGCTCCTGCAAGCCCGCCTGCGACGAGATGACGACGAGAAAGTTTCGTCACGACTACCTCCTCTGTAAATGACGTTATGAAATCACGGCAACCATACCGCAGCACGCGCGGTGACACAACAAGACACAATCTTTAATTGTTTGATTAAATTGCCGGCGGGGCCGAAGCTGCCCGATTGAGCGGAGAGCTATTGCTCGACCAGTGCGATTTCGCCGATCACGGGCTTGGCGCTGGCGCGGGGGGCAGACGTCGGAACGATGGTTACGGTGGCGACCTCGCCCAAGGACTTGCTGGATTGCAACGTCCTGAGCAAATTGGTGACGTCGAAACTAAAAAAGCGGGGATCCCGCCCTCCCTTTGCGTCGCCATAGCTCATGGCATTGAAGAAATTCAGCGAGCCCACATAATGGGGTCCGTCCGGATTCGGAGCTACGCCCTCTGGCAGCGCAAGATAGACCTGATAAGCCACCTCAGGCTGCTCGTTGGTGCCGAGCCCCTTCACAACCAGGTACGCCTTGCGGCCCTGCCGCACCGCCGCAACCCGCGCGGATAGCGATGCAGCATTACCGGCGACGGGCGCAAGCGTTACGGCCACCGGCCCGGCGCCAAGCGCCACGGGTTTGCTGGCCGACGTCGCAAGCGTTTCAAAGGATTCAGCCGCCATCACGTTGACACCGGTTGTGATCGCCGCAATCCCGGCGATCATCAGCAAAGAAAACGGGTACCTGGTTCGCATGAGCTGTCGTCCTGGCACGCGCGGCGGCTACCTCGCACTCGAACGTGCCCCGGTGTAGCGCTTAAATTGTGGTTCAGACGGCACACACACCAGCCCCGGCCGCAGCAATTTTCCGTGACCTCTCCTCACGCCGGTCCGGTCGCAATCGGAGGCCCGTCAGGCAACCCCCATTCGGCCCACGAACCGTCGTAAAGCGCGGTGCCGCGCACGCCGAGCCGGTAAAGCCCGAGCGTCAGCACCGCGGCCGACACGCCGGAGCCGCAGGTCGTCACGATCGGTCTTGCCAACTCGATGCCGGCGCCAGTGAACGCAAGGCGCAGATCGTCCAGCGATTTCATCGCGCCGGTTTTGGCATTGAACAATTCAGCGTAGGGAACGTTGCGGCTGCCGGGGATGTGACCGGCGCGAAGACCCGGCCGCGGCTCGGCCACCGTGCCCTCGAAGCGCGGGCGCGGGCGCGCATCGATCACCTGCTCCGCATGCGTGTCCAGGTTGCCGATGAGGTGCTGCCTGTCGCGGACAAAGTCCGGATCGAGCATGACCTGGAATTTTCCGGGTTTTGGCGTCACCTTGCCGGAATGCGTCGGACGGCCTTCGGCTTCCCACTTCTTCAGGCCGCCATCGAGCACCTTCACCTTGCGATGGCCGAACGACAGAAACATCCACCACGCCCGGGGCGCTGCGACCCATCCGCCGGAATCGTAGGCCACGACGGTATCACCGCTGGAAATGCCGAGCGCGGCGACGTCCCGCGCAAATTGCTTCGCGTCCGGATACATGTGCGGCAGTGGCACCGAATGATCGGAAACAGTGTCGACATCGAAGAACACCGCTCCCGGAATATGAGCAGCGAGATAATCGTCGACCGGCAACGGTACGATGCCGGGCAGCTTGAACGACGCATCGATGATCTTGAGCTTCGGATCGTCGATATGGGCGGCGAGCCAGTCCGTGGAAACCAGCGGATCGTCGGCGGATGTCATTTGTCTAACGTCCTCTCAACTCTCGTCATGGCCGGGCATAGCCGTCCGAAGGACGGCGTCGCTTCCGCTCGCCTATGTCCCGGCCATCCACGTCTTCTCTTTCATCAACGCTGTAAGACGTGGATGCCCGGCACAAGGCCGGGCATGACGAAATTGACGGCCTCTCAAGCCTTCGCCTTCTTCGGCTCCCACTTCTCCACTGGCCCGCCGGCGTCGCGCCACGCGGCGAACCCGCCGCCCAGATGCGCCACCGGCTTCAGCCCCATGTCCTGCGCGGTCTTGGCCGCCAGCGCCGAACGCAGGCCGCCGGCGCAATGAAAGATGAACTTCTTGTCGCCCTGAAAGATCGGCTTGGCATAAGGGCTTTGCGGGTCGATCCAGAATTCCAGCATGCCGCGGGTGCAGGAGAATGCGCCGGGGATTTTGCCGTCGCGCTCGATCTCTCTGGGGTCGCGGATATCGACGATCACCACGTCGCTGTCGGCGCCGTTGTGGTAGGCCGCGATGGCATCGGCCGCGCTCACGGTCTCGATCTGCGCATTGGCTTCGTCGATCATCGCCTTGATTCCGCGGTGGATGGTCTGGGGCATTAATGGTCCTCTTGTCCCGGACGCGGTGCGGCATCCTTCATGCCGCTCCGCAGAGCCGGGACCGTTACGAACGCTGCCTTTGTTACGGCCCCGGCTCTGCAGTGCACCGCTTCGCGCTGCACTGCGTCCGGGGCACGAAACCTACCGCACCAATTCCTTCATCGCGCTTTCGAGGCCTTCGATCGTGATCGGGTACATGCGCTGCGAAAACAGCCGGCGGATGATGGTGGTGGATTCCGAATAGTCCCAGTGCCGCTGCGCCACCGGGTTGAGCCATACCGCATGCGGATAGGTCCGGGTGATGCGCTCCAGCCAGACCGATCCCGCCTCCTCGTTGACGTGTTCGACCGAGCCGCCGGGTACCATCACCTCGTAGGGTGACATCGACGCGTCGCCGACAAACACCACCTTGTAGTCGTGCGGGTATTTGTGCAGCACGTCCCAGGTCGGCGTGCGGTCGGTGAAGCGGCGGCGGTTCTGCTTCCACACGCCCTCATAAAGGCAATTGTGGAAGTAGAAATATTCCATGTGCTTGAACTCGGTCTTTGCCGCCGAGAACAATTCCTCGACCTGTTCGATGTGCGAGTCCATCGAGCCGCCGATATCGAAGAACACCAGTACCTTGACCGCGTTGCGCCGCTCCGGGCGCATGTGCACGTCGAGATAGCCGTGGGTGGCGGTCTCCTTGATGGTGGTGTCGAGATCGAGTTCGTCCGCCGCGCCGGTGCGGGCGAATTTGCGTAAGCGCCGCAGCGCGATCTTGATGTTGCGGATGCCGAGTTCGACATTGCCGTCGAGATCCTTGAACTCGCGGCGATCCCACACCTTCACCGCGCGAAAATTGCGGTTCTTCTCCTGGCCGATGCGGACGCCTTCGGGATTGTAGCCGTGCGCGCCGAACGGCGAGGTGCCGGCGGTGCCGATCCACTTGTTGCCGCCCTGATGGCGGCCCTTCTGTTCCTTCAGCCGCTCGCGCAGGGTTTCCATGAGCTTGTCCCAGCCCATTGCCTCGATCTGCTTCTTCTCTTCCTCGGTGAGATATTTTTCGGCCAGCTTCTTCAGCCATTCGGCGGGAATGTCGGCCTTTTCCATGGCGTCGAGCAGGCTTTCCAGCCCCTTGAATACCGTGCCGAACACGCGGTCGAACTTGTCGAGATTGCGCTCGTCCTTCACCAGCGAGGCCCGGGACAGATAATAGAAATTCTCCACCGTCTGCTCGGCAAGGTCGGCGTTGAGCGCCTCCATCAGCGTCAGCAGGCTTTCCAGCCCCTTGAATACGGTGCCGAACACGCGGTCGAACTTGTCGAGATTGCGCTCGTCCTTCACCAGCGAGGCCCGGGACAGATAATAGAAATTCTCCACCGTCTGCTCGGCAAGGTCGGCGTTGAGCGCCTCCATCAGCGTCAAATATTCGCGCAGCGTCACCGGGACCTGGGCGTCGCGCAGCGATGTGAAGAATTGCAGGAACATGGTCAGCACTTTGCCCTTGATAGGGCATTCGTCAAGGGCTTGTGGCGCAGGTCCGGACCGCAGCTTTGAAGATGCCGAGCCGTCCGGCAACCTGTAAAGTCTCGTCCGCGGCCTAGAATGCCGGGGCACTTTCAACTAAAGTTGAGCCGTTGAGGTCTCAAACCGGGGGGAATTCCATGGGTATCGACTCCATTATCGTCTGGCTTATCGTAGGCGCCATCGCCGGCTGGCTCGCCGGCCTGATCGTCAAGGGTGGCGGCTTCGGCCTGCTCGGAAATATCGTCATCGGCATCATCGGCGCGGTCGTCGCGGGCTGGCTGTTGCCGCAACTCGGGATCACGCTGGGCGGAGGCATCATCGCCGCGATTATCCATTCCGCCATCGGGGGCGTGATCGTTCTGGTCATCATCTCGCTGATCAAACGCGCCTGACGACCCACTTCATCCCGGAACGACCGCCGCCAGGGCGGTCGTTTCATGTCCAATAATAGAAACAGCAAGGCAAAACTTCCGATGAAATTTACCGGCACGAAAGACTACGTCGCCACCGATGACCTCAAGATCGCCGTCAATGCCTCGATCGTGCTGGAGCGCCCGCTGCTGATCAAGGGCGAACCCGGCACCGGCAAGACCGTGCTGGCCGAGGAAGTCGCGAAGGCGATCGGCGCACCGCTGTTGACCTGGCACATCAAGTCCACCACCAAGGCGCAGCAGGGGCTTTACGAATACGACGCAGTGTCGCGGCTGCGCGACAGCCAGCTCGGCGACCAGCGCGTGTCCGACATCAGCAACTACATCAAGCGCGGCAAATTGTGGGACGCCTTCACCCACGACAAGCGGCCGGTGCTGCTGATCGACGAAATCGACAAGGCCGACATCGAGTTTCCCAACGACCTTCTGCTTGAACTGGATCGCATGGAGTTCTTCGTCTACGAAACCGGCGAGAACATAAAAGCAAAACTGCGCCCGATCGTGATGATCACCTCCAACAATGAGAAGGAACTGCCGGACGCGTTCCTGCGCCGCTGCTTCTTCCACTACATCAAGTTTCCCGACCAGGAGACCATGAACCGGATCGTCGACGTGCATTTCCCCGGCATCAAGCAGCGCCTGGTGCAGGAAGCGCTGCGCATCTTTTTCGAGGTGCGCGAAGTGCCTGGGTTGAAGAAAAAACCATCGACTTCGGAACTGCTGGACTGGCTGAAACTGCTGCTCAACGAGGACATGACGCCGGAAATGCTGCGCGAGCGCGACCCGCGAAAACTGATCCCGCCACTGCACGGCGCGCTATTGAAGAACGAGCAGGACGTGCATCTGTTCGAACGGCTGGCGTTCTTGAGCCGCAGAGAAGTGTAAGGACCACAGGCGAAGGCGCGAGGCCGAATGAACGTTCAGAGCAAAATCGATGGCGCGTCGACTGTCGGCACCGAGCGTTTCGACGTTGTTATCGTCGGGGCCGGCATTTCGGGCGTCGGCGCGGCGTATCATCTGACCACGCAGTGTCCCGACAAGAGTTTTGTCGTTCTTGAAACGCAAAAAACCTTCGGCGGCACGTGGTCGACGCATCGTTATCCCGGCATCCGTTCCGACAGCGACCTCCACACCTTCGGCTACCGCTTCAAACCATGGACCAGCGCGCCGATCGCGACCGCGAGCGAAATCCTTAGCTACATGGGTGAGGTGATCGAAGAGAACAACCTCGCCAAACACATCCGATATCAGCACACGATTTCGTCGGCGCGCTGGTCGAGCGAGGCAAATTCATGGACCATCGAGGCCGTAAGAACCGATACCGGCGAGCAGCTTCGTTTCACAGCGAATTTCTTCTGGATGTGCCAGGGCTATTACCGGCATTCCGAAGGCTACACGCCGGAATGGCCCGACTTCGACAGGTTCAGGGGCCGGGTCGTGCATCCGCAGAAATGGCCGGAAGACCTCGACTACAAGGACAAGAACGTCGTCGTGATCGGCTCCGGCGCCACCGCCGCGACGCTGATCCCTTCCATCGCCGATGATTGCGCGCATGTCACGATGCTGCAGCGTTCGCCGACCTGGTTCCGCACCGGGCGCAACGCCATCGAGATCGCCGAGACCTTGCGCAAGCTTCAGGTCGACGAGGCCTGGATCCACGAGATCACGCGGCGCCATATTCTCTACGAGCAGGACGCATTCACGCGCCGCACTTTCAGCGACCCCGAGAGTGCGAAGAAGGATTTGTTGTCCGCAGTCGAAGCCTATCTCGGTCCCGACTACGACATCGCGGCGCATTTCACGCCGACCTATCGGCCGTGGCGGCAGCGCATCGCCTTCATTCCCGATGGCGATTTGTTTCAGAGCATCAAGGCCGGCAAGGCGTCGGTCGTCACCGACGAGATCGAGCGCTTCACCGAGACCGGCATTTTGCTGAAATCCGGCAAGGCGCTGCAAGCCGATATCATCGTCACCGCGACCGGCTTCCATCTCAGCGCGCAGGGCGACATCGAATTTCAGATCGACGGCAAGCCGCTGAAATTTTCCGACACCGTGACCTATCGCGGCATGATGTTCACCGGCGTGCCCAATCTTGTCTGGGTGTTCGGATATTTCCGCGCCAGCTGGACGCTGCGGGTCGATCTGGTCGCCGACTTCGTGTGCCGGCTGCTCAACCATATGAAGGCGACCGGCGCGCGCAAGGTCGAGGTGGCGCTGCGCCCGGAAGACCACAACATGCCGCTGCTGCCCTGGATCGATCCGGAGAATTTCAACCCGGGCTACATGATGCGCGGCATGCATCTGTTGCCGAAGCGCGGCGACAGGCCGGAATGGCAGCACAACCAGGACTACTGGGCCGAGAAGGACGAATTTCCAGCGATCGATCTCAACGATCGGGCGTTCGTATATGGGTAGACGTCGTCCGCGCGATGGCGCCCCGGACGCAGCGCAGCTCGCCCTTTCTTAACCTCTCCCCGCTTTTTCGCGGGGAGAGGTCGAAGCCGGAGCGCAGCGAAGGCTTCGGGTGAGGGGCGAGGCAGTGCGCGAAACACGATTGATGACTCTCGGATCGTGCTTGCTGCGTTGAAGTCCTTCCGACCCGAGAAGTTTCGACTCCGGTCAACGCAGTGCCTGGCCCCTCACCCGGCGCTTCGCGCCGACCTCTCCCCGCGAAAGAGCGGGGCGAGGTTTAAGAGTGCCTCGCTTCAAATTTCGATTCGTAGATTCAAACAGCCAAGCGCTCGCGTTCTCGCGCCGCCGCGCGAGGTGGGCTTTTAGTTTTCTCCCCTCAACTTTGAGGGGAGATGGAGCGCCGAAAGACGCGCCTTGGTAGTACAAAAAGCGCCTTTCGGACGCTCCATCGCGGGATTTAGGGCTGAGGGACCGTTCTTCCGGGGACTCGGCTGCCTTGCGGCACGACGGTTTCCCGCCGCTCGCCTGTCTCCGTCCAGCCACGTCAGTGGCAGAGCCCCCTAGTGGGCCCGGACGGGAACCCTCAGCCTCCGAGTCCGTGCTTGCGAGGCACAGCCGCGGACGCCGCATCCGACCGGCTTGGGTTACCCCGCCCCGGCCAAGCTTTCGCTCTGTCCCACTTCAGTAACGCCTCTAGAAGCGCCCCTCACTGGACAGGACGCCATCAGAATAAGAGAGG
>Ga0193717_1002648_pt1 | contig 10240 bp, 10 predicted proteins | sample U2c2metaG_FD_145900 | JGI IMG/M metagenome (GOLD analysis project Ga0193717, IMG submission 145900) | Soil microbial communities from a riparian zone of the East river system, Colorado, United States - U2c2 | ecosystem: Environmental > Terrestrial > Soil > Riparian zone | place: USA: East River...
CTTTGAGCCATACAAGCCAGAGCCCAACCACCACTAAGCCGGGGAAAGTGTCGACACATTCCCCAGGAGCAGACCGAGCCCCAGTCAGGCTTGGTACAGCAGCTCCCCGCCGACGACAGTGCCAAGTACACGGATGTCGTCGAAGCTCGCTTCATCGATCGGATCCGCCGACAGGGCAACAAAATCGGCGAGTTTCCCCGGTTCCAGCGTGCCAACGTCGTGCTCGCGGAACGCCGCATAAGCCGAGCCGTGGGTGTACGCCCGCAACGCCTGTTCCGGAGTCAATCCCTCCAGAGGGCCGAGCAGCTCGCCCGAGGACGTCCGGCGCCGCACCATATCCGCGATCCCCAGCAGCGGCGCACCATTCACAACCGGCCGATCCGAGCTCCCGGGAAGCACACAACCCGCGTCGAGCACACTACGCAGCCGATAACACCAGGCTTCGCGCTCCGGCCCGAGCGCGGCTCGCATCCCGTCGCCGATCTCGTTGACGAACCGTCCCTGTGGCGAAGGAATCAGGCCCAGCGAAGCGATCCGGGCGAGTTCGGCGGGCGAAACGACCGCGCAGTGTTCGATCCGGTGTCGATGGTCGGCGCGCGGGAATTTCGCCAGCGCGGCGCTGTAGGCGTCCAGCACCACGGAAATCGCGCGGTCGCCGATCGCGTGGGTCGCGATCTGCCAGCCCGCCGCGTGGGCGCGCAGGATCGTGCGGGCGAGTTCGTCCTCCGGCACCTGGAAGTAGCCGCGGTTGTCCGGCTCGCCCGCGAACGGCTCGTGCATCGCGCAGGTCCGGCCGATGAGCGAGCCGTCGGCGAAAAGTTTCAGCGGGCCGATCCGCAGCCATTCGTCGCCGAAACCGCTGCGCAGCCCCAGATCCAGGCCGAACTCGACGTCGTCGGACGCCGCGTGCCCGACGACGTGCAGCACGCTCGCGGCCACCATGACCGTGCTGCGCACCCGAAGGACACCGCGTTCGCGCGCGAGCTGGTACGCGGCGAGTTCCACCGGCGTCTGCCCCACCAAGCCGCCGCCGATCCCGGCTTCCTGCACGCTGGTGATGCCCTCGGCCAGGTAGTGGGCGCTCGCCCGGTCGAGGCCGCGGACCACGGTGTCGATCGGGGTCGGGTAGACGAGCGGGTTCAGCAGGAGCTGCGCCTGCTCGCGCAGCAGCCCGGTCGGCGAGCCGCCGGCGTCCTCGACGACATCGCCGCCGACGGGCACGTTCACCAGATCGAGTTTCCCCAAAACGAGTGAATTCACCACGCTCATATGCCCGGAGGTGTGCTTGACGCGCACGTGGTGCTCCGGCGCGGCGCGGTCGAGGCCGTGGCGCGTCGGATGACCGCCGGCGAGTTTGTTCTGGTCGTACCCGCTGCCGACGATCCAGCTGCCCGCGGGCTGTTCCTTCGCGCGGCGAGCGATGGCGTCGTAGACCTCGTCGACGCTCTTGCACCCCGAAAGCGGCACGTCGTCGAGGCCGATGCCGAACCAGGCCATGTGGTTGTGTGCATCGTGGAAGCCCGGCGTGACGAAGGCGCCACCGAGGTCCACCCGGGCCGACGTCGACAGCGCCCGGGCGTCTTCACCGACGGCGACGATCCGCCCATGCAGCACGGCAAGCGCGTCCGTCCGCCCGACACCGGTGATGACCTGCGCGTTCTCGTAGACCGCATCCACTCGCATACTCGCCGACCCTATCGATCGATCGATCGGTCGTCTAGGCTCCGGAGCCATGAGCACTGTCGAGTTCGCCTATGACGACGGCGTCGCCCTGATCTGGCTGAACCGCCCCGAGCGGCTGAACGCGGTCGTCCCCGCGCTCGTCGACGACCTACTGGAAGCGCTTGAAGCGGCCGCGAACTCCGGCGCGCGAGCCGTGGTGCTCGCCGGGCGCGGGCGGGCGTTCTGCGCCGGTCACGATCTCAAAGAGCCCATCCCGGACGGCGATTCGCGCGCCCGGCTCGACCGGCTCCAGGACGTCACCAGGCGCCTGCGGACGCTGCCGCAGCCGGTGATCGCCGCCGTCCACGGCTACGCGATCGGCGCGGGCGCGGAGTTCGCGCTGGGCTGCGACCTGATCCTGGCCGCGGAGGACGCCGTGTTCGCGTTCCCCGAGGTGTCGCTCGGGCTCAGCGTCACCGGCGCCGCGTCCCGGTTGCTGCCGATGCTGGTCGGGCCGCTCAAGGCGAAGGAGCTCCTGCTGCTGGGCGAGCGGGTCGACGGCACAGCCGCCCGCGATATCGGCCTGGTCAACGCGGTCGTGCCCGCCGACGAACTGATGGACCGGGCCGTCGCCTGGGCGACCAAGATCGCCGGGCACCCCGCCGAGGCCGCGACGATGGCCAAGCGCGCGCTCGACTCCGGGCTCGACGGCACGCTGGAGGGCGCGCTGGAACTCGAAGTCAGCCACGCGCTGATCACCGAGCATTCGGCCGCGGTCAAGGCGTCCACCGAAGCGTTCCGGAGCCGGGCATGACCCTGGTCGACCTGGTCACCCAGGCCGCGGAACGCTGGCCCGCCAAGACAGCGTGGATCTTCGACGCCACCGGCGAGCGGTTCACCTTCGCCGACATCGACGCGCGCAGCAGCCAGATCGCGGTGGCGTTGCGCGAATTCGGTGTCGAGCCGGGTGACCGGGTCGCGGTGATGCTGCGCAACCAGCCCGAGTTCCCGCTGGTCTGGCTCGCGCTGGCCAAGCTGGGCGCGATACTGGTGCCGGTCAACACCGGCTACCGCGAGTTCGACGGCGCGCACGTGCTCAGCCATTCCGGCGCGCGGTTCGCCGTCGCCGCGGACGAATTCCTCGAACTGCTCACCAAAATCGCATCGGCAACACAGCTCGAGCGGGTATTGACCGTCGACGAGCTCACAAAAAATACGCGCGAAACCACCGAGACGTTTTCGACCGAGCCCGAGCGGCCGGTCAACCTCCAGTACACCTCCGGCACCACCGGCGCGCCGAAGGGCTGTGTGCTGCCGAACCGGTACTGGTCCACGCTGGCCGTCGGACTCGCCACGGACTTCCCCTCGATCGCCGACGACGACGTCATGCTGACCGCACAACCGTTCCACTACATCGATCCACAGTGGAACGTCGCGTTAGGACTGGCTTCCGGCGCGACGCTGGTGGTGCTGGACCGGTTCCACCCGTCGACGTTCTGGTCGAAGGTCCGCGAGTACGACGTCACCTGGTTCTACTGTCTCGGCCTGATGCCGACACTGCTGCTGCGGCAGCCGGAATCCCCCGAGGACAAGCAACACAAACTGCGGGCGATCTGCGCGTCGGCGATCCCCCGTGACCTGCACGCCGAACTCGAAGCGCGCTGGGGTGTGCCGTGGTTCGAAGCCTTCGGCATGACCGAGACCGGCGGTGACATCCGGATGTCCGAAGAGGACCACGACGCCCTTGTCGGCACCGGCTGTCTCGGCAGGCCATCGCGCGACCGTGAAGTGATGATCGCCGACGAGGCCGGAAAACCACTTCCCCGCGGCGAAACCGGTGAACTGCTGATCCGCGGGATCGGGCTCATGCACGGTTACCACGAAGACCCCGAAGCGACGGCGAAGGCGTTCACCGGCGGCTGGTTCCACACCGGTGACCTGGCGAGCATGGACGCCGAAGGCCGCGTGTACTACGTGGGCCGCACCAAGGACATGATCCGGCGCAGCGGCGAGAACGTCTCCGCGGACGAGGTCGAGCGCGCGCTGATGCTGCACCCGGACATCCGGCTGGCGGCGGTCATCGCGGTGCCCGACGACCTTCGCGGCGAGGAGATCAAGGCGTACGTCGTGCTCGGTGCGCAGAACTCACCGCCTGAGGAATTGGCCGAGTTCTGCGCCCGGAAACTGGCCTATTTCAAGGTTCCGCGCTACTGGGCGGTGGTGGATTCACTCCCGATGACCCCGTCCGAGCGCGTCGCCAAGGGCGAACTGCGCAAGGACGCCGACCCGCTCGCGGGCACCTACGACAGAACGGTCAAGTCGTGGTTGTAGACAGCCGGGACAGGGTGCGCGCGGCGGCGGTGAAGCTGTTCGCGGACAAGGGTTTCCACGGCACCGGGATCCGGGATCTGGCGCAGGCGGCCAAGCTTTCGTCCGCGAGCCTCTACCACTACATGGGTACCAAGGAAGAACTCCTCGCCGACATCATGCGCGAGTCGCTGGAACGCCTGCTGGCAGCGGCCGCGCTGGCCACCGAAGGCGTCGAAGATCCGCGGTTGCGGCTGGGCAAACTGGTCGCACTGCACGTGATCACCCACGCTTCACAGCCGAGCGAAACCCGGGTGGTGGACAACGAGGTGCACGCGCTGTCCCCCGCGGCGAGGAAGACGATCGTCGGATTGCGTGATTCCTACGAACTACTTTGGTCTGAAGTCATCGACGCCGGAATCGACGCGGGGGTGTTCCACACGGGGCAGCCGGCGGTGACCAGACGCGCACTGCTGGAGATGTGCAGCGGGGTCGCCAGGTGGTATTCGCCACGTGGCACATTGACACTTGACCAGCTCGCGGCCCACTACGCGGAGCTGGTCATGCGGGCGCTCGGCTGCCTCGACGTCGGTGAACAACCCGATCTGAAGCACTGCAGAACGCTGGTTTCACAGGTTTGGAGTGTAAGGATCTAGCGAGGTGGGGGCGTGTACGCCTTGCCCCAGCGGCATTACTGGGGGACGCTCGAAGGGTGACTGAGCAAACGATCCAACTGGAACTGGATGACTCGGGTCTCTCACCAGGCCTGCCGGTACCGACAAATCCTCGGGATCAGGTACAAGATGTGCCCTATCGCCCGGTGGAATTCCGCGATGACGACCTCCCGACGGCCCTCGAACGGGCGTCCGCCTGGCTGAGGCAAGCACAGGAGTGGCTGGGCGAACCGCTGGACGTCCTCTCCATCCATCTGGATTACGACGACCGCAAGGGTTCCCCGTACTACGACGTCAAGTTGCTGTGCAACGAGGAAGACCTGGCCGGCGTCCCCATCGCCATGCGCGCCAAATCCGAGGAGTAACAACCGGCACTTGTCGACAAGTGCCGGTCGCTCAAGATATGAGAGATCGGCACTTGTCGACATAAGCCGTGCAGGTCACCCAAGCGAGCCGCCGACCTTCACGTGCCCCTTGAGCAGGTTGCGCGCGATGGTCCGGCGCTGGATCTCGTCGGTGCCCTCATAGATCCGGAGCAGCCGCAGTTCGCGGTACCAGCGTTCGATCGGCAGCTCACGGGTGTACCCCATGCCGCCGTGGATCTGCAGGATCCGGTCGACGATCTCGTTGGCCTTCACCCCGCCGTACAGCTTCGCGACGGACTGCGCGTGCCTTGAATCGAGCCCGGCGTCGACCTGCCATGCCGCGTGCAGGACGAGCCAGCGCAACGCCTCCAGTTCGACACCGGAGTCGGCGATCATCCACTGGATGGCCTGGCGTTCGGCGATGAGCTGCCCGAACGTCGACCGCGTGTTGGCGTGGTCGATGCCCATCTGGATCAGCCGCTCGCAAGAGCCGATCGCGCGGGCGGGCAGCAGGTAACGGCCGCGGCCGATCCACTGCATGGCCAGGTCGAAGCCGTGGCCGAGCTCGCCGAGGATCTGCGTCTCCGGCACGCGGACGTCCTCGAAGATCAGGGCCGCCGGACCCCACTCGCCCATGGTGTCGATGTACTCCGAGCGCCAGCCCATGTCGCGGTCGACAAGGAAGCAGGTGACGCCGCCGTTCGCGCCCTTCTCGGGGTCGGTGATCGCGAAGACCATGGCGAAGTCGGCTTCGTTCCCGCCGGTGATGAAGGTCTTCTCGCCGTTGATGATCCAGTCGGTGCCGTCCTTACGGGCGGACGTCCTGATCGCCTTGGCGTCGGATCCGGCACCCGGCTCGGTGATCGCGAAGCACGACTTGCGCTCGGCCTCCAGCAGGGCGGTCATCACCGCGGACAGGCCCATGCCGCCGTGCGACTCCGGCGTCTGGACGCCCCAGAAACCGGACTCCTTGGCCTTGAGCTGCAGCTCGGTCAGCTCGTCGGAGGTGATGCCCGGCTTGCCGTCACGCTCGCGGCGCAGGACCTCCTGCTCCCGGGGGACGAGCTCTTTCTGCACGAAAGTGCGAACCCAGTCGCGCACTTCACGTTCTTCGGTGCTGAGGGTGAAATCCATGGTCGGCGGCTCCTAAAGTGCCTACTAAGCGCTCGCTTACGACATTAACACCCAGCGGTGCCCGTCCGCTGTCGCATGTCGCGCCGGTTCACATGAAAAGCGCGAACGCGGTAGGTTTCCTCCCGCCAGTACCGGCGTCAAGGAGGACCCATGACCGTCGAGCCACCCGTCCAGCGGCGGGATCGCACGCAATACCTGTACATCGCGGTGATCGCCGCGGTGATTCTCGGTATCGCCGTCGGCTTGGTCTTCCCGGCGTTCGGCAAGGAACTCAAGCCGCTGGGCACCGGGTTCGTGAACCTGATCAAGATGATGATCTCGCCGATCATCTTCTGCACGATCGTGCTCGGCGTCGGCTCGGTGGCCAAGGCCGCGAAGGTCGGCAAGGTCGGCGGGCTCGCGATCGGGTACTTCCTGATCATGTCGACCGTGGCGCTGGCCGTCGGCCTGGTCGTCGGCAACATCCTCAAGCCGGGCGAAGGCCTGCACATCACGGCGTCGATAGCCCAGCAGGGCCAGTCGCAGGTCGTCGAAAGCCAGTCCACCACCGAGTTCCTGATCGGCATCATCCCGACCACACTGGTTTCGGCGTTCACCTCTGGCCAGATCCTGCAGACGCTGCTGGTCGCGCTGCTCGCCGGGTTCGCGCTGCAGAAGCTCGGCACCAAGGGCGAGCCGATCCGCCGCGGTGTGGAGAACATCCAGCGCTGGATCTTCCGCATCCTCGCGATGATCATGTGGGCCGCCCCGGTGGGCGCGTTCGGCGCGATGGCCGCGGTCGTCGGCGGCTCCGGCTGGGCCGCGCTCAAGGGCCTGCTGATCATCATGGTCGGCTTCTACATCACCTGCGTGCTGTTCGTCTTCGTCATCCTCGGCGGGCTGATGTGGCTGGTCACGAAGCTCAGCGTGTTCAAGCTCTTCCGGTACCTCGGCCGCGAGTTCCTGCTGATCCTGTCGACGTCGTCGTCCGAGTCGGCGCTGCCGCGGCTCATCGCGAAGATGGAGCACCTGGGCGTCAGCAAGCCGGTCGTCGGCATCACCGTCCCGACCGGCTACTCCTTCAACCTCGACGGCACCGCGATCTACCTGACGATGGCGTCGCTGTTCATCGCCGACGCGCTCGACAAACCGCTGTCCATCGGCGAGGAGATCTCGCTGCTGGTCTTCATGATCATCGCGTCGAAGGGCGCCGCCGGGGTCACCGGCGCCGGACTCGCCACCCTCGCCGGTGGCCTTTCGGCCCACCGGCCGGAACTCGTCGACGGCGTCGGCTTCATCGTCGGCATCGACCGGTTCATGTCCGAGGCCCGCGCGCTCACCAACTTCGCCGGCAACTCGATCGCGACCGTGCTCGTCGGCACCTGGACGAACGAGATCGACCGCGAACAGGTCGACCGCGTACTCGCCGGTGAAGACCCGTTCGACGAGGCGACCCTGCTCGACGACCACGCGGCCCAGCCGGAGCCGGAGCCCGTCAAGTGATCGAGTGCACGGTGTGGTGGTCGAGCCCGCTCCCGAACGAGCCGAAGTACCTCGATCTGCTGGATTCGCTGGAGAAGGGCCGTCATGAGGCCTACCGGCAGGAGATCGACCAGCGCCGGTTCCTGACCGGCCGGGTACTCGCCAAGACCGTGGCCGCCGAGCAGCTCGGCACCACCGCGGACAAGATCACCTTCGACGCGACCTGCGACGATTGCGGGAAACCGCACGGTGTCCCCCGCGTGCCCGGCGCGGCGCTGGCGCTGTCCATCTCGCACTCCGGCGAGATGATCGGCGTCGGTGTCACCACCGGTACCAAGCTCGGCCTCGACGTCGAAACGGCGACGCGGCGGGCCGATGACTCATTGATCGAGTACGCGCTGAACCCGGCGGAGATGGCAGGCCTGGCCGGGCTCGACGCCGAAACCCGCGCGACGGCCTTCTTCACCTACTGGACGCGTAAGGAAGCCCTGATGAAGGCGACCGGGCGCGGCCTGAAGATCCCGCTGAAGGCCATCACGCTGTCGAAGTACGACGAGCAGGCGGCGCTGCTCAACTCCGAGGACCCGGCGCTCGACCCGGCCGGCACGCGCCTCGAAGACCTCAAGGCCGGCGAAGGCTACCGGGCCGCTGTCGCGTTCCTGACCAGCGACGACGTCTCCGTCACCGAACGCTGGTGGACGCCGTGATGAGGGGCTACGTCGGCAGGTCCAAGCCCATCGCTCGAAGCAGGGTCTGGAACTTGGCGGACGTCTCGTCGAGCTCCGCCCGGGGATCCGACTCAGGCACGATGCCGCCCCCGGCGTAGAGCCGCATCGACGTCTCCGCGACTTCGGCACAGCGGATCGCGACGGCCCATTCACCGTCGCCGTCCGCGTCGACCCAGCCGACAGCTCCCGCGTAGTACCCGCGGTCGAACGGTTCCAGCTCGCTGACCAGCGCACGGGCTTCGTCCGTCGGCGTGCCGCAGATGGCGGGCGTGGGGTGCAGCGCGGCGGCGAGTCGCAGCGCGGTGATGTCCCGGTCGATCAGCTCACCGGTGATGGTGGTCCCGAGATGCCACACGGCCGGCGTCGACACCAGGTCCGGCTCGTCCGGCACGTCCAGCGACCGGCAGAACGGCCGTAGCGTCTCGACCAGTGCTTCGGTGACGGCGGCGTGCTCGATGTGGTCCTTCTTCGACCTCAGCAGCGCCTCGCCGTTCGCCCGGTCGGCGACCGGGTCCGCGGAGCGCGCCGTGGTGCCCGCGTGTGGATGGGAGATCACCCGCAGACCACGTCGCGCCAGCAGCAGCTCGGGGGTCGCGCCGACGATCGTGCGGGAGTCCGGCAGCGCGGCGGCATAGGTGTAGTCGCGCGGGTTGTCCTTGGCGAGGTTGCGGACGATCTGCTCGGGACGCACGGCGCCCGCGAAGTCGAGATCGAGGGCACGGGCGAGAACGACCTTGCGCATCCGGCGGTCCGCGAGTGCGGCCACCGCGTCGGCGACGGCGAGGAGATGACGCTCCGGAGACGGCACGGAACGCGTGGAAAGCGGTGCGGCGAGCACCTCTCGAGGCATGGCCTCGAGCACGGGACCCGTGCGATGCAGGGTCCGCGGAATGATCATGTGCCCCGGCGTACGCGTGCCGGGACTGGTGTCGAACGGGAGCACCCCGACCGCCACCGGAACGGCGGATCCCGCGAGCGCTTTCGTCACGGATTCGGTCAACCGCACCGGATCCAGCTCCGTCAGCGCCTCGGAAACACCTTGGCCGAGAATGGTGTGCCTGGCGTTGGCGAAGAAGAAATCACCACGCGTGTACGCACCGGCTGCCTGCGACCCCGTAAACGAATTCACTCTTACAGCGTCCCAGGCCGGGCGGGCTGCGGGTGGGAAGTGTCGCCAGCGCAACACCTTGCCCACCCGCAGAACGCTCTGAGCTGCAAAGCGTCTTACTTAAATGCGGTCTTACTTGAGCGCGTCGATCAGCGCTTCGCGCTGGCGCTCGCCGAGACCGGCTGCGCGCCGGTCCGGGTCGATGCCGGCCTGCTCGAGCAGGGCCGCGACCTTGACCGCGCCAAGACCCGGTACCGCCTTGAGGAGCTGCGTGACCTTGGTCTTGCCAATGGTCTTGTTTTCCTTGGCCTTCAAGAGCACCTTGTCGATGCTCTCCTGGCCGGACTTGATCGAGGCAAGCAGCTCGGAGCGGGCCTTACGAGCCAGGGCCGCCTTGGCCAAGGCGTCGGCGCGCTGCTCCGGAGTCAACGTGGGCAGAGCCAACGTATTAGTCCTTTCCATCTCGAGTTCCGCTTATCGCGGGGACGACTTCAGTTATCCAGACGCTTGCACCCGCAAGCGCTGGCCAAGCCATCTCTTACCACGGCCCTAGTAAACGCCACCCAAGTCAGGGGCGTGAAACCGACACGCACTTCCTACCCGTGTACCCACTTCCGGGGCAACCCGTCCTCGCCAGCCTTGGGCCAGCGAAAACGGGCTTTTCGGCGCCGTCGGCGAGGGCGTTCCGAGGCCTTTGGGAGCGCTCCGAAACAGCGTTCCGGAATACCTTCGAAGAAGGCTTCCCGGCGCCGCCCGGAAGGCCTTCCAGTCCACTGTGGATGATCCACCGGCAAGCGTTGA
>Ga0193717_1002649_pt1 | contig 10239 bp, 1 predicted proteins | sample U2c2metaG_FD_145900 | JGI IMG/M metagenome (GOLD analysis project Ga0193717, IMG submission 145900) | Soil microbial communities from a riparian zone of the East river system, Colorado, United States - U2c2 | ecosystem: Environmental > Terrestrial > Soil > Riparian zone | place: USA: East River...
CAACCAGCCACCGGTTGCCAATGCGGGTCCGGATCTCGCCATTACGCTTCCGGCCAGCACCGTTCCATTGGCATCGGTGCCGCTGCCGTTCAAAGTAGCGGTGCTGGCCGGAAGCGTAATGGCGAGATCCGGACCCGCATTGGCAACCGGTGGCTGGTTGGCACCTGAGGTGGTGAGGATCTCGATGGCCGATATTGTTGGCCGGTCGGCGCCACCTTCGGCCAGGGCAGCGGTAAAGTCGATGTTCAGCGTGCCGTTGCTAACAGTCGTGGTGAAGTTTTCAACGTCGGCTGTAAAGGCGCCCACTTTTTGCACGACGTCGAAATTGTCGAGCACTTTAACCCCCTCGATGCTTACATCGAATTTACGGCTGCCGGCGGTGGTCCAGTAGATCTCAGCAAAATGCAGCTTCACCTGGTAGGTGCCGTTGCTGACGGGGAAGGCATAGCCGAACGTTCCATTGCCGGTGCCCGAATAGCGTTGAGTCTGGTATATAGCGTCATCGGTAGTGCCGGCAATGGCCGATGCGGTAGAGAAAGTCAGGCCAGGGGAGAAGAAGTTATCGGCTGCAAAAGTGCCGATCGAGTTGGTGACCTGTGGTCCACCCGCATTGATCCGGTACAGAACCGTTGTACCACCTGTCGGGTTCACTGTTACGACAACCTGGTCGGGGCTGCTGGGAGCGCCCTGGTTATCGGTTACCACTAATTGAAATACCGAGGTGCCCTGGGTCAGGCCGGTGACATTGGTAGTGGCACTGGTGGGGGAGGCGATGGTGCCGCTGCCCGAGACTTTTGTCCAGGCGTAGCCGGTGACCGTTCCATTGGCATCGGTGCCGCTGCCGTTCAAAGTAACGGTGCTTGTCGGAAGCGTAATGGCGAGATCCGGACCCGCATTGGCCACCGGCGGCTGGTTAGCGGTCGAAGTGGTGAGTATCTCGATGGCCGTTATTTCCGGCTGGTCAACGCCACCTTCGGCCAGGGCGGCGGTAAAGTTGATGTTCAGCGTGCCGTCGGTCACATTCGTGGTGAAGTTTTCAATGTCGGCTGTCAAGGCGCCTACTTTTTGCACGATGTCGAAATTATCGAGCACCTTCACGCCCTCGATGCTGACATCGAATTTCCGGCTGCCTACTGTGGTCCAGTAAATGTCTGCAAAATGCAGCACCACCGTGTAGGTGCCGTTGCTGACGGGGAAGGCATAGCTGAAGGTACCATTGGCGGTGGTCGACGTGCGTTCGGTCTGGTACATGGCGTCGTTGGTAGTGCCGGCAATGGCCGATGTGGTAGAGAAGGTCCCGCCAGGCGCCGGTGAGAAGAAATTATCTGCTGCAAAAGTACCGATTGAATTGGTGACCTGTGGTCCGCCTGCATTGATCCGGTAAACGGCCGTTGTACCACCTGCCGGGTTCACGGTTACGATAACCTGGTCGGGGCTGCTGGGAGCGCCCTGGTTATCGGTTACCACTAATTGAAATACCGAGGTGCCTTGTGTCAGGCCGGTGACATTGGTGGTGGCACTGGTGGGAGAGGCGATGGTGCCGCTGCCGGATACCTTTGTCCAGGCGTAGCCGGTGACTGTTCCATTGGCATCTGTGCCGCTGCCGTTCAAGGTAGCGGTGCTGGTCGGAAGCGTAATGGCGAGATCCGGACCGGCATTGGCCACTGGCGGCTGGTTGGTCGTTGTGGTGGTGAGTATCTCGATGGCCGATACCTTGGGCTGGTCAACGCCACCTTCGACCAGGGCGGCGGTAAAGTTGATGTTCAGTGTGCCATCGGTGACGGTCGTGGTGAAATTTTCAACGACGGCTGTAAAGGCGCCTGCTTTTTGCACGATGTCGTAATTGTCGAGCACCTTAACTCCTTCGATGCTTACATCGAATTTACGGCTGCCGGCCGTGGTCCAGTAGATATCGGCAAAATGCAGCTTCACCTGGTAGGTGCCGTTGCTGACGGGAAAGGCATAGCTGAAGATACCATTAGCGGTAGTCGAAGTGCGTTCAGTCTGGTATATGGCGTCATCGGTAGTGCCGGCAATGGCCGATGTAGTAGAGAAGGTCCCGCCAGGCGTCGGTGAGAAGAAATTATCCGCTGCAAAAGTGCCGATAGAATTAGTGACCTGTGGTCCACCCGCATTGATCCGGTAGACAGCTGTGTTGGAAGGCTGTGTATCATCAACGCCCGAGGCCCACAATATCAGCTTTTGTGCAAACGCTTTGTTGTCAACCTCACTTAGCCGGGTACCGTCTCCTGCGTTCCAGAAGGTGTTGCGGTCGAAATAACAGACTGCCCTTCCAAGTCCGGGCTTGGCGACCGACAAGGCCGCATCTGCCGCGGTGATCGCTCCATCCAGTGGGTTCAGCACGGCACAACAGGGGGGTATCTTTGCCACAATAGTGGCAGGCGCGGTGGTACGTACAGGACTTACACCTTCTGCTTTTATGGTAAGGCCGGCATTTTTATTAAAATTGTTGAGATAATGATCCACTTCCCATTGATTCAAGGTAAGCGCGGCAGAACCGTTGTCATGCAAAAATTGCATACCGAATTGCTGGGTAAGGTCATTATCACTCAGCATCCCATCAGAACTGTTGACGCCGCCATTTGCCCATCCAAAGGCCGCATCCGACCAGGCTACGAGGCCGCCGCCTGCATTAACCCAGGTTGCAACGGCTGTCTTTTCAGCTGCCGAAAAGCGCCTGTTGTTCGAGCCTAAAATAAGCACCTTGTATTGATTGAGAGTCGTTGCATTCAAGGTAACACTGGCATCCAGCGCTTCTGTAGGAGTGAAGCCGGCTTGCTGCAGGGCCGTTGCAAATTGCGACATACCGGTGCTGCCGGCATCGGAAAGTTTCATATCCACTTCTCCCGGTGGAATACTTCCATACAGGTAGAGCACTTTGACGTTTGACTGCGTAACGGTCAAATTAACCTGTAAAGTAGCATTGGGGTAGCCGGGCGCACTGGCTGTTACTGTGGCTGAATAATTACCGGCTGCCAGTCCATTTGAATTGGCTGTGATCTTTATTTCCGTGCCTCCCAGCAGGTCGATAGTTCCTGCGGTGGGTGCAACGGTCAACCAGCCGGGGAGCGCACCGGTATTGATGGTAAAGGAAGGTATTCCGCTTAAAGTCCATAGCAACACATTTTTACTGGTAGTGCTATTGGAAGGGACCGGCAGGTTGATGGTCCCTGGTAAAAATCCGATCTTTAAATTAGGCGTTCTTGCGATACCTCTTTTGCGGGTAGTGGTTTGCGGTGCACAACAGTTATTCAATCCGCCGTTGGAAACGAAGATCTCGTTTCCGATGGCCTCGGCAGCGGGCCCGAACAGGGTTACACCGGCGGGCAGGGGAATATCTTCTGTCCATGATCCTGTGGCAGGATCGTAGGAGGTCACATTACCCAGGATATTGTTATCGGCGCCGCTTCGTCCACCTACGAGGTATACTTTTCCTTCCATGACAAAGGTAGCGGGTTCGCTATGCGAGCGAACATAAGGCATATCGGTCAGTTGTGTCCAGGTGTCGTTGGATGGATCATACACATGGACATATTTCACATCCTGGTAGGGCCCGTCATGGCCTGTCTGTCCGCCGAATGTATAGATCTTTCCGGCTACGCAGGCGGATGCAAAATGACAGCGCGGCAATGGGGCAGCTGCAGCATTTGTCCAACCTGCGGCAGTATTGTCGAGGTCGAGGACATAATGTGCGGGGTTGGCGGTTTGCCGGTCTTCCAGTAGTCCGCCAAAGGCATGCAGCTTTCGTCCCACGCGTACGAGGGCATTCCCGCCCATTTTCGCAGGCAGGGTAGGACCTGCGCTCCAGGTATTGGTGCCGATATCAAAGATCTGCAGCTTATCTGTATTTGGATCGCCAACCAATCCACCCAGGAAGCCGCCAGCCACATATACTTTCTGGCCGTCTACCGTTATGCCTGCGTGGGTTACAGGGAACGGCATATCCGACAGGTAGGTCCAGGTATTCAGTGCAGGATCGTATACTTCCACTTTCGGCGTTGTATGCACCGCTGCGTTATCGAATCCTGAGAACACGTACATTTTATTGTTGTACATGACGCTGAAGCCAACCCATTTCGGCGTATTGGAAGGAGCTACTGTTACCCAGGTGGTGTTGATAGTGTCCGCGGTTACATTGAGATAATCCCAACTTGCTGTAAAAGGCGATGCATTCAGCGAAGTGGAAATGATGCCCACTGCCAAGGCTGCTGTTCCGCGGATGTTGTTCAGCAGGGCGCCGCTTACGGGGATGGGTGAACCCACATTTATCTTTTGTCCGCCGTTGATGGCATAAGCCGGCTGTACCGTTCCGGCTACCGGATTGACTGACAGATACAGATCGATTGTCGACGCACTGCTCAGGCTTCCGGAAAGCGCGTATTGACTGGTAACAGGTGCATCGGCATTTTCGGTCACGACCTGTATGCCACCCGGGCCGCCATTGGCATTGAGGGTGATCTTGAGATAATTGCTTTGATCGCCGGTACCGATGTAGATGCCCTGCGACTGGTTGCCGGATGGCGTTTGGTTACTGAAGAAAGGTCCCAGCATACGGGAATTCACCGTGAAGGGCACGCCGCTGCTGGTATTGACCCCAAACTGGAAGGCGTTCTCCTGATTGTTCAGGGTTCCCAGGGCATCTTTGGGCGATACGGCTACGATTGTAAGGACGCCTGCAGCGCCACCTGCTATCAGGTTATTCGGGTTGAAATTATTCAGGTAGTTGTTGGATGCCTGCTTATTGCTCATCAGGCCGGTGAAACCCAACCCAAAAAATCCTGTTCCGGGATTGTTATTGAGCAGAGGGTACTGAACCGGCAGGAGTGTTCCTGTTCCATTGTTGGCGTCTATGGGGAAAACGTCTGTGCTATCATTTATGCCATCATTATCATCATCCGGATCGTTGAGGTCAGACACTTGGTCCTGGTCAAAGTCAGCCGGCTTGCTCGCGGCGGAACAGGGATTGGTGCCATTGTCGATCTCATCGGCATTTGTATAACCATCACCATCGTCATCCTGGTTGTTATCCAGGCCTGTGCAAACAACGCCGTCTTGCGGCTCGAATACCTGGATGGAGTTGCTCCCATACATACAAACCCAGACGGTCCCCGGGAAGGGGCCACTATCTCCCTGGGCGATGACATCAAGCGGTATACTGCCGAAGTTGGAGGCCAGCGGAGCGTCCTGGATCAGTTTGTTAGAGGATGCCTTCGAATTGGTGACATCTGTTCCATCGGCAGTCAGCTTGATCAGCCACATGCTGCCTCCATAGTCCACAGACAGCAGATTTCCTTTCAACGCATTGTTGAAATTCGAGGCCGTATATTCTGCTATTCCATTGGTAGAGTTGTTAAAGGTGAGCAGAGAACCCGAAGAGCTGCCGCCCGGCATTAGGAAGTCGCCTTCTACCGGGTTGGCCACAGGTACCGGCGGCCAATCCACTGGAAGAGGGTTGGCGCCGGTAGTACTCGTTCTCCATACACCGGTTGTTCCGTTATTTGTGTACAAACCTGCGCCACTGGGATTGGCCCGTATGGGGTCAGGGTGGCCACCGTAATAACTACCTGGCTGGTAAGTGGCAATATTGCCGATATAGTGGAGGGCGTCGAGATCGTTTACCTGTGGTTCATTTACACCCGGACCCGTAGAACCGGGTTCACCGGATAAATAATTATTTGTAGCGTTGCCGGCCGGGCCTTCATTGGCAGGGTAGCCGCCCCAGCCCTGGTTCGCGCCGTTATCGATAGTATAGATCCTTCCTGATTTTCCGGCTGTTTTCGTGATCACCAGGTCATAGGCATTGCGAAAGCCGGGTGAAAATATCTGCACCGGTCCTCCCGCTACTATTCTTGCCATGTTCAATCCATCGTTGCCTCCAAAAGGGTCATTCACATCATTGCCGCCTGAATTGGTGCGGGTAGGGTCATCTACGGTGGGAAGGTCGTATTTAAAAGCAGTATTGCCACTTCCCTGTGTTGGCATGCTATTGATGGCATTGAGATTAATGGACAGAATGGCTGCGGAAAGGGCATATTCATTCGTAAATGCAAAATTAACGGAAGGTGAACCGGCATTGGTTATGCCGCCCACAGCCAGCAGCAGAGTGTTGGTCGCTGCATCCAGCTGCATGCCATTGACAGAGTGATTTTCTTCCGACCGGGGAAGACCACGCACCAGGTCTATTTTTGTCCAGGTACTGCCACTGCGGGTTAACACTGACAGGATACCTGAGTTGGTATCGAGGTTCACGTCAGAGTTTGGCCCCCCACCGCCAACGCGGCTGTCGCTCGATGTTACGTATAACACCGGTTGCGCAGCGGTACCGGTTACTAAAATGCCCGTAACCTGCCTTGTGGTGATCGATGGCGCCAAATTGCCATCGTCATTATGATTCGGGATGCTGTTGATGAGCGTTATCGTTTCCGTGGCGGTTACCGAATAACTGCCAGGTCCGTTCTTTACCACGGTGAATACCCGGATGACGCCATTCTGCTGGGCCACATACAAACGGCCGTCGGGCCCGAATTGCAGCGAGGTCGGGTTGGTCAGAACGGCGCTGTTGAGCTGACTGTTGGAAAAGCTGATCTGGCTTCTCAGACTTAAAGGGAGAAAGGCCAGTAATAAGGCAATGAGGAGACCGTAATGTCCCGTTCTACGGAGTACAAGTTGCAGCATGGGTTATGTTTTGAAGACAAGAAAAAAGTAAGGAATATTGAATGTCGAAGGACTATTGAATATCGGGAGGGAGATAGATAGGATCTTGGAGGAAATTCTGTAGATGTGAACGGGTATTTAAAAATAGAACTTTAAATACGGTCGATTATGCCCAGTTTTGCCCAAGTAATAAAAAAACCCTGACGGTAACTCGTCAGGGCCCTTTTCGATGCCGGATATAATGTGATTCCTTTTTCTTACTGTGGTGATACCTCATTGAGGTTAGACTTAGCGTTACCAATCCTAACCTCGTCTACATACAGTACACGTTTACTTTCGGGTGAATAGTTGGCCCAACCGTTCCATGTCCATTTATAGATGCCCACTTTAAAATAGGGGAAGTTCTCATCATTAAATGAATTGGGACCATAGAGACTGAAGATTTTGACCTTGTTCTTAAAGATCTCCAGGATACCATCCGATTTGTAGGAGAATTTGATGTGAAAAACAAAGTCATTCCATTTCCCTTTATCCACCGGTCCCAGGTCGATATCCTTTTCACCATCCTTCGTGTCATTGGTGTTGACCGCTGCCGCAGCCCATAGGATCTGCAGGTTATAGTGGTCATTTGCAATGCCGAGGGATATTGGCGGCGAACGCCAGTTTTCACCTTTGTCCCAATCAGGGATCTCGTGCCATTGGGCGATTTTTTCTGCCATCGGATCTTTAACGAAATCAGTCGGCAGGTAACTGCTGAACCCGTACCAGTTTTCGGCGTCTGGTGGACTGTCCTGGTGGATCTCTGCGCGCACATAACCATTATAATTGGTCACGTCGCTTTTCGCGAATTCGAACCTGGCAGAACTTTTGCCTTTTCTTGCTGGTACTTCGCTGCTGATGCCAAGCGCCGTAGGCCGGCAGATCTCTTCACTCCATTTGCTGAAGTCGGTTGCACTTTCAAAAGAGGAATAAAGGACCAGGTTTTGGCCATTGCTGGTGGTAGTGTCTGGCTTTACAGGAAGGCCGGTGTTTCCGGCATCTGTATACTCCCACCAGTTAAAATTCCAGTAAGGACTCGTCGCGTAGATCCGCAGCGTTTGCTTGCCTGCGCTCAGCTGTACTGTGCTGGTGGCTGTTGCATAGACCTGGCCGCTGGTGGTTCCAGCGAAGGTAACATTGGCCAGTACAGTGCCATCGGGTTTTTGAACTTGTAAAGTGCTTTTGGGACCAGCTAACCTAAAATTTAACGTGTGATTTCCTGATGTGATTACATTGATGGTGTACTCCATCCAATCACCAACTGCAATGTAACCAACATCTTTTCCCCCTTCGCGGCAGTCTTCAGTTTGAACTCCACTCATAGAACTATAGTTCTCTGCTTCAATCCTTACAGGTGTCGAAGCTACAGATAAAGTTGAAGTGGTTTCAGTTTGAACTCCGGCTGGAGGAGAGGAAAGGTCGTTTTTAGAACACGCGTTGATAAGCAGCATAAGCCCGCAAACAGGTACGAATGGCTTCCATGTCTTCATAATTGTACGTTTTTTAAATTGATATAATGTCGCCATTATATCCGGCCCCCATGCGTTACTAATAGCGTGCCACTAAATATGTAGAAGTGACAAATGAAGAGCTCTATAAGTTTTTTCTTTACCTGTAAACAGTAAAGCATTTGCCAGTCATGTACAATTGACACGTCGAACTATTTCCCTCACCATCGGGGTATGGCATTGCTTCAGGCCAAGCCGGCCACCTGTATCTGTCCCGGTTGAAGAGGCCGCGGGATTAGAGACAAGGCCTGGTGGCGGCGCCTGTCGGGTTCAGGGCTCTCGTTTCTTAAATATTGAAAATCAAACTAGTACAATATGTTATTTCAATCTTCTGCAACTCTCCTGCAACATCGCCAGCTTACCTGTAAAAAAATAGCCGGATCTTGCGACCGAGGGCTTGTTTCTATCGTTTCTATTCAAGTAACTTTATAGACGATCACCAAACTTCTGCTATGACTCGGCCTGGATTGAATTTTTGGTTAGTGGTTTTAGCCACGATTCCTGCGCTGTCCTCAGCAGAACAACCTCAATCCTGCCCGATCAATATCAATTTCTCCGAAGGCACACTGACCCATTGGAAGGCCTATACCGGGAACAATAAGGGGGGCAATGGACCCGACGCGATCGAAGTAATATATGATCCCAACCAGTCGTTTCCCAGCGGAACGATTGGCGCATTCTCTCTTCCTGAATACAATCTCCCGGCAGTAAGCGGGATCAGGGTCATTACCAATCAGGGTACCGACCCTTTTGGCGGCTTCGAAACGATCCCAACCATCAATGGCTATGCTTACAATTATACCATTTTGTTAGGCTCGACATCTGTTGCCCAACGTCAGGCCACAGACCCATCAAACGATCCAACAAGCCCCCCCAATAATCCCTCCAATGGTGAGCAAGGTGGATACGTCCGTGGGATAAGTTACCTTATAAATGTTCCACCCGGTCCATCCACAGTGCCGTACACAATGACCTATGCCTATGCCATGGTATTGGAGAATGGCACCCATGCCTCGTTGAATCAACCGATGGCCCGGGCGATAGTAAGTACTCCCGGCGGGGTGATCGATTGCGCGTCGCCCGCTTATTATCTTCCAACCAATGGCGGACTCGATTCCGCAACGGCCCGGGCCAATGGCTTCACCCCGAGCCCTGTACCTTCCCCGAATGAATCGCGCAATCGGCCGGGTGCCGGCGAGCATCTGCAGGATGTCTGGACAAAGGGCTGGACAGAGGTGACTTTTGACCTGTCGCCCTATCGCGGGCAACAAGTGTCGCTGACCTTCGAAGCGGACAATTGTGTACCGGGTGGACATTTTGCCTATGCCTATTTTGCATTGCGGGATGTCTGTGCGGGACTTCGGATAAGCGGGGATACCCTTGCTTGTAGCAACAGTGTCTTAAAGTATTCAATTCCGTCACTGGATAATGCGTCATATGATTGGTCCGTCCCCGCCGGCTGGATCATCGGGTCGGGCGGCAACGAGAATGCCATCAATGTAACTATTGGTCCACAATCCGGGTGGATCGTTGCCAGGGAGAAGAACAGTTGCGCCAGCCTGACCGATAGCTTATTCGTCCACCTTTATGAAGGGGCCCTTCCTCATGCAGAGATCGATCCACATGATACTACCATCTGTTATGGCGAGGCTGCACCGTTACGGGCGCTGGTTACCATCGGCACCGAATACAACTGGGTGAGCCGGGAGGCCTTTACAGGAGGAAGTAAGGGCAGCATCTCATCTGTGCCGTTCGCCATCAACGTCCTCGCTGCTCCGGAGCAAACGGCGGATTATGTTTTGAAGATCCGGAATGACGGCTGCCCTATAACCGTTTCCGACACCATCAGGGTGGTCATTGTCCCTCCCATCCGGGTGAATCCCGGCAATGATACCCTGGTGGTCGTCAATCAACCCCTTCACTTCCGCGCAACAAGCAGTGACGTGTACAAAAATGAATACCAATGGACTCCTTCCACGGGTCTTTCCAATCCCGATATAGCGGATCCCATTGGTCT
>Ga0193717_1002650_pt1 | contig 10236 bp, 5 predicted proteins | sample U2c2metaG_FD_145900 | JGI IMG/M metagenome (GOLD analysis project Ga0193717, IMG submission 145900) | Soil microbial communities from a riparian zone of the East river system, Colorado, United States - U2c2 | ecosystem: Environmental > Terrestrial > Soil > Riparian zone | place: USA: East River...
GGCCCGCATGTCGAAACGCGATTACCAGATCTTCACCTGCTGGTCGCCGCCGCGCACCATCGAATCGCCGCTCTTGCACTCGAATGCCTGTGCGAAGGCCGGCATGTTCGACGGCGCGCCGATCGCGCGGAACTTGGCCGGCGCGTGCGGATCGGCGTTGAGCAGCACTTCCTGGCGCTGCGGCAGGATGCTGCCGCGCCACACGCGCGCGAAGTTCAGGAAGAAGCGCTGGTCCGGCGTGTAGCCGTCGATGGTCTTGTTCTGCGACGGATCCTTCTTCAGCGCGACCAGCAATGCGTCGTGCGCGACGTTGAGGCCGCCGAGGTCGGCGATGTTCTCGCCGAGCGTCAGCTTGCCGTTGACGTGCTTGCCCGGCAGCGGCTCGTACGAATCGAACTGCTTGACCAGGCGGTCGGTGCGCGCATCGAATTTCTCGCGGTCGTCCTTGGTCCACCAGTTGACGTTGTTGCCCTTGGCGTCGAACTGGCTGCCTTCGTCGTCGTAGCCGTGCGTAGCCTCGTGGCCGATCACCGCGCCGATGCCGCCGTAGTTGATCGCATCGTCGGCCTTGGCATCGAAGAACGGCGGCTGCAGGATCGCCGCCGGGAAGTTGATCGTGTTGTCGGTCGGGTTGTAATAGGCGTTGACGGTCTGCGGCGTCATGCCCCACTCGAGACGGTCGGTCGGCTTGCCGACCTTGGCCATTTCGTAATCGTAGTTGTACTTCGCCGCGGCGACGACGTTGGCGTAGTAGTTGTCATTGGCCAGCTTGAGGCCCGACCAGTCGCGCCACTTGTCCGGGTAGCCGATCTTGGGCAGGAACGTCGCCCACTTCTCGATCGCCTTGGTCTTGGTCTCTGCGCTCATCCAGTCGAGATTCTCGATGCGCGTCTTCAGCGCGGCCTGCAGGTTGGCGACGAGCTCCTTCGCGCGCGCCTTGGATTCCGGCGGGAACGCCTTGGCGACGTACAGCTCGCCGAGCGCCATGCCCATGTTCTCGTTGAGCGCGTTGAGCACGCGCTTCCAGCGCACCTGCTGTTCCTTCTGGCCGTTGAGCTTCTGGTCGTAAAACGCGAAGTGCTCGTCGGAGTACGTCTTGGACAGATACGGCGACGCGGAGTCGACCGCATGGAAGCGCAGGAACGCGCGCCACTGGTCCACCGGCACGTCCTTGAGCATCGCATCGACTTCGGCGAAGAACTTCGGCTGCGACAGCGAGAAGCCGCCTTTGATCTCGGCGCCCTGCGCGGCGAAGAACTTCTGCCAGGAGATGTTCGGCGTGACCTTGGCGGCCTCCTCGAAGGTGACGAAGTGATACTGGTTCTCCGGTGTGCGCAATTCGACCGGCGTCAGCGAGGCCTTGGCCAGACGCGTCTCGAACGCGAGCACCTGTTCGGCCTGCTGCTTGGCCTGCGCTGCGGGCACGCCCGACAGCGTCAACACCTTGGCGATGTGCGCCTTGTACGCGTCGCGCAGCTCGGCGTAGTCGGGTTTGTCGTAGTAGTCGCGCGTCGGCAGGCCGAGACCGCCCTGGAACGTGTAGGCGATCTGCGTCGACGCGTTCTTGAAATCGGCGAGCGCGGCGACCGTGAACAGGTCGGTGCGACCCTGCGCGGCGCTGTCGGTGACGTAGGCGACGATGTCCGGCGCGCCCTTGATGGCATCGATCTTCGCGATGTCGCCCTTCAGCGGCGTCGCGCCGGCCTTTTCGACGGCCGCCTCGTCCATGCCGGAGTGATAGAACCAGCCGACCTTCTGCTCGATCGAGCCGGCCTTCGCCTGCGTGTCCTTCGCCGCGCCTTCGGCGATCTCGTGCTGCGTCTCGAGGCTGTGCTCGCGCAGCTGGTCGAACGCGCCCCAGCGCGTGCGGTCGGACGGGATCGGATTCTTCGCCACCCACTTGGCGTTGACGAAGCTGTTGAAATCGGTGCACGGGCTGGTCGCCTTGTCGATGTCGTTGACATCGAACGCGGGTGCGGCGAATGCGCTGCCGGCGGTCAATGCGAGTGCGATCGCGGCGGCCAGCGGCTGGAACAGTTTGCGGCTCATGCTTTTCTCTCCTCGAAAAGTGGAATCCTGCGGAATGATGTCGATTACCAGATCACGACGCGCTGGTCGGGCGTTCGCGCCATCGGTTGTGCGGGCGCGCAACCGAACGCGCTCGCGAACTCGGGAAGATTGCTGACCGGCCCGTCGACGCGGTACCTGGCCGGTGCGTGCTCGTTCGACTGCACCTGCAGGCGCAGCGCCTCGGGCCGCTGCTGCGTGCGCCAGCTCTGCGCGAACGAAAGGAAAAACCGTTGTTCCGGCGTGAAGCCGTCACGCTTCTGCGCTGGGTGATCGCGCGCGGCGATCTGGAACGCGTCCCAGGCGACCTGCAGTCCGCCGAGATCGGCGATGTTCTCGCCGAGCGTCAGCTTGCCGTTGATATGCAGATCGTCGATCGGCACGTAGGCATTGAACTGTTCGACCAGCTTCGCCGTGCGCGCATCGAACAGCTTGCGGTCCTCGCCGGTCCACCAGTCGCGCAGGTTGCCCTGCGCATCGAAGCGGCTGCCCTGGTCGTCGAAGCCGTGCAGCATTTCGTGGCCGATCACCGCGCCGATGCCGCCGTAGTTCAGCGCGTCATCGGTATCGGCATCGAAGTACGGCGGCTGCAGTTGCGCGGCCGGGAACACGATTTCGTTCTGCAGCGGGTTGTAATAGGCATTGACGGTTTGCGGCAGCATGCCCCATTCGCTGCGGTCGACCGGCTTGCCGATCTGGGCGGACTGGCGGTGCGCTTCGAACGCTGCCGCCGCGCGCACGTTGGCGAAGTAGGCGCCGCGCGTGACGGTCAGCGCGGAGTAGTCGCGCCAGCGGTCCGGATAGCCGATCTTCGGCACCAGCGTATCGAGCTTGGCGTACGCGGCCTGCTTGGTCGCGTCGGCCATCCAGTCGAGCTTGCCGATGCGCGCGCGCAGCGCGATCTTGAGATCGTCGACGAGTTTCTCGGCGCGCTGCTTGGCTTCCGGCGGGAACGTGCGCGCGACGTAGGCCTCGCCGACGGCGAAGCCGAGCGCTTCGTTGGTCGCGTCGATCGCGCGTTTCCAGCGCGGCTTGAGCTCCTCGGTGCCGCGCAGCGTGCGCGAGTAGAAATCGAAATCGGCCTTGACGAAATCGCTGCTCAGGGTCGGCGCTGCGAAATTGACCAGGTGCCAGCGCAGATACGCCTGCCAGTGCGCCACCGGCACCGACTTCAAGGCCTGGTCCGCCGCCGCGAAGAATTCCGGCTGCGCCAGCGAGAATCGCGTCAGCTCCGGATGACCGATCGCTGCGTAGAACGCGGTCCACGAGAAATGCGGCGTCTTCGCGTCGGCGTCCTTGACCGTGTAGATGTGATAAAAATTTTCCGGTTCGCGCATGGCGACACGATCGAGCGATGCCTTCGCCAGCCGCGTTTCCAGCTCGATGATCCAGCCCGCCTGCGCGTCCGCATCCTTCTGCGCGACCAGGCCGAGCATGCGCGCGACGTGCGCACGATACTTCGCCAGCAGCTCCTTCGATTTCGCATCGGTGCGCAGGTAGTAATCGCGGTCCGGCAGTCCCAAGCCGCCCTGCGTCGCGTACGCGATCATCATGCCGGCATTCTTCATGTCGGCTTCGGGGCCGAAATCGAACAGCGTCGGGATGCCTTGCGCGTGCCAGTCGCGGATCAGCGCGGCGACGTCGGCGGAGGACTTCAATGCGGCGACGCGCGCGAGGTCGGCGTCGATCGGCTTGTACGCGGCGGTAGCGATCGCCGCCTCGTCCATGGCCGACGCGTAGAAGTCGCCGATCTTCTGCGTCGTGCTGCCGGCCGCGCCGGGATTCTTCGCGGCGGCATCGAGGATCTCGCGCAGCAAGGCGAGATTGCGCTCGCGCAGCTCGTCGTCGAGGCTCCACTGACTGTATTCGGCCGGAATCGGATTGGACTTCAGCCATCCGCCATCGGCGTGCTGGAAGAAATCGGTGCAGGCCGGCACCGATTCGTCGAAATTCAGCGCGTCGATACCGCGCTCGTTGGTATGTGCAAGCGCACTGCTGCTCGCGGCAAACGCCAAGGTCGCCGCGAGTGCGCGAGGCCGGAAAAGGGACATTCGGGATTCCTGGAAGGGCGATCGGCGAGGCTAGGAGGGCCGGGAGGCCGCTCACAGTGTCGAAGGTCACCCCACGCGATAGGGCTAGTTTACCGGACGCCGGGCGGTTGGTTCCGGGCGCCAAGCCGGCGGCGAGCGCTAAACATTTCGTCATCCCGGCGAAAGCCGGGACCCAGTGCCTTTTCGCACGGGAGGCACTGGGTCCCGGCTTTCGCCGGGATGACGAGGGTGAGGGGGCGCTCAGTGCTTCCCGTGACTCTCGTCGAGCGCCGCCTGATCCAGCCGCACGACCGGGTAGACCCCGACCCGCTGCGTCGCATACCACGGCGAACGCTCGTAGAAGAACGCCAGCCGCGCCGCCGGATCCTTTGCGAACGCGGCATCCGCCGCGATCCTCGCCTCGAATTCCGCCTTCAGCGCGGGATCCTTCGCCAGCATCTCGCGCGCCAGCCGTTCGCCGACGCGCGCGTCGGCGTATTCCTTCTGCTCGAAACTCGCATCGAGCAGGCCCCAGCGCAGCAGCGAATCGGGCGCGCGCGGTTCGAGCAGGTTCGCAACCACGTTCGCGGCCGGCTGGTCCATCGGCACGACGGCCGATCCAGCGGGGAACTCGATCGACACCGACTCGGTCGCGCTGGTGAAATCGCGCAGCAGGTGCCGACTTTCGAACGGTTTGGCGTCCCACACGGGATTGGCCAGGCGATAGCGCTCGACGCGCAGCGTCTGCGCCTGCGCGAGACGCTCGAAGCGCACGCCGTGCTGCGCGAGTTTCTCGATGACCTGCGGCCAGCTGGCCGGAACGACATACGCCGCCGGCAGTTGCACCGATTCCGTCGCAATCAGATCGCGGAAGAACGGAACGTCATAAGTCTTCGGCTGGGTCGGATCGTAGCTGACCCAGGTGTCGCCTGAGATGTCGCTGTTCGTCTGCGTGAACGCGTAGCCCTTGAGCTTCAGCGGTGTCGGCCTGTCGGTGGTCTTGAACACCAGCGGCAGCTGCGCCCCAGGCGTTTGCGGGCGGGCGACAGTGTCGGCATCGGCCTGCATCACCGCTTTGCGCAACGCGCCGGGATGCGCATTGAAATAGCCGAGCGTGGCGACGATCAGATCGTAGGTCGCGCGCACGCGCACTTCGTACGATTTCAGCATATGCGTTTCCACCAGCAGCGCGGCGCGGTTGCGCAGTGCCACGTAGCCGGTCGAAAAGCGCGGTCCGGAGCCGAAATTGCCGACGCCCTTGCTGATGTCGCGATGGTCGACGAGGTCGAGATACGGCGCCTGCTCGTGTCCCATCGCGTCGAACGCGGGAAAGATCGATCGCTTGAACGCCGCTTCCTGCCAGGCTTTGACCGCCGGATGCAGCGGGCCCCATTCCTCGAGGTACCAGGTCAGGTCGTACTGGTAGTCCGCGCCGTCGGTGGTGTGGATGTCCATGAAGAGATCGGGCATCCACGCGTCGAACATCGCCAGCCACGCACGCATCTCGGGCGCGTCGGCCTTGGTGTAGTCGCGGTTGAGATTGAGATACTGCGCGGTCGCGCGAAAGCCCATTTCGGCCGGGCCGTTCTGGTTGATGCGGTTGTACGCGCTGGCGTTCTCATGCCCGTCGACGTTGAAGATCGGCAGGTAGACGAGGATTGCGTGATCGAGCAGGCCGGCGTGCTTGCCGCCGACGGTCAGATCGCGCAGCAGCATCAGCCCGGCATCCTTGCCCTCGATCTCGCCGGCGTGGATGCCGGCCTGCACGAGCACGATCTCCTTGCCGGATGCGCGCGCCGCTTCGGGCGTGAATTCGCCGTCCTTTGCCGCCACGACCAGCATCAGGTCGCGGCCCTCGGGCGACACGCCGAAACGCGTCAAATGGATATGAGACGGCTGTGCGGCGGCCAGGCGTTCAAGGTATGCACGGGTTTGCGCATACGAAGGCGTCGTGCGGAACTGCGAAGTCTCGGCGGGTGTGATCCACGGGTCGGACATGGGGACGGTTGGCGGCGTGGCGCTCGCGCAGCTCGCGAACAGCGCGAAGCCGAGCAGCGCAGGTTTCAGGGAAGTCATCGGGATGCGATGGCCGATTCAGCGAACAGCGCCGGATAGTAATGCAAAGCACGCGCGCTTCGCGCGAGCATCGGCATTGCCGAGCCCGCGCGGAGCGGATGCGATCTCCGGAACTAGGGAGCGTCGAAGCCGTCGCCGAACAGGCTGTCGCCGTTGGTGAGGCGGATTGCCATGCCGCGCAGTGTTCCGTCCGAACCTGCGAACGTGCCGGCGATCACGATGCGTTCCTGGCTGTCGAGGCGTGCGCGGAAGCCGTAGTCGGTCGTCGCCTCGCCGTCGTTGTAGCCGTGAATCGCCAGGCCGGCGACGCCGAAGCTCGTATCCGGCCGGCCGTCGGCCAGCAGTCGCAGCGCGAAGCACTCGATGCCGAGGCTCGCGCCGGCATCGGTGTAGCCGGTCACGATCAGCTTGCCGTCGCGCTGGCGCAGCACCTGGAACGCAACGTCATCGAGCGAACTGCCGACGTCGAGCGGGAAAATGCGCCGGCCGCCGTAACCGAACGTCGTATCGAGCTCACCGTCCTCGTCGAGGCGCAGGATTGCGATATCGCGCGTGCTGCACGAAGTTTCGCTGCCTCCGGCGCAGGCGAAGCCGGCGGCGACGATCCTGCCATCCGGTTGCACCAGCAGTGAAGTGGCGGCGTCGTGCAGGTTGCCGGCAACGTCGAACGCAACGATCGCCTTGCCGCCGTCGCCGAACGACGCATCGAGCGCGCCTGTTTCCAGCAGCCGCACGATGGCGAAATCAGCGCTGCCGAGCGCATCGGTGCTCGCTGCGATCAGCAGGCGCGCCTGCGCATCCTCGGCGATGGCGCCGGCGGTGGCGAACTCGGCCGGATTGCCCGCATCGAAGCCGAAACTCACGCGGCCATCCAGATCGAAGCTGTCGTCGCGCGTTCCGTTCGACAGCAAGCGCGTCACCGCGACCTTCGAGCCGGTCGTGGTTCGGGCGTCGCCTGCAGCGACAATCCTGCCATCCGCGCGGACCAGCGCATCGGCGGCGGATTCGAATTCTCCGCCGAGGCTGAAATCCACGACGGCCTTGCCGTCGCCGCTGAAGCTGCTGTCGAGCGTGCCATCCGCATCGAGGCGCGCGAACGCCATGCCACTGAGGTCATCCGGTGGCAGCGGTGGGTCGAGTACGTTGCCGAAGGCGAGAATCCTGCCGTCGGACTGCACGACGCAGCCTTGGGCAAAACCGCCTGCGAAACCCACCTGCATTTGTCCATCCAGGGAAAAACCCGTATCGGGACTGCCGTCTTCGAGCCAGCGCGCGATGAAGAAATCGCGGCCTTCGTCCGCGCCCGAGCGCGGGTACAGGAATGCGGCCAGCAACACGCGATCATCGGCATCGATACAGCCGCCGACGACCTGCACGTCGTAATCCGCGTAAGGACTGGGGAGAAACTGGAATCCCGTGCCGTTGAAGCTCGTGTCGAGATCGCCGTCGCGGGCGTGCGTGATCGCACACCACGCGAAGCAGCACGCGGCCCACGTCCGCAGTCGCAAGTTCGAAAACGGATTGCGCATGGCGACGTCTCCTGCTGACGAACGCTGCATCACTGCGGCTCGAACCCGTCCGCGAAAATCCGTTCGCGCGTCAGCGCGATCGCGATATAGCGATCATGGCCATCCACCTCGTCGTTGCGCGGCGCATTGCCGATGGCGAGGATGCGTGTGCCCTGCAACGCCACGGCGGCAAGCGCGTGCCCGTCGTTCGAGCCGCTGCTGTCCAGATAGAAGTCATCGAGAAATCCGCTGTCGGCGTTACCGAAAGAGGTATCGAACGCGCCGTCGGGAAGCAGGCGCGTCATCGCCAGTTTCTGCCGCGCCGGCACCTGCGCAATGTCGGTCACGGTTCCGGCCAGCAGGATCCTGTCGTCTGCCTGCACCGCGATCGCATTGCACGAATCGCGATTCGGAGGATCGAGGAAGTACCGGATCAGGCGAAACCCGTTGCTGCCGAATGTGGCATCGACGACGCCCTGCGGATCCAGGCGGATGGCCGCCATATGCACCGACTGCCCCGAATACTGCGTGGTGCCGCCGACGATGACGTCGCCGTTGCTCTGGAACGCAAGCGCTCTTGCGTCCAGGAACGAAGCGGGCACGGGGAGTTCCTGGACCACGCCACCGTCGCCGAAGCCAGCGTCCGGCATGCCATCGGCATCGAGCTGCGCGACGGCGAAATGCGCGGTCGACATGTCCGAGCGCCGGCTCGTCCCGCCGATCACGATGCGACCGTCCGCTGCGATCGCGATCGCATGGACCCGTTCGGTGGTCGCGGCGCCGGCGATCTCGTCGAAGCGCAGGATCAGCGCGTGGCCGTTGTCGCCGAAACTGGTGTCCAGCGTGCCGCCGGCGTCGAGGCGGACGATTCCGAACTTCGAGCGCTCGACGTCATCCGCATCGTTCATGACCGAGCCTGCAACGACCAGGCGCCCGGTATCGTCGATCGCCGCCGCGAGCGCCTCGTCGTAGTCGTTGGGCGTGCCGATATCGAAGCCCTGCCGGCTGCAGCCGTCGACGCCGTACGTCGTATCGAGCGTGCCGGACGTGCTGAGCCGGCACGCGCTGAAGTCACCATTGCCGTTGCCGAGCGTGCCGTAGTTCGCGGTGCCGACCAGCAGCGTCTTGCCATCGCTCTGATGCACGACCGCGTTTGCCCCCGACAGATAGCTGCCGGGCGGATCGAACGTGGCGACGCCGCCGACGCCGTAAGCGAGATCCTGCGTGCCCGTCGCGCCGACATGCGCGGCTGCCATGTGAAAGAAACTCGTGCCGCCGGTGCGGCTGCCGGCGACGACGAAGCTGCCATCCGCCAGCACGGTCATCGCATTGGCGTCGGCGGATTGCGGATCGGGCTCGCCGAAGTTGAGCAGCGTGCGACCGCTCGCATAGCTGCCGAAGCCACCGGCGTAATGGCCGTCGCCGCCGACGAATGGAGCGGGCGCGACCGCGAGCAGCAGCCCGACGACGGCAGGTAGTGAATTTCGCGCGAGGCGGGCCATGGCGGTTTCTCCTTCGATGGAAAGTTCGACGCTCTCACTGACGGGAAACGTGCGAGATCGGCGGACAGCGACATCGCCGGCGCCGCACGCGCAGCGCCGGATCAGATTCCGTCGAAGCCGTCGGCGAAAATGACGTCGGTGTCCGGTACCAGCGCGATACCGTCGAAACGCACCAGATCGCTGTCACTGCCGATGGTGTTGGCGGTCTTCTCCTGGATCAGCTCGATCCCGATCGTCGTGTTCGGCGTCCAGTCTGCCGGCGCAACGGCGATGAATTGCGGCGGGATCGCGCGCCAGTCCGCGGCATTGGGGGCCTGGCTCTCGCCGGAGCCGAACGCAGCGCCCGTGCAATCGGCGCTGTCCGGGTGAACGGTCCAGGCGAGGATCGCGTGGTCGGGCGTCGGCAGGAAGCGGTCACCATGAATCCAGCTGAAGCCGCTCAGCTTGTAGACACCGGGACCCGGAATGCCGACGCATTGGCGCAGGCCGACGACGCGCGTCGCCGTGCTGGTGTCGAAGATCTCGATCGATCCCGACGCGGACGATCCGGCATGATCCTGGCCGCCCCAGTTCGTGGCTGCGGGTGCGGCGTCGGTCCAGATGTGCAGGTCCTCGTCGAATTCCGCATTGCGCACGAGGTTGCCGATCGAATGGCGTTCGTAGGCACCCAGGTCCTGCGGGCCGAAGCCGTCGAGGTCGGGTACCAGCGCGAGGTTCACGACACGCGACAGGTCGTCCCCTTCGGAATCCGGAGGATTGGAGCTCGCCGGCGCATAGTCGATGCCCGGCGAGGAAGCGTGCAGATGGAAATCGCCGTCGTCGGGATCGATGAAACGCGGATCGGCGGTGAAATTGGTTGTCGACGGCGGAATGCCGATCAGATCGCTGCCGAGCACGTGGTGAATGCTGCCGGCTTCCAGATCGCCCGCCGTGATTTCCAGCATGCGTTTACCAGGTTGCCAGATGACGCTGCGAGCGATGAAAACATCCTCGCGGCTGCGGATCACTTCGGCGCCGCCGATCGTGTTGCCGGCCAGCGTGCTCGCCTTGATC
>Ga0193717_1002651_pt1 | contig 10235 bp, 12 predicted proteins | sample U2c2metaG_FD_145900 | JGI IMG/M metagenome (GOLD analysis project Ga0193717, IMG submission 145900) | Soil microbial communities from a riparian zone of the East river system, Colorado, United States - U2c2 | ecosystem: Environmental > Terrestrial > Soil > Riparian zone | place: USA: East River...
CTGGCCGCCATCAATCCCGAGAGACTGATCGCCGATCGCAACATCGACCGCTACGAGCAGACCGGCCTGTTGGACACCGACTACCTGCTGTCGCTGTCGCAGGACGTCGAGCCTGCACTCCAGCGGCTGCCGGAGGAGGTGCGACAGTGCGCGAGGTACCGCGACCGCGAGCCCGACGCCTGGTACGAATTCAACGTGTCGCGGTCGCGCGCGACCGGCGGCGGCACGGCGTCGTGGGATTCGTGCGAGGCGTACTGGACGCGCTCCGACTGACAATGGCCCCGCGGTAGCCAAGCAAGCGCTTGGTCGATATAGTGGGTTGGTGGACAAGGCGCCTCCGAGCCGCCGCGACGAGCTCCTCGAGCTCGCCGCGACGATGTTCGCCGACCGTGGGCTGCGCGCGACGACCGTGCGCGACATCGCCGACTCGGCAGGCATCCTCTCCGGCAGCCTCTATCACCACTTCAAGTCCAAGGAACAGATGGTCGAGGAGGTCCTCGGCGACTTCCTGGATTGGCTCTTCGAGCGCTACCAGCAGATCGTCGACACCGAGCCCGATCCGCTGGAGCGCGTCAAGGGGCTGTTCATGGTGTCGTTCGAGGCCATCGAGCATCGCCACGCGCAGGTCGTGATCTACCAGGACGAAGCCAAGCGGCTCTCGGCACTCCCGCAGTTCGGCTTCGTCGAGGCGCGCAACCGCGAACAGCGCAAGATGTGGCTCGACGTGCTGAAGCAGGGGATCACGGACGGATGCTTCCGGCCCGACATCGACGTCGACGTCGTGTACCGCTTCATCCGTGACACCACCTGGGTTTCGGTCCGCTGGTATCAGCCAGGCGGACCACTCACGGCCGAGGAAGTCGGCAGGCAGTACCTCGCCATCGTTCTTGGCGGCATCACGAAAGAAGGAGACTAGACATGGCCGAGGCGTACGTCATCGACGCTGTGCGAACCGCGATCGGCAAGCGCAACGGAGGGTTGGCTGGAGTTCATCCCGTCGATCTGGGTGCGGCCGCGTGGCGTGGCCTATTCGAGCGCAACGACGTCGATCCCAGCGCGGTCACCGACGTGATCGCCGGATGCGTCGACGCCATCGGTGGCCAGGCCGGCAACATCGCACGCCTGTCGTGGTTGGCGGCGGGCTTCCCTGAGGAGGTGCCCGGCGTCACGGTCGACCGCCAGTGCGGATCGAGTCAGCAGGCCATTTCCTTTGGTGCACAAGCGATCATGTCGGGCACCGCGGACTTCATCGTCGCGGGTGGCATGCAGAACATGAGCCAGATCCCGATCAGCTCGGCGATGATCGTCGGCAAGGAGTTCGGCTTCACCTCGCCGACACAGGAGTCGAAGAGCTGGCTGCACCGCTATGGCGACCAGGAGATCTCGCAGTTCCGCGGCTCCGAGCTGATCGCGGAGAAGTGGAACATCACGCGCGAGGAGATGGAGCAGTATTCGCTCACCAGCCACCAGCGGGCGCAAGAGGCGATCCGCGCTGGCTACTTCGAGAACGAGATCATTCCGGTGGAGGGCTTCGTCACCGACGAAGGCCCTCGCGACACCTCACTGGAGAAGATGGCGGGGCTCAAGACTCTGGTCGAGGGTGGCCGTTTGACCGCCGCGATGGCCAGCCAGATCTCCGACGGCGCTAGCGCAGTGCTGCTGGCGTCCGAGCAGGCCGTCAAGGACCACGGGCTCAAGCCACGCGCCCGCATCCACCACATCAGCGCGCGCGGTGCGGATCCGGTGTTCATGCTGACGGGCCCGATCCCCGCCACTCAGTACGCGCTGGACAGGACGGGGCTGTCGATCGAGGACATCGACACCGTCGAGATCAACGAGGCCTTCGCACCCGTCGTGATGGCGTGGCTGAAGGACACCAAGGCCGATCCTGCCAAGATCAACCCGAGCGGCGGCGCGATCGCCCTCGGTCACCCGCTCGGAGCTACGGGTGCAAAGCTTTTCGCAACGATGCTGAACACGCTGGAGCGCACCGGAGGTCGCTACGGCCTGCAGACGATGTGCGAGGGCGGCGGCACCGCCAACGTCACGATCATCGAGCGGCTCTAGCGGGGCTAGTGCACGAGCGCTAAGCCCGCGAACGCCAGGATCCAGCTGGCGAAGCTGCCGACCAGGAAGTACTCGGTGACGTCATCGATCCCGAGCCCTGGCGTGCCGTTCTTGTCCCTCTGCGCGGTGATCTCGGGAAACCGAATGATGCTCTTGGCCGCGACGACGGCGGTCGCCATCGTGAGCTGTCCGCCGAGGCCAAGCCCGAGGATGAGCAGCCGCTCCATCGGGCCGAGCAGGCGGCCACCCTTGAGCCGGTCGGACGGCTGCGGTTGACCGACCGGTTTGACCGCGCCCACCGAACCAAGTACCAGGCGCACCAACTGATTTCCCGTCGCCATCTGTACCAGCACCACGCCGACGATCATCAGCAACCGATTCGGATCAACCGGGTGATTGCCGAACAAACCGGCCCACGTCGACCACCGTCCGATGAGGCCACCGACGTCGGATCCCCACCCGGACAACAGGATCAGCAGCGCGACACCCGCGCCGAACACCGCGAGGGGCAAGGCCTGGTTGGTGCCTCTGCGCTCGGCGCGGCCGCACAGCAACAACCAGCCGACGCTCGTCACGGCGGCGATGACGAGCAGTGGCATGTCGCCGAGATGCCACAGCGCACCGAGCAGTACGCATGCCGCGATGACGACCAATGCCACCACGGTCGGCAACCACCGGATGCCGACGAGGCGACGACACACGTCGCCGATCCCCACCGCGATGAGCAGCACGGCCAGTGCGCTCATCGAATACCCGAAAGGTACTGCGACGCGGTCACGATGAGGTCCAACCCGTCGCGACCCGCGCGTTGGGACACCGCCGACGCGCTGATGCCCTCGTCGTCGGCGAGTTCCTTCTTGGACCGGTTGTGCACGAGACCTCTCAGGATGCGGATGGACCGTTCATCGAGCGATCCAAGCATGTGGTCCCGACACATCAGCGCGGCGTTGATCGGATCCACGGCGGGCCCGGCGGGGTCCGCGGTCCGGTACGACGTGCGTACCAGCGCGAGGCCGGCTTGCTTCTGAGCGGTCGCGGTCCATTCGATGGCTTCGCGCGCCGCCCACCATCCCGGCCCGTCCTGGATCCCGGTGTCGGGGTCGAGCACGGTGGTCGGGCCCCAGCCGATGCCGAAGCGGATGTCGACGGCCGGGGCGAGCGACAGTCGAATCGACAGCGCGGCGGCGATCGCCATGCCGACGGTCGGGTAGGTGCCCTGAAACTCGTCGCCGACGGTGAAGGCGGGGACGTCCAGAGCGTCATCGGCGACGACGGTCAGCGCCGCGGTCACGTCACGATGCAGGGCACGACGGTCGACGGCGTCGCGTGATCCGACCACGTCCCCGATCAACGTCGCCTTCGAAGATGCCTTCGATGAAGGCAACAGCTTCATCTTTGTCATATGAAGATTATAGCTTCACTATCACAAAATGAATCTTTAAGCTTCATCAGGACTCGTCGGTCTGGGACTCCACCACGGTCTTGGAGGGTGCATAGCGTTCCCACAGCACGGCGCCGACACACGCCGTGACGACCCAGCCCGTGCCCACCGCACCGCACCAGGTCAGCAACGCCATCGCCACACCGATCGGGCCGAGCTCGTCCCAACCGTCGAGCAGGGGCGGGAAGAGCCAGCGCGATCCCAGCGGCAGCACGATCCCGTCGATCACCACACCGGCAAGACCCGCGAGCATCAGGTAGTTGCGGCCGCGCCCGCCGTCGCGGACCAGCAGGGCCGGGGTGAGCGACCAGAAGATCCAGACCGGCACCAGGGAGACCACGAAGCGAACCATCCGCATCCCTGCGTGGTGATCGCCGCCGAACGCGATCCGGTCGCGCAGGCCGATCATCGTCAGGTACAGCGCGAACCACACCAATCCGCGCCACAACCTGCTGGCGAGTCCGAACTGCTGGCGGTGCCAGGCCTTGGCGAACATCCCGGCGATCATGATGCCCATCGGGATGCCCCAGATCAGGAAGCCTGCGACGCCGAGGAACGTCCAGCTGGACCGCAGCGCGGACGAATGACCGAACGCTTCGCGCACGTGGTCGGCCGCGGGCCGGACCAGACCGAGCTCGCGGATGACCAGCGTGCCGGGGCTGGCGTTGTCGGCGAATCCCCTCATGTAGGAAAAGCCCATGATCATCAAGGGGATGACGGTGGTGAATAGCTGTACGGACACCATGGCGCCCAACATGCCGCCGTCGATCTCGTTGAAGCGCGCGACGATTGCCGAGACGGGCCGCAAGCGCCTGGCCTCCGCAAGCCGTCGGTAGCGTTCCTGGAGCCGCTGCACACTGCTCTGGCGCAGCTCCGAAGGACTGGTGCCGTCGCTCATGACCCCGGAGGTTACCCCGGTCAGTCGACGATGAAGGAGCCCGCGCTCTGCAGGTGCTTGATGGCGTCGTTCACGATCGAGTCGACCAGTGCGGCGCACGACGGCAGATCGTCGAGGATGCCCGCGACCTGACCCGAGGCCAGCACGCCGGCGTCGGTGTTGCCCTCGACCAGCCCGGCCTTGAGGAGCATGGGCGTGTTGGCCGCCATGACCACCTGCGACCAGGTCAGTTCCTTGCCGTGGCGCATCGCCAGCCCGTCGCGGATCATCGACCGCCAGGTCATGCCCGACATCTTCTTGAACTTCTGGGCATTGAGTATCGCTGCGGTGAAACCCCTTGCCCGCGAGCCGCTCTCCAGCTTCTCGACCAGCCCGGTGCGGAGTACGCGGTGCGGCATGCCGTCCACGCGCTTCGACACCACGGTCGCGTCGAAGGCGGAATCCAGGTAGCGCTGCTTGACCGAGTCGGGCACGGTCGAGTCCGACGTCAGCAGGAACCTCGTGCCCATCGCGACGCCCGCGGCACCGTAGGACAGCGCGGCGGCCAGGCCGCGCCCGTCGAAGAAGCCGCCCGCGGCAATGACCGGAATGTCCACCGCGTCGAGCACCGAAGGCAGGAGCAGCGTGGTCGCGACCGGCCCGGTGTGACCACCGCCCTCGCCGCCCTGCACGATCACCGCATCAGCGCCCCAGCCCGCTACCTTCTTGGCGTGCTTGGCCGCGCCGACCGACGGAATGACCACCACACCAGCCTCTTTCAGCCGCGTGATCAGTTCCGGCTTCGGCGCCAACGCGAACGAGGCCACCTTCACGCCCTCGCGGATCAGCAGCTCGATCCGGTCGTTCGCATCGCCCGCGTCGGCACGGATGTTGATGCCGAACGGCTTGTCGGTGGCGGCCTGGACCTTCGTCACCGCGGTCGCCAGTTCGTCGAGCGTCATGGTCGCCGAGGCGAGGATGCCGAGACCGCCCGCGTTGGACGTCGCCGCAACCAGGCGTGCACCCGCCACCCAGCCCATGCCGGTCTGCACGACGGGGTGCTCGATGCCGATCAGCTCGGTCAGCGGGGTCCGCAGCTTCACGCCTTGACTGCTTTCACTTCTCGGTCCCTAAGCCCACCCGGGTCGATCGTCTCCTGGATCAGCTTCTGCTCGTCACCGGTGGGCAGACGCGTGGTCTCGGCTGAGTCCAGGTCGTGCACCTCGAAGCCCGTGTTCTCAGCGACCTGCCCGGCCTCGACACCCGGATGCAGTGACACTGCCCGCATCTGGTGGTCTGGCCCGTTGAAGTCGAAAACGCCGAGGTTGGTCACCACGCGGTACACGTTGACGAAACGGTATGCCGGATTGCCGGAGTCCACCTTGTCCCAGCCGATGCCGGATACGACGTCGACGGACCCGCCGAACACCCGCGCGGAGTGGTTGCCCACCCAGTAGCTGGTGGCGTGGTTGATGGTGTTGCCCGGTGCACCCCGGACGCCGAACATCTGCCGCTTCGGGTGCTGGATCGGCCCGAACGCCGACAGGTTCTGGTTGCCATAGCGATCGATCTGGTTGGCGCCCATGACGACGTGCCGCCGGCCCCAGGCCAGGGTCTCGAAGACGCGACTGAACGGCATCCAGCCCTCGATCGCCCCGGTGGCGCCCATCGGCGGAGTGTCGGCCAGCAAGCGGGCCTCACCGTCGGTGAGCAGGATGTCGGGGGAGAACGTCAGCCGGGCCAGTCGGGCACCGATGGCCACCATGGGCGCCATCGGGCTGACCATGATCTCGCCGGCGTCGCGGAACAGTTCGGCACAGGCGACGGCGCACACCTCGGCGCGGGTCACTGAGATCACTTGGACGCCTCCTTTGCGGCGGCCGCGTCCGCGGCGAACTTCCGCACCGCGGCTTGGTAGTCGGCCTCATCGCCGGCCAGGTATGTGGCGTAGAACGCGCCCCACGACTCGGGAGAGCCCGCGGCCTCGGCATACTGCCGCTGGAACTTCTCGTCACGATGGTAGTCCGGCTCGGCGGTGGTGAAGTGAGCCCCGTTGGGTGCCTCGACCACGCTGTCGACCATCATCCGGTTGATCAGCAATGCTTGCGGCGGCACCGATTTCACCAACTCATGGGTTGGTACCACCTTCTCGACCGACAGGTACCGCCGGTCTGCGGCCATCAGGAACAGATCGTCGAAGTAGGGGTCGATGCCGGTGTAGGCCGCATTGCCAGAAGCGTCACCCAGATTCAGGTGTACGAACGCGGCGTCCAGCGTCAGCGCGGGCATCGCGACAAGCTCCTCGTAGCCACCATCGGTGGGGTACGGCGACGTCACGGTCTTGAGCTCGTCGCCCCAGAATGCGCGAACGTCGCTGCCGAGCCCGGCTCGGATCGGCAGGAACGGCAAGCGTTGCGCTGCCGCCTGCAACCCGCAGCGCAGCATGCCCTCGTCCATCTCGCGCGCCTCGATGGCGCCGGTGGTGCGGGCCTTGGCGAACCACGGGTCGTAGAACGGTGGTGAGTCGAGCGACACGAAACCGTAGTAGAGACGCTTGACCTTGCCTGCCGAACACAACAGCCCGACGTCGGGTCCGCCGTAGGAGACGACGGTGAGGTCGGTGACGCCCGTGCGCAGCAGTGCTCGAACGAACGCCATGGGCTTGCGCCGCGAGCCCCAGCCGCCGATGCCGATGGTCATACCGCTCTCGATCGACGAGACCGCCTCTTCGAGCGTCGTCCTCTTGTCCGTCACGCCCGTCACTTCACTCCCTTGTCGGTTCCCGCGAACGCGTCGCGATGCTCGTCGGACACCCCGGCCAGGTTGAGCTCGAACGTAAAGCCTTGCTCCATGCGGTATCTGGCGTTGACGGGCTGCACGTCGATGAAGTTGAGCGCCTCCTTGGCGGCCCGGATCACCCGGGTGTCCTTGGATGCGATGTCGCGGGCCACCCGCAGTGCGGACTCGTCGAGCTCGGCGCGTGGCACCACCTCGTGCACGGAGCCGAAGTGATGCAGCGTCTCCGCGTCAACCGTGGCGGCGGTGAAGAACAGCCGTCGCATCATGTGTTGCGGTACCAGCCGCGACAGGTGCGTGGCCGCGCCGAGCGCACCGCGCTCGACCTCGGGCAGGCCGAACTTGGCGTCGTCGGAGGCGACGATGACGTCGGAGTTGCCGACCAGCCCGATGCCGCCGCCGACGCAGAAGCCGTTGACCGCCGTGACGACCGGCACCTCGCACTCGTACACCGCGCGGAACGCGTGAAAGCAGCCGCGGTTGGCGTCGATGAGCGCGGTGAAGCCCTCGGTGTTCTGCATCTCCTTGATGTCGACGCCCGCGTTGAAGCCGCGGCCCTCGGCGCGAAGGATCACCACGTGGGTGCTGCGATCGCGGCCCGCGGCGGTGATGGCATCGCCGAGTTCGAACCAGCCGCGCGAGGGAATGGCGTTGACCGGTGGGTAGTCCACGGTGACCGAGACGATGCCCGGTTCCACGGTCTTGGTGGTGATGGTCACGAGTACTCCAGTGGGCTCCGAGATTGGGCTGGCTACCTAAGCAAGCACTTGCTTGGTACGCTAGCACAGTGACTGACGCCGCTGACAGTGCTCCGTTCAACTTCCAGTTGAGCGGTCGGGTCGTTCTGGTGACCGGCGGCGTGCGCGGGGTTGGCGCAGGCATCAGCGCGGTGTTCGCCGCGCAGGGCACGACCGTCGTGACGTGCGCGCGCCGCCCCGTCGAGGGGTTGCCGTACGAATTCCATGCCTGCGATGTCCGCGACGACGACGCGGTCAAGGCCCTCGTCGACGCGATCGTGGCGAAGCACGGCCGGCTCGACGTCGTCGTGAACAACGCGGGCGGATCGCCCTACGTGCTGGCCGCCGAGTCATCGGCGAGGTTCAGCACCAAGATCATCGAGTTGAACCTGCTTGCGCCGCTGTCGGTCTCGACGCACGCGAACGCGGTCATGCAACAGCAGGCAGGCGGCGGCTCGATCATCAACATCACCAGCGTCAGCGGCCGCAGGCCCACTCCTGGCACCGCGCCCTACGGTGCGGCCAAGGCGGGCATGGAGAGCATCACCAGCACACTTGCCGTCGAATGGGCACCGAAGGTCCGGGTGAATTCGGTGGTCGTCGGCATGGTGGAGACCGAGCAGTCCGAGCTGTTCTACGGTGACGCCGACTCCATCGCCGCGATCTCGAAGAACGTCCCCCTCGGACGGCTCGCGCAGCCGACCGACATCGGCTGGGCCGCGGCGTTCCTGGCGTCCGACGCGGCCTCCTACATCAGTGGCGCGTCACTCGAGGTACACGGCGGCGGCGAGCCGCCGCACTATCTGGCCACCACGACCGCAGACATCAAATAGGTAAGGGAGACATACGGATATGGGACTGCTCGACGGCCGCGTGGTCATCGTGACGGGTGCAGGCGGCGGCATTGGACGCGCTCATGCACTGGCGTTCGCCGCCGAGGGTGCGCGTGTGGTGGTCAACGACATCGGCGTCGGCCTGGACGGCTCGCCCGCCGGTGGTGGTAGCGCTGCGCAGGGTGTCGTCGACGAAATCACCTCTGCCGGTGGCGAAGCCGTCACCAGCGGAGCCAACGTCGCCGACTGGGCGCAGGCCGAAGGCCTGATCCAGACCGCGGTCGACGCGTTCGGCGGTCTCGACGTTCTGGTCAACAACGCTGGCATCGTGCGGGACCGGATGTTCGCCAACACCAGCGAAGAGGAATTCGACGCCGTCATCGCCGTCCACCTCAAGGGGCACTTCGCCACCATGAAGCACGCGGCGGCCCATTGGCGTGCGCAGGCGAAGGCGGGCAACACTCCCGACGCCCGCATCATCAACACCAGCTCGGGCGCGGGCCTGCAAGGCAGTGTGGGACAAGCGAACTACAGCTCCGCCAAGGCGGGCATCGCAGCCTTGACGTTGGTCGCCTCCGCGGAGATGGGCCGCTACGGCGTCACCGTCAACGCGATCGCACCGTCGGCGCGTACCCGGATGACCGAGACGGTCTTCGCGGACATGATGTCGACGCAGGACTCCGATTTCGACGCGATGGCGCCCGAGAACATCTCGCCGCTGGTGGTGTGGCTGGGCAGCGTGGAGTCGCGCGACGTCACCGGCAGCGTTTTCGAGGTCGAGGGCGGCATCATCCGGGTCGCCGAGGGCTGGGCCCGCGGCGCCGAGGCCGACAAGGGTGCGCGCTGGGATCCCGCGGAGTTGGGCCCCGTCGTCACCGATCTGCTGGCCAAGTCCCGCACGCCGCTGCCGGTCTTCGGCGCCTAACGATCACGCCGGCTCGCACACCACCAGCGGAATGACGCGGTCCGCGGCGTCGCGGTAGCCCTTGTACGGGGGGTACATCCGGATCAACACGGGCCAGTACCTTCGCCGCTCTTCTTCGGTGGCGTCGCGGGCCGACATCGCCAAGTGCTCGTCGCGAACCTGCACCCGTACGCGTGGATTCGCCTGCAGGTTGCGGTACCACATCGGGTTGCCGTCCCGCCCGCCGAACGACGCGGGCAGCACCACCTTCTGGCCGTCGCGCAGGTAGAGGGTCGCGGTGGTCCGCGGCTGGCCGGACTTGCGGCCGGTCGTGGTGAGCAGTGCCGCTGGGAACCGCAGCAGCTTCGCGCCGAGCCTGCCGTTGGTCCGTCGGTACACCGCGATGTGGGCACGCGCGAAGTACTTCATCACCCGCGCTAGCGGCGCCGAATTGCGGATGCGGCCCATGCCCCTAGATAGCCGGGCTTGGCGGGTCGCAAACGCCGCCGCTTACTTCTTGGTGCGACGGCTGCCGCCGTGCCAGTCCTCTTCCTTGCTTGCAGCGTGAGTGTCCACCCCG
>Ga0193717_1002652_pt1 | contig 10231 bp, 9 predicted proteins | sample U2c2metaG_FD_145900 | JGI IMG/M metagenome (GOLD analysis project Ga0193717, IMG submission 145900) | Soil microbial communities from a riparian zone of the East river system, Colorado, United States - U2c2 | ecosystem: Environmental > Terrestrial > Soil > Riparian zone | place: USA: East River...
CTGCCAGCGCCCGCGGGATGTTGCGGCCGGGATCGTCGGTCTCCTCACCCATCGACGCGCAGGCCTCGAATCCCGCCCACGACAGGAAGGCCGCGACCACGGCACTCAGCACCGCGGAGGCGGAGACGCCGTCGAACGAGAACGCGCTGAAGTCGACCCCGGTCGTCGGCGCACCACCCTTCGCGAAGATCACCACCACCAGCACGATCATGGACAGGATGCCGACGCCCTCGATCACGAGCAGGATCTTGGCCAACATTCGAATGTCGCGACCGGACAACAGGAACGAGATCACGGCGCCGACCACGACGACCGCCAGCCATGGCAACTGGTAGGGATTGTCGTTGCCCGGCTGCAGTTTGGCGATGAACGCGTTGACGAACGCGGCGGTCAGGGCCAAGGTGCCGATGGCGAAGCCCACATACGCCCCGAGCATCGCGAAGCCGGAGAAGAACCCCGTCCTCGGTCCGATGGTCCCGCCCACCAACCCGTAGGCCGACCCGGCGTGATTGAGGTGTCGGGTCAGCCGCACGAAGCTGTAGCCGACGAGCGAAACGCCGATCAGACCGATGATGAACACCAGCGGAATGGCCTTGCCGACGGTGCCGATCAAGCCCTGACCGTTTCCGGACATCGCCAGGGTCGGGCCGACCAAGGCGACGGACATCGCCAACGCCACCCAGAAGGGCAGGCGCCGGTGAGGAAGCTGATCGGCTCCTCCTGACGGACTTGCCGACGACGTGCTGGTGCTCATCGATGTCTCCTTCTCTGTCAACAACTCCACGCGAGGCGCAGCGCCTGCGTGGTCTCGGCCGGCGATAGCTCGCCGAACGTGGTCAGCTCGTAACGTCGCACTGCGACAAGGCCTTCGATGATTTCAGGGGAAAGCAGTTCCGCCGCGATCGCGGAGTTCTCGAGGGCCTCGATCACCGCGCGCTGGCCGGTGGCAAGCGGGGGCGGTGCGGTCGCCGACTCAGCGGGGTTCACCGATATCTCGGCAGGCAGGTCGAGGCCGCGGTCGATGCCACGCAACGCACTGCCGAGCAGTCCCGCCCCGGCGAGATATGGGTTGGCGCTCGGGTCGATCAGCTTCAGTTCGGCATTGGCGCCATTCGGGCTGCCGAGGGTGGCCGCGACGAACCGCACGGCCGCCTCGCGGTTCTCCAGCCCCCAGCACGCCGCCGCGCCTGCCCAGTTGCCCGGCTTGAGCCGCAGCGCAGACACCGCCGAACCGGCATACACCCCAAGCAGATCCGGGAGTGCGTCGATCACCCCGGCGATGGCGGACCCGCCTGCGGGGCGGATGCCATGGGGTCCGTCGCCGCCGGAGAACAGCGGCCCCTCTTCGTCGGACAGCGACAGGTGCAGGTGTGCGCCGTTGCCAGCGCCGCCTTCGAAGGGCACCGGCGAGAAAGAGATTCGCAGTCCGTGCCTGGCGGCGGCCCGGCCGATGACGATCCGCCCGAGGATGACGGCGTCGGCCGTGGCGACGGGCGTATCAGGAGCGAGCGAGACCTCGAGCTGATCGTGGCCGTACTCGGTGTGGATCTGTTCGATCTTCAGCCCGGCCCGCTCGGCGGTGGCGGCGAGGTCGACCAGGAATGCGGAGCGGTCCAGCGAGGTCCTGATGCCGTATGGCGACCACGGTTCGGTGGAGGCCTGGCTGCCGTCGGGCGCCAGCATCGTGCACTCGAGTTCCGTGCCGAGGAGTGCGGTGAGGCCGCGATCGGCGGCGGCACGTTCCGTGCGCGCCAGGACCGTTCGCACGCACAGCGGTGCAGGCACACCCTGCTGATCGTTGAGAGTGCCTGGCGCCCAGGCGACTCCGTCGTCGATGAGCCGCACGTCGGCCGGGTCGATGCGGATCCGCAGGTCGCCGACGACGCCGATGTCGGGCGTGAAGGCGATCCCGGTGTCGACGCAGAACACGCTCCACGACGGCGAGACCCCCGCGCCCGAGCGCGCGAAGTCCCCGAGTCGGCGCAGTGGCACGTACTTGGCACGGGTGACGCCGCCCAGATCGGTCACCGAACCCGCCACCAGCTCGACGCCGATGGCGCGCAGTTCCTCAATGCGATCGTCGCTCGACACCGGCATGAACCTCCTCGTCCGCAGTTAGAGCGCTACGTGAGTCTGCGAGAAAGGTATGTCATGAATGTTTCAGAATGTTTAATTTTCGCGATTTAGGATTCATTCATAAGATTTTGAATGGAGGATGCCTTCATGTGCCGGTTGCTGGGTGTCGTCTCGACCACGCCGATCACGGTCGCCGACGCCGTCGGTGACGAAGTATTGAAGGACTTCGTCGCGCTGACCAAAGTCCACGGGGATGGCTGGGGCGTCGCAACCGTCGGCCACTCCGGCGAGCACCCGAAGACGCAGGTCTCGGCAGGCACCGCACTGGACGACCCGGCCTTCGTTGCCGCCACTCACGACGTCCGGTCCGCCGCCACGGTGGTGCACCTGCGGTGGGCGACCAACGGGCTAGCGGTTCAACCCCAGAACTCCCATCCCTTCATCGCCGACGGATTGGCGATGGCCCACAACGGCTCCATCAAGCCGATGGGCCCGCTGAACGACCTGCTCGAACCCGACATCGCCGCCTCGTTGCACGGCACCACCGACAGCGAGCGTTATTTCGCGTTGATCCGCCAATACCGCCGCACCACAATCGATCTCGCCGACGCCGTCCGTCGTGCGGTGGCTCAGTTGCGGCAGCTCCATCCCGAGGCCAGCCTCAATGCGCTGGTGCTCGGCGAGGACCAGCTGATCGTCGTCCACGCGCACGCCCGCAGCACGCTGCTCGACGAGGACATCGAGGAGATCACCGCAGCCGAGCTGCCCGCCGAGCACCTGGAGGACTACTTCGCGCTGCGGTTGGCCCGGCCCGATGACGGCACGCTGGTGATCGGGTCCACCGGTTTCGGCAACCTCGCGTGGGAGCCACTGCCGCCCGAGTCCGTCGCCGCCATCTCGATGCGCGACCTGTCGATGACCCTGCATCCACTGGCGACGCCGGGATGACCGCCGAAAGCGTGGCCGCGCGTGCAAGTGCCGCACTGCCTGCCCTTAGCCGGGCGGAGCGGCGGGTCGCCAGAGCCCTGCTCGCCGACTACCCGAGTGCGGGGCTCGCCAGTGCCGCCCGGCTGGCCGAGCGGGCCGAAGTCAGCCCGCCGACGGTGCTCCGGCTCGCGCAGTCGCTCGGCTACGAGGGCTTCACCGACCTTCAGGTCGCGCTGCGGGCGGAGTTGACCGCACGATCCAACGGGCCGATCACCCGGCTGCCGTCCGTACCCGCAGCCGACGGCCTGCTGGATCGGCTGCTACGGCAGGCCCGTGGCCAAAACGACCGCGCCGCCGAGACGCTGGCCCGGCTCCCGGCCTCGGCAGTCGAAGCGGCGGTGGCACTGCTGTCGGACACCACCCGCGCGCTCTACCTGAACGGCGGCCGGTTCTCACACCTGTTGGCGATGCACTTGGCCGCCCACCTCGAACAGCTGCGTCCAGGAGTGCGGTTGCTGGCCGACCCCAGCGGCCGCGACATGGGCGCGATGATCGAGCTCACCCGCAGAGACGTCGTCGTGCTGTTCGACTACCACCGATACCAACGCAGCGCCGCCGACCTCGCGGCCCGGGTGCACCGCGCGGGTGCGACCGTGCTGCTCATCACCGATGACCTCGCCTGCCCGATCGCGCCGGACGCCGAAGTCGTGCTCGCCGCGTCGAGCACCGTCGGCACCACGTACCAGAGCATGGCGGCGGGCTTCCTGCTCACCGAGTTGCTCATCCCGCTGGTGATGGATGCGGTCGGCGAGCCGGCCCGTACCCGGATGGCGCTCTGGGAGGAGCAACGCAGAACCGAGCTGTTGCCGTGATCAATGGTGGTCGTCGAAGCGGTCCACCAAGTTCTGCAGCGTCGACTCGATGCCGTTGGCATTCTTCTTCCGGAATCCACTCAACTCGATGACGAACGGAATCTTCACCGTCGCGTAGTCGAAGGTCTCGGTGACCTTCGTCGTTCCTGGGCTGACCTCGGCCAGCTCCCAACGCCAGCGATGGCCCATCGGGTGCTGCCATTCGACGAGCTGGTTCTCCTCGACCGCGGTCACCTTGGACGTGATCTTGTACGGCACGCCGTACTGGGTCATCCCGACGGTGAACTTGTCGCCCTCGCTGAGCCGGTGTGGGCCCTTCACGTCGATGTCGCGCAGGGTCCCAGAGCCGTCGAGTTCGGGATGACGATGCGGGTCGACGATCAGCGCGAACACGTCCGCGACAGGGGCCGCGACCTGCACGCTTCGGCTGATCGCGTGCGGGCCGGCATCTTCTGTCTTCAGAGTTGAAGTAGTCATCCGGGCCGTGTACCCGCTACGCCGCGGAATCCCACCATGCGAGCACACGGGTGGCCGACGTGGTCAACCACTTCGACGGCACGCCGGGCGGTTCGTCGACCTCGAACCAGACCCGGCCGGCGTGCCTGTGCTCCTGAAGCCAGGTGCCATCCGGTTGCCTGGCGGAACGAATCAGCGCGATCGCGTCGGCCATGCGTCGGTCCGGCCTCGTCCCGTCGAGCAGCGCGGCTTCGCGGAAGTACTCGGCCGCATTGAGCACGCTGTATACCCAGCGAAAGGGGTAGGCGAAGCGGGTCGCCCATGGCGCAACCGGCTCGCCCGTCGACGCACGGCGGAACAACCCGCGCCCCAGCAGATACTCCTGTCCGGCATGACGGGCCGCACGCGATGCCTCCGTACCGCCCGTTCCGGCGTCGAAGGCGAGCAGCCCCTTCAAGGAGTTCAGCGTGGAGTGGAACGACGATCGGACAGAGCCCTCGACCCACTCGCAATTCCAGCCGCCGTCGGCAAGCCGATGCACAACGAACCAGTCGACGAGGCCTGCGACGTCGGCGCCAAGCCACACCCCGTTGGCAACCGTCCAGCCGTTGATGCAGCAGTCCACCTCACCGCCCCAATACGGGAGCTGCTCGTACTCCCACCGTGAGTTCTCGGCGAGCAGTTCAGCGGTGCGGCGCTCAACGAGCGGGGCCGCGTCGAGGCCCCACTCGCGCAGCGTGTTGAGCGTCCACGTCGTCGCGGTCCACGGCTGCCCGCCCGCGGCGGCCTCGGCACCGTGAAAGTCGAAGTCGGAGGGGAAGAATGCTCCACCCGCCCACTGCCCGTCGGCGTCCTGCAGTGCGAGCAGGCGGGCTCCGAAACCCTCGGTCGCAATCCGTGCCCGGGTCGCTTCCCAGACCTCGGGCGGCTGGTGCAGGAGGTCGCGCTCGACCTGCCACCGCAGCGCCGGATCCGAGTCCAAGAGCCATGCCTTCAACGCCTCGGCGTCCACGTGTCAACCATAGCTAGACCCTGGCCGTCACCGCAGAGCCGGCGTCGCGCGGGAGGCGAAGCGTCTCGACGATGGTCACCACCATCAGCGCTCCGAGCACCAGGAAGGTCAAACCGTATGCGGCGCCTGGGCCGTGGCCATGATCGGCAGCCAGCGGCGTGAAGGTGCTCAGCGCCAGTGCGGCGACGGCGATGCCGAGGCCTGCCGCCAGTTCCTGCACCGCCGCGTTGAGGGTGTTGGCGTGGGTCAAATCGTCGCCGTCGACGTCGGAGAAGGCCAGGCTGTTGTAGGCCGTGAACCCGATCGAGCGAAGCGCGCCGCTGACGAACAGAATGGCCGCGATCACCACGACCGGCATACCCGGGGTCAGCACCGCCAACAGTCCGAAACTACCGACCGACAACACGCCGTTGACGAGCAGCACCCGCCGAATTCCGTACCGCCGCATCAGCGGTGTCGTCGCCGGTTTGATCGCGATGTTCCCCGCGAACAGCGCCGCGACCAACAGCCCGGCAGCGAAAGGCGTCCATCCGAACACCAGTTGGAACTGCAGCGGCAACAGGAACGGCACCGCGGTGATGACCAGCCGGTAGAGCGATCCGGCGGACACGGTGATGCGCAAGGTCGGCACCCGAAGTACCCGAAGCTGCACGAGTGGATAGCGATAGCGCAGCAGGTGCCACGTCGCGGCCGCCAGCAGCACGACCGCCAGCGCCGCGCCGACGGCCACCAGCAGCCAGTCCGTTCCGGTGACCCGAATGCGCTCGAGCGCGATCAACGCGACGGCAATGCCCGCCCCGAGTGCCGCGAGACCGCGCCAGTCCAGCGGCCGCGGCGACGGGATGGCGGCGCCGTCGGGGGCAGGAGCGAAGCGACCCGGGGAAGGTTCACGGATCAACTTGAGCGCCAACAGGAATCCGATGATCCCGATGGGAATGTTGACGACGAAGATCCATCGCCACGACCCCAGGGTCGCGATGGCGCCGCCGAGCACCGGAGCGACCACGGGCGCCGCCAGCGCGGGCCACGTCAGCAGTGCGATAGCCCGAACCAGATTGGCCTTGCCGCTGAACCGCAACACCGCCAGCCTGCCGACGGGCACCATCATCGCTCCACCGACACCCTGCAGGACGCGCATGGCGACCAGCATCGGCAACGAGACACTGGCCGCGCACCCGATCGACGCGAGCGTGAAGATCGCAATCGCGGCGGCGAATACCGGCCGGGCACCGAACCGGTCGGCCATCCACCCGCTTGCCGGTATGAGCACCGCGACCGTGACGAGGTAGGCCGAGATCGCCACGTTGACGTCAACGGGATCGATCCCGAACGACGTGGCCATCAACGGGATGGCGGGGGTGATGATGGTGGCGTCCAGGATCTCCATGAAGAACGCGCCAGCCACCAACAGCGCCATGGCCCTGGGAAATTGGGCCTGATCCGGCTCGGTCGACGACATTGCTTCCTAGGATAGTCGCGACGACGACCGACAAGACCCCGCCGACCTTTGCGGTCGACGGGGTCCTGAGTCCGGATCTACTTGCGGCTGAGCTCGTGGGAAAGCGCCTCGAGTTCGTCGCCGCCTGCCATCTCCTGCGTGAGGTGCTCGAGGGTGATGTCGGCGTAGGCACAGTCCAGCTTCTGTCGACCGCGGTTGAGCAACACGAAGTGGTCACCGACCATGTGCGCGTGATGCGGGTTGTGCGTGATGAACACCACACCGAACCCCGCCTCCTTCGCGGCGGTGATGTACTTCAACACGACACCCGACTGCTTGACACCCAACGCGGCGGTCGGCTCGTCGAGGATCAGCACGCGAGCACCGAAGAACACTGCCCGCGCGATCGCGACACACTGACGCTGGCCACCGGACAGCGAGCCGATCGGTGCGTCGACGTCGGGCAACTCGATGCCCATCTTGGCCAGTTCGGCGAGCGTCGTGGCCCGCATCGCGTTGGCGTCCAACGAATACGGGAACGACGACTTGCGGAGTTCCTGACCGAGGAAGAAGTTGCGCCACACCGGCATCAACGGCACGACGGCCAGGTTTTGATACACCGTCGCGATGCCCTTGTCGAGAGCATCTGCCGGCGATGCGAACCGGGTCGACTCACCGTCCACCAGGAGGTCGCCCTCGGTCTGCTGATGCAGCCCGGAGATGATCTTGATGAGCGTGGACTTTCCCGCGCCGTTGTCGCCGAGGATGCCGGTGACTTCGCCGGCGTGCACACGGAGACAGATGTCCTTGAGCGCGGTGATGTTTCCGTACGACTTACCGACGTTCTTCATCTCAACCAGGGGAACCTTGCCCCCAGACGGGGCGTCGTGCTCGGGACGTTCGACTGTTGTGGTCATTCGGTCACCTCTTCGCTGCGTAGTTACGGAAGGCGTTGTTGGCGATGACGGCGAACAGCAGCACGGCACCGAGGAAGAACTTGAACCAGTCCGGATCCCAACCCGCATAGACGATTCCTTGGTTGGCCATGCCGAAGATGAAGGCACCGATGGCCGCACCGATCGCGGTGCCGTAACCACCCGTGAGCAGGCAGCCTCCGACGACGGCGGCGATGATGTAGAAGAACTCATTGCCGATGCCTTGCCCGGATTGCACTGTGTTGAAAGCGAATAGCAGGTGCATGCCCACGAACCAGGCGCAGAAGCCGACGACCATGAACAACCCGATCTTGACCTTGGTTACCGGCACACCGACGGCGCGAGCGCTGTCCGCGTCGCCGCCCACGGCGAAGATCCAGTTGCCGATCTTGGTCTTGAACAACACGTACGTCGCAATCGCGGTGAACACCAGCCACCACACCACGGTGATCCGAATCTCGATGCCGAAGATGGGGATCGACGATGCGAAGACCCGGTGCGCCGAGTCCCAGCCCTGCATGTCGTTCACACTCTGCGTGGCGACTTGGCCCGAAACCAGTTTGGTGACAGCGAGGTTGATGCCGGCGATCATGAAGAACGAACTCAGGGTGATGAGGAAGCTGGGAATCTTCGTCTTCATCACCAGGTAGCCGTTGAGGAAGCCGACACCCAGGGCGAGGATCAGTGCCAGTCCTGAACCCAGCCAGAGATTGAGATGCAGGTTATAGGCCAGCATCGAGGCCGCCAGTGAGCTGAACGTCACGGCCACGCCTGCCGACAGGTCGAATTCGCCACCTATCATCAACAGGGCCACGCCGCACGCCATGATGCCGATCGTGGAGCTGGCGTACAGCACGGTCGACAGCGAAGCGGCCTCCCGAAACGGCGGCGCGACGATCAGAAAGATGATGAAGAGCGCGATCGCACCGATTGCAGCCCCCATCTCGGGGCGAATCAGCATGCGCTGCAGGCGGTTGCGTTCTTTGACCCGTTCGTCGCGGACGACCTTGCGGCTCCCGAGGTCCAGGTCTGCTTGAGTGGACATGGCTGCTCTTTCTCCCGTGATGTCTCTAGCGCGTTCCGGCCTTGGCCAGTTCGGCGACGGCGTCGATGTTGCCCTGATCGATGAACGACGGTCCGGTCAGTGTCGGCTGACCGCCGCCGATCAGGTTCTTGTTGTTCTTGAACAGCCACAGCGAGTCGATGGCGAGGTAGCCCTGAAGGAACGGCTGCTGATCAACCGCCCACTGCACCTTTCCGCTCTTGATCGCGTCGACGAGTGCGGCATTGGTGTCGAAGGTGACGATCTTCGCCGAACTGTTCGCATTGCCGACGGACTGGACGGCGGTCAGCGCGATCGGCGCGCCGAGTGCGACGACGTGGTCGACGGACGGATCCTGCTGGAGCTTGGCGGTGATCGTCGCCTCCACCGACGGCATGTCCTTGCTGTTGACGTTCAGGATCTCGCTCTGCCCCTTGAAGCCCTGCTTGACTCCGGCGCAACGTGATTCGAGGGCGACCTGACCCTGCTCCTGGATGACGCAGATGATCTTCTTCGCGCCGTCGGCGTTCAGCTTCTCGCCGGCCGCGACGCCGGCCAGCTTCTCGTCCTGGCCGAAGTACTCCTGGATGCCCATCGCCTTGAAGTCGTCGAAGCCGGAGTTGAAGGCGACGACCGGGATGCCTGCCGCCTCAGCGGCCTTGATGGCCGGGGCCATCGCATCGGGCTTGGCCAGCGTGACGGCGATGCCGTCGACCTTGCTGTCGATGGCGCTCTGCACGAGATTCGCTTGAGCGGGCGCCTCCGGATCGTTGGAGTAGCGCAGTTCGATGTTGTCCTTGTCGGCGGCGGCCTGCGCCCCCTTGCGAATGAGGTCCCAGAACGAGTCGCCCGGCACCTCGTGCGTAATCATGGCCACCGTCATGCGCGGGGTGTTGGCTTGACCCGCACCCATGCCGCCACCACTGCTTGCCGGCTTGCCGCCGGTGCTCGAACACGACGCGAGCCCCAGTGCCAGCACCCCGGCCCCAGCGACTGCTGCCAACCGAACAAACTTCATCGTCTCTCCTGATCTCTGGACATTCCCGTGTCGCTTCGCTCCTGCCCACCGGACAGGTGCCCTACGGCACGGACCTGTAAACGATGTAATACGGGTCACAGCCGATTGTCAAGACTTTGTTCGGACATTAGGACTGCAAGTCATATGGAACTGCGCGCATGAAAGTTTGCCGGCCGTCCGTGCTCCGGAGCCGGGCGGACGTGAGTCGGTTCAGCGGTCGACGAGCGTCGTCTCGAAGTAGTACCGCGAGGCGCGATAGCAGTGGTCGCCGTACTCCACGGCCTTGCCGGAGTCGTCGTAAGCCGTGCGATTCATGGAAAGCAGTGGCACGCCTGCCTTTTCGGACAACAGCCGGGCCTCGACGCGGGTCGCAGCGCGCGCCCCGATGCGTTGCCTGGCCAGCCGGATGTGCACCCCCCGCGCTCGCAGGGCCTGATACAGCCCGCTGCGTTCCA
>Ga0193717_1002653_pt1 | contig 10223 bp, 10 predicted proteins | sample U2c2metaG_FD_145900 | JGI IMG/M metagenome (GOLD analysis project Ga0193717, IMG submission 145900) | Soil microbial communities from a riparian zone of the East river system, Colorado, United States - U2c2 | ecosystem: Environmental > Terrestrial > Soil > Riparian zone | place: USA: East River...
CTGATCGTGCCGGTCACTCCGCTGCGGCCGAAATTCAGCACGTTGCCATCCCAGCTGTGCGTGATGCCGTATTCCTTGGCGATCGCCTTGGCGACGCGCTCGACCGCGGTCCTGGCTTCCTTGACGCTGCGGCCGTGCTTGCGGCGGATATCGATGACGGCCATCGCGTGGCTCTCCGGTATGTCCCTGAGGCGCAATGATGCCCGACAAGCGCGCCGGGCCGCCAATCGGTCAACGTCGGCGGACGAATCGGCCTCGGCGCGGGACACGCCACCAACGCCGCTATACTTGCGCCCCGTTACATACCTCCGATGCGAATGAACTGATGCGACTGAGCTTTCCCAACGGCGAGCATGCCGACTTCGTCGTCGAGGGCGGCGCCATCAGCCTCGGCAACGCGGACGGCAATACGCTGGTCCTGCGCGGCAGGGACATCGCCGCGTGGCATGCGCGCATCAACGTCGATCAGCGCGGCATCGTCCTCGAAGTGCTCGACTTCACCGCGCGCACGCATGTGAATGCGCGGCCGGTGCGCGAAAAGGCCCTGCTGCGGCTCGGCGACGTGCTCTGCCTCGGCGTGGTGGCGATGATGCTCAAGCCCGATCGCGACGACGCGATCGAGACCGCGCTGCCCGACGAATCGGAAATCACTCCGGAATCGCCCGAGGCGCTGCCCGCGCGCGTCGTCCTGCGCGGCGTCGCCGGCAGCCATTTCGGCCGCGCGATCGCGCTCAAGCAACGGCTGACGGTCGGCCGTGCCGCGGATTGCGATATCGTCATCGACGACGCGCAGATCGCACCGCACCACGCGACGATCGAGAACATCGACGACGCGATCTGCCTGCGCGACATGGGCTCGGGCGCCGGCGCGCTGGTCAACGGCCTGCGGCTGACGACGGCGTTGCTGCACACGGGCGACCAGATCGCATTCGGCCGCGATCATTTCCTGATCGAGGCGCCCGGCTTGCCGCTGCGCGGCGAAGTCGCTGCCGCATCGACGGACACGCCGGCGGCAGAGGAGGCGGATTCCGCCGCCGACGTGCAGGAGCAGGCATCGGTCGATTCGCGCGGGTCGATCTGGTGGCTGATCGGCGCAGCGGCGCTGATCGCGCTCGGCTTCACGTGGATCCTGCTGCGCGGCGCCTGAGCCGCCGAGGCAAGACGCGCAAATGCGGGCGTAGGGTGGGCTTCAGCCCACCGCTCAAGCATTCGGTGGGCTGAAGCCCACCCTACGATTGATCGATTGCGGAGAGTTCCTTGCGGTGCGTGCCCGCAATTGCTTCAACCAGATCGGTACACGCAGCGCGAGCAGCACGATCAGGATGCCTAGATAGATCAGCGGCTCGGTCACCGCGATCTTGTTGCCCGATTTCACCAGCCACATGAAATGCAGCACGCCGCACAGGCCGATCAGATAGACCAGGCGATGCAGACGCTGCCAGTTGCGGCCGAGCCGGCGGATCATGCCTTTGGTCGAGGTGACCGCGAGCGGAATCATCATCAGCCACGCGGCGAATCCGACCGTGATGTACGGCTTCTTCGCGATCTCGGTGAAGATCTGCGACCAGAAACCGCCGAGGTCGACGATCAGGTAAATCGACATGTGCACGCTGGCATAGAAGAACGCGAACAAGCCGAACATGCGCCGGTAGCGGATCAGCCAGTTCTGCTTGGTGAGCATGCGCAGCGGGGTGATTGCCAGCGTCGTCAGCAGCAGGCGCAAGGTCCAGTCGCCGCTGCGATGCTCCAGTTGCGCGACGGGATCGGTGCCGAGCGCATTGCTCAGCGTGTCCCAGGCCAGCCACGCCAGCGGTATCAGGCACGCGGCGAAGACGAACGGCTTGCTCGCGGCGATGCGGTCGAAACGGTGCGCCATCAGAAGTCTTGCTTCAGATCCATGCCCGAATACATCGACGCAACCTGCTCGCCGTAGCCGTTGAACGGTTGCGTCAGTATGCGGTTGCCGAGCAGGTTGAAGCCACTTCCGGAGATGCGTCGCTCGGTGGCCTGCGTCCAGCGCGGATGATCGACTTCGGGATTCACGTTGGCGAAAAAACCATACTCGCTGCGCGCGGCGAGATTCCAGGCGGTGCGCGGCTGCTTTTCGACGAACTCGATCCTGGCGATCGACTTGATGCCCTTGAAGCCGTACTTCCACGGCACGACGAGGCGCAACGGCGCGCCGTTCTGGTTCGGCAGCGCGTGGCCATAAAGACCGACCACCATCAGCGTCAGCGGATTCATCGCTTCGTCCATGCGCAGGCCTTCGCGATAGGGCCAATCGAGCACTGCATCAGCCTGGCCGGGCATTTCGCGCGGTCGCTCGACACTGGTGAATGCGACATATTTCGCGGCCGAGGTCGGCTTGAAGCGCGCGATCAGATCGGACAACTGGAATCCGACCCACGGAATCACCATCGACCAGCCTTCGACACAACGCATGCGGTAAATGCGCTCTTCCAGCGGATGCGGCTTGAGAATGTCCTCGAGCGTGAACGTGCCGGTGACCTCGGCTTCCCCGGCGATCTCGATCGACCACGGATGCGGCTTGAAGCGCGCCGAATTGCGCGCCGGATCGGCCTTGCTGGTGCCGAATTCGTAGAAATTGTTGTAGTGCGTCGCGTCGTTGTAGCTGGTTTGCGCTTCGGTCGTGCTGAACGCGCCGCGCTTGGCGATCGTCAGCTCCGGCAGGCGCGTATCGATCACAGCGGGGGCCGTCTGCGCCGTCTGGCCGTTCGAATCAGGGCTGCAGCCGACCAGCAGTCCGGGAATCGCGAGACCCAGCAGTTTGAGCACTTCGCGCCGACGCTCGTAAATCGGCTGCGGCGTTACGTCGGAAGGACGCGGCTCGGGAAACTTTCGGAATGACATGGGAACTCCAGGATGTTGGCTGTCGGGACCGGCCGTCCGCGATCTGCATTACGCGCCGGAGGCGCCTCACGCGAGGCTAACAAGAACCACCGTCGCGAATGACGCGCCGCTTGCGCGCTTGTTATAGGCGCCAGCCAGCGTATTGCGCGGGTGCTGCACTGCGGCATAATGCCTGCTGAACGAAGGAGTGCTTGCGTGAGTCGTGGATACAACTTTGCCGCGGGACCGGCGGCGTTGCCGGAAGAGGTGTTGCGCCAGGCGCAGGCCGAAATGCTCGAATGGGATGGCGCCCATGCCTCGGTAATGGAAATCAGTCACCGCGGCAAGGATTTCATCGCGCTGGCCGCGGAGTCCGAACGCGACCTGCGTGAATTGCTGGCGATTCCGGCCAATTACAAGGTGCTGTTCCTGCAGGGCGGCGCGACGCAGCATTTCGCGCAGATTCCGATGAACATCGCGCGCCGCGAGCAGACCGCCGATTACCTGGTGACCGGCGACTGGGGCGAGAAGGCGGTCAAGGAGGCCAGGCCGCTGGTCAATGTGCGCACGGTCGCCACGTCGACCGCGACGAACTACGACCGCATTCCGCCGCGTGCGTCCTGGGATCTCGATCCGAATGCGGCCTACCTGCACTACACGCCGAACGAGACGATCCGCGGTGTGGAATTCCACGGGATTCCGGATAGTGGCGACGTGCCGCTGGTCGCGGACATGTCGTCGACGATCCTGTCGCGGCCGATCGACGTCTCGCGCTTCGGCGTGATCTATGCCGGCGCTCAGAAGAACATCGGCGCGTCCGGGCTGGTCGTGATGATCGTGCGCGAGGATCTGCTCGGGCGCTGCCCGAAAGATCTGCCGAAGATCTTCAACTATGCCGAGCAGGCCGCGCAGGATTCGATGCTGAATACGCCGAACACGTTCGGCTGGTATCTGGCCGCGCTGGTGTTCAAGTGGCTGAAGAAGCAGGGCGGGCTTGCGGCGGTGGCCGAGCGCAATCGTGCGAAGGCGGAGTTGCTTTACGGCTACATCGACGGGTCCGGTTTCTACAAGAATCCGGTGGAAGTGTCGGCGCGGTCATGGATGAACGTGCCTTTCACGCTACCGCGCGAAGAGCTGGATGCTGCATTCCTCAAGGAATCAGAGGCGGCTGGACTACTCGCGCTGAAAGGGCATCGCGCAGTCGGGGGCATGCGTGCGTCGATCTACAACGCGATGCCGAGCGAAGGTGTACAGGGTCTGGTTGATTTCATGCAGGATTTCGCCAAGCGCAACGGATAGAACTCACGTCACTTCCCCCTCGTCATCCCGGCTTTCGCCGGGATGACGAAAGAATAGGTCGCAACAGGTTGGGAAACCCATTCGCATGTTCAAGGTCCAGACCCTCAACAACATCTCGCGCAACGGCCTCGACCGCATGCCGGCGAATCTCTACAGCACCGCGACCGAGCTCAGCGAGCCCGACGCGATCCTGGTGCGCTCGGCCGACATGCACAAGGCGCCGATTCCGCGCAGCGTGAAAGCAGTCGCGCGCGCCGGCGCCGGCGTCAACAATATTCCGGTCGCCGAACTCTCGTCGCGCGGCGTGCCGGTATTCAACGCACCGGGTGCGAACGCGAACGCGGTCAAGGAGCTCGTTGTCGCCGGTATGCTGCTGGCCGCGCGCAATCTCGCCGACGCGCTCGGTTTCGTGCGCGATCTCAAGAGCGGTGAGGATCTGCACCACCGCGTCGAGGCGGAGAAAAAGCGTTTCGTCGGCTCCGAGCTCGCCGGCAAGACGCTCGGTGTCGTCGGCCTCGGCGCCATCGGCGTCAAGGTCGCCAATGCCGGGTATGCGCTCGGCATGCGCGTTCTCGGCTTCGATCCGCATATGACGATCGACGGTGCCTGGCAGCTTTCGTCGGAAGTCGCCAAGGCCGGCTCGCTCGGCGAGCTGTTTGCGGCGGCGGATTACATCTCGTTCCACGTGCCGCTCAACGACAAGACGCGCGGCATCTTCGGCGCACAGGCTCTGGGTTCGGCGCGGCCCGGCGTCGTGCTGCTGAACTTCGCGCGCGAAGGCATCGTCGAGCCGTCCGTCTTGCGCGCCGGGCTCGCGGACGGACGCATCGGCCGCTACGTCAGCGATTTTCCGGACGCCGATCTGCTCGGCAATGCGCGCGTGATCGCGCTGCCGCATCTCGGCGCGTCGACCGAGGAAGCCGAGGAGAACTGTGCGGTCATGGTCGTCGACCAGCTGCGCGACTTCCTCGAGCACGGCAACGTGCGCCACTCGGTCAATTTTCCGGAGACGCGCATGTCGCGCGCCGGTTCGGCGCGCATCTGCGTTGCCAACCAGAACCGGCCGAACATGATCGGCCAGCTCTCGCACGTGCTCGGCGAGGCCGGCGTCAATATCGCGCAGATGCACAACGCCTCGCGCGCCGAGCTGGCCTACACGCTGATCGACATCGATTCGCCGATCCCGGACACGCTGGTGTCGGCGATCGGCGCGATTGATGGCATCCTGTCGGTCCGCGTGATTCCGGGTTGAGCACGATGGCCGGCAAGCCGAAGACGAAAATGCCGCAGAAGGATGCGCCCGCGCCGCAGCTGTCGGAAGTGCGCGCACGCATCGACGGCATCGACCGCCAGATCCAGGCTCTGATCGCCGAACGTGCGGATTTCGCGCTGCAGGTCGGCAAGGCCAAAGGCAAGCTCGCCGCCGCGGTCGACTACTACCGGCCCGAGCGCGAGGCGCAGGTGCTGCGCATGGTCGTCGATCGCAACGAAGGACCGCTCAGCGATGAAGTGCTGGTGCACGTGTTCCGCGAAATCATGTCGGCCTGTCTCGCCCAGCAGGAACCGCTGAAGATCGGCTACCTTGGACCCGAAGGCACGTTCAGCCAGCAGGCCGTGCTCAAGCATTTCGGCCGCTCGGCGCACGGCATGCCGATGGCCAGCATCGAGGAAGTGTTCCAGGAGGTCGAGAACGGCAATGCCGATTTCGGCGTGGTGCCGGTCGAGAACTCGGGGCAGGGCACGATCCAGATCACGCTCGACATGTTCCTGACCTCGCACCTCAAGATCTGCGGCGAAGTCGAGTTGCGCGTGCATCAGTTCCTGCTCTCGCGCAGCGGGCGCATCGAGGACATCGAGCGCATCTACTCGCATCCGCAGTCGTTCGCGCAGACGCAGGCGTGGCTGCGCGGCAACCTGCCGAAGATCGAGAAGATCCCGGTGTCGAGCAATGCCGAGGCCGCGCGGCGCGCGCGCAACGCGGACGATGCGGCGGCGATCGCGGGCGAGAGCGCCGGGCACGTGTACGGACTCAAAAAAGTCATCATCGGTTCGATCGAGGACCATGCCGACAACACGACGCGATTCCTCGTGCTCGGACGTGCGATCTTTCCGCCGTCTGGCCATGACCGCACGTCGGTGCTGGTCTTCATCAAGGACCAGCCGGGTGCTCTGTTCAACGTGCTGAGCCCGTTCGCGCGCCATGGCGTCAGCATGAACCGCATCGAATCGCGACCGTCGCATCAGGCGAAGTGGGAATACGGCTTCTTCATCGATCTCGCCGGCCATGTCGACGACGAGCCGATGAAGAAAGCGCTCGCGGAGCTCGAAGCGCACGCGGCGCAGATCAAGGTGCTCGGTTCGTATCCGGTGGCGGTGCCGTGACGCGCGCGGCAGCGAATACGGTTGCGCAGCCCTCGGTCGAGGGCGACGCCTGGAGTGCATTCGACGCGACACGATTGGCCAATCCGGCGACGTCGGCCTTGCGCGCCTACGATCCCGGCCACGATCTGCCGGCCCTGCGCCAGCGATTCGGCGGGCAGATCGCCGAGCTCGGCTCGAACGAGAATCCGCTCGGCCCGAGCCCGCGCGCACTCGAGGCGATGCGCGCTGCGCTCACCGAGACGTTTCGCTATCCCGATCCGCGCGGCGCCTCACTGAAATCGGCGCTGTCCGCGCGGCTTCGCGTCGGCGCGGACCGCATCGCGCTCGGCAACGGATCGCACGAGCTGTTGATGCTGCTGGCGCAATGTTTCGCCGACGCGGCGCACTCGATCGCGTTCTCCCAATACGGATTCGCGGTATTCCCGATCGCGACCGCGGCGTCGGGAGCGCAGGCAATTGGCGTACCCGCGCTTGCGCGCGAACACCCGACCGCGCCGTTCGGACACGATCTCGACGCGATCGCGGCAGCGATCCGTGCGGACACGCGCATCGTCTACCTGGCCAACCCGAACAATCCGACGGGTACGTGGTTCGACGATGCACAACTCGACCGTTTCGTCGCCCGCGTGCCGTCGGATGTGCTGATCGTCGTCGATGAAGCCTATTGCGAATACGTCGATGCGCCCGGACTGAGCACTGCGCTGCGCCTGGCCGATCGCCATCCGAACCTGATCGTCACGCGGACTTTCTCGAAAGCGTACGCGCTGGCCGGTCTGCGCATCGGCTATTTCATCGCGCATCCGAGCGTCGTCGCGGTGATCGAACGCCTGCGCGAATCGTTCAACGTCAACAATATCGCGCTGGCCGCGGCCGAGGCCGCGCTTGCCGATTCCGCCTATCTCGCCAAGGCGCGCGTCTTCAATGCGACCGAACGGGCTTGGTTGCGGGCAGGGCTTCATGCGCACGGCTACGTGGTGTTGCCGTCGCAAACCAATTTCCTGCTCGTCGATCTCGGCCGCGACGCTGCGGATCTGGAACGCCACCTGTTCGAGCGCGGCGTCATCGTGCGGCCGATGGGCGGCTACGGATTGGCGCAAACGGTACGCATCAGCGTGGGCAGCCGCGCGGAGAACCAGCGTCTGCTGGATGCGCTGCTTTGAGCGAGCCGATCGAATGGACCAGCCGGCCGTCCGGTCCCGTTCGCGGCGAGATCACCGTTCCCGGCGACAAATCGATCTCGCACCGCGCGATCATGCTTGCTGCGCTGGCCGAGGGGACATCGCACATCAGCGGATTTCTCGAAGGTGAGGACACGCGCGCCACCGCGGCGGTTTTCCGCTCGCTCGGCGTCGCGATCGAAGCGCCATCGCCTTCGCAGCGTATCGTCCGCGGCGTCGGCCTTCACGGCCTGGCGCCGGCTTCCGACATTCTCGACTGCGGCAACTCCGGAACCGGGATGCGCCTGCTCACAGGTCTTCTCGCGGGCCAGCGTTTCGACACGACGCTCACGGGCGACGAATCACTGAGCCGCCGGCCGATGCGTCGCGTCATCGAGCCGCTGTCGGCGATGGGCGCGCACATCGATGCGCAAGCCGGCGGACTGCCGCCGCTGCGCATCGGCGGCGGCCGCGCGTTGCATGGCATCGCCTACACGTCACCTGTCGCCAGTGCGCAGGTCAAGTCCGCCGTTTTGCTGGCGGGACTTTATGCGCGCGGTGAAACCGAGGTGCGCGAGATCCATCCGACCCGCGACTACACCGAGCGGATGCTCGCCGCCTTCGGCTGGCCGATCGCATTCGCACCGGGACTTGCGCGGCTCAGCGGCGGGCATGGCCTGCGGGCGACCGATGTCGATGTTCCGGCCGATTTTTCCTCCGCTGCATTCTTCATCGTCGCGGCGACGCTGGTGCCGCAATCCGAGCTGGTGTTGCGGGACGTTGGCCTCAATCCACGCCGCACGGGACTGCTCGAAGTATTGCGTGCGATGGGTGCCGACATCCGCGAGGAGAACCGGCGCGAGCAGGGCGGCGAGATCGTCGCCGACCTGATCGTCCGGCACGCACGATTGCGCGGCACCGACGTTCCGATCGAGCACGTGCCCGACATGATCGACGAATTCCCGATCCTGTTCGTCGCCGCGGCCGCTGCCGAAGGCACGACGACGATTCGCGGCGCGGCCGAGCTGCGGGTCAAGGAATCCGATCGCATCGCGACGATGGCTACCGGACTCCGCGCGCTCGGCATCCTGGTCGATGAGACGCCGGACGGAGCGGTCGTCGAAGGCGGCTGCTTTCATGGCGGCCATGTCGACAGTCGCGGCGATCACCGCGTGGCGATGAGCTTCGCAGTCGCGGCGCTCGTCGCGTCCGATGCAATTCGGATCGCCGATTGCGCGAATGTGGCGACGTCGTTCCCGGGGTTCGTCGCACTCGCGAACGCATGTGGGTTTGCGCTGCATCGTGCGTAGTGGTAATGTACGTACGTACATGGACACCATATCCCTGACCGAGCTCAGGCAGCGCCTGTTCCAGCTCGCCGACCACGTCGCCGACACCGGCGAACCGCTTGTAATCGTTCGCAACGGCGTGCGCCTGCGGCTGATCCGGGAAGATGCGCTGCCGCAGACAGCCGGCCGGCTGTCCAGACTCGTCAAGCGGAGCATCGTCGTCGGCGCGGCGCTCGATCCGCATGAGTCGCCGGCCGAATGGTCCGGGGAGCTCGCCAAGGTCGCCGAGGCCGCTGCGGTCTACACGACGGCCAAGCGCCCGCGCGGCCGCCGCCGGTGATCATGCTCGATACGCATGTCGCGATTGCGCTGTACGAGGGTCGCACGGCAGGGCTCGGTGCCGCGGCGAAGCGGGCCATCGATCGCGATACCGTGACGATCTCGCCGGCGGTGCTGCTCGAAATCGAGCTGCTCCACGAGATCGGGCGGCTGCGAGTCGGCGCGACACCTGTTTCGATACGGCTCGGCGAGGATCTGTCGATCCGGGTCGCGACCGAGCGCTTCGCGGACGTAGCGATGGAGGCGCTCGGACTCGGTTTCACGCGCGACCCGTTCGATCGCCTCATCGTCGCGCACGCCGCGCTGACAAAGGCCACGCTGGTCACGCAGGACGCCGAGCTTCGCTACCGTTACCCGAAAGCAATCTCCTGAGTCGCGTCCGGCGCGGCAGCGGTCGGCTAGAATCGCGCGCCCTCCATCCCCAAGTGCCATGACGACCCGAGCCGAGAAACCCGTTCCGGTGCTTACGATTGACGGACCTTCGGGCTCCGGCAAGGGCACGATCAGCCGCGCGGTCGCCGATGCCCTGGGTTGGCATCTGCTCGATTCGGGCGCCTTGTACCGGGCAGTCGGCTATGCGGCCGGCATGGAAGGAATAGACCTCTCTGACGGGGAAGCGGTCACGCGCTGCGCGGAAACGACGAAAATCACGTTCCGCGATCCCAAGGACGGCGGCGAGACGCGGGTGATCGTCAATGGGCACGATGCGACCGACGAGATCAGGACCGAGACCTGCGGCGCCGCGGCCTCGGCGATCGCGGCGATTCCCGGTGTGCGCACCGCGCTGTTCGACAAACAGCGCTCTTTTCGCCGCCCGCCGGGCCTCGTCGCGGACGGCCGCGACATGGGCACGGTCATTTTCGCCGACGCGCCGTACAAGGTGTTCCTCACCGCCAGCGCCGAGGAA
>Ga0193717_1002654_pt1 | contig 10221 bp, 10 predicted proteins | sample U2c2metaG_FD_145900 | JGI IMG/M metagenome (GOLD analysis project Ga0193717, IMG submission 145900) | Soil microbial communities from a riparian zone of the East river system, Colorado, United States - U2c2 | ecosystem: Environmental > Terrestrial > Soil > Riparian zone | place: USA: East River...
CTGCCGGCGAGCCAGGCGCCGTCGTGGCTGACGATCTCGCCTTCCTCGTAGATGTCGACTTCTTCACCGAAGTAGTAGAGATCGCGCGCCGGCGCGCACACGGAGAAGTAGTTGCGCGAGATCTCCTTGAGATCGCCATCCTCGGTCTCGCGCTCTTCGACGACTCGCGTGATCACTTGCTGGCGATTCTTGCCGGAACCGATCGTCACGCGCCGGGTGTCGAACTCCGTGGTGATCCAGAGCTCTTCGAGCTCTTCGCACTCACCTTCCGCCACGCACTTTGCATTGTTGTAGTAGAGCTGGCGGCCCGGTTTCAGCGGAAAGTACTGGTTTCCTTCGTGGGGCGTGAAGCGGCAAGATTTCAGGGGGAAATTCGCGGTGAACGCCGGTTCTCCGCCGTAGGCCGCGATTCCGGTGAACAACATCAACAACATGGCTGCGCGCATCGTCGTCTCCTCGTGTCGGGTGCCTTGGGAGACGCCCGCCACCTGGAAATCCTTCGCGCGCAGCCGCGAAGGATTTTTCCCACAGCCACGTCTCAGTTCATAACGATGGCCCAGTTCTCCTCGGCGCATGACGACAAGGCCTTGGCCGCGCGCATCCTGGCCGGCGATGAGGCGGCTTTTCGCCGGCTGTTCGACGAGCTGTTTCCGAAGCTGTACCGTTTTGCGATGTTGCGGCTCGATGGCAACCGCGACGATGTCTGCGAGGTGGTGCAGCAGACCTACTGCCGGGCATTCGAACAGCTCGCGGGTTACCGCGGCGAGGCGTCGCTGTTCGGCTGGATGTGCCAGATCTGCCGCAACGCCATTGCGGATCTCGGCCGGCATCGTCAGCGCATGGTGACCGAGGCGTCGAATTCCGAACGCGACGAGACCGTTGAGTCCTTCCTCGAGGCCCTGTCGGCGCCGCTCGAGGACGAACCCGAATCACAAGTCTTGCGTATGGATCTGATCCGGTTGGTGCAAAGCACGCTCGATTGCCTGCCCTCACATTACGGTGACGTACTCGAATGGAAATACATCGATGGACTGCCCCTCAATGAAATCGCGATGCGCCTGGAGCTCGGTCCCAAGGCCGCCGAGTCACTGCTCGGCCGCGCACGCGCCGCATTTCGCGAGGCGATGGCGCTGGTCGCCGGGTCGCGCGAAGACTTGCCGGAGTGGTTAGGTGGGCAACATGGTTGACAATCCAGATCCCGATTCGGTCGCGGCCCTGATTCGCGCGGTCGGGCGGCGATCCGTTCCGCCGCGTGAAGACTACGAGCGTGTCCTCGGCGCAAGTCGTGCCGCATGGCAGCGCGCGGTGCGCCAGCGCGTGCGCCGCCGCTGGACGTATGCGCTGGCCGCCGGGGTGGTGTTGGTGGTATTCGGCGCCGGCGTGCTGCGGCAGATCGATGGCCTTCAACCCACCGTGGTTGCGGGCACCCTTACATCCTCCAGCGGCGCCGTATTCGCCGGAAGCGCGGCGGGCGACGAATGGCGCTGGCTGAATGAAAGCGGCGTGCCGCTCATGACCGGTACTCGGCTGCGTACCGACGCCACCGGTCGCGCGGCGCTGCGCCTGCTACCGGACACGTCATTGCGGATCGCGGGCTCGACCGATCTGCTGTTGGAACCCGGCAATCGCGTGGAACTGCTCGAGGGTCGCATCTACCTGGACACCGGGAGCACACACAGCGGCAGGGTCGAGATCGTGACTCGCTTCGGAGTCCTGCGCGATGTCGGAACACAATTTGAAGTGTTAGCCACCGGCACCAACCTGCGCGTTCGCACTCGTGAAGGTGCAGTCACACTGACGCGCGGTCGATCCGAAGCCGTGTTGCAATGCGACGTCAGCGAAGAGCTGCGCATCGATTCGCAAGGAAACATCGAGCGCGGCCACATTGCCGCTTACGACGCCGAATGGCTTTGGGCCGAATTGCTCACCGAACCGCCGCAGGGTCCGGAGCTGTCATTGCTGCAATTTCTCGATTGGGTGGCACGCGAGACGGGCCGAGTCCTGCGTTACGATTCTCCCGAAACCGAAGCACGCGTGAGCAAGGTGATCCTGCACGGCACCCCGCCCGATCTCGCTCCGGCGCAGGCACTGGAGGTTGCGCTGGCCACCACCGACATCGGCTATTCATTGCTCGATGACGGTACGATCCTGTTGCGGTACCGCCAGTCGCCTTGATCCAGCGCTAGACTGATTCATGGCACGCGACCGGGAGACTGCACGACGTACGCGAAGCGTCGTCATCACGCTGCTGGCGATGGCGTGGTTCGCCGGCGCAAACGCTGCCGAGCCGAGCTTCAAGGGCCGAACAGTCAGTGAAGTTCTGCGGCAGCTTCAGGATCAAAGCCTGCAATTTCTGTACAGCAGCGAGCTCGTGAAGGATTCGATGCTCGTCGGCACCGAGCCCGGCACTCGCGACCGTCTCGGCATTGCGCGTGAAGTGCTGGCCGAACACGGTCTCGACATTCGCTCCGTGAATCCCGGGCTGTACATCGTCGTGCGCCATCACGATGGCGAGCGACGGCGGATACTCAAGGGGCGCGTCATCGATGCGACGTCGGGTGCCATGCTGTCGGGCGCCCGGGTCGAGCTCCTGCCGCTGGGGCGGGTAACCTGGTCGGACGATTCCGGCCGTTTCTCGTTCGATGAGCTCGCGACGGGCGAAGACTACCGTTTGCGCGCGACCATCGAGGACTACGCGCGCGGCGAAATGCAGATGCGCATCGAGGGATCCGGCGCCGCGGCGGTAGATAGCACCATCCGGCTGCATCGCGTCGCGCTTGATACGGTCATCGTCGAGGCCAGCCGATACGCGCTCGCGGACGATTTCCAGAACGGCGCGCAGCGGCTCGACGCCGTGGCCCTCACCAGCCACCCGGACATCGCCGAAGATCCGATTCGCGCGTTGCGCGGCTTGCCCGGCGTGGTTCAGGGCGGCGTGTCGGCGGCAAGCAATTTACGCGGCGGAGAGACCAACGAGGTGCTGGTATTGCTCGACGGATTTCCGCTGCGGCAGGTGTATCACCTGCCTGGCTATCAGAGCCCTTTCAGTCTGCTCGACGAAGACTTGATCGAAAGCATCGACGTGTTTACCGGCGGATTTCCGGCCCGTTATGGTAATCGGCTGGCCGGTGTGTTCGATATCTCAACGACGGAGGCCAGCCACGCGCCAAAAACCTCGCTGGGACTCAGCTTTTTCAATGCCAGCGCGCGCAGCGCCGGCGAATCCGTGGATGGCAGCACCGACTGGCGCGCCGCTGCTCGCTTCGGAACGCTGCGTCCGGTAATGCAGTACCTGTCCGTGGATGGCGGGGAACCCAGCTACAGCGATCTGTCGTTGACCGCGACGCACCGTACGCGCGCCGACCTCGTGCTCAGCGGCAATTTTCTGTGGGCAACGGACGAGTACGTAGTCGAGGATGACGATGAGCGCGCGGAAATCGAGAGTCGCACCCGCTACAGCTGGCTGCGCGCCGACTACGCATTTTCGGACGATGTGACGAGCAGCCTGTGGTTAGGCCATAGCAGTATCGTCATCGATCGCGTGGGCGACGTGGACAAGCCCGAGTTCGCGATCAGCGACGTGTCCGACCATCGTGACGCGGGACTCTGGGACGCACGCGCCAATGTCAATTGGCAATGGAGCGAGCGCAGCCGGCTGAATGCCGGCTTCGAGTGGACCCAGGGTCACGCCAACTATCGCTACGACAGTTCGGCGAGGTTCGCGCCCGCGTTAGCCGAGCTTTATGGCCGCGAGGAGAGTTTCACGCGTTCACTGGCGCTCTCCCCCGAGGAACGTCGCGCCGCCGTCTTCGTCTCGCAACGCTGGAGGCTCGGAGAGCGCTGGGTGCCCGAAGTCGGCCTGCGAGTACAGGATCTGCGAATCGGCACGGTGCACGAGCGCACGTGGGATCCGCGCGTCGGCGTCCGCTGGGAAATCCACCCGCGCACCGGGCTGCGCGCTCATTGGGGCCGATTCCATCAGGCCGATGATGTGCACGAATTGGCGGTCCCCGACGGGGTAACCGAATTCTCGCGCGCGCAGCGCTCGGACCACCTGATCCTCGGCGTGGAGCATCGATTCACTAACGGCGTGCAATTGCGGGCCGAAGCGTTTCGCAAGCGGCAGCAGCATCCTCGCGCCCGCTTTGAGAATCTGATGAGCCCGATCGAAGTGTTTGCCGAAGTCGCGCCGGATCGGGTGCGGGTCGAGCCCGATGAGGCGCAAATGCGCGGCGTCGAATTTTCCATCGCCATGGAGCGCGAGTCGTGGCGCGCCTGGAGTTCCGTTTCCGTCGCCCGCGCTCTCGATGATTTTGGCGCGGAGCAGGTGCCGCGCAGCTGGGACCAGCGGCTCGCCTGGACCAGCGGCATCGACTGGCACCGCGGCCAGTGGCGGATGGGCGGCACGGCTACCGTACGCAGTGGCTGGCCCATCACGCCGATTGGATACACCACGGATGGCGACGCCATCTTAGGGCCGCGCAATGCCGACCGCATGCCCGCGTTCGCCTCGCTCGATTTCCGCGTTGAGTACCGACGACCACTGGCAGTGGGCAGCCTCAAGGTGGCGCTCGAAGTCGCGAATCTCACCAACCGGCGCAATCAATGTTGCGTGGACGTGGAGGTCGAAGACGTCGATACGCCCGAGGAAGCAATCGTGGTGGAAAAGCAGTTCTGGCCGCGCTTGCTTCCATCTCTCAGCGTCGCGTGGGAACTCTAACTCTTACCAACGCAGGCCCACGGCGAGCTGCCCGCCGAGCGATAGATAGTCATCGATCGTGGCGGTCGCACCACTCACGCGATCCTCGATCTGCCAGTCTGCAAAGTGCTGATTCGCATGGACGCGAAACTCCGCGTACCAACGATTGCCCAATGTTCGCCGCACGCCCGCGAAGCCCGTGAGGATGATCTCGGTGCCGACATCCGTGTGAATGTCGAACTGGCCGCCGTCGGCGCGCGGGCCGACTGCATCCGGGACATCGACGGAAGCCGCGCCGAGCCCCGCGCCCACGAACCATGTGGTCTTCCCTTCGCCCAGCAAGAACGCCCGCTCCGCCCACGCGCTGAAGGTGGTCGCCTCCGCGAGGGCGTCCACGGGTTCGATCGACGTGTCCTGAGTGATGCCAAGGATGCTCGCCGGAGTCTCGAAGTCATACTCCGTGCGGCCGATTCCCGCGCCTACGGCCCAGCTCTCATTGAGTGCGTAGCGAAGCTGGAGACCGAAGCCGGGGATGTCATTGGCCGGTTCCCCGTCAGCGACGTCCACTCCCGCCCATACACCAACGTGGAATCTGCCGTCGGCGGCGTGCGCGATCGAACAAGCAAGCAAGGCAAACAGGAATGTCGCGGCATGCCGCGAAGCGTCTGCGTGCGACACGACCAGCACCTCCAATCGGACGTGCTGTTATGACGGGGCAGCGAGGGAAATCCTTCGCGATGAGCTTCAGACGTACGGCAGCGCACCCATCGCCGAGTAGTGCTCATTGAGCGTTCGCAGTTTGGCCATGTCCGGCTGACTGATTTCGAAATCGAAGACGTTGAGGTTCTCGCGCTGGTGCTGGGCATGATTCGCCTTGGGCAGCGCCACGACGCCGAGCTGCAGGTTCCAGCGGAGCAACAGTTGCGCCGGACTTTTTCCGTATCGCGCCGCCATGGCGCAGAGTTTGTTGTCGTTCAGGCGTTGCGCGCGCGTAAGCGGGCTCCATGCCTGGATCACGATTTCGTTGTCGTGGCAGAAGTCGAGCATGCGGGGGCTGTGGCCAAACGGACTCCACTCGACCTGATTCACGGCGGGTAGTTCGCCGGTGCGGTAGACCAGCTCTTCTATCTGTTCGATGGAGTAGTTGCACACACCGATGTCGTTCACGAGGCCTACGCGCTTGGCGCGCCGCAGTCCCTGCCACATCGATTCACCGACGCCACGTTCCGGCGGGCGATGAATGAGCACGAGATCGGCGTAGGGTTGCTTGAGCTCGGAAAGATTGGCGCGCGTCGCCTCGAACGCATCGCCCGTGTCCTCGATCTTGGTCACGAGATAGATCGCTTCGCGTGGCACGTCACTGTTCCGCAGTGCTTCGCCGATGCCGCGTTGCGTGTGGTAGTCCGCAGACGTGTCGATCATGCGGTAACCGGCCTCGAGCGCCTGCGTTACCGTTTCGACGGTGTGATGCTTCAGTTGATAGGTCCCGAGTCCGAGCACGGGCATTTGCCGGCCGCTAAGCAGCGTCACCGAAGGCAGGGTTGCCGCGGGGAGCGCCTCGCGCTCCGACGGTGAATCGAAGGTGTGCTGCGTGCGCTGCAGCGCGCGTACTGAGGCTGACATGCGTTCAAGGCTATGGGCTCGCGACCGGCGCCGCTATCGTCGTGAATACGTATGGCCCCCGGTACTCCCTTCTTGGAGTTGTAATGCGCTGGTAACCGTTACACTTTCGAAATGTTCACGCTGCCGCCCTGCCCAAAATGCCTGTCCGCCCTCGCCTACGACGACGGCGCGATGCTCGTGTGCCCCGAGTGCGGACACGAATGGTCAATGGAGGCCGTGCTCGTAGCCGATAGCGCTACCGCGGTACGCGACGCGCACGGCAACGTGCTCAACGACGGCGACAGCGTCACCGTCATCAAGGACCTGAAGATCAAAGGGTCATCGTCGGTGGTGAAGGTGGGCACGAAGGTGAAGGGCATTCGCCTCGTCGAAGGCGATCACAACATCGACTGCCGCATCGAAGGCATCGGCGAGATGAAGCTGAAGTCGGAGTTCGTGAAGAAGGCCTGAGGGCCCGGCCGCAGAAAAGCGCCGGCGGTCCATCGCCGGCGCTGCCTAACAAAGACGAGGGTCAGTCGCGATCGTCGCCCTTACCACCGTGTCCATCGCGGTGCCCGTCTGCAAGCAGGCCCGCGGCGAACCAGGCTCCCGGGGTCGCCGGCGCACCCGTGGTCGGATTCGCCGGAGTCACGGAACGGATCAGCAACACCGGACGGTTGTCGACGGTGTCACCGCAATTGAGCTGCGGGGTCGCGCCCGTCGCATCAGTGAGCTTGCCGCGCGCCACGAAATCACCGTCTTCATCCAGATCGATGGGCGCGGAGTTGAACGGCGTGAGAATCAACGCGGCCGATACCGCCGGCGGCACCGGCACATTGCGGCAGAACAGCGAGAGGATCACCTGGCGCGGACCGCCGCGCGTGCCGAGTCCATCGCCGCCCAAGAGCACCACACCTTCGCCGCGGGCACGAATGTCACCGTTGGTCTTGATGGTGGCGTCGAGAGAGGTGATACCCCACGGCGCGCCGGCCGGCGCAACACCTGCCACCGTGTTCAGCGTCGGAACGCCCGCCGCGGAACGGAACACCTGGTTACCCGTGCCGTGATCGAACGCGAAAAGAGTGGATGAGTGGCCGCCGCCACCCGCAACCGCGGTCCCCGCCGCAGCCAGGCCCGCGAGGGCCAGAAGAGTTGAGATTTTCATCAGAGGCTCCTGCCATGTTTGTTGTTACTGCGGTGAGTAACGCGGCAGGGCTCGCTGGTTCCCGATTAGCGCGGCAGAGTCACCGTGAAGCGGCTGCCGCCGCCCTCGCGCGGTGAATACTCCACCGTGCCTGCATGCGCGCGTGCAATCTGCCGGACGATCGCGAGCCCGAGGCCCGCGCCGCTCGCACGCGTGGCGGTGCTGGCGCGATAGAAGGGTTCGAAGATCTTGTCGCGATCGATGTGCGCGATGCCTTCGCCGGCATCTTCGATGACGATGCGCGCGTGCTGCGCATCGCCCTCGATCCGAATGTCCGTCGCACCACCCGCATGGACGCGCGCATTCTCCAGCAGGTTTCGCACCAGCCTTCGCAGCAGCATCGGATCGGCCGCGATCGTGACCGCATCGCCGCTTGCTTCGATATCGAAGTGCGCGGCTTCTTCGGCCGCGAGCGCAAGCAGGTCCACCGGCTCCTTTCGCTCGATGCCGCTCGAGGCGTCGAGCCGGCTGGAGAGCAGCATTTCGCCGATGAGCGCGTCGAGCTCGGCGATGCTGCGCGCGATCTCGGCGCGGGCCTTGGGGTCCGTGCCCGGCACTTGCTCGAGCCCCAGGCGGATGCGCGCCAGCGGCGTACGCAACTCGTGCGAGCAGTTGGCTAACAACATCTGGTGCGCGCGTACGAGCTTCCCGATGCGTTCGGCCGACTCGTTGAAGCTCTTCGCCAGAGCCGCCACTTCATCGCGCCCTTCCACGCGCACGCGCGCGTCGAGATTGCCGGCGCCGAACTGAAGGACGCCGGTTTGCAGCCGCGCGAGGCGCGCGGTGATGCCGCGCGTAATGGGATAGGTCAGCAGTGCCAGCACCGCCGCGATGCTCGTGAGCAACACCCCGAGATGCAGGCTATGCAGCAGGAATCGATGCCGGGGATGCACGAGCACGTGCCGGCCATCGGCGAGCCGCTGGTTGAAGGCGGGCCCGCCGCGCATCATCAGCCAGCCGGTATCCGCGACTTGCTCCGGCGTCAAGATTGGCGCGCGTCCACCGATGTTCAGCGTCACGCGCGCCTGAGAGTCGTACAGCACCACGTCGGAGTTGGCCTGATAGGCCAGCGCCACGATGACATCGCGCACGCCGTCGGCATCGTGTTTGCCTTCATCGAGCAGCGTACACGCGAAGCCGGTGGCGCTTTCGATGCCGCTCATGGCCAGGCGCGGCGGCGCGAAGTGATGCCACACCATCGCCCCGGCGATCAGGAACACGAACAGCGTGCCGACGATGGCCAAGTAGAGCTTGAGATGCAGCTTGCGCAACTAGCGGTCCTGTTCCTTCGCGAACACGTAGCCCGCACCGCGCAGCGTGAGAATGCGGCGTGGCCGCTTCGGGTCGTCTTCGATGGCCGCGCGCAGGCGCGAGATGTGCACATCGATCGACCGGTCGAAGTCCTCGAGGGATTCGCCCTTGGTGAGGTCCATCAGCGCCTCGCGCGACAGAACCCGCCCGGCGCGTTCCGCCAGCGTCAGCAGCAAGGAGAACTGATGGCCCGTCATGGCTTTTCGTTGGCCATCGAGGCGCACTTCGCGCGCGCCCTTGTCGATCTCGAGCCGGCCGAACCGCAGCACGTCGTTCGATGCCGAAGCGTGGCGCCGCCGCAGAATGGCGCGCAGGCGCGCCAGCAGCTCACGCGGCTCGAATGGTTTTGGTAGATAGTCGTCGGCGCCGAGCTCGAGGCCGACCACGCGGTCGAGCGGATCGCCGCGCGCCGTCAGCATCAGCAGCGGAATGTCGGATTTCGCGCGGATGCGCCGGCAAAGGTCGAGCCCGTCGGCGTCGGGCAGCATGAGGTCGAGAACCACGGCGTCGAAGTCCTCCGCGGCGACCAGGCGCATCGCTTCGGCGCCCGTGGGCGCCACGCCAATGCGAAAGCCCGCCTCACCCAGATAGTCGGCGACCATCGAGGCAAGGCGGGCATCATCTTCGACCAGCAGAACGCGAGCGGTCATGAGCTGGATATTGCGCCGCCGAACAATCTCCAGCTAGCCGCCGTGGCGCTTCTCGAATTGCTGGATCAGCGCCGCGCGTTGCTCAGAGTTCAATACTTCGGCCGCGTCTCCGATTGCGGTCACCAGGCGCTTCGACGCTTCGTCGAGCGACTTCACCTGTTCCGCGCGCAGCGATTCGAGACGCGCGCGATCGATGCTGGGTGCGCTCATCGCCTCGTGGAACTGCTTGAACGCGGCGAAGTGCGTCTCGCGCGTGGCCTTCATGTCGTCGAACGCCGGCTTCAGGATGCCTTCGATCTGCGACTTCTGTGCATCCGAAGCACCGATCCTGGTCAGCATCGCCTGCATGTGCTCGAGGTGTTGTTCCGAATTGCCCGCCATGGGGCCGTGATGTCCGCCGCCCGAATGCGCGAACGCCAGCGCGCCGCCGGCGATGGCGACCAGCGTCGCCGCGATGGCAATCAAGCCAACGCGGCGCCGGGGTTTGGAAAGTAGCTCTGTCATGGGTCGTACTCCGTGTATGTGGACGGAAGTATGCTGACCCGGCAGCGTTTCCAAGAAGTCGCGCGCGTGTAAAGTATTGTGAAGCAGCCAGTTAGCTGACCACCGGCATGGCGTACAACGCGCAGGCGACCAGCGTCAGGATGATGGCCACCACGATCAGTGGCCTCGCGATCAACTCCGGCTCGCGGTTCAGAATATCCATGTCGCGCTGCGTATCCATACCGCGCTCTCCCAGAGCTGATTCCTGTCGG
>Ga0193717_1002655_pt1 | contig 10219 bp, 10 predicted proteins | sample U2c2metaG_FD_145900 | JGI IMG/M metagenome (GOLD analysis project Ga0193717, IMG submission 145900) | Soil microbial communities from a riparian zone of the East river system, Colorado, United States - U2c2 | ecosystem: Environmental > Terrestrial > Soil > Riparian zone | place: USA: East River...
GTGGTATTCGCCGACGGACAGGAAGATGACGTCGATCTCGTTCTGCTCGCGACCGGCTACGAGATCACGTTTCCGTTCCTCGAAGACCTGACCGAACTGAACTGGCAGAAGGACGCGCATGCGCCGCGGCTCTACCTCAACATCTTCCCGTCACGTCCGAATGGTCTTTACGTCGCAGGGCTGCTGGAAGGCGCAGGCGTCGGCTGGCCGGGCCGCGCGTTGCAAGCCGATCTGATCGCCGCCTACATCAAGGCGCAGAAGGAAAATGCCGACACCACGGCCGATTTCCGCGACAAGATCGCTGCTTTCCACGCCAGGCCGCCGAAGGATCGCGGGGAACACGGAATTTTTGTCGACTTCCTGCAATACAAACGTGATCTTCAGAAAGCCATCGCGAGCTTGAGCGTCGCTTCGCCCGCGGTATAAGACACCTTCTTAAAAGTATCGGAGGACCTCATGGGCACGACCATCACATTCAAGCGTCCCGACGGCAAGGAAGCCAAGGGCTATCTCGCCAATGCCGCGCGCGGCAATGCACCGGGCGTCGTCGTCATTCAGGAATGGTGGGGACTGTCTGAAAACATCAAGGGACTTGTCGACCGCTTTGCCGTCGCAGGTTTCGATGCACTCGCGCCCGATCTCTACGAGGGCGTTGTGGTGCCGTACCACGATGCCGATGCAGCCGGCAAAGAGATGAACTCCCTGAACTTTATTGAAGCGACCGAACAGAACGTGCGCGGCGCGGCGCAGTATCTGAAGCGCAATGGCGCGAAGGTCGGCCTCACCGGCTTCTGTATGGGTGGTGCGGTGACCATCATCGGCGCGGCGAAGATTCCCGAACTGACCGCGGGTGTCGCTTTTTACGGCATTCCGCCGGAACAGGCGGCGAAGCCTGCGGACGTCAAAATTCCGCTGCAAGGTCATTTTGCCAACAAGGACGACTGGTGCACGCCGCAGGCGGTCGATGCCTTTGAGAAGGCGATGAAAGCTGCCGGCAAGGATTTCGAGGCGTTTCGCTATGACGCCGATCACGCCTTCGTCAACGAGGAACGTGCATCGGTGCATGACCGCCAGGCCGCCGAACTGGCCTGGGGCCGCGCCACTGATTTCTTTAAAAAGCATTTGGGGTGAATTTCACCATCTCCGATCTGCGTCAGCAACCTGCGTTCTTCGACGCGGTTGCTGACCGCATCTGGCGGGGGTGGTGGAAGGATCGCGGATTTCCGGCGGATTACATCACCGGCCGCCTGCGCGAGAACATGACCCCGTCGCCGATTCCGTTCGCACTGGTGGCGCATCGGGGCGACGCTTTTCTGGGCACATCGTCGGTCATTGCTGCCGACCTTGAGGATCGCCCCCAATACTCGCCGTGGGTGGCTGCGGTCTGGGTCGATCCGAAATATCGTATGCAGGAGGTCGGTACGGCGCTGGTCGGGCGCGCGGCGGAGGACGCCTTCGCGCTCAATTTCCGGCGGGTCTACCTTTGTGCCCAGAAAGAAAGACGCCGTTTCTATACCCGGCAGGGCTGGGCGTCGATCGAGGAGAATGTGGGGGAGCGGAAAGTCACCATATTTGTGAAGGCTTCCGGGTCTTGACATCGCCCCCTGCCAATGATGTTTTGCCCGCCATGAGCACCCTGTCCAACCCGACCCGTCTCTGGTGGCGCACCTTCTAAAGGTGGCCGGTGCGATTTATTTGATAACCAATCGTCGAGGCCGTCATCGCAGAGCGACGGCCTTTTTCGTTTGTCCTGTGTGGCGTTCCTCCAGCAAGTCTCGTAAGAGGACCAGATGAACAGGACAGTTTTCTCGCTTCCCGCGCAGAGCGAATATACGACGGCCCGCGGCCTCGATGTGGCCCGTTCCGTCGAGCACTTTACCGGCGGCACGGCGCTCGACCGACTGATCGAGCAGCTCGATACAAGGCGCGGCGTGGTGCTGTCGTCGGGCACCACGGTGCCCGGCCGCTATGAGAGCTTCGACCTCGGCTTTGCCGATCCGCCGCTGCGGCTGGAATCCACCGGCACGGATTTCTTCATCGAGGCGCTGAATGCACGCGGCAAGGTGCTGGTGGCGTTTCTCGGCGCAACCCTGAACGAGCCGTGCGCCGTCATCACCGAAAAGAGCGCGACGCGTCTTGGTGGGCATATCGTGCGCGGCGACGCGCCGGTGGACGAGGACCAGCGCACGCGGCGCGCCTCGGTGGTGTCGCTGGTGCGCGATATCATCGCGGCATTCAACTCCCCGACCGATGCGCTGCTCGGGTTGTTCGGCGCATTCGCCTATGACCTCGTGTTCCAGTTCGAAGACCTCGTACAGAAGCGTGCGCGCGAAAAAGACCAGCGCGACATCGTTCTGTATATTCCCGACCGCATTCTTGCTTACGATCGCGCCACCGGGCGCGGCGTCATTCTGAGTTACGACTTTGCGTGGAATGGCCAATCCACCAAAGGCCTCGACCGAGAAACGCCGCAGAGCATCTACGCCAAGACGCAGCGTGAAGGTTTTGCCGATCATGCGCCGGGCGATTATCAGGCGACCGTCGAGACGGCGCGCAAGGCATTTGCGCGGGGCGATCTGTTTGAGGCCGTGCCGGGGCAGTTGTTCGCCGAGCCATGCGAACGCACGCCGGCCGAAGTGTTTCAGCGCCTGTGCAAGATCAATCCTTCGCCCTACGGCGCATTGATCAATCTTGGCGACGGCGAATTCCTGGTGGCGGCGTCGCCGGAAATGTTTGTGCGGTCCGACGGCAAGCGGATCGAGACCTGTCCGATTTCGGGCACCATTGCACGTGGCGTCGATGCCATCAGCGACGCGAAACAGATTCAGGAACTGCTGAATTCGCAAAAGGACGAATTCGAGCTCAACATGTGCACCGACGTCGACCGCAACGACAAGGCGCGCGTGTGCGAGCCCGGAACGATCAAGGTTTTGGCGCGGCGGCAGATCGAAACCTATTCGAAGCTGTTTCACACCGTCGATCATGTCGAGGGTATGCTGCGTCAGGGCTTCGACGCGCTGGACGGTTTCCTAACCCACGCATGGGCCGTCACGGTGACCGGCGCGCCGAAGTTGTGGGCGATGCAGTTCGTCGAAGATCACGAGCGTTCGTCGCGGCGCTGGTATGCCGGCGCGCTTGGCTTCATCGGTTTCGACGGCAGCATCAATACGGGCCTTACCATTCGCACCATCCGCATGAAGGACGGGCTTGCCGAAGTGCGCGTCGGCGCGACGCTGCTGTTCGATTCTGATCCGGTCGCGGAAGAGAAAGAATGTCAGACCAAGGCGGCGGCGCTGTTCCAGGCGTTGCGCGGCGATCCGCCGAAGCCGCTGTCGGCTTTCGCACCCGACGCCACCGGCTCCGGCAAGAAGGTGCTGTTGATCGACCACGAGGATTCGTTCGTGCATATGCTGGCGGATTATTTCCGTCAGGTCGGCGCGACGGTCAGCGTCACCCGGCACACGCATGCGCTCGAACTGCTGAAGACGGAAAAATACGATCTGCTGGTACTGTCGCCCGGCCCCGGCCGCCCGGAGGATTTCGGCATCTCGAAATTCATCGGCGCAGCACTTGAAAATAAGCTGCCGGTGTTCGGCGTATGTCTCGGCGTGCAGGCCATCGGCGAGTATTTCGGCGGCAAGCTCGGACAATTGCCGTTGCCGGCGCACGGCCGCCCTTCGCGCGTTCAGGTGCGTGGCGGCACGCTGATGGGCAATCTCCCCAACGAGGTCGTCATCGGCCGCTATCACTCACTCTATGTCGAGCGCGACGGCATGCCGGACGTGTTGCAGGTCACAGCCAGCACTGAGGACGGCATTGCCATGGCGATCGAGCACAAAACCTTGCCGGTCGGCGGCGTGCAGTTTCATCCCGAGTCGCTGATGTCGCTGGAAGGCAATGTCGGACTTCGGATCGTGGAAAATGCGTTTCGTCTTGGCCAGAAGAGCAATGCTTAAGCCGCAACGTTCATGAGATTTTGAAAGACGCCCTATGACTCTCGCAGACGATTTGAAGGCCACTGTCCGCGCCATCCCGGATTATCCGAAGCCGGGCATCATCTTTCGCGATATCACCACGCTGCTCGGTAATGCATGGGCCTTTCGCCGCGCGGTCGATGAACTGGTGCAGCCTTGGGCCGGGTCCAAGATCGACAAGGTCGCGGGCATGGAAGCGCGGGGCTTCATTCTCGGCGGCGCGGTGGCGCATCAGGTCTCGGCGGGTTTCGTGCCGATCCGCAAGAAGGGCAAGCTGCCGCATACCACGGTGCGGATTGCCTATTCGCTGGAATACGGTCTCGACGAAATGGAAATGCATGCCGACGCCATCAAGCCCGGCGAACGCGTCATCCTGATCGACGATCTGATTGCGACCGGCGGCACGGCGGAGGGCGCGGTGAAGCTGTTGCGCCAGATCGGCGCCGATGTCGTCGCGGCCTGCTTCATCATCGATCTGCCGGAACTCGGCGGTGCGGCCAAGCTGCGCGCGATGGATGTGCCGGTGCGCACGTTGATGACGTTCGACGGTCATTAGCTACAGCGCACAGCCGACACCTCAGAGCTTGTGCAGGATCAGATTCAGCTCCAGCTCGCGAAAGCGGGTGTAGTTGTTGCGCACCCACTGATGCAGTTCCGACGACTGATCCTTGTTGTCGCGCAGATAGTGCGTGAATGAGAAGTTCAGCCGGCCGATGATCGATTTCAGGAACGCGGGCAGCGCAGCTATCCTGAACGGCCGCACGCCCGCGAAGGCCTGAGGCAACGCGCCCCACAGCACATGCTCGTTATCGACTGGCACCAGCGCCGCGTTCGGAAACGTCGTGCGCAGCATCTGCCAGGCTACAACCGATGCTCGGTCGCGGTCGGGAATGAAGAGAACGACCGGATCGACGCCACGGCGCTCCGCTTCCTTCATGAACCCGATTTCCGCGATCATCTTGAAGAAATCATCGAAGGCGTGGAATCCGAGATCGACGACCTTCGGCACACCGTCATTGATGATTAGCCGGTCCATCAGCGCCATCTGTCCGAACGTGTCGCTGATGGAGGCGGTTTCGGTGACGCGGGGCAGGTAATTCAGCAGCGACGGCTCGCGCAGGTTGATATCGAAAGCGGACACCGCGCCGCGCTGGAGCAGCAGGAATTCCGTCAGGACCCTTGCGATCAGCGTCTTGCCGACCGCGGGGCGGGGAGAGCAGACGATGTAGACGGAGGTGCGGCGCATCTGCGCGATGTCCGCTAGTGTCCTGAATCCGACATTCGCTTCATTTTGCGGCACTCCTGAAAGCGAACGTCGGATTCGAAAGGACACTAGAAGTCATGAATGCTAGTGGTCCTTTGGATCTGAGATTCGCAAAGACGGCTGCTACGGCGGGATGCGAATGTCAGAACCGGACCACCAGGTCAGATCTCGCTGGTCGGGGTCCGCGGCTTGTCCTTGGAGCCGACGATTTCCGTCAGCTTGATGCGGTCGAATTCGCCCCAGACGTTGCCGAGCCAGTGGCGGACATAACCCCGCAGCACGAAGGAGTAGTTCGCGGCCTCGTCCTTCGTGCCCTTGTTGGCGACGAATTTGAGGAATGGCACCGACGCCACTTCGACCTGCTCGTAGGCCATTTCATTGAGCTTCGGAATGGTGATCTCGGTCGCGTTCTTGATGCGATGGAAATAGGAATTGTAGGTCGCCTGGTCCCACTCGAAGAAGCTCGTATTGTTGATGAAGTTCTTCACCAGGAAATACTTCGCGCCGTCCATGAAGTTCGCGGTCTCGGCGATTTCGTCGAGCGAGGCGATGGACGGTCCGAGAATGTGGAACACGGCAAACGTGATCTGGCCGGATTTGGCGGCGTCGAGAAAGCCGATGTCGCGGAGTGCTGCGAGGGTGGGCGATAACAGTCCGGCGCGAACGTCGATGACGGTGACGCTGGTGCCGGATGTGTTCAGCGTGTCGAAGATTTTCATCTGATCGGACGTAGAGGTCACGTCGACGATCTCGGTGATGTCCGGATGAAAGCGCATCAACGTACCGCGCGGCGATTCGGTATCGAAGGCGCGGGTGGGAATGTTGTTCGCGTTGAAATAGTCGAGAACGGTGCGCGAGACCGTGGTCTTGCCGACCCCGCCCTTGTCCGCGCCCACTACGATCACTGCCGGCTTCGCCATGATATTCCTTTTATAGGCCAAACACATCCGTCTGACGACGGAAGCTTAGCCTGCTTCCGCCGGAACATGGCAGAAACGATGGATAATTCAATTCTTGACGTCGCCGTTATGCTTAATAACCACCGGCTTCGTTAATGCCGGAAGGCTATCTGCGGCCCCAGGGGCCGGGAATCGGGCCAGGTGGAGACGGCGCTGGCTCGGGGGAACTGTCCCACGGCCCCTTGTGGGGAGGCTCCGGCTGCGCTTCGGGCGATGACCCGTCATATCGAGGCACGCCATGGCCGGTCTCATCCGTCACTTCGCCGCCCGGCAACGGCAATGGGCCAGGATCGCGGCCTCCGGCATATTTCACCAGCGCCTTGACGCGGGAATCGACCGACGGATGGGTCGCGAACAGATCGGCGAAGCCCTCGCGCGGATTGTCGATGCACATTTCCATCACCGCCGAGGTTGCGCCCGGCAGTTCGCCGCGGCCCTCGATCTTGCGCAGCGCCGAAATCATGGCGTCCGGGTCTTTCGTGAGTTCGACGGAGCCCGCGTCCGCCAGAAATTCGCGCGAACGCGACAGGGCGAAGCGCACCACGAGCGACAGGCCCCACGCGAGACCGATCAGTGCAACAGCCAGGAGAATGATTGCGAACGCGCCGCCGCCTTTCTTGTCGCCGTCCGAAGAGGATGATGAGGACCGCCCGCCGCCAAATCTCCAGCTTGAGTTGAAAAACAGACGGAACACCAATTCGGCGACGAAACCGATCACACCGGCGATGATCACGGCGATCACCATCAACTGAACGTCGCCGTTGCGGATATGGGTCAGTTCATGGCCGAGAACCGCTTCCATCTCGCGATCGTCGAGAGCATTCAGCAGCCCGCTCGTCACGGTGACGGAATACTGGCTACGATTGAGGCCGGATGCGAACGCATTGAGCGCAGGGCTATCGACGATCTTGAGTTTTGGCATCGGGATGCCGCGCGAGATGCAGAGATTTTCAAGCAGGTTGTAGAGCCGTGGTTGCTCCTGCCGCGTCACGTCATGCCCGCCAGTCACCGCGTCGATGATCGATTGATTGAAAAAATAGGCAATCACGATCCAGAGCGCGGACCCGATGGTGGCATAAGGGAGGGCCTGGATCAGGTCGCGGGTCGCAAGAACGATGTAGTCGTCGAACGGCCGCTGGCTGTTCATGACGGCTTCCGCAATCAGCGCGCCGGCAAACACCATGACATAGACGAGCAGGAACAGGCCGCCGAGCAGCAAGATCGAACGCGTCTTGTTCGATGCGATGTGCGTGTAGAGACCGTACGCGGCCATGATGCGCTGCTCGTCGTTTCCCGGAGTGTCAGGCGATCAGAACTTGACCGACGGCGCCTGCTCGAGCTGCCCGCGCTGCTCGCCGAGATCGAAGAAGTCCTTCTTCGTGAAACCGAGCGCACCCGCGAATAAAGCCGCCGGCAATTGCTGGATGCCGGTGTTGTATTCCTGCACGGCGTTGTTGAAGAAGCGGCGGCTGGCAGCGAGCTTGTTTTCGATATCGGACAGTTCGGACTGCAACTGCTGGAAGTTGGCGTTGGCCTTGAGGTCCGGATAGGCTTCCGACAATGCGATCAGCCGGCCCAGCGCAGCACCGAGTTGGCCTTCCGCTGCGGACACCTGCGCCGGTCCCTGCGCCGACATCGCCGCGTTGCGCGCCTTCACCACGTCTTCCAGCGTGCCGCGCTCGTGGCCCGCGTAGCCTTTGACGGTCTCGACGAGGTTCGGGATCAGATCGTGGCGCTGCTTGAGCTGCACGTCGATGTCGGCGAAGGCCTGCGAGACCCGCTGCGCCAGCGCCACCAGGCGGTTATAGGCGCCGAACACGAACAGGGCGATGACGACAATGACACCGAGTAAGATCCAGCCGGACGACATGAGGGGAAACTCCTTGAGGACAATGAATGGCCGAGCCTAGCCGAAAAGCTAGGCGTGCGGCAGGGCCGCACGGCGGCCCGGCTCCGATTAGATTGCTTTCGAGGCGGATCGGTTCAATGAATTGGTAAAATCCACGAAAAATCCCGCCCCTGATCACAGGAGCGGGATTTGTGAATGGCGGCCTTTAGCGACGAATTTGGCCGATCACGGTTTGGCCATCTGCCAGGCGCCGTTCAGGAAGCCGTCGCCGGTGGTGTCACCGGGCTTGGTGTCCTTCGCGAACGTATAGAGCGGCTTGCCCTTGTAGGCCCACATCTTGGTGCCGTCATCGCGGGTGACGATGGTCCACTCGCCCGAGGCCTTGGCGTCGGCCGCGGCCATCAGAGGCGGCCAGTTGGTGGCGCAAGGGCCGTTGCAGGCCGACTTGCCGGCGCTGTCTTTGTCGAACGTATAGAGCGTCATGCCTTTGGCATCGACATAGGCCTTGCCCTTCGGCGTATCGGCAACCTTCGCGGCCTGCGCGAACGCGGCGGACGATGCGAGCATGAGAGTCACAGCCGCGATCGCGGCGAATGCTTTGGTCATCGCTGATTTACTCCTGATGAATTTCTGCGTCGGACGCGAATGCGTCATCAGGACAAACTCCGGCGCGGGAGAATTATTCCAGCGTGGTGCGCTCGTCGCGGAAAACTGCGTCGCCCCAGTTCCATTTTTTCGCGCGCTTATAGCCGTCCTTGTCCCGGTGCGGGACATTTACGGTCTCGACCCCATTCGCCGCGCAGATTTTCGCGGTCACTGCGATCTTTGTCGTCTTAGGCTGCGCCAGCATCCGCGCGGGGCGCTGCGCAACCGGCACGCGCGACAACGCGACGTAGCTGAATTTTTCATCCTCAAAGGGAAGTTCGGCCCCTTTTAGGTGCTTATGCGCGCGCGACCGCGACAGCCGCTGCGAGAAATGACACCAGTCGGGCATCTTGAGCGGACACTCCGCGTCGTGCGGGCAGGGCGCTATGACATGTCCGCCCGCCGCGATGAGCCGCGCGCGTAGTTCAATGATCCGTGCATAGCCGGCCGGCGTGCCAGGCTCGACGACGAGCAAGGTGTCGCGCGTCTTCGCCCACATGGCGTCGGTGAGTGCTGTGCGTTCGGTGTCGCTCAATTCATTGATGACGTAGCTTGCAACGACAAAATCCGCCTCGGGAGCATCAGCGAGCAGCTTGCGCGCATCGCCCGGCTCGTAGCGCATTGAAGCGAGGCGCGGGTTCGATAGCGCGAGATCGACTGCGAGATCGCGCAGCGCCGCGTTGGCATCCAGCAGGGTGAGGGCACTGAGCGATGCAAAAGCCTCCGCCGCGGCCCATGTTGCCGTTCCCGGTCCCGCGCCGATGTCGAGCAGGCTCTGCGGCGAGAACTCGGGATTGGTCTCCATGAGCGCATTCAGGCTCGCGGCAATGGCGGCGTAGGTTGCCGGCATCCGCGCCAGCGCATAGGCCAGCGCGTCCGCGCCGGTCCTGATGCGGGCCGAGCCGCCGCCGCCGCGGTAGGTCTGCGAGATCGCACCCGCGCGCTGCGCGGCATCGTTACGCGACAGGCCTTCGGCCTTATGCGCGAGCGCCACTCTCAATTCGGAAGGAAGGTCAGGCGTCATGGAAATCCTCAGGCCATCCGGCCTGAGGGACATTATGCCACGTTCTGGTCGAGAACCTTCATCGCACCGTCAAGATCGACCGAGACGAGTTGCGACACGCCGCGCTCCGCCATGGTGACGCCGAACAGCCGGTTCATGCGCGCCATGGTGATCGGGTTGTGGGTGATGATGATGAAGCGCGTTTCCGTGGACGACGTCATCTCGTGCAGCAGGTTGCAGAACCGTTCGACGTTATGGTCGTCGAGCGGTGCGTCGACTTCGTCCAGCACGCAGATCGGTGACGGATTGGTCAGGAACACCGCGAAGATCAGCGCCAGTGCGGTCAGTGCCTGTTCGCCGCCGGAGAGCAGCGAGAGCGTCTGCGGCTTCTTGCCGGGCGGCTTGGCGATGATTTCGAGGCCGGCTTCGAGCGGATCGTCGCTTTCGATCAGGTGCAATTCCGCCTGACCGCCGCCGAACAGCTCAGTGAACATCCGCTTGAAGTGTCCGTTGACGACTTCGAAC
>Ga0193717_1002657_pt1 | contig 10218 bp, 11 predicted proteins | sample U2c2metaG_FD_145900 | JGI IMG/M metagenome (GOLD analysis project Ga0193717, IMG submission 145900) | Soil microbial communities from a riparian zone of the East river system, Colorado, United States - U2c2 | ecosystem: Environmental > Terrestrial > Soil > Riparian zone | place: USA: East River...
GGTGACGCCGGTATCGGCATGCCCGCACGACGACGCGTTCATCCGCTGCAGCCGCCGCCCGACGAGCGCCCGACCGAGATCATCCATCTCGAACCGGAACCCGAACCCGAACCCGAGTTCGAGGACGAGTTCGAGGACGTGGCCGACGGCGAGTACGCGGACGACTACGACGAGTACGAAGACGAAGAAGACTTCTACGACGAGGACGAAGAACTCGAGGAAGAAGCGCACGCGGAGCCGGAGTACATCGAGGGCGACCGCCCGCCCCGCAAGCGGAAGCGCGGCAAGCGCGTCTTCGGCTGGGTCGCCGCACTTGTCGTCATCGCCCTGCTCGTCGGCGGTGCCTGGTACGGCGTGAACAGCATCTTCGGCTACGACGACTTCGAGGGCTCCGGCGACACCGACGTCCTCGTCCAGGTGGCCGACGGCGACTCCACCGGCGCGATCGCCACCAAGCTCGCCGCGGCCGGGGTCGTGGCGAGCGGCAAGGCGTTCACCAAGGCAGGCGCGGACAACGGTGACGTCACGAAAATCCGCCCGGGCTACTACGTACTGAAGAAGAACATGTCCGGCGCGAGCGCGGTGGAGCGGATCACGGCCGCCGGGTCGCGGGTCGGCGAGCTGCAGATCAAGTCGTACACCCAGTTCGACGACGTCACGCAGCCCGACAACAAGGTCACCCCCGGGATCTTCAGCCTGCTGGCGAAGGCGTCCTGCGCCGACATCAACGGCAAGAGCACGTGCATCCCGGTCGAGGAGTTGCGCAAGACCGTGGAAACGGTGGACCTGGCCTCGATCGGCGTGCCGAGCTGGGCCATCGACGAGGCGAACAAGACCCCGGACAAGTTCCGGCGCCTCGAAGGCCTGGTCGCGCCGGGCGTCTACGACGTTCAGCCGGGATGGTCGGCCACGGAGCTCTTGACGCATGTGGTCAAGACTTCGGCGGCGGAGCTGCAGGTCGCCGGGCTCAACGACAAGGCGACCGTCCAGGGGCAGAACCCGTATCAGATCCTCACCATCGCCTCGATCATCGAGCGTGAAGGCGTCAAGGCGGACTTCGCGAAGATCTCCAGGGTCATCTACAACCGGCTGGCCGTGAAGATGAAGCTGGAGATGGATTCGACGGTCAACTACGCGCTCGAGCGGCCGGTGCTGACGACCGACCGAGCTGACCGGAACAAGGGCGGCCCTTACAACACCTACCAGAGCGTCGGCCTCCCTCCGACGCCGATCTCCGCGCCGAGTCCGGAAGCCATCCAGGCGGCGTTGAAACCGGTGGACGGGGACATCATCTTCTTCGTCAAGTGCGAGAAGAACGGTCTGTCGTGCTTCGCCACGACGAACACCGAGCACAACAAGAACAGGGACGACGCGCAGGCCCGTGGTGTCTACTGAGCCACGCCGGGCCGCCGTGCTCGGAAAGCCCGTGGAGCACTCGCTTTCGCCGGTGCTCCACGGTGCCGCGTTCCGGGCGCTCGGCCTGACCGGCTGGACCTACGACCGTGTCGAGACGGACGCCGAGGGCCTGCCCGGGTTCGTCGGCGGTCTCGGCCCGGAGTGGGCCGGGCTGTCGGTGACCATGCCGGGCAAGCGGGCCGCGCTGGACTTCGCCGATGAGGTGACGCCGCGGGCGGCCGCCGTCGGCGCCGCGAACACCTTGGTGCGTAACGGTTCCGGCTGGCTGGCGGACTGCACGGACGTCGACGGTGTGGTCGGGGCGCTGCGGGTCGCGGGCGGGTACGTCCCGGCCGCGGGCGACGTCGGCGTGGTGCTGGGTGCCGGCGGTACGGCCGCGGCGACGGTCGTCGGGCTCGAAGCGCTGGGCCTGCGATCGGTGCGGCTTGTCGTGCGGGAGCCCGCGCGGGCCACGGAAACCCTGCGGGCGGCGAAGCTCGCGGGGCTGGCCGTCGAGGTGCTGCGGTGGTCCGAAGTGGACTTCACGGCGCTGGCCGCCGAAGCCGCGGTCGTGGTGAGCACGGTTCCTTCGGTGGCTCTCGGCGCGCATGTCGAACAGCTCGCCGGGGCGCGGTGCCTGCTGGACGTGATCTACCACCCGTGGCCGACACCGCTGGCCAAGGCCGTGGCCGCCCGCGGTGGCCGGTTGGCGACCGGGCTGGACATGTTGCTGCACCAGGCTTTCGGGCAGGTCGAACACTTCACCGGTCTCGACGCTCCCCGCGAAGCCATGCGGGACGCGTTGGCCGAAGCCACCGGAAACCAGGTCCCGCTTCCGTTGTCTTGAGCTTCCCGGTTGATCACGCGTGTTAAGCTGGTCGACTGCCTTGGGGAAGGAACAAGCCAGTCATGCCGAAGCCAGACCGCGAGAATTACTCCGACGACGAGATCGAAGCTTTATGGGTCGAGCAAGCTCCACAGCTGAATTCGACTGTCACCCTTGTCGACTACGACCCGGAATGGCCCGTTCTCTACGAACGGGAAGCCGCGCGTATTCGCGAGATCCTGGGCGATCGAGTTCTGGAACTGGAGCACGTCGGTTCCACCTCGGTGCCCGGCCTCTGCGCCAAGCCGATCGTCGACATCATGCTCGTCGTCCCGGACTCCTCCGACGAGAGCACCTACCTGCCAGATCTCGAGAACGCGGGCTACAAGCTCGTCATCCGGGAGCCGGACTGGGAAGCGCACCGGGCGTTCAAGGGCCCGGACACCAATATCAACCTGCACGTCTATTCGCCGTCCACCAACCAGATCGAGCGCTACCGGCTCTTCCGCGAACGGATGCGTGCCCGCGATGACGAGCGTGACCTGTACGCCGCCACCAAACGTGAGCTCGCCCAGCGGACCTGGAAGTACATCCAGCACTACGCCGACGCCAAGACGGCCGTGATCGACGAGATCATCGCCAGGGCACGGGCCGAGCAGGTGGCGCCGTACGACGAGTTCAGCGAGGCCTACGCGGACCACGCGGCGGACAACCCGTATCAGGCGCTCTACGACCGCCCGGCGATCCTGAAGCTGGCCGGGCCGGTGGTCGGCAAGCGGGTCCTCGACGTCGGCTGCGCGGCCGGGCACCTCACCGCGATGCTCGCCGAGCGCGGCGCGGACGTCATCGGGATCGATCTCAGCCAGGGCATGGTCGACCTCGCCCGTAAACGCCACGGCGACCAGGCGCGGTTCGAGCGGGCGGACCTGGCCGAGCCGCTGACCTTTATCGAGGACGGGTCGATCGACCTGGTCACGGCCTCACTGGTCCTGCACTACCTGCTCGACTGGGGTCCCACGCTCGGCGAGTTCCGCCGGGTGCTCCGGCCGGGTGGCGCGCTGGTGCTGTCGGTCCACCATCCGGAGGACTGGCACTGGTTCGATCGGCCGAACTACTTCCGGACCGAACGGGTCACCGATGAGTTCCCGATCGGCGGGAAGTCCCAGGAGGTCCAGTTCTACCGCCGCCCGCTGCACAAGACGTTCGGCGCGCTGCGTCAGGCCGGTTTCACCATCGACGAGATCGCCGAGCCGATGCCGTTGCCCGAGGCCAAGCACCTCGCACCGGCGGCGTACGAGAACCTCAGCACCAAGCCGCGGTTCCTGTACTTCCGGGCCATCAAGTAGCTTGGCCGGTATGAAGATCGCGATTCTCGACGACTACCAGAACGTGGCGCTCGGCTTTGCCGACTGGGACTCACTGGACGCCGAGATCGAGGTGTTCACCAAGCCGCTCGACGACGTTGTCGAGCGGCTTGCCGGCTTCGACGTGATCGTCGCGATGCGCGAGCGCACCCGGTTCCCCGCCGAAGTGCTCGGCAAGCTGCCCGCGCTCAAGTTGCTCGTGAGCACCGGACGGCGCAACGCCGCCATCGACATCGCCGCCGCGCGGGAGCTCGGCATCGTGGTGTCCGGCACCGGGTACATCGCGCATCCGACCGCCGAGCACACCTGGGCGCTGATCCTCGCCGCCGCCAGGAACCTGCCCGCCGAGGAGCGCTCCATGCGCGCGGGCGGCTGGCAGGTCGACGTCGGCAGCGGCCTGCACGGCAAGACCCTCGGCCTGCTCGGACTCGGAAACCTCGGTGCGCGGGCCGCCAAGGTCGGCCAGGCGTTCGGCATGGAAACCCTTGCCTGGAGCCAGAACCTCACCCAGGAGAAGGCTTCCGAACACGGTGTCACCGCGGTGTCCAAAGAGGACCTGTTCGCTCGCGCCGACGTCCTGTCGATTCACCTCGTGCTCAGCGACCGCAGCCGCGGACTGGTCGGCGCCGCCGAGCTCGCCGCGATGAAGCCGACGGCGATACTGGTCAACACTTCGCGTGGGCCCATCGTCGACGAGGACGCGCTGCTGGACGCCTTGCGGCGCAAGGAGATCGGCTGCGCGGCCCTCGACGTCTACGACACCGAGCCCCTGCCCGCCGACCACCCGCTGCGGTCGCTGGACAACACCGTGCTCACGCCGCACGTCGGCTACGTCACGCGCGAGGTCTACGACGTGTTCTACGGCGACGCCGTCGAGGATATCGCCGCCTTCAAAGCCGGAAGCCCGCTGCGCGTCATGGAGTGATTAGCGACAAGATGTCGACATCTTGTGATCTCTTACGAACTGAGAGATCGCCATCTGTCGACAGATGGCGAAGGACAGCTGCGCGTCATGGAGTGAACGGGAAGGCGTCCGGCGCGCAGGTCGTGCCGGGAGCCGGTGTGGCGAGCGTGGTGAAGTAGCTCATCATCGCCGCGGAGGCGCACGCGCTGTGCACGTTCAGCGAAGTGTGACCCCAGCCGTCGACCACGAGCAGCGAAGCGTTCCCGAGCTGCTTCGCGGCCGCTTCGGCGTTGTGCAGCGGGGTCGCCGGGTCGTATCTGCTGTTGACGATCAGGATCGGGTTCGCCCGTGGCCTGTTCCACGGCCCGAGGTAGCGATCCTCGTCGCGGGCGGGCCAGCCGAGGCACTGCGCCATGCTGAACACCGCGCCCAGCCCGAAGTATGGCACCCGCTGCGCTTCACTGACGGCGAGCTTGTCGTAGGTCCCCTGATCCTGGGGGATTTCGCTGTCGACGCACTGCACGGCCAGGAAACCGGCGGAATGCGTCGCGAGGTACGGGTCCAGCACCGCAGTGGCCACCGCGCCCCGGGAAGGCCCAGTGAGCGCGTTCAGCGTCTCGCCCAGCCGTTTCCACCGGCCGACCTGATAGAACGCGCTGTCGACGGTCTTGAGCAGCGAAGCCGTAGTGGTGCCACCGATCGGGCCGTGGCTCAGCCGCGCCATGATCTCCGTGAACTTCTGCCGCGGGTCGCCCGCCGAGAACGCGCACTTGGCCTTGACACACTCGTCGAAGAACGAGTTCAGCTCGGCCAGCTGCGCCCCGGCCGTGTCCGCGCGGACGTCGTGCCGTCGAGCGTCATGGCGCGGACGTTGCCGGGAAACAGGTTCGCATACGTACTGCCGAGGTAAGTCCCGTAGGAGTACCCGAGGAAGTTGAGGCTCGGCTCGCCGACGGACTGCCGCAGCAGATCCATGTCCCGGGCCACGTTCGCCGTCGACACGTGCTTGAGCAGGTCGCCGGTGCAGGCTTTCCCGGGAGCCGCGCTGGTCGCGTAGAAGGTCTCACGCTGGTCCGGCCGCAGCGGTGACCCGGCCGGGGGCGCCGGTGTCGCGGGGCAGGCGATCGGGGAGCTGGCACCGATGCCCCGCGGATCGAAGCTCACCAGGTCGAACCGCGCGCGCAGCTCTTCGGGGTACTTGGGCCCGAAGTGGACCAGCTCGCCGACGCCGTCGGTGCCGGGCCCGCCGAAATTGACGAACAACGAGCCGAGCCGCCGCCCGGGATCGGTGGCCGGAAGCTTGATCACGGACAGGCTCAGCGGCGACCCGGTCGGCTCGCGATAGCTCAGGGGTACCGAAGCAGTCGCGCATTGGAACGTTTGGTGGCAAGGGTTCCAGCGCAGTTCCGGGACGGCCGCGCCGTTCGTGCCCAGCGCGGCCGGAGCCGCCGGATCGACGGCTTGGGGGACCGGCGGCGCCTGAGCGGGCGTGCTGCAGGCGGCCAGCAGCACGACTCCGAGCAGCGCCGGCCACCGACGGTTCACTGAGCGAATTCGGCGAGCACGGCGTCGGTGAACGGCGGCCAGACTTCGGCGGCCCACGGGCCGAAATCACGGTCGGTCAGCGCGACGCAGGCGAGCCCGGCGTCCGGGTCGACCCACAGGAAAGTCCCGGACTGGCCGAAATGCCCGAAGGTTCGCGGGGAACTGTTCGCGCCTGTCCAATGTGGACTCTTGTGATCACGCAGCTCGAAGCCGAGGCCCCAGTCGTTCGGCTTCTGGTGGCCGAAGCCCGGAATCACGCCGTTGAGCCCGGGAAACACCACCGAAGTCGCTTCCCGCAGCGTTTCCGGCGCGAGGAGCTTCGGGTACTGGAGCTCGGTCACGAACGCGATGAGATCGTCCACACTCGACGTCCCACCGGAGGCGGGGGAACCGTCGAGGGTGGTGCTGACCATGCCGAGCGGCTTGAAGAGCGCCTCGGACTGGTACTCGGCGAACGGGATACCGGAATGCTCGGTGAGCGCCTCGGCCAGCTGCTCGAAACCGGTGTTGGAGTAGAGCCGCCGCGTGCCGGGAGGGGCCACCACCTTGTGCGCGTCGAAGGCCAGCCCCGAGGTGTGCGAGAGCAGGTGGCGGATCGTCGAACCTTCGGGCCCGGCGGGAGTGTCCAGCTCGACGACGCCCTCTTCGATCGCGATGAGCGCGGCATACGCCGTCAGCGGCTTCGTGACCGACGCGAGCGGGAACCCGCGCCGGGTGTCGCCGTGCTGCGCGAGCACGTCACCCTCGGAGTTCACCACCGCGGTCACGGCGTTCTCTACGGGCCACTGGTCGATCAAGCGCACGCTGTCCATGGTCCCAGCGTACGAACGCGGGCCGGGCGGACTCCGGAGAGCCCGCCCAACCCGCGTATCGGTGGTACTTCAGGCGTCGTGATCGGTCGCCACGAGCTCGGCGATCGCGTCGACGGCCGCCTGGGCGCCCTCGCCCTCAGCGGTGATGACCACCTCGTCGCCGAAAGCGGCGCCGAGGGCCATCAGGTTGAGCACACTGCCTGCGGCTACCGGGGCACCGCCGTTCTTGGCGATGCTCACCGCCACCGGCTGCGCGGCGGCCGCCTTGGCTACCAGCGCGGCGGGCCTGGCGTGCAGGCCGACCTTGCTCGCCACGGTGACACGTCGTTCGGGCATCGAGGGTCCTTTCCTTACCTGATGGGGATTACTTGGCCGCGGTGCGTTCGAGGTCGGCTTCGAGCGAGTCGTCCTCACGGCCCGGAGTACGCAGGTTCCACTTGGTGATGACCCAGCGGAACACCACGTAGTAGATGACCGCGAAGACGAGACCGATCGGGATCAGCAGCCAGGCCTTGCTCGCGGCGGGAAGGCTCGAGTTCAGCAGGAAGTCGATCGCACCGGCGGAGAACGAGAACCCGAGGTGGATGTCGAGCGCGTTGACGAGCGCCAGCGAGATACCGGTCATGACCGCGTGGAACAGGTACAGCGGCCACGCCACGAACATGAACGCGAACTCGATCGGCTCCGTGACACCAGTGAGGAACGAGGTCAGCGCGGCGGCGATCATCACACCGCCGACCATCTTCTTCTGGCTCGGCTTCGCGGACTGCCAGATGGCCAAGGCGGCTGCGGGCAGGGCGAACATGAAGATCGGGAAGAACCCGGTCATGAACGAGCCCGCATTGGGGTCACCGGCGAAGAAGTTGGGGATGTCGCCGCCGTCGAAGATGAACCACACCGGCACGTTCAGCAGCTGGTGCAGACCGATCGGGATGAGCAGCCTGTTCAGCAGGCCGTAGATACCGCCACCGACGATGGGAGACGCGGTGACCGCCTCGCCGATGCTGTTGATGGCGTGGTCGACCTGCTTGAACACGATGCCGAAGATGACACCGAGGATGAGCATCGCGAACGCGGTGATGATCGGAACGAACCGGCGGCCACCGAAGAAAGCGAGGTACGGCGGCAGCTTGATGCGGTGGTACTTCTGCCAGAGCAGCGCCGCCACGATGCCGGAGATGATGCCGGTCAGCACACTGTACGGCCACTTGATCGGCGCGGTCAGCCAACCTTCTTTGAAGCCCTCCATCTCGCTGATCGGGGCGATCGCCTGGATCACCTTGTTGAAGACGATCCAGCCGACCACCGCGGCCACGGCTGTCGAACCGTCACCCTTGCGGGCGAAACCGACCGCGATGGCGACCGCGAACAGCAGCGGCAGCCAGTCGAACAGGCCACCACCCGCCGCGCCGAACACGGCGGCGACCTTGTTCCAGCCCAGACCATCTTTGCCGAGAAGGTCGTCCTGGCCGAGGCGCAGCAAAAGACCAGCGGCGGGCAGAGCGGCGATGGGGAGCATAAGGCTGCGGCCGAAGCGCTGCAGACCAGCCATTCCCTTGCCCTGACCCTTGCTGCTCTTCGCCCCCTCCGCTGTGGTGGCGCTCATCGGGTACCTCCATATTGGGGTTGATGGCCGAAATCCGGGGAATTCCGGTCCAATTGCATCGTGACCTGGTAGTGATCGCCCCGGTACCAGGAAGTCATGTCCTCCACCGGTTCCCCCTGCGAACTGGAGACCCGGCGGAAGACGAGGAGCGGGCTTCCCGTGCGCATGCCGAGCAGGCGCGCGGTCTCCCGGTCCGCCGATTCGGCCCACACCGTTTGCCAGGCATGGTCCGGCCGGACGTTGTACGCGTCGGCGAGCTGCGCGTACAAGGACTGTGAAAGGTCGAGCTCGAGCAGCCCCGGCATCTTGCCGGCGTGATACCAGCCACGTTCGACGGCGAGTGGCACGCCGTCCGCGCGGCGCAGGCGCATCAGCCGGTGCGCGGGGGCGCCCTCCTCGATACCCAGCGCGTTGGCGTTGGGCGTCGGGGGGACTTCGGTGGAGGTGCGCAGGACTTCGGTCGTCGGGGTCAGGCCGCGGCGGCGCATGTCGTCGGTGAACGACATCAGGTAGAGCTGCAGCTCCATCCGCCGCGTGGCGGTGAAGGTGCCTTTGCCGCGCACTCTGGAGAGCAGGCCCTCCTCGACGAGCTTTCCGATCGCGGACCGGACCGTCAGTCGTGACACGTGATAGCGGTCGGCGAGTTCACGCTCCGACGGGATCGGGGACCCCGGCGGCAGTTCCTGCTCGACCGCACGGCGAAGGATCTCCCGCAGCTGGGCATGTTTCGGGGTCGGGCCTTCGACGACACGGTCGGATGCGGGGACGGGCATGGAGGCACTCATCACCATCACTTCCCTTCGTGCTCGTCCGGGTTCTGCCACTCGCGCCTGGACCCGAATATTGGTACGTTCCGGTCTAGACCAATGTCTGATGGGGCAGAGTGCTCCCTCGCACGTTGGGGTGTCAACCACCGTTATGCGTTCGTGGCCCAGAATCACGAGCGCGGAGGCCAATCGGCGTAGTACAGAGCTTGGGACGCCCGGGGCACGGGGACATGTTAGAAACAAGGGAGGCCGCGATGGCGGACGACAGGCCGGAAAAGATTCTCGCGGCGCTCGGCGGCGCCGACAACGTGATCGAGATCGAGGGATGCATCACCCGTCTTCGGTGTGAGCTCAAAGACGGTTCGATCGTCGACGAGCCGGCGCTGAAGAAGGCCGGCGCGATGGGCGTGGTGAAGATGGGCTCGGTGGTGCAGGTGATCGTGGGGCCCGAGGCCGACACGATCGCGAGCGACATCGAGGACTTGATGTGAGCCTGGAGATCCTCAGTCCGGTCGACGGCAAGACCGTCGCCATGAGTGATGTGCCGGACCCGGTTTTCGCGCAGGCGATGGTCGGACCCGGTGTGGCCGTGCAACCTTCGGGCGGACGGCAGAACGCGGTCGCCCCGGTCGACGGCACGGTGGTGACCCTGCACCCGCACGCCTTCGTCATCGCGGCGGAGTCCGGGCAGGCGGTGCTGGTGCACCTCGGTATCGACACCGTGCAGCAGAAGGGCGAGGGTTTCACCCTGCACGTGGTCAAGGGTGAGACTGTCCGGGCGGGACAGACGCTCATCGAGTGGGACCCGGACGCTGTCGTCGCCGCGGGCTACTCCGCGATCGTCCCGGTGGTGGCGCTGGACGCGGCCGCCGCGGCGCTTTCCGGTATTTCCACCGGAACGGACATTTCGGCGGGGGATCCCGTATTCAGCTGGCAGAGCTGAAACGTGCGGCGCTGAAACGTGAATGGGGCCGCCCGGGACATTCGCTGTCCCGGGCG
>Ga0193717_1002658_pt1 | contig 10213 bp, 7 predicted proteins | sample U2c2metaG_FD_145900 | JGI IMG/M metagenome (GOLD analysis project Ga0193717, IMG submission 145900) | Soil microbial communities from a riparian zone of the East river system, Colorado, United States - U2c2 | ecosystem: Environmental > Terrestrial > Soil > Riparian zone | place: USA: East River...
GCGGTGCGCTTCATGTTCTCTTCCACCAGCGTCATCGTCTCGTTCCTGAACGTGCGCACCGTGCCGCGGATCTCGGCCGATTGCGGGATCACGTTGTAGGCGTCGCCGCCATGAATCGCCGTCGCGCTCACCACCGCGGTATCCAGCGGGCTGACATTGCGCGCGACGATCGCCTGCAGCGCCGTCACGATGTGGCTCGCGACCAGCACCGGGTCGATGCTCTGTTCGGGCCGCGCGCCATGCGAGCCGCGCCCCTCGACATGAATGTCGAAGAACGCGCCGGCCGCCATCATGGTGCCGGGACGGATCGCGAACTTGCCGACCGGCAGGCCCGGATGATTGTGCATGCCGAACACGGTGTCGCAGGGAAAGCGCTGGAACAGCGCGTCCTTGAGCATCGCCTGCGCGCCGCCGAGCCCTTCCTCGGCGGGCTGGAAGATGAAGTTGACGGTGCCGTTGAAGTTGCGCGTCTCGGCGAGATAGCGCGCCGCGCCGAGCAGCATGGTGGTGTGCCCGTCATGGCCGCAGGCGTGCATCACGCCCGGCCTGGTCGACTTGTAGGGAAGCTCGGTCGCCTCGAGGATCGGCAGCGCGTCCATGTCGGCGCGCAGGCCGATCGACACCGGCCCGTTGCCCTCGCGCAGCACGCCGACCACGCCGGTGCCGCCGACGCCGCGATGCACCTCGATGCCGAGCGCTTCAAGCTGCTGCGCCACCACGTCGGAGGTGCGGTGCTCGGTAAACCCAAGCTCCGGATGCGCGTGAATGTCCTGCCGGGTCGCGGTCAGGTCGGCGTGGAAGGTCTTGATGCGGTCGATGGGTGTCATGGGATTACTGGTCGGGGAAGGGCTCGGCACGGCAACGTTCTACTCCGTCATGGCCGGGCTTGTCCCGGCCATCCACGTCTGCTTGATGCGCGGATCGGCGCGACCGGCTCGATCCTGATCGGCACGCTGCTCGACGAACTGGAGCGGCGCGACGGCAAGCGCGGGCTGGTCACGATGTGTGCCGCCGGCGGCATGGCGCCGGCGATCATTGTGGAGCGGATGTAGCGAGCAGCAAGCGTAGCCCGGATGAAGCGAAGCGAAATCCGGGAATCTGGTATTTCGCGTTGCTCATGCGGGCTACAGGCGACTTTCCTTAGCGCTGCTTGCTTTTGATACTATCCGAGCCTCGCTGGGGATCACCGATACAGAACACGAACTCCCGCCAAGGCGACGAATAGTCCGCGCCAATGCGCACGCTCAGGTAGTTCCCAGAAAACGGGTTGCCTAGCCACGAACTGCCGCGAGGCTTCCCGTTTCCAACTTGTGGTATCCGTAAGCGATCGTCAGCTGAGCCAAGCCTCACGACGAGGGTCGTCGCAATATTGAAGACATCGCCGTCCTTTTGATCCGTAACAGCCAAGCGAACTGCCGGGGCAATTTCCCACGGGCATTCCTTGATGCCGTACTTCTTGGCTTCGTCCATCATTGTCTCATACTTGACTGCTCCGCCCAGCCCAAACATGCTCGCTTGGATTGGTTTTGTAATTGAGTAACAGGACGGCTGTTCGGACCAATTTGGTGTCATATGCAAAGCGGCGGCGAGAACGCCAAAGCCCTTCGCGCGTAGTTGCTGCTCGGCTTCACGCGCGCTGCGAGCGGTTGGACAGATCCTGAGCCAAGGAGTCGTCAGAGCCCGTTTTAGCGCGAGCGCATCTGACGGGGATAGAGGTTCCGTCGGCCCGAACAGTTTATCGAAAAAGCTGGCTGACTGTGACGTCGAGGGGACGTTGCGCGCCTCCGGCGGAGGCGTCGCCGGCACCGTTGCCTGAGGTGCTGGCGATGCAGCCGGCGGGGGCGGAGCACGCAGGGCTGCTGCGCGCTGCTTCGCTATCTCGGCGAACTCCGTGCCTTCATGCTGGCGGGCGAATGCTTCGAGAAGCGCGATGTCTTTCGTGTCTTTGATTTCACTCCAAGCTCTGCTAGCTCGCCGAACACCTAGTTCGGCCAATCGACCGCGCACCCAAACGTAAATTGGCGATGAGTGAGAGCCAGGCTTAACGATGGATATGTGATCTTCATTTTCCGCGCGCGGTATCTCGTCACAATACGTGTCAGCGTACTGCTGTGGGACAACGAGCAACCCGAAGACAGAACGCGTCTCATAAGCGCAATAAATTGCAGGACGTGGCGCGGTCACTCGAAGAAGTTCATGCCACTTGTTCTGCAGAGCTTGTAAGAATGAATTGTCTGCGATGGTCCGGATGTCGACAACCAAGCGTCCGGGAATCGCGGTTGGTAGCCTCCCAACGAAGTCCGCGGCTTCGGTTCCCGATGATGGCGTAGCGATGAAGAAAATTGCTTTTGTCCGCTCTAGGAGTGGGGTCCGCCGACTGATTGCCTCATTCAAAAACATTTCCTTTAGGGCCAATCCGCCGAGGCTATGACTGATGAAATAAAGTTCTTGGTTGGTGTCGAATACGCCCGTGTCCAACAGATCCGTTAGCAAATTCGTTGCAATTTGCGGGAGCGAAAGGCGGTCATTGCGTCCGGCTGGAAAGCTCAATGTCGCTATGGAGTATGTCGCCAGTGGTGTCTGCCCACGAACGGTTTGGGTATCGGAAATCATCAGGTCGGGCCAACTTTGCCCCGCCGCTGAAGTGAATGACAGGGCCGGATCACCCCACAAGCCGTGAACGAAAACAATGAGCTTTCCGGAGGTCGTCCTGTTAACAAAGCGAAGCTCGGCACGGGCCGTCGTCGACAACAGCAGACAAGCCGCTAACAAAAAAACGAGGGCGCGCATGTTTGCATCACAACTAAGTGGAAACTAGGCAGGCGCGTGTATCCTAACGCAACCAAAAGTAATTTGAAGTCCCGTTGCGCGAGCGAGCGCAGTCGTCAACTCGAAAACTCGCCGTCAAGCAGGGCGCCTTCACCGCCAGGTTGGGTAGTAGCGGTCGAGCGAAATCCGCGTCGAACGTCCGTCGTTTACGCAAGGAATACATTCAGCGACCTCCGAATGGCGGTCGCAATGACGAAAACTGGTGCCGCGGAAGGGACTCGAACCCCCGACCCCCGCTTTACGAAAGCGGTGCTCTACCAACTGAGCTACCGCGGCATTGGGCAGCTTCTTGCCGCACCTGATAGTCGCCTGCGGCCAAATCCGCAAGAACGGGTCGGCCGGCCACAATCCCTGAGTACGCGGGATAACGCCTGAGGCCGGCCGGTCCGTTGCCGGACCGCACAAGCTTCACCGGAAAAGCTGACGAATCCGTTGCCAAGGCTTGCGATCCCACGTGTCCGGCCGGGGCTCGGTCGCAACCTCGATATCGGGCTCCGTCTCGGGCTCAGGGCCGGGATCGTCGGGGATCTGCGTCAGCGGGACGATCGGGGCGACACGCGGCACCGGGCGCGCCATGGCGGGACGCGACGGGCCGCCCGTTGGGCCTCCATTGTCCGGCGTTACGTTGCCGAGCGGCGGCGAGGCGACTTCGCGGGGTAGTTCCTGGCGCGAAAGGTCGGGCGGCGCCGCCTCGATCAGCAGCGGCTCGCGCTCGGTCAGTTCCGCCACCGGCACCTTCCACTGGAACGCATCGAGCCGTCCGGTCACGGGAGAACCCGGCAGCCAGCGGTCCGACACATATCCGTCCGCCGTCCAGGCCGGATCGCGCGCCGCATTGAGCGCGCGGCGCATCCACTCGCGCCCGCGACCCTCATCACCCTCAAGCTGCTCAAGTTCCGCCATCAGCATGGCGACGCGCTGGGTCGGTTCGGCGGCGAGCGGCGTGAGCGCAGCGCGGGCGGTTGCGAACTCGCGCGCATCGAGCGCGGCCCGCGCGACCGCGAGCGCACCTTCCGCGTGGCCCGGCGCCATGCGCGCCAGCGCCTGCACCCGCGACAGCCGGTCGCGCGCCGAGTCGGACAGGCGCACATGCGCGTAGGTTTCGGCGAGATCGGGATGCGGATTGGCCTTCCAGGCGGTTTCGAGAATCTTGCCGGCCTTGCGCCGTTCGCCGGACTCGGCCAGCAGCCTTCCCGCGAGCGCCGCGGCCGGCACCAGCTCGGGCGCAAGCTTCGTCGCCTCCAGGGCGGACGTGCGCGCGGCGTCGCGGTGCTCTTCCTCGCTGGCAATCGCGCGCGCGGTGAGCAGCACGGCGCGCAGCCGCCGCCATGCCGCGCGATCGATCATGCCGTTCTTGCGGTGCTCTTCCAGGACCGCGAGCGCGCCTTCCCAGTCGCCGGCCGCGCAGCGGAATTCAAGCACCGCCTGTCCGGCCCAGGCGAGCGCGGGCGCATCCTTGGCGGCTTGCTCGGCGAAGAGGCGCGCCGCCACGGAATCGTTGCGCCGCTGCGCCTCGACATAAAGCCCGCGTAGCCCTAAGAGCCGCGTGTCGGACCGCCCCGCCATGGCGCGGAACGCATCCTCGGCGCCGGCGCGGTCGCCGTTGAGCTGCGCGGTCTGCGCGCGCAACAGCAGCGCCAGCGGATCGCGCGGCAGGCTCTTCTCGGCGTTGGCGGCGAAGCGCTGCGCGGCACGCTGGTCCCCCGCGCCGATCGCGATCAGGCCGCGCGAGATCGCCTCGTAACCCTTGCGCCGCTTGCGTTCCCGCAGCGCCAGCGAAAACAGTTTCGGCGAGCGCAGCATGAAGCGCGCGAGCGACCACAACATCACGGCGGCAATCGCGACGGCGAAAACCGCCATCACGGCGACCATCACCGAGGTGTCTGCGCGATAGCCGAGCCAGGTGATCGCAATCTGTCCGGGCCGGTCGGCAAGCCACACCACGCCGAGCGCGAGCAGTCCCGCCGCGATGAGAAAGACGACGACCCGGATCATGCGTGCGATCCGCTCATGGCGCCGCCTTGGCCAGAGCCGCGACCGCGTTGTCGGCAAGCGCGCGCGCCGCCGCCAGCGCGGCGATCTGCGCTTCGGCTTTTCTCATCCACGGCTGCGCGGGCGCGCGCACCGGAGCGGGCAGGCTGCCAAGCTCGGCAAGCGCGCCGGAGAGATCGCCGTGCGTCGCCTTCACGTCGGCGCGCGCCACAACGGTCGCGGGATCGTCGCCCGGCGCTTCGTTGATCGGCCGGATGCGCACCAGCCGTTCGGCATTCTGCGCCAGGCGATCCATGATGCCGCCGTCGCGCGGCGCTGCACCTGCGGCGTTGAGCATCGGACCCGTGAGCTGCGAGAGTTCGCGCGCCAGCGCGGCGGTACGCGGCACGCCGGTCGCGGCGAACGGTTCGAGCGGCGCCGTCGCGGCGGCGTCCGGCAGCAGCGGCTTCACCGCCGCGAGTTCCTGCGCGAACGCCTCGCCGCGCTCGACCGCAGAGCGCAGCGCCACCGCGACGAATGCGAGCCGCCCGGCGCGGTCGGCGCCTGCGGTTAACGCCGCGCGCGCGATTTTTTCCTCGGTGCCCTTCGCGGCCTGCTCCAACGCAGCAACGCGCGCCAAGAGCGCTTCGATTTCCTTGTGATCCGCCGCCTGCGCGGGCGCCACGGCGGAACTCTTCTGCGCGGCCTCGAACGCCGCATCGGCGCGGGCCTTTGCGTCGCGTGCCGCAGCACTCGCTGCTTCAATCCGTGACCCAAGTTCGGCGAGCGGACGCACCGCGGCTTCGAGGGCCGCAACGCGACCGGTCAACGCCGGATCGGTCTGCGCGGGACGCGGCGCCGCGGCGGTAGCTTCCGCCTTGGTGACGCGCGCATCGAGATCGGCAAGGCGCGCCATCGCCTGCTCGGCGGCGCCGACGCGCGCGGTGAGATCCGCGAGTACCTTTGGGTCAACCGCCGGCGGCTGCGGCCGCGCCGCCAGGTCGCGCACCTGCGACTCGAGTCCCATGAGGCGCGCCGCGAGCGGGGCGGTCCGATCGTCGCGCGCCGCGAAACTGCCGAAGGCCCACAGCACGAGAAAGATCACAACCATCGCCGCGGCCCCGGCGGCACCCGCCCCGGCGAGCCGCCAGTTTTGCTGCGCCACCCGCGCGCGCAACGCCGCCAGGCGGTCGTTCATCGCGGCGCGATCGAGCCATTCGGGCCGCCAGCCCGGACCCGGCGTGGGCGCTGGCGCGGGCCCGGGCGAGGATTCGCCGGCCTTGCTCGCGGCGGCCGGCGCCTCGGGCGGCGTTTCCTTCAATAAATCAGTGGGTTCTGATGGAGTCACGGGGTCTGTCGCGATCTCGGTGGCCTTCAGGTCGATGGTGGTCGGCGGTCGGCGGCGCTTGCCGTCCGGCGGGCCGGAAGGACTGCCCTTGTCATCTGCCATCCTGCGCCTCCCTGCCGGCCGACGCCCCTGCCCTGCCTTATAGCGGGCGCGGCCAGCCGGGCAACTTTCTCACAGCAGACCGATCAGCGCCGTCTCGTCGGGACGTGGCGCGACCGAAATCTGCCGCGCGCCGGCATTCCGCAACGGCGCCGCCACCTCGTCGGACAAACAGGTGTGGGCAAGATCAAGCAGCGCATCAAGAACGCCGGCCGCCCGGCTAAGTTCAATCAACGTGCTGACGCTGCGGCGGGAGTAATGCAGCGCGCCGTCGAGCCGCGCGTTTGACAGCGCCTGTTTCAGATCGGCCGGAAGGTGCTCGGCTGCGACGGCACGATAGATGACCGCGGTTTCGACCGTGACGCCGCGGCGGCCAAGATCGCCTGCAAGATCGCCCGCGCGATCCTCTCCCGCCAGGTAAAGCAGCGGCTGCGAACCTCCCGCGAAGCGCGATGCGACCAGCGTCACGAGATCGGCGAGCGCGCCGTCCGCCGACGTCACGCCGCCGAATCCCGCGGCCCGCGCCGCCTCGGCGCTACGCGCCCCGACCGTGAAGGCGGGAAGCCGCGTGAGTTCGGCGGCGCGCGGATGCGGCGCCAGCGCACGCGCCGCGTTCGCGCTGGTCATCAGCACGGCCGCATATGGTCCGGAAAACGCCACGTCGATCGTTTGCGTTTGCAGCAGCGGCACGACCAGCACATTGTGCCCGCGTGTGCGTAGTGCCTGCACAGTGTGCGTGGCGTCGGGCTCCGGGCGCGTGACGAGCAGGCGCATGTCAGGTGCTGAAGAAATCGGGCGGGGCGCGGCGCTTCAATTCGGCGCCGGCGTCCGCGCCGAGCGCCACTGCGTCGCGCCGCTTGCCCGTTCGGCTTGTCTCGAACGCTTCGCTGCCATCGGGCCGCAGGATCATGCCGCGAAACGAAATCGCATCGCCATCGATCACCGCATGCCCGGCGATCGGCGTACGGCACGAGCCGTCGAGAACGCCAAGAAATGCGCGCTCGCAGGCCAGCGCCACGCTGGTATCCGCGTGATCGATCCTCGCCAGCAGGTCGCGCGCTCGCGCATCGTCCGCGCGCGCCTCGATGGTGATGGCGCCCTGCCCGACCGCCGGCAGAAATTCCACCGGGTCGAGCAGCGCTGTCGCCTTGCCGGCCAAGCCGAGGCGCTTCAACCCCGCGAGCGCCAGCAACGTCGCGTCGACCTCGCCGGCTTCGAGCTTCTTGAGCCGCGTCTCGACGTTGCCGCGCAGCGGCACAACCGACACATCCTGCCTCATCCGCCTCACCATCGCCCCCCGCCGCAGCGAGGCGGTGCCGACCACCGCACCTTGCGGCAGGTCGCGGAGATTCGCGGCACGGCGGCTGATGAATGCATCGCGCACGTCCTCACGCGGCAGGCAGGCGGCGAGCATCAGCCCCTCCGGCAGCACCGTCGGCATGTCCTTGGCGGAATGCACCGCGAGATCGATCGTACCGGCCAGCAGCGCTTCCTCGATCTCCTTGGTGAACAGCCCCTTGCCGCCCGCCTCGCTCAGCGGACGGTCCTGGATGCGGTCGCCCGAGGTGCGGATCGTCACGATCTCGATTGTGTCTTCGCTTGCCCCAAGCGCCGCGGCGAGCGCCGCCCGCGTCATGCGCGCCTGCGCCAATGCGAGCGGGCTGCCGCGCGTGCCAATGCGAATCGATTGCGTCACGGGACCTCACAATGCTACGCGGACGAAAGCTTATAACGCGAGTTTGGCCAAACAAATGCTCGTTCTCGGCATCGAGACGACCTGCGACGAGACCGCCGCGTCGGTGGTGCGGCGCGACGAGGACGGGCGCGGCGAAATCCTCTCCAACATCGTGCTGTCGCAGACCGCCGAGCATCAGCCCTATGGCGGCGTGGTGCCGGAAATCGCCGCCCGCGCGCATGTCGAGGTGCTCGATCGCATCATCGCGCAGGCAATGAGCGAGGCGGCCGCGAGCTTTTCCATGCTCGACGGTGTGGCCGCCGCCGCCGGACCCGGGCTGATCGGCGGCGTGATCGTCGGACTCACCACCGCGAAGGCGATCGCGCTGGTCGCCGAGAAGCCGCTGATCGCCGTCAATCATCTCGAGGCGCATGCGCTGACCGCGCGGCTGACCGACAACACGGCGTTTCCCTATTGCCTGTTCCTTGCGTCCGGTGGGCATACCCAGATCCTGGCGGTGCTCGATGTCGGAAAATACGTGCGGATCGGCACGACGGTCGACGACGCAATCGGCGAAGCCTTCGACAAGACCGCGAAGCTGCTCGGCCTCGCCTATCCGGGCGGCCCGGAGGTGGAGCGCGAGGCGCAGCGCGGCGACGTGGACCGTTTCATCCTGCCGCGCCCGATGCTCGGCCGCGCCGAACCCGACTTCTCGCTGTCGGGCCTGAAGACGGCGCTGCGCATGGAAGCCGAAAAGGTCGCGCCATTGAGCGATCAGGACGTGGCGGACCTGTGCGCGGCATTCCAGGCGGCGGTGGTCGACGTGGTGAGCGACCGGCTGCATGCGGGCCTGCGCGCGTTCCGGGAAAAATTCGGCGGGCCGACCGCGCTGGTGGTCGCCGGCGGCGTCGCGGTCAATCAGTCGATCCGCCGCGCGCTCAATCGTGTCGCCATCGCGGCGGGCACCGTGCTGGTGGCGCCGCCGCCGGAGCTGTGCACCGACAATGGCGCGATGATCGCCTGGGCGGGTTGCGAGCGGCTCGTGCGCGGTCTCACCGACACGCTCGAGGTCGCGCCGCGCGCGCGCTGGCCGCTCGACGGCGACGAGTGGCCGCGCCGGGGTGAGAAGGTTCAGTGAATCTGCAGCGCATCGCGGTGATCGGCGCGGGCGCTTGGGGCACGGCGCTTGCCAATACGGCGGCGCGCGCCGGGCGCGACGTCACGCTGTGGGCGCGCGATCCGGCGGCTGTCGCGCAACTCACGACGACGCGCGAGAACCCGCGCCTGCCCGGCATCCGGCTCGACGATCGGGTCGCGGCGACCGGCGCCATTTCGGATGTCGTGCAGGCCGAAGCGGTGCTGCTGGTCGTCCCGGCGCAAGACTTGCGGACGGCCGCAACCGCGCTGGCCTCGCATGTCGCCCAAAGCACGCCGGTCATCGCCTGCGCCAAGGGCATCGAGCGCGGCACGCACCGGTTCATGACCGAGGTGATTAGCGAAACGCTGCCCAAGGCGGTGCCGGGAATTCTCTCGGGGCCAAGCTTCGCCGCTGACGTGGCGCGCGGGCTGCCGACCGCCGTCACGCTCGCTTGCGCCGACGAAGCGATTGCCGCAGCGATCGCGCGCTCGCTCGGCTCGCAGACATTCCGGCCTTATCACACCATCGACGTGCGCGGGGTCGAGATCGGCGGCGCGGCCAAGAACGTGCTCGCCATCGCGGCCGGCATCGTGGCGGGCCGCAAGCTCGGCGCGAGCGCCACCGCCGCGCTGGTGACGCGCGGCTTTGCCGAGCTCGCGCGCTTCGGCCGCGCGCTCGGCGCGCGCAGCGAAACGCTCACCGGCCTTTCGGGGTTAGGCGATCTCATCCTCACCTGCTCGTCGCCGCAGTCGCGCAATTTCTCGCTCGGCATTTCGCTCGGCGAAGGACGCAAGCCGGAAGGCAAGCTCGCCGAAGGGGCGTTCACGGCGGCGGCGCTGGTCGAGCTTGCGCGTGAAAAACAAATCGAGATGCCGATCGCGAGCGCGGTCGCGGCGGTGCTGGACGGCTCGCTCACTGTGGATCAGGCGATCGAGTCGCTGCTCACACGGCCATTTCGATCAGAAGCGTGATTCGTAGGGTGGGCAAAGCGAAGCGTGCCCACCAAATTGCGGAGTGATTGCGCAACGCGTGGGCACGGCGCGCAAGCGCGCGCCTTTGCCCACCCTTGTAATAGCGAAATCGATTATCGTCGGTCTGTTCCGAAAGGAATGCTCTGCCGCGGACGGCCATCCGCGGCAGAGCGGCTGGTGAT
>Ga0193717_1002659_pt1 | contig 10211 bp, 9 predicted proteins | sample U2c2metaG_FD_145900 | JGI IMG/M metagenome (GOLD analysis project Ga0193717, IMG submission 145900) | Soil microbial communities from a riparian zone of the East river system, Colorado, United States - U2c2 | ecosystem: Environmental > Terrestrial > Soil > Riparian zone | place: USA: East River...
GTCGAAGAAGGCGTCGTAGATCTGGTAGGGCGTCGTGGTCTGGCCAAGCGGCAGTATTCCGTTGGGCTTCAACCCGGTCGAGCCCTTCGGCTCGATCTCCAGGTTCTTGCGACCGAGGATGGTGTCGGTGCGGATGTTGGCCCGGCTGTCGGTACCGACCTTGGTGCCGTCGAGCGTGTACCCGATGACGACCTTGTCACCCTCGATGGACAGGGAGCGGATCTGACCGACGTCGACGCCGGCGATGCGGACCTTGTCGCCGGGATTGAGGCCGCCGGTATCGGTGAACTGCGCGTAGTAGACGGGCTTGGCGAAGATCATCGGCACGCTGGCGAAGCTCTGCCCGACACCGATGACGAGCAGCAGGATGATGATGCCCATCAACCCGTTGCGGATCCGGTTGGCTCCCTCGATGCTCCTCATTGCGGTGTGCACCTACCCGATGGCTGCGACCAGACCTTGACCGTGCGGACGGGGCCGCCCGGCTGCAATCCGTTCAACTTGAGCGTGACGTCACATGCGTAGAAGTTGAAGAAGTCGCCGTAGATACCGCCGGCGCGCCCGATGATCTTCAACGCATTGGGGATCTTGATCAGCGTGTCGTTCAATTCGGCTTTCTGGTCGACCAAAGGCTGCTGAATGATCTCCAGGTTCGTGACCGTCTTCTGGAGCAGCGGCCGATTCTCCGCCAGCAGGTCGGAGACGGAGCCTGCGGCGTCGCTGATGTCGGCAACCGACTTGGCGATGGGGTCTGCACGGTTCTTCAGGCCGCTGATCAGCGTCTGAAAGTTGTTCAGCGTCTCGTCGAACTGCTGCTGGTGCTTGACCGTCGTGGCGAGCACGATGTTGAGGTTCTTGATCACCTCGCCGATCGCCTGGTCCCGGTCGGCCAGTGCCGATGTCAGCGACGCGGTCTGGTCGAGGATGTCGTTGATGGTGCCGCCCTGGCCCTGGAAGATCGTGACGATCGACGAGGCGATGGTGTTGATCTTCTCGGGGTCAAGCGCACGGAACAGCGGGCGGAAGCCACCGATCAGAGCGTCGAGGTCCAGCGCGGGCTCGGTGCGCTCGATCGGGATGGTGCCACCGGCAGGCAGCTTGGTGTTGTCATCACCGCGCTTGAGTTCCAGGTAGCGGTCGCCGATCAGGTTCAGGTAGCGGATTGAGGCGGTCGTGCCCTGAAAGAGGCCCAGCGTGCGGTCGACGTTGAAGTCGATCTGAACACGGCCACCGCCATCGAGGAGTTTTACGCTCTCGACCTTGCCGACCTCGACGCCCGACGCGCGGACGAACTGTCCGGCGCGCAGGCCGCTGGCGTTCTTGAAGATGGCGCTGTAGTTGGTGGTGCGGTCGAACCGCATCTGACCGAACACCACGATGATGATCGCGGTGAAGATCAGCAGCACCAGGGACAGTGCGCCGAGCTTGATCGCTGTACCGGTGATTTTCATGGGTTGATCGTGTTCTCCCCGATCTGGCGACCCCAGACGTACTCGATGGCGATGGGCTGACCCAGTCCGATGTGGTTGTAGGGAGCGATGCTGGCGCCAGTGTCCATGACCAGATACGGCATCGGCCACAAGTCACGGGTGACGGGCTGCCAACATCCGGGCCTGCCCTCTGGGCCGCCGTGGGCATTCACCCGGGGAAGGTTGTCCGGGTACACGTACGGGTTGCCCGGGAACAAGATTTCGGAGTGGGTGCGCAGCGAGTAGCCGTTGCCGCCGAGCGAGGACGCGATCTTCGGTTCGACGTCGTGGTAGTTGCGGATGGTGCAGAACAGCATCGGGCTGTACTCGTCGAGCAGGGCGCTGGTCGGGACCAGGTCGGCGGCGCCGCGGACCAGGTAGGGGCCGGCCTTCTCGAAGACCTCACCGCCGGTGTTGCCGAACCCGACCGAGGCCATCAGCGCCTGGTCGATGTTGTGTTGCTGCTCGTTGAGCGTCTTGGCCGTGGTCGCGAGGTTGTTGAGCCCGTCGAACAGGTCGGGTGCGGCGTCGGCGTATACGTCGGCCAGGTCGGCCAGCCGCTGATTGTCCTCACGTAGCCGTGGCAGCAAGGGGGTGACGTCGTCGAGGATCGCGTTGCCGTTCTCGATCGACTGACCGAACCGCTCGCCAAGCCCGTCGAGCGCCTGGGCCGTTGCCGTCAGCGTCTGGTTGAGCTTGATGGGGTCGACCTGCTTGGCCACCGAGACGACGGTCTCGAACAACGTGTTGAACTCGGTCGTGACGTTCGAGACCTTGATCTCGTCCTTGGGCGTAATGCGTTGCGCGTCAGGGTCCTTCGGCGACGAGAAGGCGATGTACTTGTTGCCGAACACCGTGGTCGCCTTGATCTCGGCGTTGACGTTCGCCGGGATCAAGTGGATGAACTGACGGTCGACGTCGAGCTGAACCTTGGCCTGCGGCTCGCCGTCGCGGTCGACGGCCTGGATGTTGGTGACCCGTCCGATCTCGACGCCGTTGTAGGTGACCTTCGAGCCCGTGTCCATCGACAGCCCCGACCGCGGCGAGATCAGCGTCAACCGCTCGGGGTTGGCGAAGCCGCCGCGGAACTGGGTCCAGACCAGGGCGACCACGATGGCGAAGACCACGAGCAGGACGAGGCCCGCCAGCTTGTATGGCGGGGTCTTTGGTTTGTTTATGGGTGATTGATACTGGCCGGGAGCGGTCATCGGCTACACCGTCAAGTTGAAGTTGGCGTTGGTGCCGTAAAGCGCCAACGAAGCGAACAGGACGACCAAGACGATCGCGATGAGCGAGGCGCGCATCGAGCGGCCAACGGCCTCGCCGACGCCGACTGGGCCGCCGCTGGCGTAGAAGCCGTAGTAGCAGTGGTTGAGCATCACGATCACCGAGATGATGATCGCCTGAACGAACGACCACATCACGTCGTCGGGGCGCAGGAACGTGCGGAAGTAATGCTCGTACGTGCCCGTCGACTGGCCGTAGAACAGCGTCGTGGTGATCTGCGCGGACAGGAAGGACATGATGATCGCCATCGCGTACAGCGGGATGATGACGACGAAGCCGGCCAGGATGCGCGTCGACACCAGGTACGAGATCGACTTGATGCCCATGACTTCGAGCGCGTCGATCTCCTCGCTGATGCGCATGGCACCGAGCTCGGCCGTTGCGCCTGCGCCGACCGTCGCGGCCAGCGCCTGGCCCGCCACCACCGGCGCGGCGATGCGTACGTTGACCAGCGCGGCGAAGAAGCCGGTGAACGCCTCGACACCGATGTTGCCCAGCGACGCGAAGCCCTGGATGGCGATGAGCGAGCCGCCGGACAAGGTCACGAAGCCGACGATCGCGACGGTGCCGCCGATGACGGCCATGGCACCGGTGCCCATGCCGATCTCGGCGATGAGCCTCAGCATTTCCCTGCGGTAGTAGCGCAGCGCGTGGCCGATGGATCCGACCGCTTGGACGATGAACCAGCCGACGTGCCCGACGCTGTCGAGGAACCGCGCGGGCGAACTGGCCAGCTTCTCGGCGCGGGCGGTTCCCTTGGGGAACCGGGACCGAACAACAGAGGTTGTCGACACGTCAGCGCCCCGTTCCGAATCGGACGCCGATGGTGGTCAGCACGACGTTGACGGCGAACAGCGCGATGACGCAAAGCACCAGGGTTTCGTTGACGGCGGTGCCGACACCCTTCGCGCCACCGGAGACGGTGAGTCCGCGGTAACAACCGACCAGGCCGGCGATGAGGCCGAAGACCATGGCCTTGACGACGGAGATGAGCACTTCGGGTAGGCCCGTGACCAACGTCAGCGTCGACACGTAGGCGCCCGCGGAGATGTTCTGGACGTACACACCGAAGATGAAGCCGCCGACGAGTCCGATGGTGATCACCGCACCGTTGAGGAGCAGCGCCACGAACGTGGACGCGACGACGCGGGGCACGACCAGTCGGTGAATGGGGTCGATGCCGAGCACTTCGAGGGCGTCGATCTCTTCGCGGATGGTCCGCGCGCCGATGTCCGCACAGATGGCTGTGGACCCTGCGCCCGCAACCACGAGGACAGTTACTAGTGGACCCAGCTGGGTGACCGCACCCAGGGCCGCCCCGGCCCCGGAGATGTCGGCCGCGCCGAACTCGGCGAGCAGGATGTTGAGGGTGAAGATGATGAGCACCGTCAGGGGGATGGCGACGGCGATGGTGGGCAGGAATGCCACCCTCATCAGGAACCAGCCCTGCAGGATGAACTCTCGCCACTGGAACGGCCTTCGGAACAGCGCCTTACCCGTGAGCACGCACATCTTGACGAACCCGCCGACAGCCTCCAGACCAGGCCTGACCTGGTCGCGGACGTAGTTCCCCAGACCCCCGGTCGACGCCGTCACAATGATCGCCTTCCGAGTGGCCGCACTGCTGCCCTTCGTGAGTCCCCCACTACCAAGCTGCGGTGACTGCGGCGCAACGGCAGACTCTGTCGCACGCCTCCTCCTTGTCCCTGCTCAGTAGGTGTGATCGCCGTCTCCCTACTCATGGGTAGTAAGTCGGACCACAGGACTGTACCCGATGCCCTGAGCACCGTGCACCGCATCCGCAGGATTGAGGATTGAACCGTTAGCAAACCCGTCACCGCTGGCTAAACCTCCGTCTTACCTGCAGAAGCTGTTGGAACAGAGGAACTTTCGTCCGCGTTAGCGATTTCTTGCATTCCAAAGCGCGTTCTCAGTTCCGTCTTGAGCACTTTGCCGGCTGGGTTGCGAGGCAGGGCGTCGACGACCTCGAGCGCCTTCGGATGCTTGTACCTTGCCAGTCGTTCGGTGAGGAATTCGTTGAGCTCGGTGAGCTCCAGAGTGGATGACGTACTTGCTGCCAATGCCACCACGGCCACGGGCACTTCGCCCCACTTCTCGTGTGGGCGGCCGATGACGGCCACCTCTGCGACCGCGGGATGGGCGGCCAGCGCGTTCTCGACCTCGGCGCAGTAAATGTTCTCGCCGCCGGAGATGATCATGTCCTTCTTGCGGTCGACGACCCAGACGTAGCCCTCTTCGTCCTGACGGACCAAGTCGCCGGAGTGGAACCACCCACCTGCGAAGGCCTCGGCGGTGGCTTTCGGGTTGTTCCAGTAGCCCGCCATCAACGTCGGTGCCCGGTACACAATCTCTCCTACGTCTCCGACGGGCACATCGTTCATATCCTCGTCGACGACGCGCGCCGCCACGGTCGGGATGACCTTTCCGACCGAGCCCAGCTTGCGGATGGCGTCCTCGCTAAGCAGCATGCACGTCACCGGCGACATCTCGGTCTGTCCGAAGGCAGCAACGATCTGGGTGCCGGGGAACGTCGCGGCCATCTCGCGGAGCAGGGTGTCCGAGGCAGGCGCGGCGCCCCAGGACAGCACGCGAAGTTTCAGTTGTCGCGGGTTGGCCCGCTGCGCGGCGCACACCGCCTGCCACTGGGCGGGCACCAGGAAGATGCCGGTGACCTGCTCACCCTGCAGAACGTCGAGCAGCGCGCCGGGATCGAACGCACCGAGCGGGTACAGCACCGTCGGGCGGCCGAGCAGCAGTCCGACGATCGTGTTGCCGATGCCAGCGATGTGGAACAGCGGGACGCCGATGAATCCGACGTCGTTGTTGAGATCAGCACCGCTGGTGAAGAGGAAGGTCATCCCCTGCCCGGCGAGGTTCGTGTGCGTCAGCACCGCGCCCTTGGGCCGGCCCGTGGTGCCCGAGGTGTACATGATCAGCGCGGGCGCCTCGTTTGGGATGTCTACTCTTTCCAGGGCACCGGCTCCGTTGCCCTCTTCGGCGAGCAGGTCCTCATAGCCGAGCAGGCCGTCCTCGGTGGCGCCGCCTGCGACGATCACGTCGGCCAGCGTCGGGTCGAGTTCGCGCACCGCGGTGGCCACCCCGGCGAGCACGGGTTCGGTGACGACGACCTTGGCCTCGCAGTCGCCGACCAGGAAGGCGATCTCGGGCGGGGTCATGCGGAAGTTGACGGGCACCGCGATGGCGCCGAGCAGGTTGGCGGCGAGGAAGGTCTCGATGAACTCGGTGCGGTTCAGCATGAGGATGAGCACGCGATCGCCGAACTCGACACCGCGACGACTGAGCGCGCCAGCCAGTGCCGTCACGCGGCGGTCGAGCTCAGCCCATGTCGTCGTGTGTCCGAGAAAGCGCAGGGCCGTGGCGTCCGGCTGCATGAGTGCGTGGCGAGCGAGTTGATTGGTCCAGTTGTTTCTGCGGGCCAGATAGGGCTGCTCGACAGGGGACGGCTGTGCGGTCAACTGCGGCTGCTCCCCTGGTGTCGCTCCGCACGAGGTTGCGGTGTGTTGATATTTGATCAAACATGGTGTTGCCCCGGTCACCATATGGCCTTGGTGCCCCGGCGACAACCCGTCGTCAGATGCACCCTAGAACGGGATAAACGTGAACGCACCCGCCAAGCCACGACAGCAACGGCGGAGCCTGGTGCGTCGGGAACAGTTGTCCGACGAAGTCGCCGCTCACCTGCGCGCGCAGATCATGTCAGGCGCGCTGCGCCCGGGCACGTTCATCAGGCTCGACGAGACGGCTGCACAGCTTGGGGTCAGCATCACCCCGGTGCGTGAGGCCTTGCGCACCCTGCGCGGTGACGGCATGGTCCGGCTGGAGCCCCATCGCGGGCACGTCGTGGCGCCATTCACCCGTGGCGACATCGAGGACATCTTCTGGCTGCAGTCCACCATCGCCACCCGACTCGCCCGCTCGGCCGCCGAGCACGTCACCGATGAGGAACTCGACGAACTAGAACTGCACATCGACGCGCTCGAAACGGCGGTCGTCCGCCGCGAGCCCGAACAGGTGGTCGATGCCGAGTTCTCGTTCTTCCGAACACTCAATCGGGCCGCTGGCCGCATCAAGCTGGCCTGGTTCCTCCTGCACGCCAGCCGCTACCTGCCGTCGCTCGTGTACGCCGACGACTACGAATGGGGTGTGCAAGCCGTTGCCAACCACCGCCAACTGCTGGCGGCGCTCCGGCGCCGCGACGCCGACGCCGCGGTCGAGTTGACGGGCGAGCAGTTCAGCGACGGTGCGCAACGCCTCACCGCGCGGCTCGACGAACTCGGGCTGTGGCCCTGAATCAAGTAGTCACCTGCTCGGCGCGGGCCTTCAGCTTGTCGGCCAAATACTCCAGTGCGTCGTTGACTACCTTCTTCACCATCACTGCGGGTACGGGCATCGTGACCTCGACGTCCAAGTCGACGGTCAGCAGCGAGGTCGGCCCCAGCTCCACGACGGAGAAGAGCTGCTCCTGCTTGGAGAACAGGTCGCCCTGCTGCATCACCGTCTGAATCTGGTTGGTCCCCGGGTAATAGACGGCCTGGATATAGGTGCCGACGAAACCCTGCAGACTGGCGTCCAGCCGCAACTGGCTGGGCCGGCCGTCGTCGTACCGGGCCAGCACCCAACAGCCCTTGATCTCCTCGTTCCACTGAGGGTATGACTCGAAGTCGGCGACGATGGCCATGATCGACTCAGCGGAGGCGGCTACTTCGAGGGTCTTGCTCACGATCGGCACGGCCCGAGTATATGGATACGGTCTGCCCTCAGTTCGACCGAGAGGATGGCGATGAGCGCGCGCCTGCAGGTGGCGGTACTCGACGACTACCAGAACGTGGCGATGACGACGGCGGACTGGTCGCCCGTGACGTCGCGGGCCGACGTCACGGTGTTCTCCGATCACGTCGCGGACGTCGACGAATTGGTCGCGCGGCTGGCACCGTTCGACGTGATCTTCGTGATGCGTGAGCGGACACCGTTGCCGCGCAACGTCATCGAGCGCTTGCCCAAGCTGCGGATGATCGCATCCACTGGCCCGTTCAACGCTTCCATCGACATGGACGCCGCCGCCGACCACGGCATCCACGTCGGGACCACCAGCGGCACCGTCGCCTCGACCGTGGAGCTGACGTGGGCGCTGATCCTTGGCGCATCGCGCCATCTGGTCGCCGAACGACGCTCCGTCGCCGACGGTGGCTGGCAGACGACGGTCGGCCGCGAGCTCGACCGACGCGTGCTTGGCGTGCTCGGCCTTGGCCGCATCGGTGCCCGGGTGGCGCGCATCGGCGCCGCATTCGGCATGGACGTCGTCGCGTGGAGTCAGAACCTGACGCCCGACGCCGCCGCTGAAGCGGGCGCGAGGTATCTGCCGCGTGACGAATTCTTCGCCACCGCAGACGTGTTCACGGTGCACCTGAAACTCGGTGAACGCTCTCGCGGTCTGGTGGGGGCCACCGAGCTTGCGGCGATGAAGCCGACGGCACTGTTGGTCAACACCTCGCGGGGGCCCATCGTCGACGAGCCTGCGCTGATCTCGGCGTTGCAGTCGGGGTCGATCGGTGGGGCGGCGCTGGACGTGTTCGACACCGAACCGCTGCCTGTCGACCATCCGCTGCGGACCCTGCCCAATGTGCTGGCTACGCCGCACATCGGATACGTCGCCGACCGTCCGTACCGGATCTTCTACCGCGACGGGGTCGCCGCCATCTCAGCCTGGCTCGACGAAAACGCCTGACGGCGTTAGCGCTGAGCGGTTGCGAGCAATGCTCGAATCGATTCGGGGATCGGTACCGGTCCGCGACTGATCCGATCCACGTAGACGTGTACCCAATGCCCGACCGCCGCTACCGGCACCGTGCCCTCGGCGGACGCGAATACCGCGAGCCGATAGGTCACGCTGCTGTTTCCGAGCCGGGTGACGGCCAGGCCGACGACGAGTGGGTCGGGAAACGCGAGCTCGGCGAAGTAGCGGCAACCCGATTCGGCAACGACGCCCAGCCACGGGGCGTCCAGCGGATCGAGTCCCAGGGTGGTGTTGATCCAGCCGTTGATCGCGGTGTCGAAGAGTTCGTAGTACACCGCGTTGTTGAGGTGGCCGAACATGTCGTTGTCGGTCCAGCGCGTCAGCACCGGCCAGTGCACCGGGAAGTCGGCGGATGTGAGCGAGCGCTCGTCGACGTCCATGCCGCCAGTGTGGCAGGCGGGACAGGCCGCTATGCAGTGAGCATGCGGCCCCCCTGCTGCGCAGATTCCAGTCCATGGAGGTTCTAGCGTCCCCAGCGTGGTCGTTTACTGCCGTGCCATCGCGACCCGGAAGCGTCAGCCGTCCCACTTCTAGACAGAGGCGACCATCGCCGGTCAGAACCAGGCGTCGCGCATGTCCAGCGTCGTGCGGTCCAGACTCTCCAAAAGGTCCAGTTGCGGTGCCGTCCTCGGTAGCTCGTAGCGGAAGAAGTACTGCGCCGCCTGACGCTTGCCGTCGTAGAAGTCGCCGGACTGGCCTTCGGCGGCAACGACCTGTTCCAGCCACATCCATGCGAGCACGATGTGTCCGAACGCTTCGAGGTAGATGACGCTGTTCGCCATGGCGGCCTCGGCGTCGCCGGCACCGAACATCCCTGCCGTGACACCGACGAGGCGCTGCCAACTGGCCCCCAACTGGGTGGCGAGCACGGCGGCGTCACCACCGGCTGCGGTGGCCCGCTGAACCGCACCCGAGACGTGCTTTCCCAGCTCTGCCAGGCTTGCACCCCCGCGCTGAGTCACCTTGCGGCCCAACAGGTCGAGGCTTTGGATGCCGTGGGTGCCTTCGTGGATGGGGTTGAGCCGATTGTCGCGGTAGTGCTGCTCGACGTCGTACTCCCGGGTGTAGCCATATCCGCCGTGCACCTGGATGGCCAGGCTGTTGGCCTCCACACACCACTGCGATGGCCAACTCTTGGCCACCGGCGTCAGGATGTCGAGCAGCAGCGTCGCGCACTCGGCCTCCTCGGCCGACTCGGGACAGTGCTGGACATCGATCAGCCGGCCGCAGTACAGCGCCAGCGCCAAGCCACCCTCCACATAGGCCTTCTGCGCCAACAACATCCGCTTGACGTCGGCATGCTCGACGATGGGAATCTGCGGGGCGGCCGGGTCCTTGGCGGTCACCGGGCGGCCCTGCGGACGTTCGCGCGCGTACTGCAGCGACTTGAGATAACCGGTGTAGCCCAACGACACCGCGGCCATCCCCACCCCCAGGCGGGCCTCGTTCATCATCGTGAACATGTAGGCCAGCCCTCGGTGCGGCTCCCCCACCAGGTAGCCCACCGCGCCTGCGGCCCCGCCGGGCTCGAACGTTCCGTCCCCGAAGTTGAGCACCGTGTTGGTGATACCCCGTTGGCCCATCTTGTGATTCAGCCCGGCCAGCGCCACGATGATGAA
>Ga0193717_1002661_pt1 | contig 10211 bp, 7 predicted proteins | sample U2c2metaG_FD_145900 | JGI IMG/M metagenome (GOLD analysis project Ga0193717, IMG submission 145900) | Soil microbial communities from a riparian zone of the East river system, Colorado, United States - U2c2 | ecosystem: Environmental > Terrestrial > Soil > Riparian zone | place: USA: East River...
GCCGCTCACCAGTTCGGGGAAAGCACCGCCCATCTCCTGCGCAAGCGTTGCCACCAGCTTGTAGAAAAACGCGTCCTTGATGCCGAGTTTGTAACCGTGGCGGATGGCGCGCCGGATGATGCGCCGGAGCACGTAACCGCGGCCTTCGTTCGATGGAGTGACGCCATCGATGACGAGGAACGTGCACGCGCGAATGTGATCCGCAATAACGCGCAGGCTGCTGTTGGTGAGGTCGCTGGTATTGGCGAGCGCGGCAGCGGCCTTGACCAGGTTCTTGAACAGGTCGATGTCGTAGTTGTTAGTGACACCCTGCATCACCGCCGACATGCGCTCGAGGCCGGCGCCGGTGTCCACCGATGGCTTCGGCAGCGGCGTGAGCTTGCCATCGGCCGAACGGTCGAACTGCATGAACACGAGGTTCCAGATTTCGATCCAGCGATCTCCGTCGGCATCCGCGGAGCCCGGAGGGCCGCCCGGAATGTGCGCGCCATGGTCGTAGAAGATTTCCGTGCACGGACCGCAGGGGCCGGTGTCGCCCATCTGCCAGAAATTGTCGGAGCCACCACCAGGTTTGTCGCCGATGCGCACGATTTTGTCTTTCGGTACGCCGGCTTCCTTGTGCCAGAGGTCAAAGGCTTCATCGTCGGTCTCATAGACCGTGACCATGAGCCGCGCCGGATCGATCTTCAGCGTGCCCGTCACGAAATCCCAGGCGAACCGGATGGCGTCCTTCTTGAAGTAGTCGCCAAACGAGAAGTTACCCAGCATCTCAAAGAAGGTGTGGTGGCGCGCGGTGTAGCCCACGTTCTCGAGGTCGTTGTGTTTGCCGCCCGCGCGCACGCAGCGTTGGCTGGAGGTGGCGCGCACATAGTCGCGCTTGTCACGGCCGAGGAAGCAGTCCTTGAACTGCACCATTCCGGCGTTGGTGAAGAGCAGCGTCGGATCGTTGCCCGGCACGAGGCTTGCGGACGCGACCACGGTGTGGCCGCGCTCGCGGAAAAATTCGAGGAAGGCGCGACGGACATCCGCCGCGCTCATATAGGGCGGTTTTTGGGACATGGGCTCGGAAGGCGTAGGGGCTTAATTCGGATCGGGTTCGCTGGCTGGATCGGTGTCCGACTCTTCGTCCGGGACCCTCTCCAAAACAGCGCGGATATGATCCGTTGAAAAGCCCCGGTATTGCAAAAATCTGGCCTGCCGCGAGCGCTCTTTCCAGTCTTTGGGGAGATCCGGCCCAAATTTTCGGGCCCTGGTGGCCCGGGCAAGGCTTACGAAGTCTGGCCCGTCATCCTTCGCCTTATCCATTGTGGCCTGGATGTCTTCAGACCCCAGCCCCGAACGCTTGAGCTCTTGCCGGATGCGTGCCGGACCTTGACCACGGCGCGCACGGTGCGCAACGACGTTTTCACCGTAACGGCCGTCGTTGACGATGTTGCTGGCCTCGAGCGCCGCGAGCACGGGCTCGATGGCGGATTCCGCGAATCCCCGCTCCTTGAGCTTGCGTCGCAGTTCCGCCATCGAAAAATCCCGCCGCGCCAGATGGGCGATGGCGAAAGCGTGCGCGCTCTTGGAGTCGGAGACCTTCTCTGGATCGAGCTGCTTTTTGCCGCCCGGGCGACGCATGGCTACGGCCCGGCCCGCGAATAAATCGGCGCGCCCGCGCGGAACACACACTTCACGTTGGCGAAATTCTTGACGTCGTCGAAAGGATCAGCGGCCAGCATCACCAGGTCCGCGGCAAATCCCTTCGCGATCTGGCCGTGGCGCGTCTCTTCTTTCCAACGAGCGGCGGGCGCGGTGGTGAGCGATTCCAGGATCTGCGCCTGGTTCATGCCGGCCTTGGCCATGAGCACGTATTCGTCGGTGGGATCGTAGTCGTGCATGTAGCCCACGTCGGTGCCGAACAGCACCTGGCCTTGCACGCCGCGGAACGACCGCAGCTCCTGAAACGTGGCGTCGACCAGGAAATTCACCGCGGCCGGGGGCACGTCTTCCTTCTTCAATTCATAGATCCAAAGCTTGAAGGTGGGAACGACGGACATGTGCGCCGATTTCATCCGCGCGAGCGTGGCCGCATCCCAGGGCGATTTTTCACCCAGTGTGGTGTGCACCAGCACGTCGACGCCCACATCGAGCGCCAGCTGGATCGCTTCGAGCGTGGTGGGATGGGCCATGACCAGTTTGCCGCGTGCGTGAGTTTCTTCAACGGCGGCACGCGCGACCTCCGCTGACATCTTCGTTATCACGCCCTCACGCGGCGAGGTGTGCAGGAACAGCTTGGTGCCATCAGCGCCCGCGGCGATGTTTGCGCGCACCGCCGCCCTGGCCTCTTCCGCGTTACGCGGCTGATGCAGGCGAGCCAGCATCTGCGGCGGAAGATCTTTGATGTAACTCGGAATGCCGTCGGGCGGAAACAGAGCAAGGCCCACGGTGAAGATGCGCGGGCCACGTAGCTCGCCCTTCTCGATGCGGGCGCGTAACGCGAAGGTGTTGGCCTGGTCCGAAGCCGTGTCGAACACCGTGGTGAAACCGTAACGCGTCAGCATGTCCTGGAGAGATTGCGTAAGCGCCGCAGCGGGCTTGTGAGCCGCATCCTCCCAGCGCGGCTCTATGAAATGAACATGGCTATTCTGGAAACCGGCAGTCAGCACGCCGCCGCCGCAGTCGGACGTTTTTGCTGACTTCGGAATCTTTGCCGAATCGCGCTTGCCTACATATGCGATAAGGCCGGCACGCACGAGGACAACGCCGTCGTCAATTGGCGCCACATATGGAGCGGGATAGATTTTCGCGGCGTTAATGACCCAGGTGTCTGCGGCCAAAGCCGGCAGAGCATTGCCCAGCGCAATCAGGAACCACAGGAATGCGACGGCACGCATGGGAAGCCGGGGCAGCGTTACGGCTGCTATTTCCAGGGGCTCACGCCCCACTATTTCCAGGCGCTCACGCGCCACTCTTAACGGCGCCGAAGCGGCGCCGATCATCAAAATTAAGAGCGCCTGGAAAGCAACTCCCACTCAATCGGAGCCGACGCTCTTCAGTTCGGGACGCGGTGCCTTCACCGGAACGAGCTTGGCGCGGATGAGGTTCTCGATTTCCTTGGCGAGCTCGGGGCGAGCCTTGAGGAAATCGCGCGCGTTGTCCTTGCCCTGACCGATGCGTTCGCCCTTGTAGCTGTACCAGGAGCCGGACTTTTCGATGATGCCCTGCGCCGAACCCATGTCGATGATTTCGCCTTCGCGCGAGATGCCCAAGCCGTACATGATTTCGAACTCGGCCTCGCGGAACGGCGGCGCGACCTTGTTTTTGACGACTTTGACGCGCGTCTGGTTGCCGACCACTTCTTCACCGGCCTTGATGGCGCCGATGCGACGGATGTCGAGGCGGACCGAGGCGTAGAACTTGAGCGCGTTGCCACCGGTGGTGGTTTCCGGATTGCCGAACATGACGCCGATCTTCATGCGGATCTGGTTGATGAAGATGACCATGGTGTTCGAGCGGGAGATGTTGCCCGTGAGTTTGCGCAGCGCCTGCGACATGAGGCGCGCATGCAGGCCCATCTGCGGCTCGCCCATTTCGCCTTCGATTTCTGCCTTGGGCGTGAGCGCCGCGACCGAGTCGATGACGACGAGATCGACCGCGTTGGAGCGAACCAGCATGTCCGTGATTTCGAGCGCCTGCTCGCCGGTGTCCGGCTGGGAGACCAGCAGCTCATTCACGTTGACGCCGAGCTTCTCGGCATAAGAAGGATCGAGCGCGTGCTCCGCGTCCACGAACGCGGCGGTGCCGCCGAGTTTTTGAATTTCTGCGACCACCTGCAGCGTAAGCGTGGTCTTGCCGGAGGATTCCGGCCCGTAGATTTCGATGACGCGACCCCGCGGCAAACCACCGATGCCGAGCGCGATGTCGAGGCCCAGCGAACCGGTGGAAACGGCTTCGACGTCATAAGCGGCGGCGTTGTCGCCGAGACGCATGACGGAACCCTTGCCGAATTGCTTTTCGATCTGACCCAGGGCGGCGGAGAGCGCCTTCTTGCGGTTGTCATCCATCGCGAAATCCCCTTGTCTTTGCGTGCGAGTTTTGATGGAAAAAATTTAGCACAGGTGCCTGTATAAATACACAGCTATTTCTATTCGAAACACTGAGAATTTCAGTCATACAGTGGCCAGGAATCGACAGCACTGTATATCGAGACCGCGCCTTCGCGACGGCTCGACATCAACACAAATTTGTCGGAGCGCATCACCATCGGCGGCACCAGTGGCAGTGGCAAAGGCACTGTCGCCGCCTGCGCCGCGCCAATCTTTCGCGCCAGCGTGAGATGCGCGCGGAATGGTTTGACGTCCGGTGCAAATCCCGCGGCAACCGCCGCTTCACCCAACGCGATCGCGAGTTCGCTCGCCTCCGACGAATCCCGGGAAGCTGTCGCGCAGAGGATCTTCGGCGCCTCCCAATATTCGAGCGCATCGAATCGCAACTTCACCGGCCGGCCGCGCAGACTCGCCGCCGCGGCGCGCAATGCGTCGAGCCGCTCCTCTTCGATCGCCCCGATGAAACACAACGTCGCATGCAGATTCTGCGCGGGCACGGGCTGCGCCTCGAGCTGCGCGACGAGCGGAGCCACGTGCGCCATCAACGCCGTGTTTTGCTCGGGCGTGGGCGCAAGCGCGAAGAACAGCCGACGCATTTTCAGACGGGCTGCGGCAGCCCGCGCAACAGCTTGAGCGCGTACTCGACCGCCTGGCGCCGCACGGCATCGCGATCGCCATCGAACTGGATGAGGTGTCCCTGGCACTCCAGCCGGTCCTCCTGCCTGAGCGCCACTGCGAACCAAACTGTGCCCACTGGCTTCCCTGGCGTGGCGCCATCGGGCCCCGCGATGCCGCTCACCGCCACGCCGACATTGGCGCCAGTGCGCGCGATGGCGCCTTCGGCCATGGCGCGCACGACGGCATCGCTGACGGCGCCGTCGCTCTCGATGAGTTTTTCCGGAACGCCGAGATCCCGGGTCTTGGCCGCATTCGAATAACAAACGAACCCGCAGTCGAACCACTCGGAGCTGCCGGCGATATCGGTGGCGAGCTTGGCTATCCAGCCGCCGGTGCAGGATTCGGCGGTGACGAGCCGGCGGGAGGCGCTATGCAGCTGCACCCCGACCTCGCGGGTCAGTGCCGCGAGCGCGGCGTCATTGGGAACGTTCACGCTGGGATTCTCGCACCGATTCCAATCCGTGCGGTTCCTTTGCAGCGCGCCCCGTCAGCCGGTGCTAAGAAGGCGCCGACCCAATCTCCCCACAAGGACAAACCGATGAATGCACCAATCGCAATAGACCCCAAGCGCATGACTACGTTCGGGATCATCGCCATCATCCTCGGGATTCTCGCCATGGCAGCGCCGGTGCTGACCGGGCTGTCGATTGCGCTGCTCCTGGGATTCCTGGTCGTGGTGGGAGGCGTGGTCCGCCTCGTCTGGGCGTTCCAGGCCGGTAGCGTCGGCGAGGGCATCCTCAAGTTCGCGTTGGCCGGGCTGACTCTGGTTTGCGGTCTGCTCCTGGTGGCGAATCCGTTGTTTGCCTCAGGCTTCCTGACCATCCTGCTCTCGCTGTACTTCATCGTGGATGGCGTATCCGAGATTGCTGTCGGCCTCGGAACCAAGCGCGGATGGTTCATCTTCGCGGGTGTTGTTTCTGTTCTGCTCGGTATCCTGCTCTGGGCGCAGTTCCCCCTCTCGGGTGCCTGGGCCCTGGGGATCCTGCTGGGCATCAAGCTGCTGTTCATCGGCCTGATCATGATCATGGGTGGCTCGGCCGCCCGTTCGATGGCCGCCGGCTAGTACACTTCTTCCGCTGCGCCCTCGTTGACGGACGCAGCGGGAGAACGATGGCAAACGACAAATCGATGGGCGCGGCGGGAGCCGCTTCGGGGCACACGCCCATGATGCAGCAGTACCTGCGCATCAAGGCCGAGCATCCGGGTTCTCTCCTCTTCTATCGCATGGGCGATTTCTACGAGCTGTTCTATGACGACGCCCGGCGCGCCGCCAAGCTCATCGACATCACGCTGACCTCGCGAGGCCAGTCGGCGGGCGAGCCCATTCCGATGGCCGGCGTGCCTTATCACGCCGTCGAGACGTATCTCTCGCGCTTGGTGCGCAAGGGCGAATCAGTAGCCATCTGCGAGCAGATTGGCGACCCGGCGAAGTCCAAGGGCCCGGTCGACCGCCAGGTCGTGCGCGTGCTCACGCCCGGCACTGTCACCGACGACGCGCTGCTCGAGCAACGCCGTGAAACCCTGCTGGCCGCGGTCTCGCGGCGCGCGGGCAAGGACGGCGTGGTCTTCGGACTTGCGTGGCTGGATCTCGCCGCCGGACGCTTCTCGGTGCTCGAGGCCGACGGCGACGCCGCACTCGAAGCCGAACTCGAGCGGCTGAAGCCCGCGGAGTTGCTGGTACCTGAAGATCACGCGCGCGAGATCGGCGAGATCACCCACGGCGAACAGCGCGTGCGTCCGCCCTGGCACTTTGAATTCGCGAGCGCCTCACGGCTGCTCACCGATCAACTCGGCACGCTCGACCTGCGCGGCTTCGGCGCCGACGATCTGCCGCTGGCGATCTCGGCGGCCGGCGCGTTGCTGCAATACGTGCGCGAGACACAGAAGACCGCTCTGCCACACATCACCACGCTCGCCGTGGAAGAACGCGGCGACACCCTGCACCTGGATGCCGCCACACGCCGCAATCTCGAGATCGACGTGTCGTTGTCGGGCCAGGACTCTGCGACGCTGTTTGCATTGCTGGATTCCACCGTCACACCCATGGGCTCGCGGAACCTGCGCCGGTGGCTCAACCGTCCGCTCACCGATCAGCAGGAACTGCGCCGGCGCTACCAGGCGATCGCCTTGTTAGTCGACGCGCGCCGATTCGAAGGCTTGCGCGAACCGCTGCACGCCATCGGCGACGTGGAGCGCATCCTTTCGCGCGTCGCCCTGCGCAGCGCGCGGCCGCGTGATCTCACCAGCCTGCGCGCGTCCATCGCCGCGCTGCCGGCGCTGCGCGGTGCGCTCAAGCGCATCGAGGCGCCGCTGGTCATCGAACTCACGAACACGGTCGGCGAACACGCCGACGTGCTGACACTGCTGCAGCAGGCCATCGCCGAAGAACCGTCGGTGGTGCTGCGCGACGGTGACGTGATTGCGCCCGGCTACGATGCCGAGCTCGACGAGCTGCGCCGCATCGCCACGCACACCGACGAATTCCTGCTGGAGCTCGAACGCCGCGAGCGCGAACGCTCGGGTCTCTCGTCTCTGAAACTCGCCTACAACCGCGTGTCCGGCTTCTATATAGAAGTGTCGCGTTCGCAGGCGGACAACGTCCCCAAGGACTACATCCGCCGGCAGACCGTGAAAAATGCCGAGCGCTTCATCACGCCCGAGCTCAAGAGCTTCGAAGACAAGGTGCTGGGTGCGCGCGAGAAATCGCTGGCGCGCGAGCGCGAAATCTACGAAACCGTGCTGACGCAGCTCACCGACCGGCTCGCGGCGCTGCAGGCCACGGCAGGCGCGCTGGCGGCATTGGACACGCTGAGCGCGCTTGCAGAACGCGCAGCGCAACTTGGCTGGACCGAACCGCAGCTCGTGGCCGAAACGCGGCTGGAGATTCGCGGCGGCCGCCATCCCGTGGTCGAACACTTCATTGATGGCCCGTTCGTGCCTAACGATCTCATGCTCGACGCTTCGCGACGCATGCTCATCGTCACCGGTCCCAACATGGGCGGCAAGAGCACGTACATGCGCCAGGGCGCGTTGATTGCCCTTCTCGCGCATGTGGGCAGCTTCGTTCCGGCGGACCGCGCGGTGTTGGGCCCGCTCGATCGCATCTTCACGCGCATCGGCGCCGGCGACGATCTCGCGGGCGGGCGATCCACGTTCATGGTGGAGATGACCGAAGCCGCGAACATCCTGCACAACGCCACCGACAAGAGCCTCATCCTCATGGACGAGATCGGCCGCGGCACCAGCACCTTCGACGGTCTCTCGCTGGCTTGGGCGGTCGCACGCCACATTGCGCGCGTGAACCGCTCGTTCACCTTGTTCGCGACTCACTACTTCGAACTCACCAGCCTCGCGCACGAGATCGACGGCTGCGCCAACGTGCACCTCGACGCCACCGAACATCGCGATGGCATCGTGTTCCTGCACGCCGTCAAGGAAGGCCCGGCGAGCCGCAGCTACGGACTCGCCGTGGCGCAACTCGCCGGTGTGCCACGCGAAGTGGTCGCGGCGGCGCGGGAATATCTCGCCGCGCTCGAGAAAGGCGGAAGCGCGCAGGGCGACGAGGCCACGCATAATCCGCGCTCGCGCGGCCGCGCAACCGCAGCCCACTCGCCGCAGGCGCAGCTGCCGCTCGAGCCACCCACGCCGCCACCGCCTGATCCGCGACTGCTCGAGCTCGAAGCGGCGCTGCGGGCCGTCAGCACCGACGACCTCAGTCCGCGCGCTGCGCTCGACCTGGTCTACAAGCTGCGCGCGCTTCTGGGTCCAGGAGCCTAAGCCCTAAGGGCAGCGAGCTAAGGGCTACGACCGAGAACTTCGAGGTCTAACTAGTGTGACGCGCTGCGCGTCGCGAAGAGTTGCCGTGCCAGCGACACGAGCACACTTGATACCCTGCTCCACGCCCGGGATCCAACCGCGCGCACGCGCTGCCGCGGTCACTCGAACAAGGATCCTTCCATGAAATTCCATTTCCCCTTTGCCAGCGTGGCGCTGGCGGCGTTTGCCTTTTTCAGTCATGGCGCGCATGCGCAGACTTTCAGTTGCGTCGACGTCGGAGGCGCATCCATCCAATGCGGACCCAACTCCTTTGCGGGATATGGCTACAGTACGGTCGTGGGTGAAAGCGCGACCGCGTGGGGCTATTTCAGCACCGCGGTCGGCCAGAACGCCCAGGCCAATGGCCAGCAGAGCACGGCGATCGGCCAGAACGCCGAAGCATCCTCGGAAAGCACGGCGCTCGGCATGCAGGCTTCCGCGTACGGCGTGCAATCGATGGCCCTTGGCGTGAATTCAACCGCGTACTACAACTACAGTATCGCGCTAGGCAACAATGCAACGACGTACGGCGACCAGGCGGTTGCGCTGGGCACCTTTTCGTTTGCGTCGGACTCGTTGACAACTGCCGTCGGCGTGTACTCGAACGCGACAGGCTTCGCCAGCACCGCGGTCGGCAACAACGCGCAGGCTACCAACTCGTTCGGCACCGCTCTCGGCTTTCTCAGCTACGTAGATGGCGTGAATTCCGTCGCGTTGGGTTCGAACACCAACGTGAACGGTGGTAACAGCACGGCCGTCGGAGAGGGTGCCTCGACATCCACGGACAACAGCGTCGCGCTCGGTTCCCGCTCTGCGGTTACGGCTTTCGGCGCAGTGGCGCTCGGCGCCGGGTCACTGGCGGATCAGGCCAACACTGTGAGCGTGGGTATCGCGGGCAACGAACGGCGCATCGTCAACGTCGCGGCGCCCACGAGCGCGACTGACGCCGCGAATGGCGCATACGTGGATGCAGCGCAAACGAACGCGCAAACGTTTGCGACTACCGCCGCGGGCACTGCGCAGACGAACGCGCAGACATTCGCCACCGCAGCCGCGAGCGCCGCGCAGACGAACGCGCAGACATTCGCCACCGCAGCCGCGGGCACTGCGCAGACAAATGCCCAAACCTTCGCCACCACCGCTGCCAACACCGCTCAGGCAAACGCACAGACGTTCGCGATGTCCGCGGCCAGCTTCGCGGCAACAGCCGCGCAGAGCGGCGCCCAGACCTTCGCGACTAACCTCGTCACCAGTGGCGGCACCGCGGCGAGCGTCGCGAGCGTCAATGTGAACAACGGCGGCATCGCGAATGCCGGCACGATCGGTGGAGTGACCGCAGCAACCGCCAGCGACCAGGCGGTGAACTTCGCGCAACTGCAGGCGGTATTTACCCAGCTCGTGCAGAGCGGTCTGTGCCGAATCGAAGGCGCTGCGGTTTCCTGCGGCGCGACAGGGTCTAACAATGCCCTGACGGCCGGTGCGAACTCGAGCGTCGGCGCGGGCGCCGACAACGCTATCGCGCTCGGCACGAACTCCAACGCGCAAAGCGCAGGCGCAATAGCCATGGGCCATGGCGCGACCGCGGTGCAATCGAACTCAGTGGCCATCGGCGCTGGCGCGTATGCG
>Ga0193717_1002663_pt1 | contig 10210 bp, 10 predicted proteins | sample U2c2metaG_FD_145900 | JGI IMG/M metagenome (GOLD analysis project Ga0193717, IMG submission 145900) | Soil microbial communities from a riparian zone of the East river system, Colorado, United States - U2c2 | ecosystem: Environmental > Terrestrial > Soil > Riparian zone | place: USA: East River...
AAAATGCAACGTCTTGAGCCATCAATGTTTTTTCTCGCTGTCGGCGTGCCCCATGTGGCACATCGATCAAGATCTCGCGAAGCGGCTTGCCGCCGCCCGGCTAGACGCTGGTCTAGCCCCGTGGTATGAGAAAATCGAATTATTGAAAAAGCCAAGGAGAATGAACATGGCAAAACGAAAAAGCATTCATATCAAAGGCATGGAGCACGGCGCGCCGATTCCCAACGGCACGGTCATGGGTAATCTGGTGTTCTCGTCGGCGATCTCCGGCAAAGACGCCAAGACCGGAATCATGTCGCCGGATCCCGATGAGCAGGCGGCCGCGATGTTCCGCAACTTGAAATTGTTTTTGGAGAGCACCGGCGCCACGCCGGACAACGTCGCCCACATGAAGGTTTATATGAAAGAGGAAAAATTCCGCGATTCGGTCAACAAAGAGTGGGTGAAAATGTTTCCCGACGAGCATGACCGGCCGGCGCGCCATGCATTGAAAGTAGAATTGCGCGGCGACATGTTGTTTCAAATCGAAGTCGTCGCGGTCCTATAGAAAAGAAACGGGTTCAAGCCGTTCAAAACGTTCAAGGCGTTCAATCCGATCCGGACAAACGACTTGAACGTTTCGAACTCCTGCATATTAAATCCGATACAACCTTTTCGGATTTTCATAACTGATCTTGCGTTTCGCCCCTTCGGGAATATCCTCGCGGTCAAGAAACTCTTTGACGGCTTTGCTCATGCTGACGATGCCTTCGTGCGGAAAATCCGAAGCCCAGAACAGGCACTCATCGCCCAACAGTTCTAAATCGCGCGCCGTCGTCATCTCTTCGCCGCATTGAAAGTAAATCTGGCCGCGTTCGATCAGTTTCGCCGGAGGTAAAGCCTCGCCCATGCGCGTGCCCATCTTGCTCATTAAATACGGCACCCAACCGCAGCCGGCTTCCAGAAAGGCGATCTTCAAATCCGGCAGGCGGCCCAACAGACCGGAAAACATAAAATTGGTGAACTGGCGCATTTGCGGCCAGACGTGAGCCAGCGTGGCGGCTTCGCCGCGCCACATGAAGAGATCGTTGTTGCGCAGCGAGTTTTGCGAGTGGACAGCGAGCATGCAACCCAGCCGGTTCGCCTCTTCGTACACCGGGTGAAACTCCGGATGCCCCAACGGTCGCGGTAATCCATCGGCCGGCAACACCGCGCCGACCATGCCGTAGTCTTTGACGACGCGGCGTAGCTCGGCGACCGCGGCGGGCACATCTTGCAGCGGCAAGACCGCAACGCCCTTCAGCCGTGGTTCCTGCCGGAGAAAACGATCATAAAGATAATCGTTGTAGGCCCTGCTCAGCTCGACGGCGAACTCCGTCATGCCAACCTGGCCGATATGCATAAAGCGAGTGGGATAAACGACGGCGGCTTCGATGTTGCCTTGATCGAGCGCCTGGCGCCAATCTTCGAGAGTCGGAATTAAAAACGCTGCGCCGATACCCTCGCGCCCCGCCTGGCGATGCCAGCCATGGTGCGGCAATAGCGGAAAATAAAGCACTGCCTCCCGGCGCGTTTTATAATAGTCTGGCAAATACTCATAGACATCACTTTCAACTTCGCGGATGTGACCGTCCGCATCGATCATTTTCCAATCAATCATGCAGCCTCCTTCTTCCATGCAACCAAGAGCGCGCGATGAATCGCGCCTCTACGATGCGTTCCTTACTAATGAAATTCCGAAAACGGCTTGAACGTTTTGAACTGTTGGAACGTCTTGAACGTGGTCTCCGGCTCATCCATCGGCGATCATCTCGCCGAACCGGGCGCAGAACTCGCCGATGGCACCGTGATGGACAAAATCGGCGATTTCGTCGAGCGGGCCCGGCTCGCGGTTGATGATCGCGAGCAACGCGCTATTGCGTTTGGCAATGACCGGAAATGACGCAGCTGGCTGCACCTGCAACGACGATCCCATGACGATGAAAACTTCGGCCTCTTCCGTCCACTCCCGTGCCCACCGCATCGGCGCTTCCGGCATCGCCTGGCCGAAAGATACCGTCGCCGATTTTAGAATGCCGCCGCAAGCCGTGCATTTGGGCGACTCGAACGCGCCCACGAGCTTTTTCATAACTTCGTCGGGATCGTACCTGCGCTCACATTTAAGGCACAGGATTTTCCGGCTGCTGCCGTGCAATTCGGCGATCTTTTCATCCGCTAATCCCGCTTCGGCATGCAAGCCGTCGACATTTTGGGTAATCAGGCCGATCAATTTACCCTTGGCGTCCAAAGAGTGAACGAAATAATGACCGATATTCGGTCTGGCGTTCTTGTACTGCTCCCAACCATCCAGGCGCCGTTTCCAGGCTTCGACGCGTGCTGATTCGCTGGTCATGTATTCCTGATACGTGACCGGCCGATAGCGAGACCACAAACCGCCGGGACTGCGAAAATCCGGGATGCCGGACTCGGTGCTGATACCCGCGCCGGTGAACACCACAATCGCGTCACTGGCGCGAATTCTTTCGGCGAAATCGCTTAACAGCATCATAAGTCGATTTATAGAACAGCCGCCGCGGAGAAAACAACCGGCAAACCGCCTTCACTCAGTGAGCTTGGGAAATCTCAATAACAATGCCAGCAGTCCGCCGCCGGTGATCAGCGCGCCGGTGACAATGAATCCGGTGGCAAACGAGCCGGCATCGCCCATGGCGCCGATAAACGTCGGAATGGCGCCGCCGCCGATCAAGAACCCGAACGGCACCGAGAACGCGACCGCGAGATTGCGCGCGTGCGCCGGCGTGATCGCCGCGATCGCCGCGAAAGCCGCTGGGAAAAACCACACCGCGAGCAACGGTTGGAACAGCACTGCCACGCTTAACCAATCATCTGGTAAATATCCCAAGATTGCGGTGACGACACCGGTAAATCCCAAGCTGATCACGATCGTTTGCTTGGCGCCGAGCTTGTCCGAAGCCCATCCGCCCAGCAAGCCGAGAAAGGGCCCATGCACGCGGGAAAAGGCCACGATCGTATTAGCCCAGCTCGGAGCCAGGCCGCGCTCGACAACGAGATAGAGCGGCAGCATGGCATAGACGCCGACCGTCGAGCTGACGCCGACTGCGAAAAGAATGACCATCAGCCAGTAAGACGGCGTGCGCATCAGCGAAGCGAATGCGTTCGAGAACGGCGACTCGCCGGGGAACGCCCCACCCCGCCCGAAGCTGTAGAAGGTCTGGCTCGCGACAATCGACAGGCCGCCGATGGTACCCAACGCGACGCGCCAGCCGGACCAAGCGAGAAAAAATTCGGCGATAAATGGACTGAGAAAAAATGCCAGATTCGGAGCCAGCTCATGCACGGAAATCGCTTTGCCCCAGTGGCGCTTGTCCACAAGCGAAGTGATGGTCGCGATTGCCGAGGGCATGTAGAGGCCGGCTGAGAAACCGACCCCGAAAAGCCCGCAGCGGATCATCGATAGATTTTGCGCCAACGCAATCGACAACATCGCCATGCCGACGCCGGCGCTGGAAATGACGATTGCCCAGCGGTGCGACGCGCGCGCCGCCAGCAGTCCCGACGAAAGCAATCCTACGAGATAGCCGCCGGAGCTCAAGAAAAACAGAAAGCCGGCTTGGCTATGGTTGATCGCCAACTCCTTTTCGATGGTCGGCAAGAGCGGCGAGAGGATTATTCGCGAAACGAAATTGACAAAAAAGATAACCGCCAGAAAGAACACCGGTCCGAGCTGCGCGCGTAAGGAGGGAGCTGCGCGTTCGCTCGCATCAAGGCGCTCGTTGAGCAGACGTTTCTTCGACGGCACGTCTGTTGTATGGTCGCGTTGCATAAGTAGTGAGGCAGGATGATAGTTTCTCCTGTTTACACTGCATAGAATCGAGAAGCCAATAAGCAGAGTGTCGAGTCAGTAATGGGTGGAATCGAATCGGATATTTACGTGAGCAAACGCCAAAGCGCCGGCAGCGTTGCAGCGGGCGCGCTCTCCCGCCGCGAGTTTTTTCGCGCTGTCACAACCTCGCTGGTTGTCTGGCAGGTCGAGCCGTTTCTATCCACTCTTCTCGGCAATCGCACACTCTTGGCCGAAGCCGCCGAACTTCTGCGCGAAACCGTCACTGTGGATCTTCACTGTCATGTCAACTCCATCGGCGGTTCCCATTTCCCGCAAGTTGATCCCAATCTCCAGGCGAACATGAAAACCGGAGGGCTTGACGCCGGCGTGTTCGCCGTGCGCGGCGACTATCCGCTGATCAAGCGCGACGCCGCCGGCCGGCGCTACGAGAGCCGCAAAGCAAGACCCGGTGAGATGCTGGGGAGAAGTACCGAACAGCTCGACAGCATTCTCAACGCCGTCAAAGAAGGCAGGCTCTCCCTCGCGCGTTCACCGGTGGAAATCGTCGAAGCCAAGAAAACAGGTGTACCGTGTCTGATCGCGGCCAGCGAAGGCAGCGATCCTTTGGAAGGAGATCTGACCCGGGTCAAATTTTTCTACGAGCGTGGCGTGCGCGTCTTGCAGTTGATGCACTACCGCATCAATGAGATTGGCGACATACAGACCGCGCCGCCCCAGCACAACGGCCTCACCGCTTTCGGTCGCGAAGTAGTGCGTGAGATGAATCAGCTCGACATGGTCATCGACACGGCCCACAGTTCTCCGGATACTCTCGCGGGAGTGCTTGCGGAAAGCCGTGTTCCAGTGATCTTCTCGCACACAGGCGCCTACGCTCTGCGTCCGCTGTCGCGGCATTTGCGTGATAAAGAAATGCATGCCATCGCAGCCAAAGGTGGGATCGTCGGCATCTGGCCCAATCTGCGCCGGCGCGATCGATTCGAAACCTTTCTCAAAGACATCGATTATGCGCAAAAATTAATCGGCGCCGACCATGTGGGAATCGGCACTGATCTCTTTGGCTTGGACAACACTGCCATACCCACCCACAAAGAGTTTGCCTTGATACCGGCCGCCCTGCTCAAACGAGGCTATTCCGACAGCGTTGTTGGAAAGATCGTTGGGGAAAATTTCATGCGCCTGTTCCGCGCGGTCGCGAGCCCGTGATGGTTTTTGAGAAAGGATAGCAATGAGCATGAAAGCAAAAATGATTGGCTTGGCCTTTTACACCGTTGTGTCGATTTGCCTGCCGCGCGATGCAAGTTCTGCGTCGGCAAATTCTTTTCGCGTGCTCTATCCTAGTTTCGCCGGCAGCTGGGCTACCGCATGGATAGCCAAGGAGGCCGGTTACTTCTCGGAGGAGGGCTTGGACGTCGAACTCGTTCGCGTCGGCGGCAGCACGCGCATGGTCGCGGCAATGCTCGGCGGCAGCGCGCCGATCATTCAGGCCGGCGCCGTCGCCGCGCTGTCGGCGAACGTTGCCGGCGGCGATGTCGTGATCATCGGCGCCACCGGCACGGTCTCGCCGTTTCGCCTGATGGCCCGCCCGGAGATCAAGCAGCCTGCCGATTTAAAGGGCAAGAGGGCCGGCATTACAACGTTTGGCTCGACCTCCGATCAAGTCGTACGCATCGCGCTCAAACAATTTAACCTCGAACCGAACAAGGATATTGCGCTGCTCAGTTTTGGCGCGCAACCCGAGGCATTTGCGGCATTGCTAAGCGGCGCCGTTCAGGTGGCCGCCTTGAGCTATCCCCTTTACCCAAAAGCGGCGAAGCTGGGCATGCGCGAGCTGATGAATTTTGCTGAGATCGGAGTCGAAGATATCAACGGCACGGTGATCACGACCAGGGCGTTTATAGCCCAAAATCGAGATACCGCAGTGCGGTTCCTACGCGCCTTCGCCCGCGGCATGCAGCGTTACCGGACGGATAAAGAATTCAGCAAAAAGGTTCTGGGCAAATACGGCAAAATAAATGACGAGGAAACCTTGGAAGGAACCTGGCAAGACTACGCGCCGACCCTGCAGAAAACCCCGCGCCCGTCGCTGAAAGCGATTCAATTCATGATCGAGAACCAATACCCCGGCAAGAAGCCGCTGCCGAAACCGGAACAGTTCGTCGATTTATCGATCGTCGAACAGTTGGAAAAAAGCGGATTTCTCGACGCGCTGAATAAATGAACACAACTCATCACCGGAGAACAATCATGACAACCCAGCGCAGAAAATTTCTGCTCGTAGCTTGCGCTTTCTTCGTCGCAATTGCCTTGCCGACTCTCGCTCACGCCCAGAAACCCGTGCCGCTGGTCATCCTAGGCGGCACGCTCATCGACGCCACCGGGCGACCGCCGCTTGAAAACGCTGTGATCGTCGTTGAAGGCGAGCGGATCAAAGCCGTCGGCAAACGCGGCGAAGTCGCGGTGCCCCGCGGCGCGCGGATTATCGATGTTAAAGGTAAGACGATTGTTCCCGGGTTGATCGACGGTCATTGTCATTTGCTCGATTTCATCGGCGAACTCTATTTGCATCTGGGAATCACAACCTGTCCGGATATCACGCAGAACGATGATGAATGGACTCTCGCACAACGGGATGGAACCAATCTCGGCAAGATTCACGGGCCGCGCATATGGTCGACCGGCGCGCGCTTGGTTGGACCGCCGCCCGCTTGGGCGCTGCGTGGCGAGCGCGGCTACTTGATAAAAACCCCCGAAGACTCGGTCGCCGCCGTGCGCAAAAAAAAAGCTGAAGGCATCGAAATCATCAAGTTCAACGAGTACGTCTCTCCGGAAGCGATCAAAGCCGGCGCCGAAGAAGCGAACCGGCTCGGTCTGCCTGTCACCTGCCATTGCCTGGACGTATTCCTCGCCGCCGAAGCGGGCTTCGCCGGCGTCGAACATCATTGGGGCCCCGGAATGACGTCCATCGGCGACGTAAAAAAGAGATGGGAGATTCACCAGCAGCGCATGACGAGGAAAATCAACACGGCGGATTTGTCATATTATTACGAGCCAGAAAATTTTGACAAAATCGTCAAAGCCATGGTCGAGAAAAACGTCAGCTGGAGTCCCACCATCGCCACCTGGTATCGGCCGCTCTCGCCCAGCGTGGCGCGCTTCAAAGAACGCGAGCTATCGATTGTCGACAAGAAAGAAGCGCACTACTTGCCTGGGGTGCTGCGCGAACAAGCGCTGGGGCAATACGAGCGCTACGCAAAATTCGCCCCCGAACGGCTAAACAACGCGCGCGACGGCTACAAGAAAATCGAAGATCTAATTCGGCGTTTCGTGCAAGCCGGCGGGATCATCCGCGCCGGCTCTGATCCGAACAATGGTTTGCCCGGCCTGGGCGTTCATCAAGAGATGGTCATGTTCGTCGAAGCCGGGCTCACACCCATGCAGGCGCTTCAGTCGGCAACCATCAACGTTGCCCGGGCCTTCCGCAAGGATAAAGATTTCGGCACCGTCGAGCCCGGTAAAGTCGCCGATATTATTGTGGTCGACGGCGATCCCTTGAAAGACATCTGGGCGACACAGAACGTCAAAACGGTCGTGCTCGGCGGCAAAGTCGTCGATCACGATTTCCATGCGAATTACCGAAACCCCATACCCGCGATTCGAGCGTGGCGCGCAACGCCCCTGGAGATCGAGATCTCGCCGCGGGCGGTTACCCAAGGCTCAGGAGCCGCGACGATCAAAGTGACCGCGCGACGGGGCTTTGATCGTTTTCACAGGGTGATGATCAATGGGAAGGAAGTTGCCACGCGATTCGTCAACGCCACCGAGCTCGAGGCGATCGTACCGCCGCAAATGACCCGAGATGCCGGAAGTTATCCCGTCATGGTGGTGGGACAGGGCGATTCCGCGTCGAAGTCGGCTCCTTCGTATTTGATCGTCTCGTTTAAAAACTGAAGGACGGCGCTATGCGGATCACCCGGTTATTAATCGTTCTTCTATTCTTCACACCATCCGAACTTTTCGCCCAAGACGCGCCCGTGCGAGTGATCTACCATCCGCCTTGGAATATCAGCAAGCTGCCGATGTACTTAGCGCGTGAGCGCGGCATCTTCGAGCGTAACAGCCTGAAAGTCGTGTGGATCAACCCCGGCTCCAATGACAATTTGCTTGCCGCCTTAAAGAAAGGCGAAGCGGATATCGCGGTCGTCAGCGCAAATCATATCGCGCAAAACAATGCTTCCGGCGGTGCGCCGATGCGGCTGGTGGGCAACACCGGCTATAACTATTCAGTATTTCTCGCCGGTCCAACGATCAGGAGCGCCGGCGATCTCAAAGGCAAGAAAGTCGGCAGCGGCGAAAAAGGCAGCACGCCGGACCAGCTGACCCGTCTTGCGCTAAAAAAACTAGGCATCGATCCGGAACAAGATGTCACGTTGGTCAATCTCGACGGGAGTCGCAACTCGACAAGGGTGAAGAGCCTGCTGTCTGGAGAAATCGCCGGCATGATGGTGACGGCCGAGACTCTCTATGATTTGGAAAAGAATGGCCAGATCAGCCAATTCAACAAACTTACCGATCACAAGCAATTACAAATCTATGCGGGCGGCGGCGCGGATTACGCCGTCGCCGAAGAATTTCTCAAACACCGTAGGGACGACGCTAAACGATTCATGGCCGGGATCTGCGAGGGTATTGGCATCGCGCGCAAAGACAAAGCCGCAGCCGTAGCGTTTGTCGCGAAGACGGGTCGCAAGCTTGACGCCGCGGGAATCGAATATCTCTATCGATTGTATATCAAAGACGTGATTCCGGCTCGGCCGTATTTGAAACCGGAAGGGATAGATCTCGCCATTCAAATGAACGCAACGCTCGATCCCGCGAGCCGCCCGATTAACCCCAAAGACCTCGCCGACTCAAGCTTGATGCCCGAGCTGGTGAACGAGGGTCTGTGCAATTACTAGACGTACAAACCCGCTAGCGCTGCACCTGTAGACTATTCACGACGCTCCGCACGCCGCCGATTTGGCGGGCGGCATGCACCCTTACCGGACGGATAAAGAATTCAGCAAAAATAAATGACGAGGAAACCCTGCAGAAGACCCCGCGGCCATCGCTGAAAGCGATTCAATTTATATCGAGAATCAATACCCCGGCAAGAAGCCGCTGCCGAAACCGGAACAGTTCGTCGATTTGTCGATCGTCGAACAGTTGGAAAAAAGCGGATTTCTCGACGCGCTGAACAAATGAACACAACTCGTCACCGCTCGCGCGCGGCTTCCGAAGGAGCCGACAAAGAGCGTCGGCCTCGAAGGCCAATCGTTTTATTCCGCGCAGAGCCGCCTCAAACTGACCATGCTAAACGCCCGCCGGACAATTCACCGGCTCCGGCGGGTAATTTTTACCCGCACGATACCTAATTACACTGTCGGGAATTCGTGACAGTTTCCTAACTAACTATTAGGCCGAAGTTTTGCCACTGGTACGCCCCTTGCCTTATTCCCGGACCAGGAGGATCAGGTTATGAAAACTCTTAGTGCATTCATACTTTTGGGAAGCTTAGGTCTTGCGGGATGTGAATTTGCTGCGGGAGCTGCAACCGGTGCGCTGGCGACGGGCGCAGGTTACGAAATTAACTCGAAACGACAAATGGACAAACTCGAAGATGACTACCGTCGCGAACGTATCAGCAGGCGAGATTACGAGCGCCGGAAAGATCAGTTAGAGAGAGGTTCGATTATCTACTAGACTACCCATGCGCACACAATTCAGTTGGCCGGTGCCCCACCGTCCGGCGCGAAAGTGCGATACTTTTTTGCGTTTCTTCTGCCCAACAGCGAATGATAAACTCCTTCGTCGATGTCTAACACCAACTCTCGGACAATTACTCCGATCAAAGCGAGCACTGTCTCCAGTCGTCTAAAGTTCGCCATCGTGCGTGAAGCTGGCAGCTCGAAGGCACGCGCGGCAACTTTTCAAACTCTCCACGGCGCGGTTGAGACTCCGATTTTCATGCCGGTCGGAACGCAGGCCACGGTCAAAGCCCAAACGGTCGAGAGTTTGAAGGCCGCCGGAGCACGCATTTTATTGGCAAACACCTACCACCTGCTGCTCCGTCCCGGACCGCAGGTCTTTCAGAAATTTGGCGGCATTCATCGTTTCATGAATTGGGACGGCCCGGTGCTTACCGACTCCGGTGGTTTTCAAATTTTCTCGCTGCCACACGCTCGAGAAATGAACGAAGCCGGCGCCCGCTTCCAAAGCTACGTCGATGGCAAATCACATCTGTTGTCGCCGGAGTCGAGCATCGACATGCAGAAAGCCATCGGCGGCGACATCATGATGGCGCTCGATCAATGCATCCCGTCCACTGCC
>Ga0193717_1002664_pt1 | contig 10209 bp, 8 predicted proteins | sample U2c2metaG_FD_145900 | JGI IMG/M metagenome (GOLD analysis project Ga0193717, IMG submission 145900) | Soil microbial communities from a riparian zone of the East river system, Colorado, United States - U2c2 | ecosystem: Environmental > Terrestrial > Soil > Riparian zone | place: USA: East River...
AGGCCGACGACATCTTCACCAAGCTGATGGGCGATGTGGTCGAACCGCGCCGCGAATTCATCCAGGATAATTCGCTCAGCGCCACCGTGGACGTGTGAGCCCGGTGCCGCCCATTCAGTACATCGTTGAGGGCGGCCACCGGCTCACGGGAACCATCGAACCGTCCGGCAACAAGAACGCCGCGCTGCCGATCATCGCCGCGGCGCTGTTGACCGAACATCCGGTGACGCTGCAAAACGTGCCGCGCATTCGCGACACGGAAACGCTGGTGGAACTGGTCCGCTCGGTGGGCGCGGCGGCCGAATGGCGAAGCCGCAACACGCTTGCGATCCATGCCAAGGAAATTCGCGCCGCCGATCTCGATCCGGGCCTCTGCGCCCGGATCCGGGCCTCGATCCTGCTGGCAGGCCCGTTGCTGGCCCGCTGCGGCGAGGTCGCACTGCCGCCGCCCGGCGGCGACGTCATCGGCCGGCGGCGTCTCGACACGCATTTTCTCGCCTTCGAGCAGCTCGGCGCGACTGTCACCGCGACCCACCGGCTCGAATTCCGCGCCACCCGCCTGACCGGCGCCGATGTCTTCCTCGACGAGCCCAGCGTCACCGCAACCGAAAACGCGCTGGTCGCCGCCGTGGCCGCGCACGGCACCACCTATCTGCGCAACGTTGCGTCCGAGCCGCATGTGCAGGACCTCGCGCATTTCCTGGTGGCGCTCGGCGCGCAAATCGAGGGCATCGGCACCAACACCATGATCGTGCACGGCCCCGCAACGCTCGGGGCGGCCAACTATTCGATCGGTCCCGACCATATCGAAGTGGGCTCGTTGATCGGGCTTGCCGCGGTGACACGCTCGCCGATCCGCATCGCGCGCGCTGGCGTCGAGCATCTGCGCTCGATCCGGATGGGCTTCGAGCGGCTCGGCATCGTTTGCGGCGTCGAGGGTGACGACCTCGTGGTGCCCTCCAATCAGACGATGAAGATCCGCGACGATTTCGGCGGTCATGTGCCGAAGCTGGAAGACCAGCCATGGCCCGCCTTCCCGGCCGATCTGATGTCGATCGCCATCGTGACCGCGACCCAATGCGACGGCGTGATCCTGATGTTCGAGAAGATGTTCGAATCGCGGATGTTCTTCGTCGACAAACTGATCTCGATGGGCGCTCGCATCGTGCTGTGCGATCCGCACCGCGCCATCGTGGCGGGGCCGAGCCGGATGCATGGTGCGTCGATGATCTCTCCCGACATCCGCGCCGGCATGGCGATGCTGCTGGCCGCGGTGTGCGCCGAAGGCACTAGCACCATCAACAATGCCGACCAGATCGAGCGCGGCTATGAGCGCATCGATGAGCGTCTCAATGCGCTCGGCGCCAAAATCACCCGGGTGCCAGCGCGGAGCGGATAGCGTCGGATAGCCGACACACTTTCGGCAGCCGATGGTGCTATTCTCGTCTCATGACCGCCCTTGATAAGCTTGAACCGGCATCGATCGTCCCGCGTACGCCGGCGGCCGGACATCATCTCGCGGAGGAACTGAGCGAGACCTTGACGCTCGCGGTGCCGATGGCGCTGACGCAACTCAGTCAGATCGCGATGATGGCGACCGACCTAGCCTTCATCGGACGGCTCGGCAACGAGGCGGTTGCCGCGGCCGCGCTGGCGGGCACCGTGTACTTCGTCAGTTTCACCATCGGAATGGGGCTGGTATCGGCGGTGGCACCGCTGGCCGCGCAGGCCTTTGGCGCCCGCGATCCGCATCAGGTGCGGCGTGCGCTGCGAACCGGGCTTTGGGCCGCGCTGTTGATTTCGCTGCCCATCATGCCGTTCTCGCTCTACGGCGAGCACATCCTGCTGGTGCTGGGCCAGGCACCCACGGCTGCGCATCTGGCGCAGCAATATCTGTTCGGCCTGGTCTGGGGCGTGACGCCGGCGCTGTGGTTCATGGCGATCCGCGCTTTCATGGGCGCCGTCAACCGGCCGCAGCCCGCGCTGTGGATCACCCTGGGCGCGATCCCGGCCAACGCGTTGCTGGTGTATCTCTTGATCTACGGCGAATGGGGGCTGCCGCGGCTGGAATTGTTCGGCGCGGGACTGGCCACCACGATGGTCAATTTCGGCACGGTACTGGCGAGCCTCTGGTTTGCCACACGCCGCCGCCCGTTCCGGAAATATCACGTGCTCGGACACATCTGGCGCATCGATGGGCGATTGATGCGTCAGCTTGTCGGCATCGGCGCGCCCATCTCGATGTCATTCATGATGGAGTATGGACTGTTCTCTGCCGCAGCGCTCTTGATGGGCCTGATCAGCACCACCGCCTTGGCCGCGCACCAGGTCGCTTTGCAGGTCACGGCAATCCTGTTCATGGTACCGTATGGCATCTCCATGGCGGCCACCGTCCGGGTCGGGCACGCGGTCGGCCGCAACGATCCGAGCGCGGTCAAGCGCGCTGGCCTGGTCGCGATCCTGCTCGGGATCGTGCTCATCGCCGGCTTCACCCTCGCCGTGATCGTGGGCCGGTTTGCCATCGCGCGGCTTTTCTTCGGCGTCGCGGAGGATGCAAGTGCTGCCGTCGGGCTGACCGCCAATCTTCTATTGATCGGCGCCACCTTCTTTATTGCCGATGGCGTCCAGACCATCGCGGCCGGATCGCTCCGCGGCATGAACGATACGCGCATGCCGCTGTTGTTTGCCGCCATCAGTTACTGGCTGATCGGATTTACCACGGCGTGCCTGCTCGGTTTCCGGACCGAACTTGGCGCCTTCGGCGTCTGGATCGGGTTGTCGGTCGGGACCGCGATCTATGCGACACTTCTGATCTTGCGTTTCCGCCTGCTGGCGAGCAGGCTTGCCTCATGATCAGGGTTCACGAGGTCGCGCCCCAAATTGACGCCGGTCCGCTGCTGTCGGGCGCGCAATTCATCGATGCCTTTCGTGTCGATCTGGAGGGACGCGCCATCGACGCCCGCAATGCCGCCGAGCGCATGATGGGCCACTCGCCGGCATGGATTGAAGCCCTGCTGACGCTGCGCAATGTTCTGGTCGCGCCGTTCGGCTTGAAAACGTCGGGCCATCGCGAGAACCCGCCGCGAGAAACCATCGGCCTGTTTCCGGTCCTGACCCAAACGCCGGAGCGGCTGGTTGCAGGCTTCAACGACAAGCATCTGGATTTCCGCGTCGTGGTCGACGTCGTTGCTTCCGGGGGTGATGCAGAAGCCGGCCAGCAGGTGACCGCGACAACGCTGGTGAAAACCCACAATATGTTCGGCCGCCTCTATCTTGCGATCATCCTGCCGTTCCACCGCCTGATCGTGCCGGCGATGCTGCGGAAGGTTGCGGTGGGCTAGCCGCGCTAGCTATGGCGAGGAGCCGCCGGGTCGCGCGAACGCCGATGACGGACCGCATCGACCTCTTGATCTGGCGCATGGAAAGCAAGGGGCTGACCCGCCGTTAGCGCAGGTTGACGGCGCGCTTCGGCAGCCGTACCAAAATTGCAACGAGAACAACGAGGCAACGCCGAGACACGCCATGGCCAATGAAACCGCAACGCTCGCCGCTTACGTCGCCAACCTGAAATTCGCCGATATCCCGCCGGAAGTGTTGGAACGCGCCAAGGCGCTGACGCTGGATTTTCTCGGCAGCGCGATCCGGGCGCGGCGCGATGCGGAATCCACGCCCTCGCTACTGAAGATGCTCGAAGCGCTTGCGCTCGACGGCAAAGGCGAGGCCACCGTCTTCGGCGACAGCAAGACCTGGACCCCGGCGGTCGCGGCCTTGCTCAACGGCGCGCTCGGCCACTCCTTGGATTTCGACGACACCCACGCTGATTCCTCGCTGCACGCCAGCGCGCCGGTGGTTCCGGCCGCCTTCGCGGTCGGCGAACTCGTCGGCGCATCGGGCAGCGATGTGCTGACCGCGATCGTGGCCGGCTATGAAGTCTGCTGCCGCCTCGGCAATGCGCTCGATCCCACCTCGCATTATGCGCGCGGCTTTCATCCGACCGCGACGGCGGGAACCTATGGCGCCGCAGCCGCGGCCGCGAAACTGTTCGGCCTTTCGAAAGAGCAGATCGTCGCCGCGTTCGGCGTTTCCGGCAGCCAGGCCGCAGGCTCGCTGCAATTCCTGGTCAATGGCGCCTGGAACAAGCGCTATCAGGTCGGCGCCGCCGCCATGAACGGCGTGATCGCGGCGACATTGGCGCGCAACGACTTTGTCGGCTCGAGCGAATCGATCGAGGGCAAGCATGGCCTGCTGGTCGGCTACAGCGACAATGCGCATCCCGACAAAGCCGTCGCGGGATTAGGGAATGTCTATGAAACGATGAAGATCGGCATCAAGCCCTATCCAAGCTGCCGCTATACCCATGCCGCGCTCGATGCACTGATCGCAATGCGGCGCGAACACAATCTCACGCCGGACCAGATCAAGCGGGTCGAGATCGGCCTGCATCGCAACGGCATCACGCTGACCGGCGATGCCGCCACCAAGCGGCATCCGACCTCGATCGTCGGCGGCCAATTTTCGATGTTCTTTACCGGCGCGGTCGCCCTCGACCAGGGCCGCTTCGGCTGGGACGATTACGAGCGGCTCGGCGATGCCGCGGTGGACGCGCTGGCGGACAAGTTCGACGTGGTGCAGGACGACCGGCTTGAAGTCGGCCGCACCCACCCGTTCGGCGCGCGCGTCAGCATCACCACCGACGACGGCGTGCATGAGCGGCTTTATGCCGACCCCTCCGGTGAACCGACCTCGTTCCCGGACGCGCAGGCGATGCAGCAGAAATTCCTGACACTCGCCCGCCCGGTCCTGAACGGCCGCGCCGATCAACTGGCGGATGCGATCCTGTCGCTGGAGCGATTTGACCGGGTCGAGCAGGCCACCCAACTCGGACGGCAATAAACGCAGATATTCCGGCGCCAAATATTCCAGCGCTATGAATCGCCATCGCGGAGCCGGCACGCAGGCTGGCATCGAAAATGGAAAGCAGCATCGCGCGATGCCCGATCCCGTGCGCTGATGCGCGCCGCACTAATTTAGTGCAGCTCGCCCGCCGGTTCAATTCTTCGAGGGAGCCCGCGCATAATTCGGCCTGGAGAGAAATCGCTCATCCAGGTAACGGCTGACCAAGACTGCGGATCTCTCGTCCAGATGGACTCCATCGGCCCACCGCAACTCCGCCCGATCAAGATTCATCGGAAGCCATCGGCCTGGATCCGGGAACGCCCTGTGCACGATCTCGCTCGTAGTCCGCGAAGCGCGCGATGCCTCGATCGGTGCCGCATAGGGCATTTCCATCAGCAAAACACGGGCGCCGCGCTGCTCAAGTGCGTCAATCAGCTTACTGATGGTTTCAACATTTTTCTGCACGATGGAGATCGGATATTCCTCCTTCATTTGCTGGATCGCACGCTCGACATAGACGTGATTGTCGAAATCGCTGGGCGGTTGCTCAAGCAACCGTTGCAGCGAAGCCTCGACCTCGGCGTGGCTCACCGGAGCATGGATCCGATTCTCATAGGCAGCGACCGCGGTCCGAATGGGGCGAAAGAACAGCCCATGGCGGCCCTCGTGCGCCGAAAAACGCTCCACCAGCGCCGCGTCAGGCGGGCGCGATAGCACATTGGTCTCGACGATGATTATTTTAGGGATTTGCGGCTGGCTGGCGACGATCTGCAACCCGGTAATGACAGACCCTCCTGCCAACGCCAGATTCCGCAGCCGAGGTGTTTCAAAATACTCTTCCTTGAGGCGGAATGTCAGCGAGCTGCCGGTTAGAACGATGTCGGGGATCGGATTATCGACATATCGGTTCAAGGTGACGAGCGCGCCGTCTCGCGCGGTCGTCGCAGGTAATTGCAGGCTATGCCCAAATCGTGCGGTCGCGATGCCGCAGGCGATAAATATGAGCGCGGCCGACAAGCTGCATTTGCCAAACCAGGCCGGCACGTTCGACTGCATCTCAATGCCTTCAAAACTGGAAATAGATGAAAGCGCTTTCGGGACCCGCTTCCAGGTATGCGAGCGCCCCGAGAACGCCGTAAGCGTACGGTTCCCACCTTCGCAGTCCGCCCTCAAACAGCGAAGCCACACGAAGGTGCTGCAGCATAACAGGCAGGGAATATAGCAGCGCGAGATTGTAGAATAGCTTTGGAGGATTCGGATTGGTGTTTGCTGTGAACATTCCGGCGAGATAGCCAAGCGCGTGGTCGAAATTCGGCAGCTTGAAGAAAATCCAGAGCATCGTGACGAAAAAGAATACCACGGCGACGCGCAAAGCTCTCAAGGGAGCCGAGTCGAGGGCTTCCAGGAAGTTCAAGAACGGCCGCTCGATCACAAGCAGAATTCCGTGAAACAGGCCCCACGTCAGATAGCTGAACCCCGCCCCGTGCCAGAGGCCGCCCAGACCCATGACGATCATCAAATTGAGATAGGTGCGAAATCCTCCATGCCGATTGCCGCCTAGGGGAAAGTAGAGGTAGGTGCGTAACCAGTTCGACAATGAGATGTGCCACCTCGTCCAGAATTCCGAAAAGGACGCCGAGAGGTAAGGCAGGTTGAAGTTGATCGGAAGGCGGTAGCCGAACAGCAGCGCTAGCCCGATCGCGATCGCCGAGTAGCCGAAGAAGTCTGCATAGATCTGATAGCTGTAGAGAATGACAAGCAACCAGCGGTCCTGGGTTTGCAACGTCTCGTACAGAGGGAAGTCCATATAGGACGTCATCTCATTGAGATTGTTGGCCACATAGAGCTTGAAAAAGAATCCGGTCAAAATCCACTTTGCGGCGTCGATGAACGGTACATCCGAGAGCCGCTTCGGCTCAATTTGCGGCATGAAAGCGCCGGCGCGGGTGATTGGTCCGGAAACGAGTTGAGGGAAGAAGATAATGTAAAGAAAGATGTCGGCAAGCCGCGGGACAGGCGCCGTCTTGTCCCGTGTCAGGTCAACCAGCAGGCTGATATTGTGAAAGACAAAAAAGGATATTCCGATCGGCAAGGGCAGTTTCAATAGGAAGTCGATCGCAGCGCTATCGACAAGCATCGGTGCTTTCGGATCAAGAAACAGGAATTTGTACTTGAAGAAAGCCAAAAGTCCGAGATTGAAGATGATGCCGACAGGCAGCCATCGATGCTGGCGCAATGTCAGAATCAGGAAGAGATAGGTTCCGCATACGGCGATCGCCAGCAGCGGCAAGAGCTCGGGCTGGCCATATCCGTAGAAAAAGAGACTGGCAGCGACCAGCAGCTGGACTTGGAACGGCCGGAACGGCGGTAAGTAGTAGGCTCCAAAAACAATCGCGGCAAACACACCGAACTGCCACGACGTAAAGGTCATGTACCGAGCCCCAGAGGAGGAAGCCCCATGCCATGCCCCAACGTCGATTCCCAAGTCAAGCCGCTACGATAGCCGGTAGCCTGGGCCGGCATTCACTAAAGGCAACGATGGTGATAATTGCGCACAATCGACGAATTCCTGCTATCGTCGGCTGCAAAAAATCAGGAGCATCGGATGAGCTGGCTTCCCTCCAATGACCCCATTCTTGGCGATCCGCAGTCCTGTGAGGCGCTCGAACTGGTGATCGTGCCGCGTACCCGCGACCTCGGCGACGGCTTCGAGGTGCGGCGGGCGCTGCCGCATGGCAAGCGCCAGATGGTCGGCCCGTTCATCTTCTTCGACCATTTCGGGCCGGTTCAGTTCATTGCCGGCAAAGGCATGGACGTGCGGCCGCATCCGCATATCGGCTTGGCCACCGTGACCTATCTGTTCGACGGCAGCATCATGCACCGCGACAGCGAGGGCAATATCCAGGAGATCCAGCCCGGCGCGATGAACCTGATGACGGCCGGCCGCGGCATCGCCCATTCCGAGCGCACCCCCGAGGTTCAGCGCCGCGACGGCCAGAAGATGCTGGGCCTGCAGAGCTGGATCGCGCTGCCGGCCGGTTCCGAAGAAATCGCGCCCTCGTTCCAGCATTATTCCGCCGAAAGCCTGCCGATGGTTACCGATCGCGGCTTCACGGCGCGCATCATTGCCGGCAGTGCGTTCGGCGCGAAATCGCCGGTGACGATGGTGTCGCCGTGGTTCTATACCGAGGTCACGGCGGAAGCGGGCGTCAGCCTGCCGCTCGATCCCGATCACGAGGAGCGCGCGATCTATGTGGTCGACGGCGAAATCGAGATCGCGGGTGAGCGCTATGAGTCACCGCGCCTGCTGATCTTCCGGCCCGGCGACCGCATCACCGTCAAGACCCTGAAGCCGACGCGGATGATGTTCCTCGGCGGCGATGCGCTGGAAGGTCCGCGCCACATCTGGTGGAATTTCGTCTCCTCCAGTAAGGAGCGGATCGAGCAGGCCAAGCAGGACTGGAAAGCCGGCCGCTTCGCCCATGTTCCCAACGAACACGAGTTCATTCCGCTGCCGGAGTGAATTCATTCCCTCTCTTGTCCCCGCCGCCTCGCATGCGCGAGGTGGCGTATCCTATGAAAGCTTGATTGATGAACACGATGCTCGCCAGCGATCTTCCCCTGCCCCGGATTGGACGCGGCAAGGTCCGCGATATCTATGCCGTCGGCGACGATCGCGTGCTGCTGCTCACCACCGACCGCATCAGCGCCTTCGACGTGGTGATGGCCGAGACCATCCCGATGAAGGGCGCGGTACTGACCCAGATCAGCGCCTGGTGGTTCAAGCAGCTCGAAGGCGTGGTGCCGCATCACATGATCAGCGCCGACGCCGATACCATCATCACGCAAGTGCCGGCGCTGCAGGGCCATCGCGCCTCGCTGGCCGGCCGCGCGATGCTGTGCAAGCGCACCACGGTGTTCCCGATCGAATGCGTGATCCGCGGCTATATCTCGGGCTCGGCATGGAAGGAATATGCCGCACAGGGTACGCTGGCCGGCGAGAAGCTGCCGCAGGGCTTGCTCGAAAGCGGCAAGCTCGAGCCTTCGATCTTCAGCCCGGCGACCAAGGCCGAGACCGGCCACGACGAGAACATCACGGTTGGACGGATGCGCGATATCCTCGGCGATGAGGTGACAACGACTTTGGAGAGCATGACCCGTGCGGTCTATACGCTTGGCGAAAAGATTAGCCGCGAACAGGGCATCATCATCGCCGATACCAAGTTCGAATTCGGCCGGGATGCCGACGGACGGATCATCCTGATCGACGAGGTCATGACACCCGACAGCTCGCGCTTCTGGGCGGCGGATGTCTACAAACCCGGCCGGCCGCAGCCGAGTTTCGACAAACAGCCGCTGCGCGATTATCTCGACGTGGAGCGCCACGCCGGCCGCTGGAACGGCGACGCCCCGCCGCCGCCGCTGCCGGCCAGCGTCGTCGACGCCACCAGCAAGCGCTATCTCGAGGCTTATCGCCGCGTCACCGGGACGGATCTGAGGATCGCAGGAGGCACTTGATGGCGCTGACCGCCGGGGAGATGCTGCTGCCGTGCGGCGGCCGCAGCGACAAGGGTTAATGGCGTCGCAACGGTTCTCCAGGCGCGAGTTCCACCACAACCCGGAATTGTGATGAAAATATTGTTGTCCCGGCGCGCGGTCGTCGTCTACCACTGACGGTGGCTGTCAGGGGTAGATGTGGACGTGGTCGACCAATCCATCATTCTCGTTCCGAAATTGCGTCCGAACTTGCGCACGGCGATTAACGACGTTCTCGGCGGCGGCGCCGCCAGCGTTCTGACCATCACCTTCGGCCTGTCCTATTCGCTGCTGATCTTCACCGGCCCGCTGGCGCCGTTTTTGTCCTATGGCGTCGCGGCGACCTTCATCTCATCGGCGGTGCTTGCCACGGTGATCGCGCTCGGCAGCTCGTTCCGGTTCGCGGTCGCGGGGCCGGACAGCACGACCGCGGCGATGACCGGGATATTGGCGTCCTCGCTGGTCGAACGGGTGATCGCGGCCGATCCGAGCGCGCCGCTGCTCGCGCCGGTTCTCATCACGCTGTCGCTCTCGGCCATCGTGACCGGTATCGCGCTGTGCGGCTTTGGACTGACGCGCATGGGCCGCGCGATCCGCTATGTGCCTTATCCTGTGGTTGGCGGCTTTCTCGGCGCGACCGGGTTCCTGATCGTGCTGGGCGGAATCCGCGTCATCACCGGCATGCGCCTCCAATTGGGGACGCTGGACCGATTCGCAAATCCGCTGACCCTGTCGGAACTGGCGGCGGCCGGTACCATGGCGCTGGTGCTGTACCTG
>Ga0193717_1002665_pt1 | contig 10200 bp, 9 predicted proteins | sample U2c2metaG_FD_145900 | JGI IMG/M metagenome (GOLD analysis project Ga0193717, IMG submission 145900) | Soil microbial communities from a riparian zone of the East river system, Colorado, United States - U2c2 | ecosystem: Environmental > Terrestrial > Soil > Riparian zone | place: USA: East River...
CCGAATCGTTAGATCATGGAAAGTCCTTCACAGCTCCAGTTTCCGAGACGTGCGGCGTTGCGCTTGGCGCAATCGGAGTGTCCAGTCCTTGCCTGTCAACGTGGTCTCGGCCACGGTGTGCGCGTGAGTCTCTGGGATTTCATCGGAGATCGCTGGTCCAGACTGGCGATCGAGGCGTATCAACACGTCAGTGTGGTGATCCAGTGCACGCTCGTCGCGGCCCTCATCGGGGTGCTCGTCGGCGTCGCGGTCTACCGCAGTTCGGTCGGGTCGACGGTCGCCACGGCGCTCGCCAGCACGATCCTCACCATCCCCTCGTTCGCGCTGCTCGGCCTGCTGATCCCGCTCGTGGGTCTCGGCGTCGCGCCGACGGTCACCGCGCTTGTGCTGTACGCGCTGCTGCCGATCGTGCGCAACACGATCGTCGGGCTCGGCGGGGTGGACGCGGCGATCACCGACGCGGCACGCGGCATCGGGATGAACCGGCTGAGTGTGCTGACGCGGGTGGAGCTGCGGCTGGCGTGGCCGGCGATCCTCGCGGGCATGCGGGTCAGCACACAGATGCTGATGGGCATCGCGGCGATCGCCGCGTACGCCAAGGGGCCTGGCCTCGGCACCGAGATCTTCTCCGGCCTCAACCGCGCGGGCAGCGCCAACGCGACCAACCAGGCACTGGCCGGCACGATCGGCATCGTGCTGCTGGCCCTGATCATCGACGGGATCTACCTCGTCATCGTTCGACTCACGACCTCGAGGGGGATCCGTGCCTGAGCAGACCAGTGGGGTCGAGATCCAGCTGGACGGCATCACCAAGCGGTACCCGGGCCAGCGGGACCCCGCCGTCGACAGCTTCACCATGACGATCAACCCCGGCGAGACGACGATCTTCGTCGGGCCGTCGGGCTGCGGCAAGACGACCACCATGCGGATGATCAACCGGCTGATCGAGCCGACTGCCGGCCGCATCACCATCGGCGGCGACGACGCGCTGTCGCTCAACGCGGACACGCTGCGCCGCCGGATCGGGTACGCGATCCAGCAGGCCGGCCTGTTCCCGCACCTCACGGTCGCGCAGAACGTCGGCGTCGTGCCGGGCCTGCTCAAGTGGGACAAGAAGAAGATCGCCGACCGCGTCGAGGAGATGCTGACGCTCGTCGGCATGGACCCCGGGGAGTTCCTCGACCGCTTCCCGCGCCAGCTTTCCGGCGGCCAGCAGCAGCGCGTCGGGGTGGCTCGCGCGCTCGCCGCCGACCCGCCGGTGCTGCTGATGGACGAGCCGTTCGGCGCGGTCGACCCGATCACGCGCGGCAACCTGCAGGACGAGCTGATGCGGCTGCAGTCCGAGCTGCGCAAGACGATCGTGTTCGTCACCCACGACTTCGGCGAGGCCGTGAAGCTGGGCGACAAGATCGCGGTGCTCGGCAACCAGTCGCGGATCCTGCAGTACGACACCCCGGAGGCCATCCTCGCGAACCCGGCCGACGACACGGTCGCCGGCTTCGTCGGCGCCGGCGCGTCGCTCAAGCAGCTGACGCTGCAACGGGTCCGCGACGTCGAGCTGAACACCAGCGTCCCCACCGCGACCGAGGACGAGACACCCGCCTCGGTCCGGCAGCGGATCGAGGCAGACGGCCGGACGTTCGCGTTGGTCCTGGACGGGCAGGGGCGGCCGCTGCGCTGGGTGCACAAGCGTCAGCTCGGCGGCGGCGACTCGCTGGTGGGCATCGGCAGTCCGGTCGGTGACCTGGTGACCGTGCAGTCCACGTTGCAGGACGCGCTGGAGGCGATCCTGCAGGAGGGCGGCGACGCGGTCGTCACGGGCTCGCGCGGCGAGTACGTCGGGACGGTCCAGCTCGACGCGGTCGTCGGTCGGATCCGGGAGCTTCGGGAGGAGCACTCGTGAGCGGAGCTTGCGGAGCGTTCCGCCGGTCCGGAGCGGGCGAGGTGACGTCGTGAGTAATGTCACGGACGCGGTCCTCACCGTCAGCTCCGGCTCGCGGCGGGCCGAGCTGCTGCGCCTTTTCCTGCAGCCGATCGCCGCGGTGGTGCTGGTCGCTGCGGTCCTGATCTGGGCGTTCAGCCAGGACCTCGACGCGATCGAGGTCGTCAGCCTCAACCGCGAGACGCTGCTCGACTCGACGTGGCAGCACGTGCTGATCACGCTCGCGGTGACCGTTCTCGTTGTGGCGGTGGCGATTCCGCTCGGCGTCGTCCTCACGCGCGGGTGGGCGCGGCGGATCGCGCCGATCTTCGTCGGCATCGCGACCATCGGGCAGGCGGCCCCCGCGATCGGTGTCGTCGTTCTCTACTTCATGTGGACCGAGCAGGAAGGCCTGTGGGCGGCGGCCGTGCCGCTGGCGTTCGTGTCGCTGCTTCCCGTGCTGCGCAACACGATGGTGGGCATCCAGCAGATCGACCCGGCGCTCGTGGACGCCGGCCGGGGCATCGGCATGTCGGCGTTCACGGTGCTGCGCAGGGTGGAGCTGCCGCTCGCGGTGCCGCTGATCCTCGCGGGTCTGCGTACGTCGCTGGTGCTGGCGGTCGGCACGGCGACGCTCGCGTTGTTCGTCAACGGCGGCGGTCTCGGCTTCGTGATCGACTCGGGTTACAAGGTGGCACGGACGACCGTGCTGCTCACCGGCGCGACGCTCGCGGTGGGGTTGGCGCTGATGGTCGACTGGCTCGGCGCGCTCGCGGAGCGGTACCTCGGACCGAAGGGGCTGCGATGAGGCGGCGGCGGATGGCCGCGCTCGCGGCGGCCGTGGGAGTGCTCGTGTCCGGCTGTGGGCTGAGCGCAGGCTACACGTTGCCGTTCGACGTCGGCGCGGGTTCGATCAAGCCGGTGCCCGAGCTCGAAGGCGTGTCCATCCGGGTCGGGTCGAAGAACTTCACCGAGCAGATCCTGTTGGGCTACATCGCGGAGGTCGCGCTCGCGGCGGCCGGCGCGGACATCGAGGACCTGACGAACGTCCAGGGCTCGCCCGCGGTCCGGCAGGCACTGGAGGTCGGCGATGTCGACCTGTACTGGGAGTACACGGGCACCAGTTGGATCAACTTCCAGCAGGAGACGAAGCCCATCCCGGACGAGCAGGAACAGTACGACGCGGTGAAGAAGGCGGACCTCGAGCGCTTCGGCATCGCGTGGCTGCAGTACTCGCCGGTGAACGACAAGTACGCGCTCGCGACCACTCGGGCGTTCGCCGACGAGCACGGCCTGAAGACGATGTCCGACATGTTCGCGCTGCTGGAGAAGGACCCGTCGCTCGGCACGTTCTGCATGGAGTCGGAGTTCATCAGCCGGCAGGACGGTCTGCTCGGCGCGGAGAAGACGTACGGCTTCGACGTGCCGACCGGCAACCTCCAGACCTTCGGTGTCGGCACCATCTACGCGACGCTGGCCGGCGGCCGGACCTGCAACTTCGGTGAGGTCTTCACGACGGACGGCCGCGTGCTGACCCTGGACCTCGCGGTGCTTGACGACGACAAGAAGACGTTCCCGCAGTACAACGCGGCGGTGACCGTACGCAAGGAGTTCCTGGACAAGTATCCGCAGATCGCGGACGTCATGGACCCGGTCTCGGCGAAGCTCACCAACGAGGTCATCCTGGAACTGTCGGTCAAGATCGACGGCGACGGCGAGGACCCGGCAGTGGTGGCACGGGACTGGCTGGTGAAGGAAGGCTTCGTCACGAACCCGGGCACCTGACGGTTTGGCCTCCGGCCCCCGGTTTCCACGCTACGGCACAGGTCCGACAGCGCGGGGGTGTCCGGGGGTCGCCTGTGGACAACCGGGTCCCTTGTGGACAACTCGGCGCGCGGTCAGCCGCAACGCCGAATGACTGTCGGTACCCCGTGGCAGAATCGAAACCGGGGGCCGGAGGCCAAACCCGCTGGCCGAAACGAGCCGAGATCAGGCTGCGACAACCTCCGCCGGAGCGACTCGCCCGAGTCGGGGCCTGGCCGGACTTGTCCTTTGGCAACGGGTCCCCGTGCCCGAAGGGCAGACGGCCGTCCATGTGCTGCCCGGCCAGCGGCGAAGTGAGTTCCGTGTCGAGACGCAGCTCTACCTATCGCGTGTCGACCTTCGCGGCACCGATCTGAGCGGAGCCGACCTGACCGGCGCGCGGCTCGACAACGTGCGCTCCGACGTCGGCACCCGCTGGCCGGCCGGTCACCTGGCGTCGTAGGTCTCGCGGGCGGCGATGACCTCCGGCATCCGCCCTTCCAACAGCTCGATCAACCCGAATAGCTGACCGGCCACGGCCGCGCCCAACGGCGTCAGGCTGTACTCGACGTGCGGCGGAATCGTCGGCCGCGCCTCGCGTAGCACCAGGCCGTCCCGTTCCAGCGCCTGCAGCGTCTGGCTCAGCATCTTCTCGCTGATGCCGTCGACCCGCCGCCGCAGCGCGTTGAACCGCGTCGTGCCGTCCCGCAACGCCACGAGCGCCAGCGTGCCCCACCGGCCCGTCGCGTGCTCCATCGTCTCGCGCGACGGGCAGTTGCGTGCGAAGACGTCGAACAGCAGCTCATCCACGTGGTCTATGGTAGTACTAACTTTTAGAAAGTACTAACCAGAGGAGAGTGCAATGATCGTCGTCACCGGAGCCACCGGACAGCTCGGCCGGCTCGTCGTTCAGGGGTTGCCCCAAGGTCAGGTGGTCGCCGCCGCGCGGACACCCGCCAAGGCGGCCGACCTCGGTGTCGAGGTCCGCGAGGCCGACTACGACCGCCCCGAGACCCTCGACGACGCCCTCGCCGGGGCCGACAAGGTCCTCCTGATCTCCGCCAACGAGCCGGGCAAGCGCCTGCCGCAGCACCAGGCCGTGATCGACGCGGCCAAGCGCGCCGGCGTGCGCCACCTCGTCTACACGAGCGCCCCGCACGCCGACACCACCGAGCTGGTCCTCGCCCCGGAGCACAAGGCCACCGAGCAGGCGATCCGCGAGTCGGGCATTCCCTTCACGTTCCTGCGCAACGGCTGGTACCACGAGAACTACCTCGACACGATCGCTCGGGCGGCGGACACCGGCGAGCTTGTCGGCGCTGCCGGTGACGGTCGGGTCGCCTCGGCCGCACGCGCGGACTTCGCCGCCGCGGCGATCGCCGTGCTGACCGGAACCGGCCACGAGAACAAGATCTACGAGCTCACCGGCGACGTTGCCTGGTCCTTCCCCGAGTTCGCCGCCGAGCTCACCGCCGTCGCGGGCAAGCCGGTCGAGTACCGGAACCTGTCGACGGAGGACTTCGAGAAGGTGCTGATCGACGCCGGCACTCCGCCGGGAACCGCCGGTTTCGTCGCCGCGCTCGAGCGGAACATCGCGGCCGGCACGCTCGCCCACACCCCCGGTGACCTGCGTGCGCTGATCGGCCGGCCGACCACGCCGATCCGCGTCACTATCGAGGCCGTCCTCACGTCCTGACCGGGTACGGTGCCGCCCATGCGGGTGGCTTTGGCGCAGACGGACTGCGTCCTGGGAGATTTCGAGACCAACCTCGAGACCGCGCGAGCGACGATCAAACAGGCCGCCGCGCAGGACGCGGACCTGGTCGTGTTCCCCGAGCTGAGCCTGCACGGCTACGCGCTCGGGGCGCTCGACCAGGACGTGTCCGTCTCGGCGACCGATCCGCGCGTGCTCGGGCTGTCGGACCTGGGGCCGGACGTGCTCGTCGGTCTGTACGAGGACGGCGAGCTGCGCAGGTACAACTCGGCGGTCTACCTGTCCCGTGGCCAGGTCGTGCACGTGCACCGCAAGCTGTTCCTGCCCACGTACCTCGCGTGGGAGGAACGCAAGCACTTCACGCCCGGCCAGACGATGCGTGCGTTCGGCACCCGGCACGGCCGGATGGCGTCGTTGGTGTGCAACGACTTCTGGCAGCCGGTGCTGCCGTGGCTCGCGGTGCAGGACGGCGCGTCGGCACTGCTCGCGCCCACCAACAGCGTCACCACCAGCCAGGGCGGCACCGCGCTCGACAACGTCGACTACTGGCAGGACCTCGTGCGGCACGTGGCCCGCATGCAGCAGACCTGGGTGATCTTCGTGAACCGGGTCGGCGAGGAGAACGGCGTCACGTTCTGGGGCGGCTCGCGCATCATCGACCCGGTCGGCTCCGTGGTCGCGCAGGCGCCGATGGGTGAGCCGGCCCTGGTGCTGACCGACATCGACCTGTCTGTCGCCCGCTGGGTCCGCCGCGCGCTGCCGCTGGTGTCCGAGGCGCGGCTCGGCTTGTTCCTCCGCGAGGTCAAGCGCCTGGCCGACGAGGGCGGCGACTACTGACCGGGTTCTTCGACCTCCACGTGCACGCCGCGCCGGACGTGACCGCGCGGCGGGCCGACGACACGGACACCGCACTCGCCTACGCCGCGGCCGGGTACGCGGGCTTCGTGCTCAAGGCGCACTACGAGTCCACGGTCGGCCGCGCGCACGCCGCCGCACGCGCGAGCGGCATCGCGGTCCACGGTGGCGTCGCGCTGAACCAGCACGTCGGCGGCCTCAACCCGGCGGCGGTCGTCGCCGCGCTCGGCGCGGGTGGCCGAGTCGTCTGGCTGCCGACCGCCGACGCGCACACCCAGCAGGCCGCCGGCCTGCCGAGGCTGTGCCACGGTGAGCCCAGGATCGGCACGCAAACGTTTGCGATCCCACCTGTCGACCCGTCGACCGAGCCGGCGCTGCGCACGATCCTCGCGCTGGTCGCCGAGGCTGACGCGGTGCTCGCGACCGGACACGTGAGCACGGCGGAGGCCGCGTGGGTGGTCGGCGCGGCGCGGGCGCAGGGCGTGCGCCGGATCCTGCTCACCCACCCGAGCTACACCGTCCCGGCCATGTCCGGCGCCGAAGCGCGGGCGTTGGACGCGCACTTCGAGGTCACCGCCTACCAGCTACTGCACCAGCCCGGCTGCGACGCCGAACGGCTCGCGGCGTTCGTCCGCGAGGTCGGCTACGAGCGGTTGGTGCTGTCCTCCGACGCGGGCCAGCCCGACTCGCCGTCGCCGCCGGAGGCACTCATGCTGCTGGTCGATGCGCTGGCAGCCACCGGGCTTGATCGCGCCGCACTCGTGGCGGCAGCATCGGAGACCCCGGCCCGACTCGTCACCTAGGAGGCGTCCACAGTGGACCTCGAGCGCCGGCTCACCGAGACCGTGTCCGGCCGCGTGCGTTTCGACGCCGGCACGAGAGCGCTGTTCACCATGGACGCCTCGAACTACCGCCAGGTCCCGATCGCGGTGGTGACGCCGGACTCCGTCGACGACGTGGTCGCGGCCGTCGCGGCGGCCCGCGAGTTCGACGTCCCGGTGGTGCCGCGCGGCGGTGGCACGAGCCTCGCCGGCAACTCCTGCGGCGGCGGCCTGGTGCTCGACCTGACCCGGCTCGACCGCATCGTGTCGATCGACCCGGTGGCCCGCACCGCCCGCGTCGAGCCGGGGGTGGTGCTCGACGACCTGCGCGCGGCCGCCGCCGAGCATGGCCTGACGTTCGGGCCGGACCCGTCCACCCACAGCCGCTGCACGCTCGGCGGCATGATCGGCAACAACTCGTGCGGCGCGCACTCGGTCGCCTGGGGCACCACGCTCGAGAACGTCGAGGAGCTGGACGTCCTGCGCTACGACGGCACCCGGTTGACCGTCGGCGCGAACACCGACGCCGGCTCGCTCGGCGCGGCCCTGCGACAGCTCGCCGACGACAACCTCGCGTTGCTGCGCACGGAGTTCGGCAGGCTCGGCCGTCAGGTGTCCGGCTACCCGCTGCACCAGCTACTGCCGGAAAACGGCCGCAACCTGGCGAAATCCCTGGTCGGCACCGAGGGCACGTGCGTGACGGTGCTCGGCGCGACCGTCCGGCTGGTCGAGGTGCCCAAGGCCAGGGTGCTGCTCGTGCTCGGCTTCCCGGACGACGTCGCCGCGGCGGACGCCGTGCCGGCGATCCTGCCGCACCGTCCGCTGACCGTGGAGAGCATGGACGAGCGGATCATCGCGCTGCGGGCGTCCCGCAACCCGGAGCCGCCGCCGGAGCTGCCCGCGGGCGGCGCGTGGCTGTTCGTCGAGATGGGTGGCGCCGACGAGCCGGCCGCGATTTCGGCGGCCGAAGCAGTTGCCGCCGTCGTCGGCGTGCCGCACGAGGTGCGGACCGACCCAACCGCGCAGCGCGCGTTGTGGCGGCTGCGCGAGGAGGGCTCCGGCATCTCGACCAGGATGGCCGACGGCTCCGAGGCGTGGCCGGGGTGGGAGGACACGGCGGTGCCGCCGGACCGGCTCGGCGCGTACCTGCGGGAACTGCGCGCGCTGCTCGACGGGCACGGGCTGCGCGGCCTGACGTACGGCCACTTCGGCGAGGGCTGCATCCACCTCCGTATCGACTTCGACCTCGGCAGCGCCGACGGGGTCGCCGCGTTCCGCCGGTTCATCGAGGAGGGCGCGGACCTGGTGGCACGGCACGGCGGCTCGCTGTCCGGTGAGCACGGCGACGGGCAGGTGCGTGCCGAACTGTTGCCGCGCATGTACTCGCCGGCGGTGATCGAGCTGTTCGCCCGGTTCAAGGCGATCTGGGACCCGGCGGACCGGATGAACCCTGGCATGGTCGTGCGGCCGTACCGGATCGACGAGAACCTGCGGTTCGTGCCGCTGCTACCGACGAACACGGCGTTCACGTACCCGCACGACAACGGCGACTTCGCGCAGGCCGCGCGGCGCTGTGTCGGGGTTGCCAAGTGCCGCAACCACTCCGGCGCGGTCATGTGTCCGAGCTTCCAGGTGACGGGCGAGGAGAAGCACTCGACGCGGGGCCGCGCGCGGCTGCTGTACGAGATGCTGGCCGGCGAGGTGATCACCGACGGCTGGCGGTCGGTGGAGGTGCGGGACGTGGACATGGCGACGTACAAGGCGGAGTTCCTGCACCACCACTACCGACGGCGGGTGCGGCCGGCGTCGCACTACTCGATGGGCTGGCTGCCGCTGTGGCTGCGGCTGGCGTCCCGCACGCCACGGCTCGCGAACGCGGCCATGCGGTCGCCGCGGTTCTCGGCGCTGTTGAAGCGGGTCGGCGGCATCGCGCCGGAACGGTCACTCCCGGCGGTGGCACGCGAGCCGCTCACCCGATGGTTGCGCCCGACCGGCAGTGGTCGTCCGGTGCTGCTGTGGCCGGACACGTTCACGAACTTCTTCAGCCCGTCGGTCGGGATCGCCGCGGTGCGGGTGCTGCGTGCGGCCGGCTTCGACCCGGTGCTGCCAAAGGGTTCCGTGTGCTGCGGCCTGACGTGGGTGTCGACAGGACAGTTGTCGGTGGCACGCCGGGTGATGCGCAGGAGTCTGCGCGTACTCGCGCCACAGTTGGCCGCCGGCACCCCGATAGTCGGCCTGGAACCGAGCTGCCTGTCCGCCCTACGCGGCGACGTCCCGGACCTGACCGGCGACCCACGTGCTTCGCTGTTGGCGAAGAACTCGTTCACACTGGCCGGTTTCCTGGCCACGCACGCTCCACAGTGGACACCACCGACGGTGTCCGGCGCGGCCATCGCGCAGGTGCACTGCCACCAACACGCGACACTCGGCTTCACCGAGGAGCTGTCACTGCTGGCGAAGGCGGGCGTGGACACCACCCGGCTGCCGGCGGGATGTTGTGGCCTGGCCGGCAACTTCGGCTTCGAACGTGAGCACTACGAGGTGTCGCAAGCCCTTGCAGAACAAACACTGCTCCCAGCAGTCCGCGCGGCAACGAACGACACACAGGTGATCGCGGACGGCTTCAGCTGCCGAACCCAGGTGGCACACGGCAGCGACCGCCAAGCAGTACACCTGGCGGAAGTGCTGGCAGCGGCCCTACCAGAAGACTGAACCGGCCAACCACAAGGCAGTTGTCCACAACCCACCGAGTTATCCACAGCCAAGATCCACATCGCCGCACCTGTCGTACCCCGCCGGTAGACTGGACCCGGGGCCGCCCCCGGATCGGGTGGCAGGGTCCCGGCAAAAGTCATGTGATGGCTGGTGAAGCTCGTCCGCCGGGGTTACGTCGTGATGGGCGTTTGGGGGACGGTGGCAATGCCTTCGGGGCGTGCCGGATGCCCCGAACCTGGCGACCCGCGCACGTGCACGTGCTGTGAAAGGCGCGTTGACGGCGCTGGGTGCCCTGAACGGCGCCTTTGACAACATGGTTGTGGGGCTATCGGTGGCTTCGGGGTGAACAGCACGAACCGACTTTGCCGGGG
>Ga0193717_1002666_pt1 | contig 10199 bp, 13 predicted proteins | sample U2c2metaG_FD_145900 | JGI IMG/M metagenome (GOLD analysis project Ga0193717, IMG submission 145900) | Soil microbial communities from a riparian zone of the East river system, Colorado, United States - U2c2 | ecosystem: Environmental > Terrestrial > Soil > Riparian zone | place: USA: East River...
TCTGGCTGACCACCGACCCCGAGGCGAACGAGCTGCTCGAGCGCGAGCCGTTGGCACTGCTCATCGGGATGCTGCTGGACCAACAGATAACCATCGAAACCGCGTTCGCGGGCCCGAAGAAGATCCTCGACCGGATCGGCGCGATGGACGCACGAGCCATCGCCGAGTACGACCCGGAGAAGTTCGCCGCGTTGTGCTCGACGCCGCCCGCGATCCACCGCTTCCCCGGTTCGATGTCCAAGCGTGTGCAGGCGATGTGCCAGGGCCTCGTCGAGGAGTACGACGGCAGCGCGGAGGCGCTGTGGACGGCCGGCAACCCGTCGGGCGCCGAGGTCCTCAAGCGGCTCAGGGCGCTGCCCGGTTTCGGCGAGATCAAGGCGAAGATCTTCCTCGCGCTGCTCGGCAAACAGCGCGGCCTGAAGGCGACCGGCTGGCAGAAGGCGGCCGGCGACTTCTCGAAGAAGAACAGCTACCTGTCGGTGGCCGACATCGTCGACAACGCCAGCCTGCAGGAAGTGCGCGCGTACAAGAAGCAGATGAAGGCGGCCGCCAAGGCGGCGCAGATCTGACCTGCACCCGGGTCAGCCCGCTCCGAGGACCGCCTCCTTCAGCGGTTGCCGCCCATGTTCGACGACATGGCGGTGACCAGGTTCTGCTCGTTGAACTGCACGGCCACGCTGAAGTCGGGGCCGGAGATCTGCATCTGCGACGCGTTGTGCTCCGCGCGGAGGCCGCGCCGGGCGGCGTAGGCGTGGAACGCTCGGCGGTGGTCGTGAAGTCGCAGCTCGGCGAGGCCCTGCTGCAGCACGCGGGTCACGCGCGGGCCTGCGGGCGCCGGTAGGGCGAACTCGGGGTGCTCGATGACGAACCCGGCGCGCGTGCCGCCGCCGACCGGGCCCTGGTAACCGGTCCACCGGCCGGAGATGGCCTTGGCCGCCTCCATCATCAGCGACGCGACCTGCGCCGGGTCGGTCGGCGAGCCGGGGAGCGCGTCGAACGGCACCTCCGCCGTGGCCAGCTCGGGGATGTTGTGCTGCTGCCCGAAGTCGCGCGCCTGCTCCGCCAGCTCGAGGATCTCCTGGCGGTAGCCGAACGGGTTCGCCCAGCTCCACAGCCACGACTTCGGACCTGGCGCCGCGCTGCCGAGCAGGTGGACCTTCGTGCAGGTCAGCGGGTGCGCGCCGGTGAACGAGAACCGCGGCGCGGCGAGATCGGTCTCCCACGAGTGTTCGCCGATGGTCTCGGACAGGTGCAGCTGGTGTTCGAACGACAGCAGCGCGGCGTCGTCCTGCAAGTCGATGAAGGTTGGCACGGCTGGACGCTACCGTCCAGACAGGACGCACCAGATCTCGGCATTAGTGGAGGTTTGTGGCCTCCGGCCCCCCGTTGACCAGCTTACCGTCGACCACCGACAGTTCGAGCGACGTCACTGGCAGTTGTCCACAACCGTGGGAGTTGTCCACAGGCCGACCGCACTGAGCCGTTTCTGTCGGTGCCCTCCGGTAGCGTGGTTCGAGGGGGCCAGCGGCCACGCGGGTTGACCTCCACCTTGCTTCAGGTCGCACGCTGGGCACATGGTCGACGTTGGCATCACCCTCTCCGGCACCGACCTCGTCGACCGTGCGCGGTTCGTCGAGGCGCTCGGGTTCGAGTCCGTCTGGTTGCCCGACCTGCAGCTCGGCGACGGCACGCCCGCGCTCGACGCCGTCGCCGCGCTCGGTGTGCTCGCCGGCGCGACCGAGCGGGTACGGCTCGGGTTCGGCACGCTGGTGTTGCCGATTCGGTCCTTCGCGTGGCTCGCCAGCCAACTCGGGACGCTGCAACAGCTTTCCGGCGACCGCGTGTTGCTTGGCGTCGGCGCGGGCGGGTTCCCCGGCGCGCCGTTCTGGCAGTCCATCGGGTCGCCTGCGCGTGGACGCGGCCGTCGGACGGACGACGCACTCCTTGCCCTGCCGGCACTTCTGGCCGGACGGCGGGTCGAACTGAACGGTTCGACCGTCAGTTTCGCGCCCGCCGCCATGCCGCCGGTGCTCGTCGACCGGGCGGTGCGGTTCGGCGACGACTGGTTTCCGTCGTTGATCAGTCCGGCGGGGCTCGCGGAACGGGCGCGGGACTTGGCAAAGCGGGCTGCCGCGGCGGGGCGTGCGACACCCGGGATCACGTCGGCGGGCACGCGTTCGTCAGCGGCTCGTCGGATTCCTTTGTGCGTAGCCTGATCGAGCAGCACGGTAGGTCCGAAGTGGACGCTTGGGAGATTCCAATGACTGGCACGGCGGCACATTTCGCGGCGTACGAGAGCGCGGGGGCGCGCCGGGTGGTGCTGTCGATGGACGCGCCGGACGAGAAGAGCTGGCGCCGGGACGTCGAGGCCATCGCGGCGGCAGGTCGGCGCCCGTGACGGGGCGCGCCTCCGGCCCCCGATTTCCAGCCTAGCCGTTGGCACCGACAGCGGCGGGCGTCGTGGCGGCGGTTGTCCACAACCGTGGGAGTTGTCCACAGACGGGCGCGAGCGAGCCGTTTCTGTCGGACCCCTCCGGTAGCGTGGTTCGAGGGGGCCGGCGGCCAACCCGCACACAAAACGGGCGCCCACCAACAGGTGGACGCCCGTCGAAAAATTCAGCTCACGGCTTGCGGCCGACCGCCGCCGCGCTGCATTCCTCCACCTGGCTCAGCGCACGCAGCTTCGGACCGTCCGGCCACCACAGGTCGGACAGCTCAAAGTCGCCGTCCTTGCCCGGCCCCGGCGAGATGATCTCCAGCCCCGGCATGAACTCCCGCAGCTTCGCCTTTGTCCGGAACCGGCCAGAACCCATGGGGCTGTGGATGAACACGTCCTCCATGCGCTCCGCGAGCGCCGAGTGCGGCGACGTCTCCGGGTTGAGGAAGTGCGAGATCGCGACGAAACTGCCCGACGGCAGCGCGTCGATGTACTCCTTCATCAGCTCGGCGCCGTTGTCGGCCGTGTAGTGGTGCAGCGTGCCGACGTGCAGCAGCGCCAACGGCTTCGTGAAATCGATGTTCTTGCGCACGATCTCGTTCTGCAGCACCTGCTGCGGCTCGAAAATATCCGCCGCGACGAAATGCGTGAAGTCGTTGTCCTCCAGCAGTGCGTTGCCGTGCGCGATCACCACCGGGTCGTTGTCGACATACACGACGCGCGCTTCCGGGTCGACCCGCTGCGCGATCTGGTGCGTGTTCTCGGCGGTCGGCAGGCCGGAACCGCAGTCGAGGAACTGACGAATGCCACCCTGGTCGGCGAGGAACCGCACGGCCCTGGTCAGGAAGTTCCGGTTGGACCACGCGAGGTCCCGCGCCTCGGGCGCGACCTGCACCACCCGCTCGTAGACCTCGCGGTCGATCGCGTAGTTGTCCTTGCCACCAAGGAACGCGTCATAAACCCGAGCGATGCTCGCCCTGTTCGGGTCGACCCCGACGGGCACCATGCTCGGCGCGTCGTACTTGGACGCGGTCTCGGACATCGCAACCTCACAACCAGACATACGTGTGCACCAGTGGACCGACCAAGAGTAGCGACGTGCGGGCAGCCGGTAAACGCGGGCCGTGGTCAACAATCCGAGCCCAAAACGCCCGTGCATCTGCACTTGCGCTGGTCGGGAAGCTACGCTGACCTTGAGCTTTCTTTTGCGAGGCCGAGGAAAGTCACCCATTCGGTCTAGCTTCATCACACTGACGACGGACAGCTGAACCGACGGTTAACACCTGCCATTTCGTGCCCCCTGGCAGGCCCGTCGCCCTAGACTTGATCGTCCTCGGCTCGGGAGGATCAATACCGTGGGCATATCCGAACTCGTCCGAACCATCGCGGAGTTACTCCTCTCGGGTGAGGGCACGCTGTTTCTCGGTATGGCCGCGGTCAGCCTCATCGCAGCACCGGTTCTGCAGCGGTACATCGCCGGCCGCAAAAGGCTGTACTACCGCGTGCAGAGCGACTCGAAAATCGGCCTCGACGTCGATCTGCACGACGCCGACGACGGTGACGGGCACACCGACCACGAGTTGATCACCGTCGCGAAGGTCGTGGACCGGCTGAGCTTCGTCGTCATCCGGATCCGCAACACCGGCGGCGACATCGAGCTGCGGGACCTCGGCGAGCCGGTCGAGTTCACGTTCCGCGGCCGCGCGATCTGGAACGCGCGAATCTCCGACCCCAGCGAACGCGCGCACCGCGAGACGCTGGTCGACAGCCTGGAGTTCTTCTCGACCGACCCGGAGTCGCAGGCGCCGGAGGAGATCAGCACACTGCCGAAGGTGCGCCGGTCGCTGCTGCCGCGCATGCGTGAGATCCTGCTGCCCGAGGCGCCGCCGGAAGTGCCGCAGCCGCCTCCGCCGGTGTGGCACGGCATTCGTCTGCGGCGCACGCTTTCCCTTGCCGCGAAAGAGAAGTTCAAGATCGTGGTGGTGCTGCGCGAGCCGGCGGACAACCCGACCGGTGAGCGCACGAAAGGTGTCGACGGCCCGACCGGCCACCGCCGCATCCGCGACGAGCGGACCGTGCGGCGTGCGCGGTGGCCGCTCGTCACCGCCGGGCTCGGCGTGCTGCTCGCCGGCGTGCTGTTCGCGATCAACGTGCTGCCCGAGGCGGCGACGGCTGATGACCCGACGGTCGAATGCGCGCGCGGGGACCTCGACATCGTCGGCTCTAGCGCGTTCGCGCCGATCATGACGACGGTGGCGAACCGGTACGCGGCGGCGTGCGGCGGCGCGACCGTGCGGGTGACCGCGACGGGCAGCATCGCCGGCGTGCGGCAGCTCGCCGGGGTGCCGGCCGCCCGCAGGGGCGCGATCGCGGCGATGTCCGACGGCCGGGTCGGCGAGGCGACGGCCGACCTGGTGGCGCAGCCGGTCGCGGTGCTCGTGTATGCGTTGGTGGCCAACGACTCCGTGGGGCTGTCCGGGCTGACGGTCGCGCAGGTGCGGGACATCTACGCCGGCCGGTACCGCAACTGGGACGAGCTGCGGCCGGGCCCGTCGCTGCCGATCCGCATCGTCGGACGCGGGCAGGAGTCGGGGTCGCGGCGGACGTTCGAGCAGACCGTGCTCGGCGCGTCGTCGGAGGGGGACCTGACGTCGGACTCATGCGAGGTGGCGGACCGGCTCCCGGCGGCGCCGGTCATCCGGTGCGAGCGGAACTCGGAGGCGCAGCTTATCGACGAGGTGGCGTCGACGCCGGGCGCGATCGGGTACGTGGACGTGCCGTCCGCGCGGCAGGGGTTGACGGTGCTGTCGTTGGACGGGGAACGGCCTGCAACGAGCGGAATCTCCGCCGGCTATCCATTTTGGACTGTCGAGTACCTTTACACGAAGGGGATTCCCACGGCGGGCTCGATGCTGGCGGCGTACATCGACTACCTGCGAAGCGGTTCGTCGGGGGCAGCCCTGTCGGCGGCGGGCTACACCCCATGCACGGGCAAGGACGGCCAGCTACACCTGTTGTGCCACGACTGACAGCCTTGGCTCACAGTCACACGAACTCATCTTCGTTCGTGCGGGCAGTCCGCGACCGGCGGGTCGCCCGCACGGCGCGTGCCGCAGCCTCCAGATCCGTCGAGCCTCCTCGGTCATAGACCTTCCACAGAAACCGATATGCGATCGCACTGTTCGCGACCAAAGCCAAGGGGAAAACCATCATCATGTAAGCCACGTTGACACCTCCTCGTGAACTCGAATGTTCTAAGACAGAGTTCCATGGATAGCGGCGCAAACATGGGCGCTGATCGGCCGAGAACGATGTAACTTCTAACTATGCTGATCAACGGTCCTGGCACCAGGGAAGATCTTGTGGCTGACGCGCACGCGACTGGACACGAAATCACGGTCCGTTTGATCACAGACTGGGTCAGCCGTGGCCTGCTCGATCAACCGACCAGGCAACCCAAGGGCTATGGGCGAGGCTCGGACAAGGGTCTGTACTCAGAGAACCAGCGCCGACTGTTGCTGTCCTTACTCGACAAGCGGGCGTCAAACCACCTTCGCAGCCTCGCCCGCATACCTCTGTTCGTTTGGTTGTACTGGGGCGATGACCATGTCCCGACCCGTCAGGCGCTACGGGCCCTCACCACCTGGGTCGACGATTTTCGAACCAGCAAGGAAGCAGCCTCCCAGGCCGCCCGGCTGATCATCGGTCAAGTCGATCATCCGCTGGCGAGCGCCGAGGCACGGCGATCGCTCCTCGAACTGCTCACTGAGAGCGCATACTGCGGCCGCGTCGATGAACCGCGCATCAGACAGGCCGTTCACGCCGTATTCGAACCTGAGCACGTGTTGATCAAGCGTGTTGCTGGTCCGCTGAGCGCCCCCATGAGCACAGACTCAGTGGTGCGCCTATTCACCGCTCGTCTCAGCGCGGCACAGGCTGTACGACGCGGGGTAGTCGTTGAGTCGCAGTTGGTACAAGCCAGGGAAGCTCATCGGACGAACATGGCTGAATATGTCGCGAGACTTCCCGGCATGGCATCCCAGGTGCCAGAACAACTCGCCGATGCCTTCCGGCAACCTTCAGCTCAAATGATGGCAGAAACCTGCGGTACCGATATTCTGACTGTTCTGGGGCTGGAGTTCTTTGTCAGTGACGCCAAAAAGCCAGCGTCCGCATGAGAATCACAGGTTCCTGCGCCGGGCGGAGACCGCCGCTGTCGTGCAGAACGCGGTCACCAGCGCCAGCAGCGCCGCCAGCAGCAGCGGCCACAGCACGTACATGGTCAGCGCCAGCAACAGGTTGATCACCGTCGCCGCCAGGTAGACGATCGCCAGGAACAGCCACCCCGTCGACGGGTGGCGCAGCCACGATGGCGCGGTTCGGCGCGATCGGCGTCGAAGCATCGCACCTCCAGTGTCATCTCAGAGGATGTCGCGCCGCGCCGAGGATCAGTTACCGCGCTCCGGTATCGATCGGATCACCAGGTAGATCAGGTCCGGTTCACCTCGGGCGACGGGGACCGCCAGCGTCTCGACCGCGCCGAACAGCGCCGACAGCGCCGCGACGAACACCGGCGCGGCGCCGGCGCTCCACACCGCGAGGACACCACCGGGGACCAGCGCGTCCGCGAGCATCGCGAGGCCCGCCGGGCCGTACAGCGCCGCGTTGCCCTCGTCGACAGTCCACTCCGGACCGTTGTCGATGTCCAGGCAGATGGCCGCGAACCGACCCGCCGTGGGCAGCCACGTCAGCAGGTCGGCCTCCACCACCGCCGCGCGCGGCGACGCCAGCACCGCCGCGTTGCCCAGCGCCCCCTTGTTCCACGCGACCACCGCGGGTTCGCGTTCGACGACGACCACCGAGCCGACCGACGGGTTGGCCACCGCCTCGCACAGGGAGAAACCGACGCCGAGGCCGCCGACCAGGAGGCGGCCACGCACCGGCATGCGGGACGCGGCCATGGCCACCATCAGCCGTTCGGACTCGCCGTTGCGCGTGTCCATCAGGAACATGCCGTTCGCGATGATCTCGTGGTGCGGGCCGACGCGACGAAGCACCAGTTCGCCGCAAGCCCCGGTCACGCGCGCCAGCACTTCCGGGGTCACCTCACCAGACTAGGAGCCTGCGCCACCGAGAAACGCCACGAGCGGTGCTTCAGGACCGTCCAGGGTCCTGAAGCACCGCTCGTGGGTTTCGACCGCGCGCCCGGTCAGACCCTGGTGAGCTCGTCGATCAGCGCGTCGACATCGAAGTGCTCGCCCTCGCTGCCGAGCGGGACCACCTCGTCGGTCGCGCCGAGGAAACCGGCGACGGCCTCGTGGTCCAGCTCCAGCAGGGCGTAGCCCTCCGGCGACTCGATCTCCACGACCAGCATGTGCAGCCCGCGCTCCTCGACCGGCCGCAGCCGCACGTCGCCGACCCCCGCCGAGTCGGTCAGACCCTCGACGAGCAGCTCACGGGAGAACACCCACTCGACCCAGCGGTCCCGGTCGGTCTGGAACGCGGCGGTCACCGTGTACGGGTGGTCGACGCGGTAGGACCAGCGGGAACGGACCGGCGTGGTGCCGTCGTACAGCGCGACGAGCTCTGCGTGGATTGCCTCGGTGGTCATCTCTGGCCCTCCTCCTCGATCCGCCACTGGGTGTGGGTCGGTCGAAGGTGAGATGCGGCGGAGGGCCAGATCTGACGTCCAAAGCTCGACATTCACGCCATCAGGTATGACCGGGGCCACACGTGTAACGCCTGACCTGCGGTTTTAGATGAGGCCGAGCCCGCGCACGGCGTCCCGCTCCTCCGCAAGCTCCTGGACCGACGCGTCGATCCGCTCGCGGGAGAAGTCGTCGATCTCCAGACCCTGGATGATCTCCCAGCCGCCATCGGCGCAGCGGACCGGGAACGACGAGATCAGGCCCTCCGGCACGCCGTAGGAGCCGTCGGAGACGACCGCCATCGACGTCCAGTCGGTGCCGTTGACCCAGTCGTGGACGTGGTCGATGGCGGCGTTCGCGGCCGACGCGGCCGACGACGCGCCCCGCGCCTCGATGATCGCCGCGCCGCGCTTGGCGACGGTCGGGATGAACGTGTCGCGCAGCCAGGCGTCGTCGTTCACGGCGGCCGCGGCGGTCTGCCCGCCGACCTCGGCGTGGAACAGGTCCGGGTACTGCGTCGCGGAGTGGTTGCCCCAGATCGTCATCTTCGCGATGTCGGCCACCGGGACGTCGAGCTTGTTGGCGAGCTGCGACAGCGCGCGGTTGTGGTCGAGGCGGGTCATCGCCGTGAACCGCTCGGCCGGGACGTCCGGCGCGTGCGACCGCGCGATCAGCGCGTTCGTGTTGGCCGGGTTGCCGACCACGAGGACGCGCACGTCGGCGGCGGCGCCCGCGTTGATGGCCTCGCCCTGCGGTTTGAAGATGCCGCCGTTGGCCTCGAGGAGGTCGCCGCGCTCCATGCCCTTGGTGCGGGGCCGGGCGCCGACGAGCAGCGCGACGTTGACGCCGTCGAACGCGCGCTTCGCGTCGTCGGTGATGTCGATGCCGCTGAGCAGCGGGAACGCGCAGTCGTCGAGCTCCATGGCGGTGCCCTCGGCGGCCTTCAGCGCCGGGGGGATCTCCAGCAGCGACAGCCGCACGGGCGTGTCGGGCCCGAGGAGCTGGCCGGAAGCGATGCGGAACAGCAGTGCGTAACCGATCTGGCCGGCGGCACCGGTGACGGTGACCTTGACGGCAGCCTTGCTTGCCACGGGGAAGATCCTCCCGAATAAGAAGAGAAAGACGGTGCCTGCGAGGCTATCAAGCTGAGTCAGGCACGCTGACGAGGTGCGACTCACGTCTCGCGGCCGGGGCCGCATGCCCCCTCGTCAGCGCCACTCGGCGGCGGACTGCCAGACGCTGCGGTGCCTGCTGACCCGCGCGTCGACCACGTCCGGGTGAAACGACTTCGTGGCGTTCTCCCGTTCGGCGGCCACCTCGGCGATGAGTTCGGTGGCCGGCCCACGTACTAGCAGTGTGGTCTCCGAATGGGTCAGCCGACCGGTGTGCCCGATGACGTCGACCCGACGCCGCGCGAACCCCGCCGCGCGCGCCGGCCACAACCCGGCGGTGGCCACGAGCAGGGCGACGGACTCCACCAGCAGCAGCGGCGACAGGAGCACCATGAGCACGATCAGCTCCGGCGACAGGATGTGCGCGATCACGGCGAACACCCGATCACCGAAGGTCATGGGCGGCGGTGGGGCCGATCGACTGGTCGGCGCGGGCTCCAGCTTGTCGCGACGGAGGAGCCGGAGAACGAGGAATGGCCGCCACGCCGTGATCCGTTCTCGGATCGTCCACTCGCGACCCTTCGCGTCGAGTACTCGTGTCATCTCTCCCCCTGAGTCCCCTGTGAAGTTGCCATGGTCGCAAGGCCGCCACCCTTTGAGTGGATGACCATGATGCTGCAGGGACCGGACTCGACCGTTCGGATCGAGGTGCTCGGTGACGAGCTACGCCGCCTCCGAGAGGCGTCCGGACTGACGCTCGCGCAGGTCGGTGAGCGGATCGGGCTGAGCATCTCGCACCTGTCCCGGTTGGAGAGTGGGAACCGACCGCAGAGTGTGGAGGACGTGGCGGCGCTTCTGGTGGTCTACTCAGCCGCCTAGTAGCGTGTCGTCGCTAATATTCGGCGTGGATGATGTAGGTGTGTAGCGGTGGTCTTGTCTTCCCGTCGTGAGGGTGTGTCGTGTTGAAGTCGTCGTTGCCGTCGGTGGTGCTGAGTGTCGATG
>Ga0193717_1002668_pt1 | contig 10197 bp, 9 predicted proteins | sample U2c2metaG_FD_145900 | JGI IMG/M metagenome (GOLD analysis project Ga0193717, IMG submission 145900) | Soil microbial communities from a riparian zone of the East river system, Colorado, United States - U2c2 | ecosystem: Environmental > Terrestrial > Soil > Riparian zone | place: USA: East River...
GCCCAGGTGTCCTCGACGAGTGTGCGTGCGAAGTCGGGCTCGGTGGCGCGGACGTCGGCGAGGAGCGCGAGCCGGTCGGCGCGGGCGGCGGTGGTGAACCGTTCGACGACGTCCTCCGGCGGGACCGTCGCCGCCCAGCGCCACGGCAGGTTGTACCTGGCGAGCCAGGCGCCGCGCGACCCGATGACGGTTCTGACGAGGTCGCGGGTGGCGGGGTTGGCCGTGCCGAAGCGGAGCAGGTGCACGAGCAGGCGGTGGGGCGGGCGCCGGCCGGCATCGCGGGCGGCGGTGAGCCAGTGGCGGGCGAGTAGTTCGGTGCCACCCTCGACGCGGATGGTGCGGTCGAGGAGTAGCTCGAGTAGCTGTGTCGCGGTGGGGGAGCACTCCGGGCGGTCGTCTGCGGCGGCGGGGGTGTGCGGCTCACCGCGCCAGGTCGGCGGTTGCCAGCCGGCGCGCCGGTAGCCGGACAGGACGGCCGCCGCCGCGAGGACGGTGGCCTCCGCGCCGTCGACGTCGAGCTTCTTGTCGGCGAGGTCGACTTTGTCCAGGTCGAAGGACCGGCGGCTGGTGCCGACGAGCGCGGCGCCGAGAAGATCATCCCACGCGCTCATGCCGCTCCCTCGCCCGCAGCGCGGGGCCCCGGCAAAGTCACGTAATTGCTGGTCAAGCACGCCGTGAAGGACGCGTTGGGGACAGCGGCGATGCCCCGAAGGTGGCCTTCAGGGCAGAGGTAGACCGACGCGAACATTCCTGACCAGCGGAAACCGAGGCCCTGGCCCGCAGCGTGGCGCTTGTCCACAACCTGTCGAGTTGTCCACAGGCAAGATCGACTTCCCCCGGTTCGCCAGGGGGTACCGGTAGAATGGACCTCAGGGGAGCCCCCGGGTCGGGGTGGGGTTTGCATCGCGCGCGCGACGGCGGCACAGTCGTTTTCGCGGGTGAAGCCGCAGGTTGGCGCCGTGAAAGGCGCGTTCGCGGCACGTGCGATGCCCCGAAAGGCGCGTTCAGGGCGCTGAGTGCCCTCTTCAGTCTCAGTGCCCCCAACGCGCCTTTCGGGGCATGGCCACTGCTCCCAACGCGCCTTTCGCGACAGGCGCTGCGAAACAGACCATGACGGACCCCTGCCTGCACAGGGTGGGGGCTGCATCGCGCGCGAGGCGACTGGCGGCCGGCACGCTCCGCTCACAGGGTCACCAGCCGGTGGTCGATCTCGATGCTGAGTGGGTGGAGGCGGCCGTCGATCCATTCACCGAACACGTTGCTCGGGTGGCCGCCGGACATGGCGAGGAGCTGCCAGACGTCGGTGTCGGTGGCGAGGTCGAGCGCGGCGCCGTCCTCGCCGACCAGGAGCGGCTTGGCCCCGGGCACCACGGTCATCCCGGCGAGCGACATGGGGATGCGGCTCAACCAGGGGTTGCCGGCCAGCCACCCGGCGGCCCGGTCGAGCGCGCCGCCGACGGTGGTGGCCCCGGGTAACCCGTCCCCCGGCGTGACGGTGTGGTCGTCGCCGGCGAGCAGCGCCCGCCGCGGCGCCGACCCCGGGTAGAGCGCGACCGTACCGTCCACAACGGACCCCAGCACCTGTGCGACCCGGAGCGCCGCCCCGGCCGCGGCGAAGTCGAGGAGGACGACCGTCTCGCCGGTCTTCTCGCCGTGCAGCCAGGTTCGTTGCGACAGCAGGCGTTCGTCCTCCTCCTGGCTCAGGCCCATCACCCACCACCGGTCGGTGACCTGTTCGCCAGCGAGCACCTCGTCGGTGCGGCGGTGCCAGCCGAGCACCGTGCGCAGGTCGCCCATGGCGGCCGCGTCGAGGAGGTGGCGACGCCGCCACGCCCGGATGGCGAGGTACCAGCGGCCGAGCCCGCTGAGCAGGTGGGGCGCCCAGTCGGCGCGTGCGTGGACGTCGCCGCCCATGGCCCGCACCCGGTCCCCGAGCCCTGGTAGCTGCGCGTCGACCAGGCGGGCGCCCGCGACGTCCCAGAACGACGGCGGCTGGCGCCGGGCGCCGGCCAGCCCCTGCCGGACGACGTCGTGGAGCCAGCGTTCGAAGTCGTCCATGCCGGCCGACATGAGCGACTCACGCTCGGCGAGCCGCTTGGCCTGCGCCTCCGGGTCGGGCGCGCTGTCCTTCTTGGGGTCCTTCTTCGCGGCTCGCTGGTCGGCCCAGTCGGCGGCGAAGTCGGCGGCGTCGAGGTCGGCGACCAGCCCGTCGTTGGCGGCCCACATGAGGAGCAGGGCGACCCCGTGCTTGCAGGGGAACTTGCGGCTCGGACACGTGCAGCGGAAGGCTGGCTCGTTGAGATCGACGGTGACCTGGTAGGGCGCGCGGGCGCTGCCCTGGCACTTGCCCCAGACGAGGGAGTCGTTGCTACCGAGGTCCGACCACGTCCGAGGGTTGGCGAGCCCACGCGCGGCCTTGACGGACCCGCCGTCGGGCGCCTGCGCGAGCACCTGAGCAACCGTCCATCGCGACCCCAAGCCGTGTTCCTTCCCACGTCGGCACTGGCCGCAAGCCTATCGGGCACCACCGACAGTTCTGGACGCGTCAGGTGTGGTGGTGTGATTGGGGTATGGCGATCGTGTTGGGCAAGCCGGGAGTCGACGGGCTGAGCGAGGCTGTTGGCGTGCTGCGGGAGTGGCAGTACGACGGGGCGCCGATGCAACTGCATCCGGGGGACCTTGGCTGGTTCTGGCGGTTCGGTGCGGCGGCGACGGCCGCGGCGGTCCGGACCTGGAGCCGGGACGGACAGATTCTCGCCGTCGGGCTGCTGGACGAACCGAGCTGTTGCGGCTGACGATCGGCGCCGGACGCCGCGCGGGACGAGGAGCTGGCGCGGCGGCTGGTTGACGACGTGACCGACCCGGCGTGCGGCGTGCTGATAGCGGGAAAGGTGTACGTCGAGGCCCCGCAGGGCGTGCTGGTCCAAGATCTGCTGTTCGAGGGCGGCTGGCATGCCGACGAGCCGTGGACGCCGCTGCGCCGCGATCTCGCGGAGCCGGTGCGGGACCCGGGGGTGCGGATCGAGGTGATCGGGCCGGAGCGGGCGCACGTGCGGACCGTGGTGCAGCGGGCATCGTTCGACAGGTCGACGTTCACGGACGAGCGTTGGCACGCGATGGCGGCCGGACTGCCGTACGCCGACGCCCGGTGTCTGGTCGCGTACGACGACCATGGCAACGCGGTGGCGGCGGTGACGGTGTGGTCGGCCGGTCCGGGAAGGCCCGGGTTGCTCGAGCCGATGGGCGTGCACCGCGACCATCGGGGGCACGGCTACGGCAAGGCGATCACCGTCGCCGCGGCGGCCGCACTCCAGGAGCTGGGCTCGTCGAGCGCGCTCGTCTGCACCCCGAGCCGCAACGTCGGCGCCGTCGCCACCTACCGGTCAGCCGGCTTCCAGCAGCTCCCGGAGAGACTGGACCAACGCCGGGATGCTTAGGCGGTGGGGTGCGGCCGGTGACCGTCTCAGTAGGACCTGGCGCAGCGGAAGCTCGACGCCGAGGCTGGGTCTCCTCCCTCGTAGCGCGACACCAGCGGATAGCGGCACAGGTTCCGCGTCGCGCCAGAGGGTGCCGTTGCCGGCAGTACTTCCGGTGCCCTGCCCTTCTCCACCCAGTCCACGACCGCTGCCAGTGGGTCCGTCGGCGCCGGCCCGACGCCGCCTGCGCAGTGGCCGACGCCCGGGGCCATGAACAGCCGGTAGAAGTCGTCCACCTTGCCGGGCACCGTCCTGTCGACTCGGGCCCGGTAGTCGATCGTGCCGGTGGGGAAGATCAGCTCATCGGCCTCGCCGTGCCAGGTGACCATCTTGCCGCCCTCGGCCCGGAACGCCGACAGGTCCGGGTCGTCCGTGCCGATGATGTCGCCGTACTCCGCGTCGGACTGCGCGTACAGGCGGTACCAGTCGCGGTAGGTGATGGTCGACGTGTCGAAGGTGGGGTCCTTCTTCAGGAAGTACTTGATCCAGCTGTCCGACACCTCGAACGGGGTCTGGCCCGCGATGCCGTAGAACGGCGTGCCCTTCGGCAGGCCGGACCACACGCCGGGACCGGCCCAGATCCTGGCCACCACCTCGGCGTCCGACCGCGTGATCGTCACCTGTTGGCCTTCACACTCGATTGTCTTGCCCACCAGGCGGTACGGGTCGTAGCGGCACTGCCTCGGGTCGCCGATCACCCCGTCCGCCACCTTGTCCACCCCGTCGCACGAGGCGACCGCCGCGTCGGCGAACGCCTGCAGCTCGCAGTCGGTCGGGCGGTTGCCCTCCTGTCGCATCACGACCTGCGGCCACTGCTCGGCCACCACGAACTTCGTCCAGTTGATCGCGGGCGCCGCGGCCAGGATGCCGTCGTAGTCCTTCGGGTAGCGCTGCGCCGACATCAGACCCTGCCGGCCGCCCGTCGAGCAGCCGTTCCAGTACGTGTGTGCCGCGGGGCGACCGTAGAACGACGCCGTCAGCGCCTTGCCCGCCACCGCCATGTCGTGCAACGACCGCGACGAGAAGTTGGTGACCAGTTCCGGGTCCGAGGCCCAGGTCGGAAACGGGATGAAGCCCGGGACACCGGCGTCGGTCGACGCCGCCGCATAGCCCGCCTGCACCGGCGCCGCCATCGCCGGGTCGAAGAAGCCCGCCGCGAAGCCGCCGCCGCCGACACCCTGGAAGCGGCGGTTCCATGTGTCGAGGGGTAACCACACCTCGACCGTCACCACATCGTCCGCGCCGGCGTGCGTCAGCGTCACCACGGCCTCGCAGAACGCCGGGATGTCGGTGATCGGCTCCGGGTTGAGCGGGCCGGGTGGCACGGTGAAGTCGCGCCGCTCCACGCCCGCGACCGACAGCACCCGCGCGCCGGGCACCACGGGCGCGGCGATCGACTCGCACGCGCTCCGGGACGCGGCCGCCGGACCCGCGAACACCAGCAGCGCCGCCACCGGAAGGACCGCGAGCAGCAGTCGAGCAAGCTTCGTCATGGTGAGACCCCTCGCCGATATGTTCGAATGACACAGTAGCGGAGGAGTCACGGACTGTCGACGTCAGCAGCCCAACTTGTGGTGCCGAAGATGTCACATGCCTCAGCCGACCGGACTCGGGTTGAGCCGCGCGAACGCTTCCTGGCGCTGGTAAGGGAAGTACGGGTACGGCGCGGTCGTCGCGCTCGCCTTGTCCAGCCGTGCCACCTGGTCCTGCGTCAGCTCCCAGCCGACCGCGCCGAGGTTCTGGCGCAGCTGCTCCTCGTTGCGCGCGCCGATGAGCACCGACGACACGGACGGCCTGCGCAGCAACCAGTTCAGCGCGATCTGTGGCACCGCTCGGCCGGTCTCCGCGGCGAGCTCGTCAAGCACGTCGACCACGTCGTACAGCAGCTCGTCGGCCACCGGTGGCCCGAACGACGCCGTGCGGTGCAGACGGCTCGCGGCCGGCAGCGGCTGTCCCCTGCGGATGCGACCCGTGAGCCGGCCCCAGCCGAGCGGGCTCCACACCACCGCGCCGACGCCCTGGTCCAGGCCGAGCGACATCAGCTCCCACTCGTAGTCCCTGCCGACGAGTGAGTAGTACACCTGGTGCGCCACGTACCGAGTCAACCCCCGCTTCTCCGACACACCAAGGGATTTCATCAGCGGCCAGCCGGCGAAGTTGGACACGCCGACGTAGCGGACCTTCCCCGCCCGCACCAGGTCGTCCAGTGTGGACAGCACCTCCTCGACCGGCGTGCCCGCGTCGAACGCGTGCAGCTGGAACAGGTCGAGATGGTCGGTGTCGAGCCTGCGCAGCGCCGCCTCGCACGCGGCGATCAGGCGGGACCGGGACGAGCCGCCCGCGTCGTCGCCCATGGGCAGGGTCGTCTTCGTGGACACGAGCACCCGGTCGCGGCGACCGCGTAGCGCCGCGCCGAGGACCTCCTCCGACGCGCCGTCGGAGTACACGTCGGCCGTGTCGAACATGGTCACGCCGGCGTCCAGGCAGATGTCGACCAGCCTGCGCGCCTCGGTGACGTCGGTCGTGCCCCACGCGCCGAACAGGTCGCCGCGACCGCCGAACGTGCCGGCGCCGAACGCGAGTGCCGGCACCATCAGGCCCGAGGCACCCAGCCGTCTGTACTCCATGATCTCTCCTTAACGGGACTGTAGTTCCATTAGAGTAGCACTAACGGGACTGCGGTACCATTACCCGTATGACAGAGGGAGCCCAGCGACCCGGCGGCCGCACCGCACGCGTGCGGACCGCGGTCCTGCGCGCGGCCGGTGACGTGCTGGCCGAGCAGGGCTTCGCCCACCTCGACCTCGCCGACCTGGCCCGGCGCGCGGTGGTCGGCAAGACGACCGTGTACCGCCGCTGGGGCACGGTCGCCAACGTGATCACGGACCTGCTCGAGGAGATGGCGGCCGAGTCGGTGTCGCGCACCGAGACCGGCACGTTGCTCGGCGACCTGCGGGCGAACGCCCACCTGGTGCTGCGCACGCTGACCGATCCGCGTCAGGGCGCGTTGTTCAAGGCCGTCATAGCGGCCGCGACCTGCGACGACGACACCGCGGCCGCGTTGGGGACGTTCTACGCGACCCGGGTCGCGGAGTGGGCGCCCTGTGTGCAGCAGGCCATCGACCGGGGCGAGGTCCCGGCCGGCACCGATCCGGCGGAGGTCGTCCGTGCGGTGTCCGCGCCGCTGTACTACCGACTGCTGACCGGGGCCGCCCCACTGGACGAGGCCGCCGCCGAACGCGCGGCGTCGGCAGCCGCGACGGCGGCGAAGGCGGGCGTGTACTGACAGCCGGACCGGCTGGACCTCCCGCTCAGCACAGCGAGCGGCGCCAGATGAGGGCCTCGCCGGGGGTGGCAGTCATGGTCTCGTAGTCGATGTCCGCGTCCTCGGCGCCCGCCATGCGGTAGGGGAGCAGGACCGTGATGGCCATGCTGTCCGCGTGCTCGAGGTGCACCATCACCGCGTCGGCCTTGCCGCTCGTGACGTCGCTCACGAGTGCCGCCGCGCGTAGCTCGTCCGCCTCGGCGGTCATGCCGGTGACCAGGCTCGTCAGCACCTCGGACGGGTTCGGCACGTCCTCGCCGGGGTCGGCGGCGAACACCTGCTCCTCACCCTCGCGGGTGATCGCCACGCCGTACGGGTAGAACTCGCCGTGCCGGCGCAGCATCTCGTCCGCGAACCGCAGCACGGTGTTCAGCAGCCGGTCCAGGTCGGACTGGACGTGCTCGGAGGTGGTGTCGCGCCACGAAGTCACCGTCGCATTCTGCCTCGTCACCTGCTGGGGCGAATGTTCTGGTTCAGGTGGAACACATTCTCCGGGTCCCAGGCGTCCTTGACGGCGGTCAGCCGCGCGAGCTTCGCGGGCGGGTACGCGCGTCGGACACCCTCGGCGCCGTCGTCGGTCAGCGCGTTCACGTACACGCCGCTCGCGAACGGCGCCATGGCCGCGCCGGCCGCCCGCGCCGCCGCCATCCGTGCCTCGTCTTCCTGAGCGTCACGCCAGCTTGTCGACGCGCCGTACTCGAACATCGTGCGCCGGTGGCTGAACGCCGTCGCCTCGTCCGCGACGTCGGCGATCGCGCCGCCGTACGCCTGCAGGCCCACGTTCGGTAGCTGGCGGCCGTGTCCATCGGCGCTGCCGCGCAACAGGAACGCCTCGATCGCGTCGCCGTCGAACGCCGGCAGGTAGTGGCCCTTCATGTACCGGCGCAGCGCGTGCCGCCCGACCGTGTCGTCCCGGCGCTGCAGGTCCACATAGGACAGCTCGGACACCTGCTCGACCAACGGTTTCCCGAGCGCGCGCAGCGCCGGCAGCAACTCCCGGCCGACGGGATCGACGGGGCCGACCCACACGTACCCGACGCTGGCCATGCCGGTGCCGTCGACCGAGGCGGTGAATGTCGCCTCGCGGGGCGCGTGCGCGGCGAGGTCGGCCCAGCCGCGGAGCACCGGCGCGGCCGCGTCGAGGTCGAACGTCAGCTCGACGGACAACGCGCGGGTGCCGACGTCGTGTAGCTGGAACTCGAACTCCGTGACGACGCCGAAGTTGCCGCCGCCCCCGCGCAGCGCCCAGAACAGGTCCGGGTGCTCGTCGCGGCTCGCGCGGACCACGGCGCCGTCGGCCGTGACCACCTCGAACGACAGGACGTTGTCGCACGCGAGGCCGAACCGCCGCGCGAGCCAGCCCATGCCGCCGCCGAGGGTGAGGCCGCCGACGCCGGTGTGCGAGACGTTGCCCGCGGTCGTGGCGAGCCCGTGGCGCTGCGCGGCCCGGTCCAGCGCGCCGAGCAGCGCGCCGCCCTTGACCAAGGCACGTCTGCTGACCGGGTCGACGCGCACGTCGCCCATCGGGGTGAGGTCGATCATGAGGCCGCCGTCGGGCACCGCGAGGCCGAGTGCGCTGTGCCCGCCGCAGCGCACGCCGAGCTCCAGGTTCCGGTCGCGGGCGGTGCGCACGGCCGCGACGACGTCGGCGACGCTCGCGCACCTGGCGATCAGGGCCGGGCGCCGGTCGACCATCGCGTTCCACACCGTGCGGGCGTCGTCGTAGCCGGCGTCGCCGGGCTGGAGTAGCTGTTTCAGCGCAGTTGTCATGAGAGAACACTGACAGGAATCGGTACTCCGGATAAGCTCCAATTCCATGGCCGTCAAGGGGACCAATTCACGGAGTGCAGAGGATCTGCTGATCGAGCTCCGGCGTACCGACGGGGCGCCGCTGCATCGTCAGATCGAGGGCGCGATCCGGGACGGGATCCGGTCCGGCCGGCTGCCGTTCGGCGCGTCGCTGCCGCCGACGAGGACGGTCGCGGCGGACCTCGGGGTGTCGCGCGGGGTGGTCGTGGAGGCGTACCAGCAGTTGGTGGCCGAGGGGTACCTCACGAGCCGTGCCGGCGGGTACACGCAGGTCGCGATCGGTTCGGAGCCCGTGCCCGTGCCCGTGCCCGCCGCGGCGGCCGTGACCAAGCCGGACGTCGACTTCGGGTACGGGTACGCGGACGTCGCGCACTTCCCGCGTGCCGCGTGGCTGCGGTCGGTGCGCCGGGTGCTGACCGAGGCGCCGAACGACCGGTTCGGCTACCCGAGCGGGCGCGGGGTGCCGGAGCTGCGGGAGGCGCTCGCCGCGTACCTCAACCGGGTGCGCGGCGCGGCGGCGCGGCCGGAGCACCTGGTGATCTGCAACGGGTACGCGCAGGGCGCCACGCTGGTCGTGCGTGCGCTCGCGGCGGCTGGCGCGCGGCGGCTGGCGGTCGAGGACCCGTCCTCCGGCGACGACGCCGCGGTCGCCGCGCGGGAGTTCGGGCTCGAGGTGGTCGGGGTGCCGGTCGACGAGGACGGCGTGCGGGTGTCGGCGCTGACGGACCTGGACGCGGACGCGCTCGTGCTCACGCCGTCACACCAGTGGCCGACCGGCGCGGTGCTGTCGGCTGAGTCGCGGGCGGCGGTGCTGCGGTGGGCGCGGGAGCGGGGCGCGGTCGTGCTGGAGGACGACTACGACGCTGAGTACCGCTACGACCGCGCGCCGATCGGGGCGATGCAGGGGCTCGCGCCGGATCTCGTGGCGTACGCGGGCTCGGCGAGCAAGACGCTCGCGCCGGGCATGCGACTGGGGTGGCTGGCGCTGCCGGGGCATCTCGTCGAGGCGGTGGCCGCGGCGAAGAAGGCGGCCGACCGGGGCTCGCCGGCGCTGGACCAGTTGACGTTCGCGGACTTCCTGTCGCACGGCGAGTTCGACCGGCACCTGCGTCGGATGCGGCCGCTGTACCGGCGGCGGCGCGACGTGCTGCTCGCGTCGCTTTCGGCTCGGCTGCCCGACTTCGAGCCGGTGGGGGTCGCGGCCGGACTGCACCTGGTGACGTGGCTGCCGCCGGGGCTGGCGGAGGAGCCGCTGGTGACCGCCGCGGCGGCCGAGGGGGTGCGGATCAACGGGGTGGGGCCGTACCGCAGGTCACCTGGGCGGCCGGGGCTGATCTTCGGCTACGCGATGTTGAGCGAACGCGAGATCGACGAGGGGGTCGCCGTGCTCGCGGGTGTCGTGAACCGACAACTCAGGGGTTCTGAACGTGCGACTCGCGGGTTCTGAACGTGCGACTCGCGGGGCGTGAATCGGGGGCTGTGACCATTGTGTGGTCACAGCCCCCGGTCCGGTTCGGCTCGCGGATTGGTCAGTACGCGCCGGCCGGAATCTTCTCGGTGATCCGCTTCATCTCGCCGCGGGTCTTG
>Ga0193717_1002670_pt1 | contig 10196 bp, 10 predicted proteins | sample U2c2metaG_FD_145900 | JGI IMG/M metagenome (GOLD analysis project Ga0193717, IMG submission 145900) | Soil microbial communities from a riparian zone of the East river system, Colorado, United States - U2c2 | ecosystem: Environmental > Terrestrial > Soil > Riparian zone | place: USA: East River...
CAACAGCCGCACGCTGGGGTGCGCCGCGGTGATTTTCAGCGCGGTGGCAAGGCCAAGAATACCACCGCCGATGATTGTCAAGTCGTACTGGGAGGCCATAACGGAATGAGCTTGTTCAAGTTGTTCAAAACGTTCAAGCCGTTCGCAGAGAACTAAAGATGCAGTAGCTGCCGCGAGTTCTTTTCCATGAAATTCTTAACCCGGTCGGGATTTGCCTGAGCGTTAAGCGCGTTGAAGCCCTTGCTTAGCGGGCCGAGGCCGCCGCAGTAGTCGGAGCCGAAGACCATATTGTTCTCGCCCATCTTGTCGACCAAGAATGCCAGCGTGGTGGCGTCGGAACTGGCGCAGTCGATCAAAAAATGTTCGAGGAAGATTTCCGAATAGCGCCGCTCGCCCTCGGGCCCTTTGTGTTTCCAGAAAAAACGATGAAGTAAAAGTGGCAGGCCGCCGCCGGAACTGCGGATGACGATCTTCAGGTTCGGGTAACGGTCGAAAACTCCGCTGGCGATCATTCTGAGACAACACTCAGCGACTTCCCCGTCGGAGAGGACGGCGTAGGCCACTCCGGCGCCGCCGTCTTCGAGGCGAGCGAGGCTCGGGTCCTGCGCCGTTCCGGCGCCGTGCAAAAATATCGGTAAATTAAACTCGGTGATTTTTGCGAACACCGGTTCCATGACCGGCGTGTCCACCAGCATTTTGCCGTCGACGTGGGGATACATGAGCACGGCGCGAAAACCCTGGGCCGCGGTGCGCTCGATCTCCTTGACCGAAGCTTCGATATTTTTTAGCGACAGCGCGGTCACGCCCAGTAGACGATCTTTGTGCGGCGCGACGCGCTGCGCAAGAATGTCGTTGGACTGGCGCACAATCTCCAGCGCTTGATCCGCGGGCAATTGATCGGCGTAAACGCCCGCGCCCTGGCAAATGAGTTGGAGATCCAAGCCGGCTTCATCCATCTCTTTGATCCGTTTAGCCAGATCGGGCGAGTCATAGGCGTCGATGTGGGGACGCTTCCCCGTCAACTCGTTGATCCGCTCGGCGATTTCCGGCGCCGTGTGGTGCGCATGCCAATCGATCATGGTCGTCATAATTTGCTCCTTCGATCCGGTCTACGTTCCGCATACTGCGGATCGGTTGCGTGAGTCAAGCCGAGTGGTTATGCGCGGTCACCGATCCATGCGGCGCCGCACGAAGATTCACGGCGAAGTCTTTATTGAAAGGAAGGGGAATGGGTTGCCTAGAATGAATCGGCCGTGCCGTTGCTTACTTTTTCGGTGCGCCGGCGAATTGGCTTTTGTCCTTCAACCGGCGCACCAGTTCTTCGTAGGAGGCGTTGGAGATCACCCGATTGAATTGCGCGCGATAGTTGTTTACCAGGCTGATGTTTTCCGCGATCACGTCGTAGACCTTCCATTCACTACCGACGAAGTGGGCCTTATAATTGATCGAATATTCTTCCCCTTTGGCGGTGGTAATCTTACTGTTGACGTCGGCAAAACCGCCGTCGATGCGTTCGTTTAGGTAAATAATTTTCTCATCGCTGTAGGACTCGATAATATCCGCATAGGCGCGCTCGAGCACGTCCGTAAACAGGCGGACGAACTCATCTTGTTCCTGCGGCGAGCGCCGGCGCCAGTTGGCGCCCAAGGATCGCTTGGCCATTTCGGTGAAATCGAAGCGAGCGAAGAGAATTTGTTTCAGCTGGTCGCGGCGTTCCCTCAGTTTGGCCAGCGGCTTTAACTGGGGGTCTTTAAGGACCACCAAAGCTTTATCGACGGTGGTCTTGATTTGTTCGGTAGCTAAACCGGCGTGCGCTCGTTCCGGCCGGAGCGCCATCGTCAATAACAAACATCCCGCCAAGGCTAAAGTCGACTTATTTCTGAGGCTCATCTTTCGTGTCACTCTTGCTCGTCCCTTTTGACGTCAAATCGCCGCCGACAATTTTCCCGATCAAATCCGGAATATCCGGGGGAGAATCGGTTTCGCGGATTCTTCCGCCCGGCGCAATGATCTTTTCGGAGGCGCCGGGCGTGATCAAGACGAATTTGTCGCCGATCAAACCACGCGCGCGCACCGAGGCAATCACGTCTTCTTGCAGTTTGACCCCGTCAGTCAACCGCAGCACCAAGCGGGCGCGATCCTCGGTCAGGCCCATGGAGTCCACCCGCCCGATCTTCACTCCGGCAATCTCTACTGGATCGCCGACCTTGAGGCCGGCCACTGAAGGAAAATCAGCGTAAACAGTATAACCGCTTGCGCCGAAAACTTCGAGCTTGCCGAGTTTGATCGCCAAATAGCCTAGGCAGGCAACGCCGATGAGAACAAAAAGGCCGACGATCATTTCTGTCCGTGTGTGGTTCACTGTCTGCTCTCCTATAAGACCGCCAGAGGTCCCTCGGTGTCCGCCTGCAAGAACTGGCGCACCAGCGGGTCTTGCGAAGCCATGAACTCCTCCGTCGTGCCGGCTTCGACAATCACGCCGTTGGCAAGCATTGCGATGCGATCGGAAATCTTAAAGACCTCGGGAATGTCATGGCTGACGATTACGCCGGTGAATTTAAACTCATTGTGTAGCTTGCGAATCAATTGATGAATACTTTTGCCCAAGAGCGGGTCCAGCCCGGTGGTCGGCTCGTCGAAGAGAATAATTTCCGGCTCGGTGACCAGGGCGCGAGCCAGCCCTGCGCGCTTTTTCATGCCGCCGCTGACTTCCGCGGGATATTTATAGCCCATACCACTGAGATCCACCTGAGCGAGCGAGCTTTCGACCTTTTTTTCGATCTCCGGCTCTTTGAGGCGAGTTTTTTCGCGGAGCGGAAACGCCACGTTTTCATAAAGCGTCATCGAGTCGAGCAGCGCGGCGCCCTGAAACAGCACGCCGAATTTGCGCCGGATTTCATTCAGCGCCCGTTCACCGAGTTTGATGATATCCGTGCCATCGACCCATACACTACCCCGGTCGGGTCGCAGCAACGCATTCAAATGCTTCAATAATACGGTTTTGCCGGAGCCGCTACCGCCGATGATTGTCGTAATCTTGCCGGTTTCAAGCTCGAGATTGATCCCTTTGAGAACCTGCTGGCCGCCGAAGGATTTTTGCAAGTCGACAACGCGAATCATGGCTTAGAGCATCACCGAGGTCATGAAATAGTTCCACACCAAGATCATAACAAAGCAAAGCACGACGGACTCGGTGGTGGCTTGGCCGACGCCGGTGGCCATGGGCTGAGCGTTGAAGCCTTTGTAGCAGCAGATCCAGGTAATGATCAGTCCGAAGCTGACGGATTTTAAGAAGCCACTCAAAACGTCTTTGAAGACAACGCTCAGTTCCATGCCAGCAAAGTAGCTGCCGGAGCTGACGCCAAGGAGCTGAACACCGACGACATAGGCGCCGTAAATCGCCACGACGTCGAAGATCGCGGTGAGCAGCGGCATGGAGATCAAGCCGGCGATGACCCGCGGCGACACCAAATATTGAATTGGATTGATCGCCATGGAATAGAGCGCATCGATTTGCTCGGTCACTTTCATGCTGGCGAGTTCCGCCGCCATGGCCGAACCGGTACGGCCGGTCACCATAAAGGCCGATAACACCGGCCCGAGCTCGCGCAGGATGCCGAGCGCGACCGCCGATCCGAGAAAATTCTCCGCGTTAAATTTCCGCAGGCTGTAATAGCCTTGCAGGCCCATCACCATGCCGGTAAAAACCCCGGACAGGATGACTACCGAGAGCGACTCGACGCCGATCGTACGGATGTGATGGACAATCAGCCGAAATCTCGTCGGTGGCCGACAAGCCCAGACAAATGCGGACAACAGAAATAAAAACGTCTGTCCCAAGGCCGCAGTTTGCAGGATTGCATAGCGGCCGATCTGGCCGATGAAAGAGGACATATATTTGCGATGGGATAAAAATCCGGTACTAGCTCAGGCTATTACCGAATAGTGGCGGTTTTTTCAAGGAGCCCCAACGGTTAATACAACAAAGCACCATCTTTGAAGCGGGCCATGGATCGGCTATTTCGGAGTTAGAACTTTGTCGTTGGGCTGATGTAAAATGCCGGCGAGGAAGATGCGTGAATAAGCACGAAAAGCACGAAACTTTAGACGCGATTTTCGGCGGACGAATCAAAATCTTTCAGAGCCGCACCGGCTATCGGTTTTCGCTCGACAGCTTGCTGCTCGCTGATTTTACCCGACTTAAGAGCAGTGAGACGGTCGTCGACCTAGGGACGGGCAACGGTGTTGTGCCGCTAATTCTCGCCGAGAGGTTTCCGACTTGCCATTTTCTTGGCCTGGAACTGCAAGACGGCATGATTGAGCGCGCGCGCAAAAATGTTCACCTCAATGATCTGCAAGATCGAGTCGAAATTGTCAAAGGCACCGTACGCGCCATCGCACGCGCCGCGCAGCGCGAAGTTTTTGACGTAGTCGTTGCGAACCCACCGTTTCGTAAAGCGACCAGCGGCCGCATTAGCGCCGGCGAGGAAAAACGCATCGCGCGCCATGAAACGGAAGGCGATCTGCGGGATTTTTTGCGCGCGGCTGCGTACCTGTTGCGCGGCAAGGGGCGCTTAACGATCGTCTATCCCGCGCTTCGTTCGATCGATGTATTAACGGTGATGCGCGAGCTGGGCATTGAGCCCAAGCGCGTCCGCCTGGTGCATTCCTTTGTTGGTACCGAGGCCACGATGATTCTCGCCGAGGGCATAAAAGGCGGTCGCAGTGGCGTTACCATTTTGCCGCCCTTGATTGTTTATTCACGCGCGAAGGATTACACCGACGAGGTGGCATCGATCATCGCGGGATCGAGAGATCGACAACCAAGATAGCATCGTCTTCGCCGATGATCACAATCGCCACGCAACAGTTTATGACTTGATTTTCCGCCGGGAATAGCTTTTTAAAAGCTTCTTGAAAGCGGCGCGGATTGCCGGGTCGCCGATCGATTCCAAAAATTCTTCGTTGACATCGATCTCGGCACTTTCTGGGTTTTGGCTTTGCTGGGGCTCGGTCGGTGAATCCAACTCAACGGTGTCGATATGGCCGACCATAAAGAACAAGTTTTTGACCGCGGCGGATTTGAGCCGCAGATTAATCTTGTCGACGATCATCTCTTTCATAAATTGGAGCTGCTGCATCCACACTGGGCTGGTGACTTTGACGAACAACGTGCCATTGCGAATCTTCTCCGGTTGGGCGTTGCGCGCAATGGTTTTGCCGACGACCTCGTTCCAAATCGGCCAGACGCCGTACTCATCGAGGCGCTGGCTGAGATCGAATCGTTTGAGCGAATGATCGAGGACCGCGCCGAGAGTTTCCATCTGCTCAGTTTTCTTAACCATTTTGCACGCTTGGAGCGAATCTAACAGATCTTTTGCCAGCCTGCTACCCACTGGAGCTTTTCTCTAAATTCTTTAAAATATCCGAAGGTGGTGAAAAGTCAGAGTAAATTGATTGCCGCAAAAATATTTGTTGACAAGACATTGGTAGATTTGTAGAACATACAAAATCTAGTAACATTTCTAGTCGTTCCACACTACATATTGCGAAACCGAGGGGAAGGGAGACCACGACAATGGCAATAGTTTCGTCTCAGGCGACCGATTTGGCGCCGAATCAGGGGGTAACCGGGGAAAAATCCGGCCTCAAAATCAATCGCTATTTCACCCGAGCGGGAATCAGCCCGTATGACGAAGTGGAATGGGAGCGCCGCACGGCGACCATAACCAACGAGAAAGGTAAGATCGTTTTCGAGCAAGCCAATGTCGATATTCCGAAAGCTTGGTCGTTGATGGCGACTCAGGTGGTGGTCTCCAAATATTTTCGCGGTCCGCTTGGCACCCCGCAGCGCGAAACCAGCGTACGTCAAATGATTACCCGAGTGGTCGAGACCATTGCCAATTGGGGCCGCAAAGACAGCTATTTCGCCGCCGAAGAAGATGCCCAGGCATTTGCCGATGAGCTAACCCACATTCTTTTGCATCAGAAGGCCTGCTTTAACAGCCCGGTCTGGTTCAATTGCGGCATCGAAGAAAAGCCCCAATGCTCCGCGTGTTTCATTCTTTCCGTCGATGACACAATGGATTCGATTCTCGATTGGTATCGCAAGGAAGGTGTGATTTTCAAAGGGGGTTCCGGTTCGGGGGTGAATCTCTCGAAGATCCGTTCCTCGAAAGAACAATTGGCCGGAGGTGGCACGGCGTCCGGACCGGTATCATTCATGAAGGCGGCCGATGCCTCGGCGGGGGTGATCAAATCCGGTGGCAAGACGCGCCGCGCCGCCAAGATGGTGGTCTTGAATATCGATCATCCCGACATCGAAGAGTTCGTCAAGTGCAAAGTCGAAGAGGAGAAAAAGGCCTGGGCACTGATCGGCGCGGGTTACGACGCTAGTTTAGACGGTCCTGCCTACGGCAGCGTGTTTTTCCAAAACGCCAACAACTCGGTGCGTGTCACCGACGAGTTCATGCAGGCCATCCAGGAAGACCGGGAGTGGCAGACGAAATACGTTAAGTCCGGTGAACCGTGCGACACTTTCAAGGCACGCGATCTATTGCGCATGATCGCCGAGAGCACCTATTTCTGCGGCGATCCCGGCATGCAGTACGACACGACCATCAACGACTGGCATACCTGCGCCAATACGGCGCGCATCAACGCCTCAAATCCATGCTCCGAGTACATGCATCTGGACAATTCGGCGTGTAATCTGGCATCGCTCAACCTGCTTAAGTATCTGCGCGAAGACGGCGTTTTTGATACCGAAGCGTTTCGCCGCGCGGTCGATATCGTGGTCCTGGCGCAGGACATTCTGGTCGACAACTCTTCCTATCCGACCGCGGAGATCACCGCCAACGCTCATGCTTTTCGCGAACTCGGCCTGGGCTACGCGAACCTGGGTGCTCTGTTGATGACGCTGGGCCTGCCGTACGACTCGGATGCGGGCCGGGCATACGCTAGCGCCGTGACCGCTCTGATGTCGGGCCAAGGCTACTTGCAGTCGACGCGCAACGCGGCAGCGACCGGGTCCTTTGCCGGTTTCGAAGTCAACCGCCAGCCGATGTTGCGCGTGCTCAACAAACATCGCAGCCACGCGTACAAAATCTCGCCGGCGCATGTGCCGCTCGATCTCCTTACGGCGGCGCGCGAGGCGTGGGACGGGACTTGCGCCGAGGTGGAAAAAAACGGCATCAAGAATTCCCAAATCTCGGTCTTGGCGCCGACCGGAACCATCGCGTTCATGATGGACTGCGATACCACCGGCGTCGAGCCCGATATCGCGTTGATCAAATACAAAAAGCTGGTTGGCGGCGGCATGTTGAAAATCATCAACAACACGGTGCCGCGCGCGTTGAAGCGATTGGGATACGACGTCAAGCAGAGCCAAGAGATCGTTGAATATATCGAAGAGAACGGCACCATCGAAGGCGCGCCGCACGTTAAGGATGAAGATCTCGCGGTATTCGATTGCGCTTTTAAGGCCGAAAAGGGCAGCCGCACGATCCATTACATGGGCCACGTGAAGATGATGGGAGCGGTGCAACCGTTTATCTCCGGCGCGATCTCCAAGACCATCAACATGCCCACCGATGCCACCGTGGAAGAGATCATGCATGCCTACACGGAATCCTGGAAACTGGGGCTCAAGGCGATCGCGATTTACCGCGATGGTTCGAAGCGCACGCAGCCGCTCAACACATCGAAGGATAAGGACGAGCAGACGATGGGTTCAGTGGACAGCAAAGAGGCGCGGGTGCTGCGCCATAAGCTACCCGATGAGCGGCGCTCGATCACCCACAAGTTCGATATCGCCGGCCATGAGGGTTACATCATCGCCGGCATGTACGAAGACGGTCAGCCCGGGGAAATCTTTATCACCATGTCGAAGGAGGGCTCGACGATCTCCGGTCTGATGGACTCCTTTGCAACGGCGATTTCCATTGCCCTGCAGTACGGCGTGCCGTTAAAAGGACTGGTCGATAAGTTTAGCCACATGCGTTTTGAGCCCTCCGGGTTCACCAAAAACCCGGATATTCCGATGGCCAAATCGATCATGGATTACATTTTTCGCTGGCTCGCCAGCAAGTTCCTCGACGGCGAAGCGCAGCAGGAAGCCGGGATCGTAAAGCGCGATCCGGTTGAGGATGTTCAGCAGAAAAAAGTTGTTTCGATCGCTGCCCATGCCACGCCGCGCGGCGGCGCACCAGTTAGCATTAGCAGCGTAACCAGCTTGTATCAGCAGGATGCGCCACCTTGTCCCGACTGCGGCGCGATCATGATTCGCAGCGGCGCGTGTTACAAGTGCATGAATTGCGGCGCGGTGAGCGGCTGCTCATAAGCCAGGTGGTCTGATGCGCGCACACGGGCACTGAAAAAAAAAGGCCGGCGGAATTTTCCGCCGGCCTTTTTTTCTTGGTGGATAGTGTTGATGTGCCGGAAAAAACTACTTTTTTTCTAAGTGAATTACGCCACTCTGGGTATCGATGTCCATTTTGAAGTTGCTGAGGAAGTTCAATCCCAGTAGGCCGGCGACTTGGGAATCGGAGACAATATCGTGAACTGCCGCCGTGAGGTTTTTGATCTCCATGCCGCCGACCGTGATGGAATCGAGATTAGTAAGGGGCGCTTGGATTAAGCCATTGGCAGTTTGAAACGGCATGGTCTGTTGGTTCTGGCCGGAAGTGTCGATCGATAGGTCTTTGGCTAAGGCGCTCGAGATCATGGTGAAACTAGCGCCGGTGTCGACGATGAATTTCGCGGACTGCTTGTTATTCAGCATCGCTTGGATGACCACAACCTGGCCATGTTTTTCGATGGGAATCGAGGCCTTGCCGATCGGTTTTTTTACTGGCTCTGGAACTCGCGGGCTTTCCTGGTTCTGGATACGGCCGGCGCTGCCGCGTTGGTTGGGCGGCACGTTGTGCAAATTGTCGGTGATGTGTAGGACGCCGTTTGCGTCGACCCAGCGGTAATATTCCGCCGCACCGGCGGGTAACGCAAGTAAGATCACCAAGAGCACAATTCCGCATCGATCCATCACCACGATGGCGCAAGCGTACCATAGTTCCGCCAGTGTTGAAATGTTATTTTGCTCTTGTTCCGGCCAGTTCGAAGTGGATGCGCGCTTTGTCACCCATGAGTCTCAATGCGATAAAAATCTGTGGCTTTACAAAATCGGATCGTTATGTTACAAAATTTGGTAATAAAAAAAGAAAGAGAGAAGCAGAGCGGAGATTATGGGAATTGCTGAACAGCAGAAGCACGAAGTCGTAGAGCAGTTCAGGGTTCATCAGACCGACACCGGCTCTCCTGAAGTGCAAGTTGCGCTATTAAGTCAACGCATCGAACATCTCACCGGGCACTTCAAGGTTCATGTCAAGGATCACCATTCTCGGCGTGGCCTCCTGAAAATGGTTGGGCAAAGGAGAAGACTCTTGGATTACCTGCGCAGTTGCAGTTTTGACAGGTACCAAAATCTGATCCAACGTTTAGGGATACGCAAATAGCTATTCCTAATCAGCCGTCCGCCAGTTCCACACCTCCGTTAGACACGTCTTCCCGCAGAGGTTTTCTATATGATTAAAAAAGTCGAATTGGATTTTCATGGCCGACCCTTGTCCATTGAAGTCGGGCGCCTGGCTAAACAGGCCGACGGCGCTGCCTTGGTGCAGTACGGCGAAACTGTGGTTCTGGTGACCGCGGTGGCTGCCAAAGAGCTCAAAATGGATACGGATTTTTTCCCGTTGACGGTCGATTATCAAGAAAAGACTTTTGCCGCAGGAAAAATCCCTGGCGGATTTTTCAAGCGCGAAGGCCGGCCATCAGAAAAAGAAATTCTTACCTGTCGCTTAATCGATCGCTCCATCCGTCCCCTGTTTGCCGAAGGTCTACGCTGCGAAACTCAGGTCATCGCCACAGTGTTGTCCGCTGACCGGGAAAATGATCCGGACGTGCTCGCCATGCTCGGAACCTCTGTCGCGCTCCATGTCTCCGATATTCCGTTCAATGGACCTCTCGCCGGTGTGCGCATCGGCCGCATCGACGGCAAGTGGATAATCAACCCGACCCAAACCGAGCTCATGGAAAGCGATACCGATATTTTTCTTTCCGGAAGCCGCGACGCCATTGTCATGGTCGAGGGCGGCGCGCAAACTGTGCCCGAGGACCAGATCCTCGAAGCGCTGTTTGCCGGG
>Ga0193717_1002671_pt1 | contig 10195 bp, 7 predicted proteins | sample U2c2metaG_FD_145900 | JGI IMG/M metagenome (GOLD analysis project Ga0193717, IMG submission 145900) | Soil microbial communities from a riparian zone of the East river system, Colorado, United States - U2c2 | ecosystem: Environmental > Terrestrial > Soil > Riparian zone | place: USA: East River...
TCACCTGGTCCCGAAGACTACGCGACTCCTTCTCCCACTCAAGGAGTTTTCAAATCGTCTCCCCCGCCTCCGACTGGCGGCCAGGTTGATTTTGGCGCCGTGTTCGCAGCTGCCGGAGTAGACGGAGAAGAGCAGCAGCGCGTAGCCAGAACCACAGAGTTGCTCCGTAGCCTGCCCGCTGGCACGGATGCTGCGGTGAAGAAGCAGATCGTCGAGGCCTCGCTCAAAGCCTTTGGTGTGCCGATTGAAAAAATCATCGAGGCAAGTGTTGAAGAGATACAGGCGCTTGATGGTTATACCCGCAACGGAGCGGCTGACAACGAAAAGCTGATTCAGGAATCGGACGCACGCATCAAGCAGTACGAAGAGGAGATCAAAAACATACGTGGAGTGATGCAGCAAAGTGTGGATGAACAGCAGAGTTTGATTAAGGTCTGCAACGATAAGAAGCTTGAGATTCAGCAGGTACTGGAGTTCTTTGGCAGGGACACGGTCGCGCGGGTAGTTAAGGCTTCGCCGAAACTCCACGATCCTTCGGACCAGGCGGAAAAACCGGCTAGTTAAAGAAAGGGAGAACCTATGTTCAAACGTTTGGCTAACCTCTGGAAGGGTTTCCTATCGCTATGGATTTCGGACATCGAAAAAGAGCATCCCGAGATTGCCTATGAGAACGCTATCAATTCGATGGTGGCCAAGTATTCTAAACTCAAGACCGCCACGGCCGGAATCATTCGTCGCCGTGAGGACATAGACGAACGCTACAAACGCGCCACCACCGAGTTGGCCCAAACCGAAGCGGAACTGGATACCGCCGTCTCCACGAATCAGGATGATCTAGCCGTCATATTGATCCAGAAGAAGAACACGCTAACTGCAGAAGTCACGGATCTCAAGGCAGAGATGGAGTCAGCGCGGGGCGATGCCGACTCTGCTAAGTCATCCTTGTTGGGCGTGCAAACCGAAATCAGAAAATTGCAGGGCGAGCGAGATTCTATGTTGGCCAAGATGCAATCGGCCCAGGCGCGCATCAAGGTGCAGGAGCAGCTAGACGGCTTGTCCGTGGATGCGGAAGTCAAGGCGCTGGATAACGTGCGCCAGCATATCAAGACGACGATTGCCGAAGCGAATCTTGGCAAAGAACTGTCCGAATCATCGCTCGACTCCCGGCTTGCCGCACTTCGCAATCAAACCGGGGACGTGCAAGCCAAACAGCAACTTGCTGAACTGAAAGCTAAGAAGGCAGCCCAGCAGAGTGCTCAGAGTAATAAGACTATGTAGAACTGTCAGTGGTCAGTGGTCAGTGGTCAGTAGTCAGTTGGTTTTTGGTCCTCGGTCTTTGGTCTTTGATTTTGCGATCGTGATCTTGGAAAAGTGAATTCAATCGTCGAACTTCACCATAATCTTAAGACCCAAAGCCAAAAATAAAAACCAAACAAAGACCAAAGACCAAAGACCAAAGACCAAAGACCGAAGACCGATTGGCAACTGACAACTGACTACTGACTACTGACAACTGACTTCTAACGCGAGGTGATTATGAAACTGACTCCCTTGGCTAAAGCTTTTATAGCGGTGGTTGTGTTCGGGGTTATCGGCTTTGCGACCTGGCATTACAAAGGTGATGCGATCAAAGAGTGGGCCGGTGGTCAGAAGGCCGAAGGCGGTGACTCGAAGGGCGACTTCGATAAGTTAAATGGCGCTCCCGGTGATCCGGGGCGGAATATAGGTTCAACCGGCGTCAATGCGACTTCAGTCGGCACGGGCAAGTTAAACCGGCCACTCGTGGTTGGGATCAACACCTGGGCCGGCCACGCCCCGGGTATTGTCTTCAATAATGGCATGGATCCAAATCCCGGCTCGTCATACAAAAGGAACTACGGCATGGACGTGAAGTTTGTGCTGCTTGAAGACCCCGCGGCCAAGTTGGCTGCGTTTCGCAGCGGTCAGGTGGACATCATGTGGAACACGGTGGACAACTGGGCACGCGAGGCATCAATCCTGGCCGAGCAGAACCAACAGGCCAAGTCCATTATTATGCAAGACTGGTCGCGCGGCGGCGACGGAATTGTTTCGCTGGCTTCGATCAAGTCTGTCGAAGATTTGAAAGGCCATAAGATCGCCTGCACGCAGTTCACGCCGTCACACTTCCTGCTTCTCTACCTCTTGTCCCAGTCGGGCCTGTCGCCTGACGATAGGGCCAACGTGGAGAAAAACATCATCTTCACAACCGACGCTCCAGCCGCCGCGGCCGCTTTCAAAGCAAAACAAGTTGACGCAGCCGTGACGTGGGAGCCAGATCTCTCCGGCGCGGTCACCGCGCGCGGTGCCGACGCACACGTACTCGTCTCTACACAGGCTGCCACCAACATCATCGCCGACACGCTTTGCGCACGGCAGGATGTAATTGATCAGGCTCCGGAGACGGTGCGTGATTTCGTGCGCGGATGGCTCGACGGAATCGAGCTCATCAAGAACAATCCGAATCCGTCCTATGAAGTAGTCGCGAAGGCGCTCAAGCTCGACACTGACACCGTCTCTGGCATGTTATCCGGGTTGAAGCTTACTCCTTACGCTGATAATGCCCAGTTCTATGGACTGTCGGGTCCGAAGTCGCATTACGAGACTCTGTTCGACACTGCATTCGTCATCTGGCGTAAGAAGGGTCTGGTGACGAAGAGTGTTGACGCAAAGGGCTGGGCGGATACCCGCTTCCTACAGGCGCTAGCATCCAGCTATCCAGGTCAGAAAGTGGAGGAAGCTCCGGTCGTGGCCAAGGCGCCTTCGGAGAAGGACGTGCCGATTCTTCATCAACAGATTCAGATTCAGTTTACGCCGGGTTCCGATGAGATCATGGCGGGCTCCTACCTGCTGCTCGACAAACTCGGTGAGACGATGACTTCTTTCGGCAGCACTATACTGCGCGTCGAAGGCAACACCGACAGCACCGGTTCGTCTACCGGCAACCTGACCCTCTCAGAACGGCGCGCGCAGTCTGTCAAGAACTACATCGTCAAGAACTTCCCGAACATTCCGCCGACGCGCTTCCAGACCATCGGGCGCGGCTCCAGCAATCCGATCGCCGAGAACGTCACTGAAGCCGGTCGGCAACAAAACCGCCGGACGGATATAAAGGTGATCTTAGCGACAAGTTAAAATGGTCAGTTGTAGGGGCGTCCCTCTGTGGGCGCCCCACGTTTCGATTCACTCAATACATCGCCACCGCAGCGTGGGGCGCCCACAGAGGGACGCCCCTACAAACTGAACCACCGACCGTCATCTTATGGCCACCCGCAACAGTAGCCTTTTCTCGATTCGTTCCCCGCTGCCCAAGAAGACAGCATTCGTGCTCGGCTTTGTGGCGCCCGCGCTGGTCCTTGGCGCCTGGTGCGCGTTGACTTACGGGAATCTGGTTCAGCCTGACTTTCTGCCGAAGCCGACCGAGGTGGTTCGCGGGACGCTCCAACTTTTCCTTCATTACGATTTGGGAACCGCGATCCTGATTTCCACACGCCGCATCGCGATAGCGTTTCTGTTGGCTTCGGCTCTGGCTTTGCCGTTGGGTGTGTTGATGGGCGCGTTCGATCCCATCAATCGGTTCTTCGAGCCAATCATGGCGCCCCTGCGGTATATGCCAATCTCGGCGTTCATCCCGCTGTTGATTCTCTGGTTCGGTATCTATGAGATGCAGAAGATTGCGTTTCTGTTTCTCGGCGTATTTGTCTATCTCCTGCCGGTCGTCGTCTCCTCCATTCGTCTCGTGCCGGAAGAGTTGGTGCAAACCGCTTTGACCTTGGGTGCAACGAGGTTCCAAGTCGTCAGGACGGTGCTCGTGCCCGCCGCGTTGCCCGAGATCTTTGATAGCTTTCGCGTGATGAATGCCATTGCCTGGACCTACGTGATCCTTGCCGAGGCGGTTAACCCAGAACATGGCTTGGGTTACATGGTCGAACTGGCACGCACACATCAAAAAGCCTCATGGTCATTTGCCGGCCTGCTCGTTATCGGCGGCATCGGCCTTTTAACCGACGCTCTCATTCGTCTGATCTCCACCTTACTCTTCAGTTGGCGCGAAGCATCCTAAGCACGAGCACTCTATGGCCGAACACGAAGGTCCGAACACGCTACCTCAAGCCGGTGAACCGGGCACGATCGCCCTTGATGTCAGCCAGCAAAAAAGTAAGCCACACATTACTTACCATGCCGATCAGAGCGGCGCGCCCCCTAAGCTGCGAGTGCAGGACTTGAGCGTGACGTATATTGATCGGAAGGGGGAGCGCACAGAGGCGGTGCGCGACGTCTCTTTTGACGTCTACGACAAACCGGACTCGGGCGAGGTTGTCGTGTTCCTCGGGCCGTCCGGCTGTGGCAAGTCGACAATCCTGAAAGCGGTTGCCGGTCTGTTGCCGCCGACAGCAGGAGAAGTGCTGGTTGATGGCAAACTGGTGACTGATGTGGGCCGTGATCGCGGGATGGTCTTTCAGACTTACACGTCTTTTGGCTGGCTCACAGTGCGGGAGAACGTTGAATACGGCCTCAAACTAAAAGGGGTCAGCAAATCAGAACGGCGCAAGATATCGGATAAAATTCTGGATTCGATTGGCCTGGCGGATTTCGCCAACCGTTATCCGAAAGACCTTTCCGGCGGCATGAAACAGCGAGTCGCAATAGCCCGGACCCTGGTCAACAATCCGCGGGTGGTGTTAATGGACGAACCGTTTGGCGCGCTCGATCCACAAACCCGTTGGGGGATGCAGAGTTTGCTCCTTGATATCTCGCGCGCTGAGAACAACACGATTCTATTCGTCACCCATGATGTGTCTGAGGCTGTATACCTGGCTGATACAATCTATGTGCTATCTCAGCGACCGGCGCGTATTCTACATCAGGTGGATGTACCCGCGTTTTCCGTGCACGACATCGCGCTAAAGTCAGCACCGGAGTTTCGCGCGGTCGAGAAACAGTTGCTCGATTTGGTTTACGCACCGAGTAGCAAGGCATGACCCGCGAATCCTGCTGAACCAGCCCGCGGCAGCGGGCGACGGCGTAAAGCCTGGGACGTAAGCCCCAGGGTAATTGCGATTTCGAACATAGCCCGTGACAGCGGGCGACAGCGCAGCCGGGTGAGCCCTCATCGGCATCAATCTGTAAGAGCTGTCGCCCGTTTCACGGGCTTAACACTTGAGCTTGATCGATCCTGGGGCTCACGCCACCAGGCTTTATGCTTTCGCCTGCTTCGCAGGCTGGCTTATAGTCTCAACTGGATATGGGAACCACGGGAAAGCAGGGTCTGACTAAGCCGCCGCAAACGGCCGTGCGGAAAGATGGTGTGCCCGTCAACGTCACGCCGCTGCGCGATGATACAGTGGCCGCCAGTCAGGCTTTCATCAAGCAGCAGATTTACGAAAAGCGATCTTATCTCAAAGCTGCGTTTGCAAATCCCTACAACCTCTCGCTGCTTGCGGGCGGGCTGGCCGCCTCAGCCCTGACTCTCAATCCCTTACTAGCGGTGATTACCGTCGGCCTTGAGATCCTTTGGGTGGTGAATGCGCCTGGCTCAAAAAAGCTCCAGGAATTGCTCTGGGACCCGACGTTCGATGAGCAGCAACAGGCGCAAGAACAAGCTGCGCGGGCTGCCAGGATGCAGAGTCTTGAGGAAACGGATCGCGAGCGGGTAGTCTCTCTATTCGCCCGTCAGCAGGAGATTAATGGTCTGGCCGCGCAGAACCCCTCATTCACCGGCGAGTTGTTGCGCACGGAGCTCACCAAGACGGATCGTCTCGTGGAAGCGTTCATGGACATGGCTATGACCTGCGGGCGTTATGATGCCTACCTGAATTCGATCGACCTGAGCGAATTGGAACGAGACCGGAGGCGTTGGGAAGCAATCGTCAACCGCCAGGACACTGCTCAGGAGAAACGGAACTCGGAAACGGACATCGCGCGCAAGAATCTCGCCGTGATCATGAAACGCTTCGACAAGATGAAGGAGATTCATCACTACCTGACGCTGGCACGCGGACAGCTGGATCTCATCGAGAACTCTTTTCAGCTGATTGCCGATCAGATTGTTACGATGCAATCGCCGCAGGAATTGACGGGGCAACTCGATGAGCTGCTTGATGGCGTCGAGTCGATTAAACAGACCGCGGCGGACACTGAACGGATGTTGAATCCCCTGGGCTTAAAGGATCTGAACCTATGAGTGAACCGCGGTTGCTGCCCGTCTGGGCCGAAGACTTGCGGCGTCGCTACTTGCGGGGCGAGGCTTCAATGTTTGTCCTGCACGGCAACGTCTATGACGTTGTTCTTTGTGACAGGAAGATGATGGCGCTCACTGAATTCCTGACAGATGTATTGCTCAAGGAATCCAAGGAGACTATTGCCGTCTACAATGTGGCCACCGGAGCGCGTTTCACCAAGCGTGCTAACAGTGTTACCGGTCTAGAGGATCTGCTTTTGGCCAGCGAAAAGGATCGAGTCTTCGCCGCTCTCGAACGTTTACTGGTGGGCTCGACCAAGACGGCAGTCATCATGGAATACGCCGAAGCGATTGCTCCCTCTGGCGATCCTAACTTTCAAGGCGAATCTGATCGCGCCGCGATTGTGACACTGCATCGCTGGTCAGCGCTCCCGGAGATCGAACGGGGCGATAACGTCGTGCTGCTCATCTCAGAGAACTTGACAGAGTTAGCGCCCAAACTCATTTCGAATCCGAAGGTCGCTGTCGTCGAAGTGCCGATGCCGGATCATGACACGCGGCGCGCGGCCGCAATGCTGGCTGACTCCCGTTTGACTGAAAAGGATGGAGAGCGCTACGCGGGAATGACCGCAGGCCTCAAGGCTATTCAGATATCGTCGATCCTGACGCCGCCGCCCGCCGTGGAAGAAGAGTCGGCCGACCGCGAAGCGTATATCGCCGGCTTGCTCGGCGGCGGTCCCGACGCAGCCGGACGCGCGCACAAACTCGCTGCTCTTACCAGTAATCTAAACCGGGATGAGATAAAGGAACTGGTGGCGCCCACCTCTGCCGTGCCTTTACCTGACGCGACGCTGCCGAGCCCGCTTGAACGCGCCCGCAAGGAGACAGACCGGCTCATCGCCCATAGGAAAAGGGAGATTATCGAACGAGAGTGTTTCGGGCTGGTTGAATTCGTGGAGCCTGCCCACGGGTTTGAAGTCGTCGGCGGAATGGAAGAGGTCAAGAAAGATTTGCTCGTGATCGCGGAGAGCATTCGGGAAGGACGCACCAGCCGCGTGCCCATGGGTATCCTTTTCACCGGGCCCATGGGCACTGGCAAAACATTCGTCGCCGAAGCGTTTGCCAAAGAATGCGGACTGACGACGATCAAGCTGAAGAATTTTCGCTCCAAGTGGGTCGGTGCAACTGAAGGCAATCTGGAAAAAATCCTGAATGTGATTCGGGCCATCGGACAGGTAGTTGTAATCATAGACGAGGGCGACCGGGCTTTCGGCAACACCGATGGCGAAGGTGATGGGGGCACTTCCTCTCGCGTGATCGCGCGCATCAAAGAGTTCATGTCCGACACGTCGAATCGCGGACGCATCCTGTTCTTAGTGATGACTAACCGGCCGGACAAACTCGACGTTGATCTCAAACGCGCCGGTCGGCTCGACCGAAAGATTCCCTTTCTCTACGTCCAGACACCGGATGAGGTGGAGTTAGTTGCCAAAGCCCTCTTACGCAAGAACAAGATCAAGACAGACGTTGATATCGCCACCATTCGTGACGGGTTTTCCAGCAAGCTTGTTGGTTACAGTAACGCTGATATTGAAGCGGTATTGCTGATGGCGAATGACTCTGCTGCCCGTGAGACTGACGGCGATGCGCCCGTGTTGGCTAGTCATTTCCTGCAGGCCGCCAGCGATTACTTTCCCAGCCGAGATACTGAGTTGCTCGAATACATGGAACTACTCGCCGTATTTGAAACCTCCAGCCGCCGACTCCTACCTATGAAGTACGCGTCGATGACCCCTGAAGACCTTGACACAAGGTTGCGCCAACTGCGGACCATAGTCGGGGGTCGTCGTTAAGAAGTATTCCAACTGACAGTGCTGATAAAGGCCTGGATGCCCGGATGTGTACGCGGCTTTGCGTCCTCCGTGCGGTAAGGCTCCGCCTTACCGTGGTCCACTCTACTTTATTGAGGCTATGCCTTCGTCGGATTCCAGAGCGTAGCCTAGAGCTATATTTGGATGCTTTCGGTAAGGCGAAGCCATTACCGCACGGGGGACGGCAAAGCCGCGCAAAGCGGTAGTAAAGTATCAACGTGGCTCATAACGAAGATCGAGCAAACGATCCACGAAGTCACACGAAATGTCACTAAACTATTTCGTCTTGGTTCGTGTGATTTCGTGGATCGACTCTTGTGAGATTCGAAACATGACTGTAACGAATCTTTATTGCCTCGACAGTCAGCTCGCAGAGGCTCGCGCTAAATCCAATAATGACTAGTTCTGGCGAGAGCACGTCCGCCTATGGGCTGTGAAGGGAAACATTTCGTGAAACTGGTCGTATCAATGAAGGCCGGCAATACCAGAGGCAATTACAAAAAGTGAAATTGATCGGCGATACCACTCCAGAGACAGAACTTCCCAGGTTGGGAGAAGCGGTTCAACCCCGCTTAAGTTTGTAACACTCAACCGCAGATTGTAGTAAGTAAGGAGAAGACCTTGAAGTTACGATTGCTCATTACCATTGCAGCCCTTTGTTTGTGCTTCTCTGCCGTCTTCGTTACGAGGTCTGCCAACACCGCTGCTTCGACTTCCGATTGGCCGCAGTGGCGAGGTCCGGCACGTAATGGGACATCGCAGGAGACGGGCCTCCTTAAACAATGGCCGGCGGAGGGACCGAAACTCATCTGGCAAGTGAATGACATAGGAGACGGCTATTCAACGCCGGCGATTGTGGGGAAGCGGATCTATCTGATGAGCAACCGGGGCATGGAGAATGAGTTTGTTCAGGCCCTCTCAACTCAGGATGGAAAACCTGTCTGGACCACACGCGTCGGCAACGTCGGCAACCCGAATCAAAATCCGCCTTACCCGAAAGCCCGTTCCACGCCGACCGTCGATGGAGACTTCATCTACGCGCTGGGCTCGGACGGTGACATCGCCTGCCTCGAAACCAAGAGCGGCAAGATTCGGTGGCAGAAGAGCATCCGCAAAGAGTTCGGGGGGCAGCCGGGCGAATGGGCCTATGCAGAGTCTCCGTTGGTAGATGGTGACGTCGTTGTCATAACGCCCGGCGGCGCGGAGGCGACGATAGTGGCGCTTAACAAAAAGACGGGGGCGGTCATTTGGAAATCGGCGATACCTGGTGGCGATCCTGCAGGTTACGCATCGGCAATCGTCGTTCAAGGGGGCGGTCGCAAACAATACGTCCAGTTACTGAGCAAGGGCATAGTTGGGGTCGATGCCAAAACCGGGCAATTCCTCTGGCGCTACGCGGAAGCTGCCAAGGGGCCAGCGCAGTATTTCACTCCAGTCGCGCGTGATGAATATGTGTACGGCGGAGCCCTTGGCGTCGGCGGGGGACTCGTTCGTTTAAAGTTGGATCAGGGCGGAGTCGCCGCAGAGCAGGTCTACTTCACGCGCGGCCTTCCGAACGGCATCGGTGGCGCGGTGCTGGTTGGTGAGTACCTTTACGGCACGGAAGTCGGGGCGACCCTGGTCGCAGCAGAGTTCGCAACAGGCAAGGTGAAATGGCAGGACAAGAGTATCGGTTGGAGTTCGATCGCCTCCGCCGATGGGCTTTTATTTCTTCACGGCACAAGTGGAGTAGTTGCGCTCGTGGAGGCTACCCCTGAAGGCTATCGCGAAAAGGGCCGCTTCACTCCACCGGCGCAGCCGAAGCATTCTCAGGCGGGCCCGTTTCCGGAGGGCTCGTTTGCGTATCCGGTGATTGCTAATGGGAGGCTCTACATTCGCGATCTCGGGACCTTATGGGCCTACGACATCAAGGCCAGCCGGTAGGTACTTATAATCCAGTTTGAATGGAGCCTCGCCGCCGGATCGTTAATTCAGCGCATGGTTGCCCACGGTCCATTCGATTGCGGCTCTGCCGGCTTCCGTGCGGTAAGGCTCTGCCTTACCGATGGACTAACTATCTGTTTCGAGGCTAAGCCTCCATCGGAGGCGCAGCCTCAGGGCTGAACTGGGCGTTTCGGTAAGCGGA
>Ga0193717_1002672_pt1 | contig 10193 bp, 6 predicted proteins | sample U2c2metaG_FD_145900 | JGI IMG/M metagenome (GOLD analysis project Ga0193717, IMG submission 145900) | Soil microbial communities from a riparian zone of the East river system, Colorado, United States - U2c2 | ecosystem: Environmental > Terrestrial > Soil > Riparian zone | place: USA: East River...
GACCTACGGGCTCGGCGCCGCGGCGGGGCCCGCGTTGATCAGTGTCACCCACGGTGGGGTGTTCTTCGCCGTGCTCGCGGTGGGCATCCTGATCTTCCTGCCGCCTCGGGTTCGGGAGGCGACCGCGGTCACCGAGGCAGGGAAGCTGCGGTTGGGGGCGACGCTCTTCCTGTTCTGCGGCATGTTGTTCTGCTACGCGGGTATCGAGACCGCGCTGTCCAGTTGGGAGCCCGTCAACCTCCGCGCGCACGGGTACGCACCGGACACGGCCGCCGCGCTCACATCCCTGTTCTGGCTCGGACTGGCGGCGGGCCGGCTGCTGGTGCCCGTCGTCACCAAGGCCTGGTCCGCCTCGCGGATCATCACCGTCGCGCTGGTGAGCTCGTTCGGCGGGCTCGCGCTGCTGGGTGCCGCCGCCAGCGCCCCGGTCGGGTTCTTCGTCCTCGGCGCGCTCGCCGGGCCGATCTTCCCCACCACGCTGGCCTGGATCGCCCGCACCCTGCCGCAGCCCCGCCGCGTCAACGCCGCCGCGCTGACCATCGCGATGCTCGGGAACGCCACCATTCCCACCCTGATCGGGTTCGGGATGCAGTCCACGTCCGACCTCGCGCTACCGCTGTTCGTCGCGGTGGCCGTGTCCGGCTGCCTGGTGATCGCGATGATCCTGCGCAGCCGGACACGGCTCGTTCACGAGGTGTAGCGGACGTCGTCGAAGAGCCAGTCGTCGCCGACGGTCTGCGTGCCGTTCGACGCCAGCTCCAAGCCGTCGATCGTGGTTGCCGCCTGGGACAACGGTTTCGTCGCCATCAGCGAGCCGTCCACCCACAGCTCCACCTGTGTCAAGCCGGCCACCAGCTTGACCGTGTGCCAGGCGTTGACGTTGATCGACGTCGTGTTCAGCGGGGCGCTCCACGGCGGCGACAGACTGTAGTCCGCCCACTGGAACTTGCCCGCGCTGCTCAGCCAGAAGCCGAACGGGGTGGCGGCGGCGCCGTTGTTCTTGCCCCTCAACGAGAACAGCATGCCCTTGTTCGCCGAACCGTAGCCCCGGAACCGGAACTCCGCGGTCACGGCCGACGACGCCGTGTGCGTCCACGTCGCCTTGCCGATCGCCGACGTGGTGTCGTCCTTGATGCGCAGGAACCGCGACGAGACGCGCTCCGCCGCCGGCACCGACGTCTGGTCCACCACCGACGCCAGCGTGCCCGACACCCAACCGTTGCCGCGCGGCGCCTGACCGGGGTAGTCGTGCTCGAACCCGTCCGCCGTCGTGTACAGCTCCAGCTCGTGCAGGAACGCGGCCGTCGAGTCGGTGATCGGGTTCGGGTCGCTGATCCGCAGGTACTGCGCGGTCACCGGGGCACTGAGCGGGCGCACGATGCCGTCCCGGGTCCCGCGCGCCGGCGTGCTGAACGACGTGCCGTCCATCGACGTCTCGATCTTCACGTCCGTCCCGCCCTGCAGGTACACGTGTAGGCCGAGGCCGGTCACGTCCATCGGGCGCGGCAGCCGCAACGTGACGCTGCGGTTCGCCGTCACCAGGCTCGAGTCGGCCTTCGGGTCGCCGTCGAACGCGTACGCCGCCAGCGACTGCCGGCACGCATTCAGGTTGCCGGCGCAGTCGCCGTAACGAACCAGCGGTGAGTTCACCAGCGTCAGCTCACCGTTGCCGAACATGGTCGTCAGGTCGACCTTGCCCCACTGGTCGGTGTCCACCTCGACCCACGACTTCCACAGCGCGTTGACCTTGTCGATGCTGTAGTCCTTGACGGCGGAGTCGTTCGGACAGCCCCAGCCGGACGCGCAGTTGTCGCCGGTCGCGAGCAGCCGGTTGCCGCCGATCGGCATGACACCGACCGTCCCGCTCGAGCCGAGGTGGCGCATCACCCGCACCACCGCGTTGAACGGCGGGTCGTACCACCCGTCCGCGCCGCCGCCGGTGTGCGGGTAGTTCTGGTACAGGTTCGAGGGGGAGGACCAGGTGGTGCCCTTGCCGTCGAAGGAGAAGCGCAGGATGTTGTCCGGTCGGCCGGACGCCAGCACGAGCGCGCCGTTGCCCATCATCTTCACGGTCGGCGAGTTGCCGGTCTCGCTGGACAACCGGACCGCGGTGGCCCAGCCCGTGCCGGACTGCGTCGGCGCCTTCCTGGAGTACAGCGCGATGTTGGCCGGGACTCCCTCCCGAAGGTTCTCGTCCTTGCGCAGCACCGCGAGCAGCCCGCCGTCCGACGTCGTCGACAGGTGTGGCTCCGCCCAACCGACGCCGGTCGCGAGCTGCGCGACCTCGGTCCAGGTGTTGCCGTCGTCGGTGCTCTTCACCACGACCGCGAACGGCGTGACACCGGCGTTGTAGATGCCGTACATCCCCGCCAGCAACGTCTTGCCGTCGCCGAGCACGACCGGGCTCTGACCGAACCGCGACCAGGCGATCGCCTGCGAGAACGTCACGGTCGCCGTGCCGGCGTCGGACCAGCCGGCCGCCGTCAGCGTTCTGCGGTTGAACTGGCGTCGACAGATCGACAGGTCGGTGCACGTCGAGTCGGTGACGCTCAGGTCCTGGAAGTCGATCGTGACGAGGTCGCCTGCCGCGTTCGGCAGCCGGAACAGGTTCGCCACCTGCAGGGTGCCGTCCTCGTGCGCGAAGGCGTCCCAGCCGGCGCCGCCGTCGGTCGACTCCTTGATACGGGTGCCCTTCTCCAGGGGCAGGTCCTGCTGGGAGTTGTAGCCCAGCATGATCCGCTGGGTGCGGGTACCGTCGGCCTGCGTGACGCCCGCGTCGAACACGGCGGGATAGCCGGCGAACGGCTCACCGGCCTGGGCGGTGTAGAAGCGTTGTCCGGAAGGGACATGGGCGTGGTCGACCCCCGGCTCCGCCACCGCGGACGCCGGGAAGGACACGGTGGACAAGGCAAGGGCTGTCGTGGTCAACGCGAGGAGCAGCGGTCTGCGGCAACGCTTCAAGAGGGGCTCCCTCAGTCAGTGACCCCCGTCACGTTCCTGTTATAAGCGAAACCACGTTCCATGTACAGCGCTCATGCGAACTCGTGCCGTGCGATCTCGTTCAGCAACGGCGCCCCGGCCGTGAAGCGCCGCACGTTCTCCGTGAACAGCGCCCACAGCCTCGGCACGAAGTAGGTGCTGCCCGTGGAACCGGACACGTGTGGCGTCAGGATCGTACGGGGCGCGGTCCAGAACGGGTCGTCCGGCGGCAGTGGCTCGCGATAGTGCACGTCGAGCGCCGCGCCCGCGATGGTGCCGGCACGCAGGGCGGCCAGCAGCGCGGCCTCGTCGACGAGGTGCGCGCGGGCCGGGTTGAGCAGCATCGCGTGCCGGGGCAGCCAGCCCAGCTCGGTCGCGCCGAAGCGGCCGCGCGTCTGGTCGGTCAGCGGCGCGGCGAGTACCAGGAAGTCCAGTCCGGACAGGAACTCCCGCAGGTCGTCGGGTCCGAAGTGGCGGTCGGCCGACGGCGTGGCGCTACTCCTGTTCAGCGTCCACACCTCGAGCCCAAGCGCGCGGGACACCCGCGCCACCTCACGGCCGATGCTGCCGAACCCGTAGATCCCGACGCGCCGGCCCCGCAGCTCCGACTGGTAGACCGGCGGCCGCGCGTACCGTCGGGCCGCCCGGTCGGCGAGCTGGCCGGGCAGGTCCCTGCTGAGGCTCAACATCATCAGCACGCACCACTCGGCGATCGGGATGTCGTTGACCCCGCTCGCGTTCGTCACCCGGACCCGGGACGGCAGCCCGAGCCCGGCTAGCTGCCCGTACCCCGCGGAGCCGAGCTGGATCCACTCGAGCGAGGGCAGGTCCGCGACGTTCGCGGGCGGCCCGTCGGTGAACAGGATCCGGCAGTCCGGCACGGTCTCGCCCGCCGCGATCGGCTCGCGGCACTCGACGTCGGGCAGCAGGCCGCGCACCAGCGCGAGACCGTCGGCGTCGGCGGGCTGAGCGATCAGCACGTCCACAGTGTCCTATCCAAAAGACTGGTCAGCTCCGCATCAGTTTGCCCGGCACACTGGCGAACTCCTCGGCGCCGGGGACGAACGCGAACCGCTCGCGGACCGACGACGACAGTGCGATGCCGAGTCCTGGGCTCTCCGGCGGCGCCAGGTGTCCATTGTGGAACCGCAGCGAGTCGCCCCACACCTCGGTGTGCAGCGGGCCCGCGTCCGGCGGTAGCTCGACCACCAGCGTGTTGGGCGCGGCGAACGCGGCATGCACGTTCTGCATGACCGCGCCGCCCGCGCCCCACGCGTGCGGCGCGACCGCGTCGAACAGTGCCGCCACCGCGCCGAACTGGCCGACGCCGAGCCACGCCGCGTCCGGCTGCGCCACCGACAGCGCGCGGTGGTCGGCGAACAGCCGGAACTCGTCGACCGTGGATAGCTGCTCGCCGCCCGCGATCGGCACCGGCGACGACGCGCGCAGCGCCGCGTACCCGGCGAGGTCGCCGTAGGGGAGCGGCTCCTCGAACAACGTGAGGCCGTAGGGCGCGAGCGCGGTGAGCACCTCGGTCGCGACCGTGACATCCCAGCGGTCCTGGCCCTCCCGGTGTCCCATGTGGCCGTCGAGCAGGATGCCGACGTCCGGGCCGACGTGGTCGCGCAGCACGGCGGCCTTGTCGACCTCGGTGTCGACCGGGTCGCCCGCCACCTCCTCGCGCGTCGCCATGTCGACGTAGCCGGAGGAGACCTTGACCGCCGGGAAGCCAAGCGAAAGGTAGTGGTCGACCTTGCGCAGGAGCTCGGACTTCGGCCACGGCGCGGGCCCGCCGGTCGCGTAGGTGGGCAGCCGCTCGTGCCGCGCGCCGCCGAGCAGCGCGTGCACCGGCAGGTCGAGGAGCTTGCCCTTGAGGTCCCACAGCGCGGCCTCGATACCCGCGATCACCGCGGCGCCGAGCCCGGTCCGGCCCCAGTACGCGCAGCACAGCCGCATGCGTGCGGCCAACAGGGCCGGGTCGAGGTCGGCCGGGTCGTCGAACGGCTCGGCCCCGGTCAGCACCGGCGCGAGGTAGTCGACGATGAGCGGCACACTCTCCGGGAAGAAGTAGCCCGCGTAGGTCTCGCCGAGGCCGACCACGCCAGAGTCGAGCCGGAGCTCCACGAACGCCGCGCTGCGTAACCGTTTGAACGGCACCAGCCACGGATCGCCGGTGGCCGGTCCGGTCAACAGCACGGTCGTGACGTCGACTATGCGCATCCGTGTCACTCCCGAGACAATCCTCCGTTGACATGAAACGGAGTTTCGGATTCTGTGTGCACGATCCTACTCACGGAGGTGGGCGATGCGGAAGGTTCGCGCGCTTGGCGCCGGCGCGGCGGTGCTCACCGCGTCGCTGCTGGTGCTTGGCCCGTCCGGAGCGGTCGGCACGCCGGACGTGCCGACGAACGGCGGCAACCCGGACGGGTACGTGCTGGGGCAACTGCCTTACAGCACGGTGTACGAGCCACCGCCGGGCATCATCGCCGGCAACCCGTCGGTCGACACGTTCGACCACGTCGACACGGCCGGCCTGCCCCGCAGGCGCGCGCAGGTGTTCTGGGCTTCCAATGAGGACGTCCCGGCCGCGGCCAACGTCGTGTCCACCGTGCAGTCCTACGACAACGGGTTCACGTTTCCCAGCGGCCTCGCCGAGAACTCCGGCTCCGCCTGGTTCGAGAAGCTCCACGACGGCAGCATCCTCGGTGTCGAGTTCATCCCGGACTCGGTGGTCGACGAGCACACCGTCAAGCTGGTCACCCGCCGCTCCACCGACGACGGCAGGACCTGGCGCAAGGAGCTCGCGACCCTCACCACCGACCTGAAGTTCGACGCGACCAAGTTCGACCGCGGTGTCCGCACCCACCGGGAGCTGTTCTACGCCAACGACGGCTCGCTGCTGCTGTCGTACTACACCAGCTACCAGGGCGATCCGCTGTTCCGCTCGGAACTGGCCCGCAGCACCGACAACGGCCGCACCTGGCGGCGGTTCGCGACCATGGCGGCGCAGACCGACAACCACTGGATGGGCGAGCCGGGCGTCACCCGTGCCGTGAACGGCGACCTGGTGGCCGTCTACCGCACCGGCGTCGGCGCCGGCTCCGCCATCGACCGCATGTACACCAACAGGTCTGTCGACGACGGTCGCACGTGGACCACGCCGCAGCCGCTGGACCTCACCACCGCCACCGGCGAGGCGCCGCCGCCCACCGGGGTCATGCCGGTGCTTCGCCTGCTGCCCAACGGAATCATGACGCTGACGTGGGGTCGCCCGGACAACTGGATCGCGATCTCGCCGGACGGCCTCGGCACGAAGTTCGAGCAGGCGCAGATCACCTACGTGAACTACCCGCGCGTGAACCAGGCGTTCCAGCGCAGCCATGGCTCCTCGGGCAACGGCGCGCACGCCGCGGTCGGTTCGAACCGGGTGCTCGTGGTCGGCGACAACTGCGCGCCGTCGTGGGGTTGTCCGGAGACCGACGCCGGCTTCCACACCGACGGGAACTACCGCGTGTGGAAGAAGTTCGTCGACGTGGTCGGTCCGGGCGTCGGCAAGATCGACCTGCTCGGCAAGCACGTCAAGAAGAAGATCTCGATACAGACCACAATGGACGCACGGGCGCCGAGGCTGCCCGAGATGAGCCCACGCGGCGCGATCGACGGCAGCACCGACTGGGCGTCGGCCGCGGTGGGCAGGAGCAGGACCGGCACGTACACGCTGACGCTGGACCGCGAGTACACGCTCACGAAGGCAGGTCTGAGCCTGCACCCCGGCGCGCCGGCGAAGGCGACCGTCGAGGCGTCGGTCGACGGGCGGACGTGGCGTCCGGTCGTGACCACCGGCGAGATCACGTCGTACGCGCTGCGGTACTACGACATCGAGAAGGTGCCGGCGAAGTACGTCCGCGTCACGGTGACCGACCGGCAGGTCGCGTTCCTCAACGAGCTGGAGCTGTACTCGTCGGTCGACTCGTTCGAGAACGACCCGGTCGGCCAGGTGCCGCGCGGCTACACCAACGCGATCGGCGCCGAGGTCACCGACTTCGACGTCGACGACTCACGGCACGTCATGCGACTGGTCGACGCGTGGACCGACAAGGCGGGCCGCGTCGACCGGGTGACGCCGGCGAAGCCCGAGCAGGACCTGGAGTTCCGGGTCAACTCGATCGGTTACGCGCGCAACTTCGGGTTCACCGTGTTCGGTGAGCAGGGGCAGCCCGCGTACCAGTTCCGCATCGGCACCGACGGCGCGGTCGGCTGGTACGACACGGTCGCGCGGTCGTGGCGACCGTTGACGGCGGCGAACGCGGCGCCGCAGAAGACGTGGCACACGGTGCAGGTGGTGGCCACCATCGAGCACGCCGAGGTGTTCCTCAATGGACAGTCGATCGGCACGGTGTCGCCGTCGACACCGGGGGTCACCGGTCTCGCGGGGCACTCGTTCACGACCACCAGCGTCGCGTCGCAGTACGACCACTTCCTGATCGACGACGTCGAACAGACCAACCCGGCCTGATAACACACCCCCGGTCAGGCCGGGTTCTGGCGGCGCCGGCTCCTCACCAGCCGGCGCCGCCTACCCACCTGTCGCGGGCCCGTCGCTCGGTGCCGGGGTGTAGTCCTCGAACTCCCAGTGGCCGTAGCGTGCGAGCTTCGTGCCGACCTCGTGCCAGTCCGTTCCCGAGCAGCTGGTTACCAGGTCGTGGAAGTAGGTCTCGAGGGCCGGCCAGTCGAAGGTGTCGACGATGACGTGGTGGCGGCCGTTCACCGGACCGTCGTGCCGGGCCCGCTCGAGGAGCCAGCCGGGTGTGCAGACCTGGAAGTCGAAGGACTCCTCGCCCGGCTCGCCGGCCGGCCCGGCGATGATCCGGATCAGGACCATGAATCGCTCCGGGTCGTCCGGAACGTAGGTGGCCGGCTCGATGTCGAGGCTGAACAGGTGTCGGATCTCGGCTCTCATGTGTGCTCCATGGCGGTTCAGCGGGTGGCGGGCAGCGGCGTGTCATATGAAACGGCGTTTCGGGTGTGCGTTCCGGCGGCACTTGCGGCACAATCGTGAAACGGCGTTCCGAGACTCTTTACGTGCGCCGTCCGGATAGCTAGGTTGTGCTCACTTGAAACCAGGTTCCGTGCGTCCCTGGACCCACCCGGGCGATGCCAGCCGATGTGGAAGGCAAAGGTATGAACAGATCCGCACGCCGCCTCAGGTGGGCCGCGACGGCCTTGCTGGCGACCGGTCTCGTCGCCGCCGGCTGCGCCGGCCCGCAGCCCGCGCAGCAGAGCGAGGGGAGCAAGGGGAGCAAGGGCGGCTCGGTCAGCATCGTGCTGTACCAGAAGCCGAAGCTCTTCAGCCCGTTCGAGCCGGCTCACGGTCCCGATCAACAGGTGATGACGCTGATCTACCAGAGCCTGATGACGCCCAACCCCGACCTGAAGCTCGAGCCGCAGCTCGCCGAGAAGGTCGACATCAACGACAACGCCACCCAGTTCACCTTCCACCTCCGGAAGGGTCTCAAGTGGAGTGACGGGAAGCCGTTCACGTCGGCGGACGTCCTGTTCACCCATCAGGCCCTGGCCAACCCGAAGAGCACCTCGCCGGCGTCCGGCTCGTACAAGGACATCGTGGGCGCCAAGGAGGTCGCCGCCGGGACCGCGGACACCGTGTCCGGGATGACGGCGCCGGACGAGAACACCTTCGTCATCAAGACCACCTCCCCCAACTACGGTGTGCTGGCGCAGGTCAGTATCGCCATGATCCTGCCGAAGCACATCCTGGGCGACAAGCCGCTCGAGACCATCGCGAAGGACCCGTTCTTCTCGAACCCGACGGTGGGCATGGGCCCCTTCCAGTTCGTCAAGTACGAGGTCGACCAGTACGTCGAGCTGAAGCGCAACCCGAACTTCGCCAAGGAGGTCGGGCTGGACACGGTGTTCCTCAAGCCGATCACCGCCGACGTGGCCACGGCCCAGCTCGGCACCGGCGAGATGGACATCGCACCGGTCGCGCCGAGCGACAAGGAGACGCTGGACAGCTTCGGCACCCTCAACTTCCAGACGTCCAAGGAAGGCGGGTTCGTCCGGGTCGGACTGAACCTCACCCAGGAGCGGTTCAAGAACGTCAAGGTCCGGCAGGGCCTGCTGACCGGTATCGACCGCAAGGCGATCATCGACAGCGCGCTGCCCGGCGTCGGCGTCGACCGCAACTCGTCGTTCGACCCGTCCGTGAGCGGCAAGGACATCGACGACTACGCCTACGACAAGGACAAGGCCAAGGCGCTGCTGACCGAGGGTGGTTGGGACTTCAACCAGACGGTCAAGCTCGCCTGGATCCCGGGCAGTAACCCGGACCGGGACGCGGCGGCCATCGCCATCGAGAGCCAGCTCAAGGAGATCGGCGTCAAGGTCGAGCTGCAGCAGGTCGACGCGGGCTGGACCACCGAGGCGCTCAAGGGCCCGAGCTTCGACATGTTCATGTTCGGCGGCGGCAACTACACGGTCGACTCGTGGAACGTCTACGCGATCGAGTCGTGCGAGACGCAGTACCCGAACGGCGGCAACACGGTGCGCTTCTGCTTCCCGAAGCTGGACGCCAAGATGAAGGAAGCGAACGGCACGTCCGACGAGGGTCAGCGCAAGAAGCTGTACACCGAGGCAGCGAAGATCGACAACGAGCAGGTCCCGTACCTCTGGCTGTACAGCCCCGGTGGCCTGTGGGCGGTCAACAAGAAGCTGCAGAACTACAAGCCGCTCAGCCCGACCGGCGGTGGGTTCTACCACGCGGAGGACTGGCTGCTCGCGAAGTGACGGCAGGTTGACCGGCCCGGGGCGCTGTGATCCCGGGCCGGTCAACCGGCAGAACAAGGAGGATAGGTATTGGGCGCGTACCTGCTGCGTCGCACGTTGATCAGCGTGCTGGTGCTCGTGCTGATCTCGATCGGCATCTTCTGGCTGTTCCGGCTCGCGCCGGGCGACCCCGTGGAGATGATGCTGCCGCCGACCAACCGCGGTCCAGGCGCTGAGATCTTCATCGAGGCCAAGCGTGCCGAGTTGGGCCTCGACAAGCCGCTGTGGGTCCAGTACTTCACCTGGCTCGGCAACGCGGCCACCGGTGACCTGGGGTTCTCGATGGACTCCGGCCGGTCGGTCGGCGACCTGCTCGGCGAACGGGTCGGCCCCACCGTCTACCTGATGGGCCTCTCGCTGGTGCTCTCGGT
>Ga0193717_1002673_pt1 | contig 10193 bp, 10 predicted proteins | sample U2c2metaG_FD_145900 | JGI IMG/M metagenome (GOLD analysis project Ga0193717, IMG submission 145900) | Soil microbial communities from a riparian zone of the East river system, Colorado, United States - U2c2 | ecosystem: Environmental > Terrestrial > Soil > Riparian zone | place: USA: East River...
GGCGATGAACTCGTCGGGGTCACCGCCGACGTCCGGGTGGTGTTCCCGGACGAACGCGCGGTAGGCCGCCCGCGCGGCCTCCTCCTCGGTCACTCGACCCGCGAAATTTCGCTTTCGCGGTCGTCTTCCGGCAGGTGGATGTCGTTGACCGCGATGTTCACCTCGATCACCTCGAGCCCGGTGATCTGCTCGACGGTGGCGATCACGTTGCGGCGCACCGAGCGGGCGACGTCGACGATCCGCGCGCCGTACTCGACGACGACGTCGAGATCGATCGCGGCCTGCTTCTCGCCGACCTCCACCGAGACCCCGGAGGTCGTCACCGTGCCCGAGCCCGGGATGCGATCCTTGATCGCGCCGAACGCGCGCGAAACGCCGCCGCCGAGGGCGTACACCCCGGACACCTCGCGGGCCGCGATCCCGGCGACCTTCTGCACCACCGCCGAAGCGATGGTGGTCTTTCCGTGCGCGCCCTCCTCGTTGAGTGAGGTGACCGTGCCTGCCCGCGTTTCGATCGGCTGCCCCATGCTTTCCCTTTCTCTGTTCTTTGCGCTTTGTCTGACGTCACTGCCCGCCGGAATGGTGCGCGACACCCCCCGGACGGGTTAGTTCGGATGGACGTCCACGATGTGCACGTGGACCGGTGGTGCGGGCGTGCCGAGCTGGTCGCCGAGTCCTTCACGAAGTCGCGTCCTCAGCAGCGCGGCGGCTTCGTCGGCCGCCACGCCGTACCGCACGGTGATCAGCACCTGCAGGCCGTCGGCGTCCAGCGCCACCGCGGAGACGTGCACGCCGTCGAGTTCGTGAGCGAGTTCGGCCCCGAGCCGTCGCGCGATCAGTACGACCACTCGCTCGCTCACGCGCAGCCTGCCGCCTTCGAAGGGGATGTCGATCGGCGTCGACAGCAACTGCCCGCGGAGCCCTTGCACCGACTGAAGCACCCGGTTGATGAGACCCGGCGGCGTGGAGACGGTGGTCCTGGCCGCCGCGCGGACGAGGTCCCACCGCGGATCGTCCCTCGGGTCGTCCGGCCGTTCGCCTGTGGTCAACGCAGCTCCCTGAGTTTCGCGAGCAAGGCAACCCTTGCGCGGTGCAGCCGGGAGCGCAAGGCGGGCACGCTCACTTCGAGTACTTCGGCGATCTCCTCATAACCAAGGCCCTCGAACTCGCGGAGCACGAGCGGGACCCGCTGGGCGACGTCGAGCCCGGCGATCGCGCGAAGCACCGCGTCGACCTGTTCGGCCCGGACGACCTGGCCTTCCGGGTTGGCGCGGTTGTCCGCGAGGACGCTGGTGTCGAGCAGTTCCCGGCCGCCCGAAGACAGCGCCGCGTCGAGGGAAACCGTGGGCTTACGGCGTCTGACCTGGGCCAGCGCGGCGTTCGTGACCACGCGGTAGAGCCAGGTCGACACCGCCGACTCGTGCCGGAACCCGGCGAGCGAACGCCACGCGGCGAGCCACGCCTCCTGCACGACGTCCTCCGCTTCGGCGGCCGTCCCGGTGATCCGCAGCGCCACGCGGTACATCTGCGGGGTGTGCGTCCGGACGAGGGCGTCGAAGGCGGCGGGGTCACCGTCGACGGCCTTGCCGACCAGTTCGGCGGGGTCGCCCATCAGCCGGCGCCTCGGCGGTAGCGCAGCATGGTGAATCCGTCCTCGTGCAGGACGGAGGCGAGCTCCATCCGGCGGGCGGCACCCGACAGCCGTCCGGCGGAGATCCGTCCCGCGCCCGCGCCGGCCAGCAGCGGAGCGACGGTGAGGCAGAGCTGGTCCACGAGGTTCTCGGCGATCAGCTCGCCGAACAGGTGCGGGCCGCCTTCGCAGTTGATCCGCCGCAGGCCGCGCTTCGAGAGTTCCTCCAGCGCCACGACGAGGTCGACGGTCCGATCACCGGCGAGCAGCAGCTCCGCACCGGCGTACGCGAGCCTGTCGAGACGCTCACGCGGCGCGTTCCGGGGCGCGATGACGATCGGCGGGACTCCGGTGTCGGTCAGCAGCGGGCTTTCGGGGTCGATCGAGGCGCTGTTGGTGACGACGGCGATCGGGGGCACCGCGGAGAGGCCGTGGCGGGCGCGGCGTTCCGCGTTCACCTTGGCGCCGCGGTACTTTTCGGTGCGAGCCGTGCCCGCCCCGACCAGGACGACGTCGGACAGATCCCGGCCCAGCCGGAAGATGCGCTTGTCCGCCGGGTGCGAGAGCCCTTCGGACCGGTCGTCCACGGTGACCGCGCCGTCGGCCGACGACACGAAATTCGCCTGGACCCACGGACGCGTCAAGTGCTCCGGATAGCCGTAGACGCGTTCGAGATCGGCGTCGGTGAGATCGGCTTTGGGTGGGGTTGGCCACAGGCTCTGCACACCGACCATCCCAGCACGTCGCGAAACCCGCCCCGACCGGGGGATACGTGTTTCTCGGCCGTGCGACGACGAGGTGACTCCCCGGATATCCTGTCCCTCATGCCGTCTCCAGCTCATCTCACCGATCGACGTCCCGAGATCGGCGCCGACGAGCTGATCTCCGCCCTCGTGCCGCCGCCGCGTTTCGACGCCGTGCGGTTCTCCACGTACGTGCCGAACCCGGAAGAACCGAGCCAGGCCGCGGCGGTCACGGACTGTTCCGCTTTCGCCGCCCGAGTGGGTGAGGCGGCTTCGAAGAAACCGAAGTCGAAGTTGCGCTCGCTTTTCGGCGGCGGCACCGCGGACACCGGCCCGATGGGCATGTACCTCGACGGCGGATTCGGTGTCGGCAAGACCCACCTGCTCGCCTCGACGTGGCACGCGGCGCCGTCCCCGAAGGCCTACGGGACGTTCGTCGAGATCACGAACCTGGTGGGCGCACTGGGTTTCCACGAAGCGGTGAACAGGCTTTCGCGGCACCGGATGCTGGCCATCGACGAGTTCGAGCTGGACGATCCGGGTGACACCACACTCGTCGCTCGGTTGCTCGGTGAGCTCACCGAAGCAGGCGTCTACGTCGCGGCGACATCGAACACACTGCCCGACAAACTGGGCGAAGGCCGGTTCGCCGCAGAGGACTTCCTGCGTGAGATCCAGACGCTGTCGCGGCGGTTCAGCGTCGTCCGCGTGGACGGACCGGACTACCGCCACCGCGGCCTGCCCGACGCGCCGCCTCCGGTGAGCGCCGAGGAACTCGAAACCTCGGCCGAGACGCATGCCGGGTCCACAGTGGACGATTTCGACGCGCTGTGCCGCCACCTCGCGAGCCTGCACCCGTCGCGCTACGGCCGGATGCTGGAAGGCGTCTCGATGGTGCACCTGCGGGACGTCCGCCCGGCGCCCGACCAGACCGTCGGCCTGCGGCTCGTCGCGTTCGCCGACCGGCTCTACGACAGCGCGATCCCCGTTGTCGTGTCGGGGGAACCGCTGCCGACGCTGTTCACCGAGGAGATGCTGAACGGCGGTTACCGCAAGAAGTACCTCCGGGCGATCAGCCGGCTGACGGCTCTCGCGAGGGACGCGGCGAAAGTCGGCCAATAAGGATCCGCAGTGCGAAAACCGCTGCCACCGCGAAGAAAGCGCCGCCGACGATATCGGTGAAGTAGTGGTAGCCGAGTTCGATCATGCCGACGGCGGCCGCGATGAGCAGGATCGCGCCCATCGCGGAGATGACCGCGGTGGCCAGTCCCCGCCGGGCCAGTAGCGCCAGCACGGTGAGCGTCGACACCAGGCTGACCGTGTGTCCACTCGGGTAGGCCAGCGTGCCTTCGATGCCGAACCCGATGCTCTGGCGGTCGAACAACGGTTTCAAGATCCACGTGTTGGCCGAGATGCTCACCAATGGACCCATGAACGCGAGCAGTGCGTCCCGCCGCCGCCCCAGCACGAGACAGACCACGACGACGAGCAGGATCACCGGGATGAGCACGTACGGCTGCGTCGAAAGCACCAGGAAGGTCAGCAGATCGCGGCTTCCGGCGAGGTGGGTGTCCAGCGAAGCCTTGATCGAGGCGTCGAAACCGCGCGGCCCGGTGTCGCCCGCGTAGTAGAGCCCGATCGCGAGCGTGACCAAGGCGCAGAGCACTGCCACGACGGCAAGCTGCCGCTGTACCGGCGGACGCGTGCGCTGATCGACCAAGGTTCCTCCCCGTTTCCCGGTTTTCGAGCGTACGTGAAGCACTTGTCTCAATTGACTCGCGTATCCGGGCCGAGTGGGGTTCCTCGAAGCCAGCTCGCTGGCATATCAGCTCAATGACGGCCGCCTGCTCTTCGACGACGTGTCGTTCCGCGTCGGACCGGGCCAGGTGGTCGCGCTCGTCGGCGACAACGGCGCCGGGAAGACGACACTCCTGCGCATCCTTGGCGGTGAGTTGACGGCGCTGCGGGGATCCGCGCAGGTACAGGGCGGCTTGGCGGTGATGCCGCAGTTCATCGGCTCGGTCCGCGACGGCCGTACCGTCCGCGATCTGCTGCTGGCGGTGGCGCCGCCCGCCCTGCGTGCCGCCGCCGAGGAACTCGACGCCGTCGAACTCGCGCTGATGGAAACCGACGACGAACCCACCCAGATGAGGTACGCCGAAGCGTTGACCGCTTGGGGTGAAGGCGGCGGCTACGAAGTCGAAGTGCTGTGGGACACCGTCACCGTGGCCGCGCTCGGGATCCCGTTCGAACGCGCGCGTTTCCGCGATGTCGGCACTCTTTCGGGTGGTGAGCAGAAGCGGCTCGTGCTGGAGGTGCTGCTGCGCGGGAGCGAACAGGTCCTGCTCCTCGACGAGCCGGACAACTATCTCGACGTCCCCGGCAAGCGCTGGCTCGAAGAGCGGCTGGCGGAGTCGGGCAAGTCGATCCTGCTGGTCAGCCACGACCGTGAGCTGCTCGCCGCCGCCGCGACGCACATTGTCAGTCTCGAAGGCGGCACCTGCTGGGTACATAGCGGAGGGTTCAGCACCTGGCACGAAGCACGTCTCGGCCGCGCCGACCGGATGGCGGAGCTGCGGCGGCGCTGGGACGAAAAACACGAGCAGCTGCGCGAACTCGTCGTTTCCCTGCAACGTGCCGCGAGCATGAGCCACGAAATGGCGTCGCGCTATCACGCGTCGCAGACCCGGCTCCGCAAGTTCGAGGAGGCGGGCGCGCCGCCGATGCCGCCGAAGGAACAGAAGGTCGCGCCGCGGCTGCGGGGTGGCCGGACCGCGCTCCGGGCCATCACCTGTGAATCGCTGGAGCTCACCGGGCTGATGTCGCCGTTCGACACCGAGGTGTTCTTCGGCGACCGGATGTGTGTGCTGGGCGCCAACGGTTCCGGCAAGAGTCACTTCCTGCGGCTGCTCGGCGGTGACGATTCCGTGGCGTACAGCGGGGTTTACCGGCTCGGCGCCCGTGTCGTCCCGGGGCTGTTCGCGCAGACGCATCAGCATCCGGAGTTCATCGGCCGCACCCTGCTCGACGTCCTCGGCCGCGGCGAGGGCACCCGGCGTGGCCTGGAACGCGGCGGGGCGACGTCGGTGCTGAGCCGGTATGGCCTCGCGGCGTCGGCCGAGCAGCGCTTCGAAAGCCTCTCCGGTGGGCAGCAGGCGCGGTTCCAGGTGCTGCTGCTGGAACTCTCCGGCGCGACCCTGTTGCTGCTCGACGAGCCGACCGACAACCTCGACCTGATTTCGGCCGAAGCACTGCAGGACGCGCTTCGGGAGTTCACCGGAACGGTGGTGGCGGTGACCCACGACAGGTGGTTCGCCCGTTCGTTCGACCGCTACCTGCTCTTCGACTCCGACGGCCAGGTGTCCGAAGTGGACGAACCCGTCTGGTCGACCCGCCGGGTAGAACGCGCCCGGTAAAGGCGGCAGCAGGCTGAGCGTGCGGGCTCTGCTGGGTGGGTGGGTCGTGAGTGGCAACAAGTGTTAGAACACTCGTTGCCACTCACGACCCCACCCACCCGAGCCGAGCCGCCCCACCCATCCCTTACTCCGCGGACCCCGCGGATTTCGCGAGTTCGGCGTGGTCTGCCTCGGTCCGGTCGGCGTACCGGACGGCGAACTTGCCGATGGCCTCGTCGAGGTCCTCGTCGTCGTCGAAGTACCCCGCGAGCAGCTGCGGATGGATCGACCGGCTGTGCGCCCTCGCGAGCAGCGCCCCGGCCAGGCGCCCGTAGTCGTCGAGGTGATCGGCCTTCAGCTCGGACGGATCGATGTCGCCCTTGAGGTTCCGGAACTGGCGCACGATGTACGGACGGCCGTCGATGGTCGTCCAGCCGAGCAGGATGTCGGTCTCGGCCTGCACCAGCCGCGCGCCGTGCACGATCCGCTTGCCTTCGTGCTCCGCCGCGTCGAGCCCGAGATACGGCGTCAACGACGACTGCCGGGCCTCTTTCACTTGCAGGATAAGGTCTTCGTCCTCGTTGCCGTGCAGCAGCGCGACGTAGCTCCGCAGTCCGACACTGCCCGTGCCGACCACCCGGAAGGCCACATCGGACACCCGGTAGCGCGCGATCAGGTTGCGCCGGGCCTCGTCGACACTGCTGAGCACCGGCGGGTCTTCGACGAACCGGTGCCGTTTCGTCCCGGTCGTATGGTCGTCGACGTGTTTGGTCCAGCGCGCGGCCACCTTGGCGCTGGTGTTCTTCATCGCCTTGTCGGCGGCGTCCTCGAAGTCGTCGATCAGGTCGTGTGCCTTGGCCTTGCTCAGTACCGACGCGTCGGGCAGCGCGTTCCACGACCGCAGGAACGGCAGCTCCGCGAGCCCGCGAATGGTCCGCCGGTACGACTTGACGGCGTCCTCGGCGGCTTCCAGGCACGCTGACTCGCCGACACCGCCTTCCCGCCCGGCGAGCACGAGACTCGTCGACAGCCGCTTCAGATCCCACTCCCACGGGCCCGGCACGGTGTCGTCGAAGTCGTTGATGTCCATCACGATCTTGCCCTCGGGCGTGCCGTACAGCCCGAAGTTCGCGGCGTGCGCGTCCCCGCAGAGCTGGGCGGACAGACCACTCGTCGGGGTATTGGCGAGGTCGGCCGCCATCAAACCGGAGGCGCCGCGGAAGAACGAGAACGGTGACGTCACCATCCGCTCGACGCGCAGCGGGATCAGCTCCGGCAGGCGGCCTTCGTTGCTGGCTTCCACGAACTCCAGCGCGGTCGGCCTGTCCTTGCCGGCGGCCGCGTGATCGTGCGCGGAGGTAGGCGCCGACTCCCGCAGCGCCTGCCCCCGGGCATACATCTCCGCCGGCTCAGCCGCGTCCGCCCCGACCAATGCCCTCTTAGCCCAACTCACCACTGTCAGCTCCCCTCGTTGCTCACCCCAACGAACGAAAGCCTGCCAGAGTTCACGCAGGTGTGACGGCCTTCGCGATGGCGTCGATCCCCCGATCGAGATCGGCCTGATTGATCACCAGCGGGGGAGCGATGCGCAGGGTGTAGTCGTGCGTCTCCTTGCACAGGACACCCTCGGCCGCGAGCACGGTGGACGCCTCACGGCCGGTCGGGCCGCCCGGCGCGATGTCGATCCCCGCCCACAGCCCGCGGCCGCGCACCTCGGCGAGACCGTGGCCGACGAGCTCGCCGAGCCGCCGGTGCAGATGCGCGCCGAGCTCGGTCGAACGCTGCTGGAACTCGCCCGTGGCCAGCAGTTTGATCACCGCGCGGCCGACCGCGCAGGCCAGCGGGTTCCCGCCGAACGTCGAGCCGTGCTCACCCGGGTGCAGCACGCTCAGCACGGCCCGGCTGCCGACGACCGCCGACACCGGCATGATGCCGCCGCCGAGTGCTTTGCCCAGGGTGTAGAGGTCGGCGCGGACGCCTTCGTGGTCGAGCGCGAGGAGCTTGCCCGTGCGCGCCAGCCCGGACTGGATCTCGTCGGCGATGAGCAGGCAACCGGCTTCGTCACACAGGCGCCGGGCCTCGGCGAGGTAGCCCGCCGGCGGCACGACGACGCCGGCCTCACCCTGGATGGGCTCGAGGAGCACCGCGGCCGTGCGCTCGTTGATGGCGTCCCGCAGCGCGCCCGCGTCGCCGTACTTCACCGTGACGAACCCGGGCGTGAACGGCCCGAACCCGGCGCGGGCGGTTTCGTCGGTGGAAAAAGACACGATCGTGGTGGTCCGGCCGTGGAAGTTGGACCCCGCGACGACGATCTCGGCCCGGTCGGCCGGTACGCCCTTGACGTCGTAAGCCCATTTCCGGGCGATCTTGACCACGGACTCGACGGCTTCGGCGCCGGAGTTCATCGGCAGCACCATCTCGGTGCCGGTCAGTTCGGCCAGCTCACGGCAGTACAGGCCGAGCTGGTCGTGGTGGAACGCGCGGGAGGTCAGCGTGACGCGGCCGAGCTGTTCCACGGCGGCCGCGACCAGCGCGGGGTGCCGGTGGCCGAAGTTCATCGCCGAATAACCGGACAGGAAGTCGAGATAGGACTTGCCGTCGACGTCGGTGACGGAGGCGCCTTCGGCCTCGGCGATCACGACCGGCAGCGGGTGGTAGTTGTGGGTGCTCCACTGCTCGTCGAGCGCGATGAAGCCGGCTGTGGTGGGATCCGCGGCAAACGTCGTCATACGCCCAGGTTAGATGCTCATCACGGTGAAGTTCACCCGGGAACGTTGCTTGAAATCGCCGATCGTTGTGCAATTGCCCCGATCCAGCGGCGAAACGTTGTGTGGATCTTTGGGACGGCGAGCCGAGCGTGAAGTGGTTATGGTCGCTGGATGAAGAAGTCGGCGAGTCCGGTCCGGGACGCACTCCTGGTCGACAAGGACATCCTGGAGAAAACCGGTTTGCCCGAACCCGCTTCGACCCCGGTCGGCCCGGACAAGAAGGCCAAGGCGGAGAAGAAGCTGCTCGGTGTCGGCGGACGCCTGGAGCAGCTGCAGGAAGCGCTGTACGCCGAGGGCGTCGGCGGTGGTGACCGCAGCGTGCTGCTCGTGCTGCAGGGCATGGACACCTCCGGCAAAGGCGGCACCGTCCGGCATGTGCTCGGCCTGGTCAACCCGATGGGCGTGCACTACGCGTCGTTCAAGAAGCCGACGCCCGCCGAGCGCCGCCACCACTACCTGTGGCGCATCCGCAAGAAGCTGCCCGCGCCCGGGCACATCGGCGTCTTCGACCGGTCGCATTACGAGGACATCCTGGTGCCGCGCGTCGAAAAGCTGCTGACGGACGACGAGCTGAGCCGGCGCTACACCGAGATCAACGAGTTCGAACAGGAGCTGGCCGACAACGGGACGACCGTGGTCAAGGTCTTCCTGCACATCTCGCCCGAGGAACAGCTCCGGCGACTGAAGGCGCGGCTGCTCAACCCGGCCAAATGGTGGAAATACAGCCCCGCCGACCTCGAAGCGCGCGGCCGGTGGAACGACTACCAGGCCGCCTACCTCGACGTCCTGCGCGAGACGTCGACCGAGGTCGCACCCTGGTTCGTGGTGCCTGCCGACCGCAAGTGGTACCGCAACTGGGTGGTCGCCGAGCTGCTGACCGAAACGTTGTCCACGATGGACCCGCAGTTCCCGAAAACCGACTTCGACGTCGACGCCGAGCTGGCGAAACTCAAGGGTGTTGGCGTAGCGGAGTGAGTTTCTGAAAGAGTGCGGGCTGTGAACCCCAGCGACTCCTTCCTCCGCAGACAGGCCCGCACGCAGCGCTTCACCTTGGGTGCCCCCAAGGGGTTCCGGGTTTCCCCGGACGGCTCACGGGTGCTGTTCCTGCGTGCCGAATCCGGCACCGATCCGCGCAACAGCCTGTGGTCGCTCGACATCGCGTCCGGCGCGGAAACCAAACTGGTCGACGCCGTCGAGCTGCTCCCCGGTGAGGAGGAGCTGCCGCCCGAGGAACGCGCCCGGCGCGAGCGCAGCCGGGAGTCGTCCGGCGGGGTGGTCGGGTACTCGGTCGACGCCGGTTTCCGGCTCGCGACGTTCTCGCTGTCGGGCAAGCTGTACACCGTCGACATCGCCTCCGGTGAGGTGAAGACACTGGTCGGCGACTCGGTGATCGACCCGCGGGTGAACCCGCCCGGCACACATGTCGCGTACGCGCGCGACCGGCGGCTGCGGGTGGTCGACGTCGCCACCGGGGAAGACCGGGTGGTGGCCGGTGAGGACGACGAGCAGATCACCTGGGGACAGGCCGAGTTCATCGCGGCCGAAGAGATGGGCCGCTCGCGGGGTTACTGGTGGTCGCCGGACGGGCAGCACCTGCTCGTCGAGCGAGTCGACCAGACGCCGGTTCCCCGCTGGAAGATCGCCGACCCGGCGAACC
>Ga0193717_1002674_pt1 | contig 10189 bp, 11 predicted proteins | sample U2c2metaG_FD_145900 | JGI IMG/M metagenome (GOLD analysis project Ga0193717, IMG submission 145900) | Soil microbial communities from a riparian zone of the East river system, Colorado, United States - U2c2 | ecosystem: Environmental > Terrestrial > Soil > Riparian zone | place: USA: East River...
ATCAGCGGCCCCACACGAGGGTGAGGAACTGCCCATCACCACGCGGATCTACGCCGCAGTCGACACCATCCGCATCGTCCACGACGATGTCGACGCCGTCGACCCCTCCAGTGCCGACCTGCTGCACTGCCATCGTTACGAGATGGAAAGGGCTGCGTGGATGCTGAAATCGGAGAACCGCAAGATCTGACGATGATCAGTGCCGAGCGCCGCGGTGGACGACGAAGTAGCTCGTCAGCGGGCCTCGAGGAAGGTGATGACCGCGAGGACGCGGCGATGGTCGTCGCCGGTCTCTGGGAGATGCAATTTGCCGAGGATGCTGCGGACATGTTTTTCCACAGTGCCCTCGGTGACCCAGATCCGATGGGCGATACCGGCATTGGACCGACCCTCCGCCATCAAGGCCAGCACGTCCCGCTCCCGCGCGCTGAGCACGGCGAGTGGGTCATCGCGCCGACGGGCCGACACCAACTCCTTTACCAACGCGGGGTCCACCACCGATGCCCCCTTCGCGATCCGCTCGAGCGTGTCAACGAAGTCGGCCACGTCGGTGACCCGACTTTTGAGCAGGTAACCGATGCTGTGCCCACTTGCCAGCAGTTCCATCGCATGTTCGACGTCGACGTGCGCCGACAGCACCAGAATGCCGACGCCGGGTAGCTCTTCACGGATCACTCGGGCAACGTCGAGCCCTTCGGTGGTATGGGTCGGCGGCATCCGAATGTCGGTCACCACGAGCTCGGGGTTTTGCTCACGTACCATCGCAAGCAGCTGCGCACCATCACCGGCCTGCCCGACGACGTCGAATCCCGATCGGTCCAACAGGCTGGCCAGACCCTCTCGGAGCAAGACATCGTCCTCGGCCAAAACCACCCGCACCCGATCGTTGGGCGACGCGACTTTTTGAGCTGAGGACGGCGCGGAAGAGCTCGACACCCCCTGCGCGGACTGACCTTCGGTCATCGGCCGCTCCTCACTTCGTGGTTGGAGACTGACGTTGAGTCGGTAGATACAGCGTGGTGTAAGACACCGAAAGCCACCTCACCGCCACGCCCGTCAAGCTCTACCGGTATCGGTAACCTAACTACCCGCTGGCCGGTAGTCACCGTGACAGCACCTCCACCGGGGTGAAACGGGGTGGTTGCCCGGCCATGTGGGATTCGAGCCACGCCGACCGGCGCGCGCGCTGCCGTCGATCGATCACGTCGGCATAGCCCGGAACGATGCGCCGGCCGATGTCGGTGACGAGATTCGGCCCAACGTGAAGTAGCGGAAGCCAGCGGCGCCAGCCGGGGTCGGGCAAGTCGTTGACCGTGAAGGACTTGGCCGAGAGAAAGAATCTGCCCCAGTTTCGAACCTTGTTGTGTTCCTTTGTCTTTCGTCTCCGGACCTCGGCGCTGTCCTCATCGGTCGGGCCAAATGCCGTAACGAACGACTGCGCGAGCATCTTGGCATCCGGACCGTCGTGCTTGGTGTCTTGCAATATGGTCGTGTAGGCCATCCGCCACCAGTCTTCGACGGTCTCGGGGTAGCGGCTCGGCTCGACACCGAGGATGTATCCGACGTAGCGCCAGAAGTGCATGTGATCGAGGATCTCGTCGTCGGCAACCAAGTACCCCAGCTTCTTGGTGTGCTCGTTGAGCAGGAACGACGTGAAGAGGGTTCCCAACTGCGCGTTTTGACTCAGCGGGACGCCGAGCCGGGGACCGTCCCATTCGGGGTGGGGGGCGATCCGGCGGCGAATCATCGAGTGCATGATTCGCACGGTCACCGCGGTCTTGCGACCCTCACCTCCCTGGCGAAGTCCGCCGGGCTCTGAGACGTCGATCCAGAAGCGGCACGTTTCGAGGAATCGGCCGAATGCGCTTCCGCCCGTGTACGCACCGGTCAGGATGAGCGGTTTGTGGATGAACTCGTTGCGGTAACCGTCGATGGTGATCAGTCCGAAGTAGTAGAACGCGTCCACGCCGTAGCGGCGGAACACCTTGGCTCCACGCTCGACGCGGTCCCAGTCCAGCCAGTCGGGTTCGGTGTCGAGATGCTCGAAGAGCGCCATCAGTTCGGGGGACGCGTTTGGCACGCTGCCGACGCCGTGGTCGAGGGCTTGATCGACCATTTTCCGGGCGTCCCTGGCGTACTTGCCCTTGAACGCAGCCTCCATGAAGGCATCGGACAGGGGATCGGAGCGCGCGCGGTCGCGACCGAGTTCGGTCACGACGTCGTCGGGAAAAGCCACTGGCCCCGACACGCGCTTGCCCAGGGCCCGAGCGAGGGACTTTCCCGGGGCGCTGTCCCGGTTCTCGAAATACCGGAACGACGTGGGCACTTCAACGTCGGGTGTGTCCGATGTGACGGTCATTTCGCGATTACCTCCGGGTCGTTTCCGTATCTCCACCTGAGCGTCGACAGCCCCGATTCGGGCGCACAGCCTGGCGCGACAGCGCTGGTCGCCAGATTAATGATTAAATAGGCAGTTGTCAATTATAATGCGTGACACCGACTGGTGCGGAAGGACTGACAATGAAGGTTTCGGTGATCGCCGATCGCTGCATCGGGGCGGGGGAATGCACTTTCGCTGCGCCCGACGTGTTCGATCTAAACGACGGCGCTCGGGTGGTTCTGCTCCAAGCCGATCCACCGGAGGCACTCCGTCGTGATGTCCTCATCGCCGCCCGGCGGTGCCCGGCGCAGGTGATCGCGGTGGACGATGACGGGATCTAGACGCCGGCGTCTCAAGGTGCTGCGGTGACTGAACAGCGCTCCCGCCGCCGTGGGCGCCCGACGAAGGCCGAGGCACCCGCGCCCGACGACGACGTGCTGGCTGCCGCGCTGACAGCCTTTGCCACCCACGGGTACGCGGGCGTCTCCGTACGTACGCTCAGCCGCGAACTTGGGGTGAGCCACAACCTTCTTCACCAGAGGTTCGGGTCCAAGTGGGCAATCTGGCGCGCGGCCGTCGACTGGGGATTTGGTGCACTCGTTCAAGAACTCGAGGCCGCCGACCGGGAACACGTCGATCCCCTGCAACGCCTCCGCTCGTTCATTCGCACCTTCGTCAAGGTCTCAGCGAACCGCCCCGAGCTGTTACGCATCGTCGACGGAGAGTCGACGCAGGCCAGTGAACGACTCGACTATCTATGCGCCACTTACATTCTCCCGATGGCTACTCGGTTTCGCCCCCTCTGGGAGCAGCTCGTCGCCGAGGCGCGGATCCGCCCGATTCCCCTGGAGACGATCTACTACATGATCACGTCGGGCGGCGCCGCCCTCTATGCCAGTGATGCGATGACGACTCGCCTCTTCGGCACTCTGCCGAGGACTGAATCGGATATCGACCGGCACGCTGACGCCGCAGCCGACCTCCTCATCGGTGGCCTGTCGTTGCAAGCACGTTGATCGACTGGTATCTGCGCTACGGGCGCCCGGGTGGTCCCGTTTAGGCCACGCCTGGCGCCAGCCGATCTTGGGCGGATCGCAGGGCGACGTCGAGCTCATCAAGGGTGAGCCCGTCCGTTCGGCTGAGGTGTAGCTCGATCTGGTACTCCGGCTGGCCGGTGTTGCCGAAGATCGGCAGGACCACGAATTCCGCTGTCCCCAAATCTGTTTCCAATGTTCGTGTCACCGATTTCAGAGTCACCATCGTCATCAGCGTGCTCAGTTGATGCGTCAGTGACGTGGCGGGTTGCAGCGACGCGAGAAGACCGACGAGCCGATCGTGCAGCGACGAGGAGGCGTCGTCGAACCGCCAGGCTCCATAGCCACGCGCCCGGATGTCGCCGAGTACCCGGCGGTGTTCCTCGACGTCGGTCTGGGTCAACCGTGGTGTGACTCGTTGCAGCCAGTTCGCCACGGCGACGTCATCGCGCCACGCCATCGCCACCAGACCGAACGGCGGATCGATCGGGAAGCGATGACCGACCGCATGCTCACCATCAGTGGCATGCCCGACGGTGTCGACGGTGGTCAGATGCCGGTCGCCGATCATGGACATCGAGCAGCCCGCACCGAGGCGCTCGTGCAGGCCCACTAGCGCTGCGCGGCCGCGATCGAGCAGCGGAAACTGTCTGCGCAAGCCGTGCACCAACCCGAACAGGCCGCTGCCCAGCCCGTATCTGCGGTCGTCGTAGCGGGCCACCCAGCCGCCTCGCTCCAGTTCGGCCAGCAGTAGCGCACACGTCGACGTGGTGATGCCACACCGCCTGGCCAGTTCGGCCGAGGTGTGGCCGTTGGTCGAATCCGCCAGTGCCTCAACCACATCCATCGCGCGGCGGGTCGGTGGTGATTTCGGCGTTGACGTGACCACGATTACCTCCCTACCATTCCCCCGAATACTAGATAACAGCATCCTAATAATAGGAGGACAATGACGGTCAAGGTGGGTGTCTGGGGACCGGGGTCCATGGGCGTCATCGCACTGCGCGCGGTGATCGACCACCCTGAGTTGGAACTGGTCGACCTCGTCGTGCACAGCGATGCCAAGGCCGGTCGCGACGCCGGCGAACTGTGCGGAATCGATCCCGTAGGTGTACTCGCCAGCCGGGATCCGGACGATCTGCTCACGGGCGACGCCGACGCGGTCGTCTACGCGGCCGCGGGCAACCTTCGTGTGCTCGAGGCGCTCGACGACATGGTGCGGATCCTGCTGGCGGGCAAGGACGTGGTGTCCTGCTCGGTGGTGCCGCTCGTCTATCCCGACGCCGTCGACCCGGCGTTCACTGGCCCGCTACGGGACGCCTCCCTGGCTGGCGGAAGCTCGTTCTTCACCACCGGTATCGACACCGGCTTCGCGCACGACATTCTGCCGCTGGCATTGTCGGGAATCTCCCGCAACATCGACACTGTTCGCGTTACCGAGATGTTCAACTACGCGACCTACCCCGACCACGAGGCCGTCTACGAGATCCTGGGATTCGGCAAGCCCTCGGAGTTCGCCGCCCTGGCCGCGACGCCCGGCGTCTTCACCTACGGCTGGGGACCCGTCCTGCACCAGTTGGCCGCGGGGCTCGGTGTCCGCATCGACAACCTCACCGAGGAGAACGAGCGCGTCCCCACCGACGAAGGGTTCGACACCCCGACCGGTCACATACCGGCCGGGACGATCGCCGCGATGCGCTCGACACTCACCGGACACGTCGACGGCAAGCCGACATTCGTCGTCGACCACGTCACCCGTATGCGTGACGACATCGCGCCGGAGTGGCCGCAGCCCAGCATTGCCATCACGCCGCTGGACCTCGGCTATGGCGGCGCCTCCGGCCGTGGCGCCTATCGGGTCGAGATCGAGGGATCGCCGAGTATCCGATGCGAACTGGAACTGGCCGAGAACCACGACCACGATCTGGGAGCCCGCATGGCCGGCGCAGCCCGGATGGTGAACGCGATCCCGGCGGTCTTCGCCGCCGCACCCGGACTCCTGTCGGCGCTGGAGCTCCCGCTGATCACCGGCACCGGTCTGGTCAAGCCGGCGCCCGGTCCCTCACCGGACAGCCGGGTGGTCGGCATTCACTGAAACGATCAGTTCCGTCGCAACTGCAGGCAGCCCAACATGGCGGGTGGCCAGCATAAGGGTTGGGTGCCAACGTGAACGACATCCGCCACGGGTGACGCGACAGTGGAAGCCATGCACATGGTCACATCACAAACACCAATTGGCGTCGTCACCGACGACGAGAGCACGAAGGCTGATAGCGGCCCGCGGGCACGAGTCAAGTACGTCGTCGAGGCGATCGGAACGTTGTTTCTGGTATTCACGGTCGGCGCCGCCGTCGGGAGCCGCAGCCCGCTTGCCCCCCTGGCGATCGGCGCCGTCCTGATGGTCATGGTTTACGCCGGCGGCCACCTCTCTGGCGGGCACTACAATCCCGCGGTTACCTTGGCGGCCTTGGTGCGGCGCCGGATCACGCTACGGGATGCCGCCGGATACTGGCTCGCGCAGTTCGGTGCCGGTCTGGTCGCCGCGGTGCTGGTGCGAACAGTCATCGACCCAGCCCAGGTCGCCAAGACGGCGACACTGACCCTGACGGGCGCCAGCATGCTGGCCGCGTTCGCGGTGGAGCTGCTGTTCACGTTCGCGCTGTGCTATGTGGTGCTCAACGTCGCCACCAGCAAGGATCACCCGGACAATTCGTTCTACGGCTTGGCGATCGGGTTCACCGTGGTGGCGGGCGCAGTCGCCGTCGGAGCGATCTCCGGTGGCGCCTTCAACCCGGCGGTGACGCTCGGCGCGGCCGTGATGGGCATGTTCGCCTGGCCGACGCTGTGGGTCTACCTGGTGGCGCAAGTCGTCGCCGGCGCCGGCGCCGGCGCCGTCTTCCTCGCCCTCAACCCCAACGACCGATGAGCCACCAGCTCGATGCCTGACAGCATGCGTCGCCGTCGCGCTGTCGTCGTCGCTCCGGTGCTACTGATGTCAGAGTGTTTCGAGGCATTCCAGAACGGCCTGAACACGTTCGGGGTCAAGGTGTTCGAGGCGTTGAGCGAGGCCCGGTCGGATGCGGGCACCGATTGCGGCAGTGGTACGGGCACCCTTCTTGGTCAGGTCGACCCGCGACCGCCGGGAGTCGTCGCGATCGATCCGCCGCTCGATCAACCCGGCCTTGGTGAGCTTGGTCAATGCGCGACTGACGACGGCGGGGTTGAGACCGAGGTCGCCGACCAGCCCGCCGGGTGTGTCGACACCGAGCTCGATGGTGCGCAGCGTGAGGAAGTCAGCGAGGTCGAGATCCGCGGCCGCCGCGACACGGGTCCGCGCGTCGGCCAACACGGACTTGTTGAGCCGGAAGAGGGCGTCGAGGAGCCGCAGCTCAGGTGCTACGGAGGGGTCACTCACGAGGAAAGATTACCAGCTAGCAACTATTGACAGAAGTCAATCAAATGCGTCACTGGAGGCATGGCCATGAGAACGCCGAACGCCTCTTCCGGCTCTGAGCGAGCGGGCAGACTGGACCTCGATTGACAGGAGACGTTGATGAGTCCAGCCGAGATCGACCCGGAATCGGGATGTCGCATACCACTGCCCCGCCGCGAGGACCTCGACCCCCAAGGCCAGAAAGCCTTCGACTTCTACACCTCGGGGACACTGCGCGGGCTGCACGGACCCGCCGGTCTATGGCTGCACAGCCCACAGTTGGCTGAGCTGTACAAGCCACTCGACAGTTACCTGAGGTCCGGCGCCGGACTCAGTGAGCCCATCCGAGAAGCATCCATCCTCGCCACCGCCCGCGAATTCAACAACGCCTTCGAGTGGGCGGCGCACGAGCCAGAAGCGCTACGTGTCGGCGTACCGCAGCAGATCATCCACGCCATCAAACTTCGACAGCCGACGACCGACATGGAGCCGCCGTTTGGCACGGTCGTCGAATTGATCCGTGAGGCATTTACCGCGGGATCAGTGAGCGCCGCAACGTATGACGCTGCCGTCGCTCTACTCGGAGTGCCCCAACTCATCGACCTGATGGCCCTTGTCGGAATGTATGCCGGCACCGCCGCGCTGCTGACAGTCTTCGATATGCAACTAGACCCCGGTGAGACGCATCTATTGCCGCCACTTCAGTAGTGTTCAGCTTGCAGTCACATCCGCGCCGGACCTCAGCTCCGGCGCGGACCGACGGTAAAGATGAACTCAGTGAGCCCCTCCACGCCGCCGGTGACGACCTCACCGGGCTGCATAGATCCTACGCCGGCGGGAGTTCCGCTGTAGATGAGATCGCCGGGGGCGAGGTCGACGGCGCGCGAGATGGCGCTGATGACTTCCGGAATGGACCAGATCAGGTCCCGTAGGTCGCCGCGCTGTTTGAACTCGCCGTTCACCTTCAGCCAGATTTCGCCCTTCGCCGGGTGGCCGACGAGCTCCACGGGAAAGAGGGGACTGCACGGCGCCGATGCGTCGAAACCCTTGGCCCAATCCCAGGGTCTGCTCAGTTTCTTTGCCTCGTCCTGGATGTCGCGGCGGGTGAGGTCAACCCCGACGCCGTAACCCCAGACGAGCTCCAGTGCGTCGCGCGGTTCTACGTTGGTCCCGCCGGCTTGCAATGCCACCACCAATTCGATCTCGTGATGGAGCTGCGAGGTGAGTGTGGGGTAGGGAATCACGCCGGTCGCATCGATTACGGCGTCGGCGGGTTTCATGAAGAAGAAGGGCGGCTCGCGATCGGGATCCTTACCCATTTCGCGGGCGTGGGCCGCATAGTTGCGTCCGACGCAGAACACCCGACGGATCGGAAAGCGCTGGGCACCGGTACTTACCGGAAGCGAAGCCGTAGCCGGCGGCGGGATCACGTAATCAGTCACCGTGCGTACCTCTCGGGGTCAACGAACTGCAAGGGCTTCCTTCTCCACGTCATAATCCCGCACCCAGGAATGGTTGAGGCTCAAGGGCTGTCCCGAGTCGAAACGATGTCCGTTCACCCGCGCGTTCTGTTGAACTCGAGCGGTGTGCGCGCGCCGCAGTATCTGATAACGCATCAGTGCTGCCGGCGCGTCGGCGGCCCCGACGCCGCGTAGCAATATGGCCAACGCCATCGCGTCCTCGATGGCCTGGTTGGCACCCTGGCCCATGTGCGGCAGCATGGCGTGGGCCGCATCGCCGAGCAGGGTCAGCCGGCCGTGCGTCCACCGTGGGAGCGGGTCGCGGTCATACAGGCCCCACTTGAGCGTGGTCTCGACCCGCGAGAGCAGGCGACGAGCCTCCGGGGTCCAATCAGCGAACGCGGCGGCCAGAGTTGCCGGATCACCAGGCGCAGACCATGATTCGCGCATCTGATCGTCGGCAGGGACGAAACCGACATAGTTGATCAACTGGCCCGCGCGCACAGGGTAGGCAATCAAATGCTTGCCGTCGCCGCCCCACGTCACCAAGCCCTGGGGCCACTCGGGCAGCCGTGCTATCGGGATCAGGCCGCGATATGCCACCACGCCGGAGAACACCGGGTCGGTGGGCTCCACGACGTAGCGTTGCAGCCCGGAATGGATTCCATCAGCCGCAACCACCACATCAGCGCGAACGCTCACCCCGTTGTCGAAGCTCACCGCCGCCGACCCGTCGTCCTGAGCGAATTGCACGCAGCGACATCGGGTCTGCACGACCCCGGCCGGCAAGGCGGCGGCTAGGACCGCCACCAGATCGGCCCGGTGCAGCGCCAGCTGCGCGGCCCCGGCGTCGTACGTTTCATGTGAGACGACGGTGCCGTCCCGTGTGAAGAGATGGAACTCGGACAACCGCGCGCCACGTCGCTCGACCTCCTCGCCGAGGCCGAGCCGAGCTAGGACTCTTTGACTGTTGCGGTGAAGCGCGACTCCCGCGCCGACTTCACCCAACTGACGCGCTTGCTCGTACACCCGCACCTGAGCGCCCATCTGATGAAGCGCGACGATGATCGCCACTCGTAACTTCTTCATCACGCCCCTTCCAGAGGGATCGAGTAGGCCGGGCCCGCCGACCGACCAGGAACAGGCGTGGTGTCGATGCCGTCCTCAAGCGAACCGTTGCTGAGCACGGCGCTCGCCGGTATCACCACCTGAGTCCAGAATCGCGATCCGGCGCATCCGTGCCATCACCGCTGGCACCCATCAATGCGGCCGCTGGCCGGAATCGATGCGTACCTGCTAGCGGCCGTCGGTGGACTCCGCCGTGGTGGCCATGAATTCCGGCTTGGCGCGGCCCGAAATACCTGCCAGCCGGGATGACACGAGTCCGCCAGAGCGCAATTCTTGGTGTGAGGCCCGAATCGATTGGCCAGCCAGGGAGTGCCCCCCATGTGGAAGCAGTTCAATTACAGCACAACGCTGTTCGCCCTCGGTGTTGCGATTTCGGTTGCACCGGTCGTTGAATGAACGCTCCCAGCGCGCGGCACAAGGTCATCATCTTGAGCTCCTGCTGCCTCAGCCTGCTGATCGTGTCGATGGACGCGACCATCGTCAACGTCGCGATCCCATCGATCCGCACCGAGCTGCACGCGTCGGCTGCTCAGCTGCAGTGGGTGATCGACGTCTACACGGTGGTTTTGGCGTCGCTACTGCTGCTGTCCGGGGCCACCGCCGACCGATTCGGCCGCCGCCGGGTTTTTCAGATCGGGCTGACGATTTTCGCGATCGGATCGCTGCTGTGCAGCCTGGCACCTGACATTCATACCCTGATCGCCGCCCGATTCTTGCAGGGAATCGGCGGTTCGATGCTCAATCCCGTTGCCCT
>Ga0193717_1002675_pt1 | contig 10188 bp, 12 predicted proteins | sample U2c2metaG_FD_145900 | JGI IMG/M metagenome (GOLD analysis project Ga0193717, IMG submission 145900) | Soil microbial communities from a riparian zone of the East river system, Colorado, United States - U2c2 | ecosystem: Environmental > Terrestrial > Soil > Riparian zone | place: USA: East River...
TGAGCACACCCAGGAGGTCCTCCTCTCTATTCAAGGCGCCTCCGACATGACCCAGCGTTCGGTCTTTGAGAAGGGAGAGGACGCGACAACACGACCGACCAGCTCGCGACGAGAATCGGTTGCCGAAGTCCTGGAGTGGGCTGCCTCTTTATCGACGAAGATCATGTTTCGACCCTGCAGAATCTTAAGTTAAGCAGGCTCATGTAAACCCACCGTAAACACGTTTGAAACACTCTATTCACTGTATCGGATACATCGGCACCCACCACAATTTTCGCATTTTCAAACTGTTACGTCCTGTATCGGACGCGTGCGGTGATTTGCCTTGGTGCCCGCGAAATACGATGCTAATCCTATGCGAGCTGACGGTTGAGACAGCAAGCAAGAATTCATTCCGCATCCGACGCGGGGCCGACAGGTAGCAAATGGACTGAGTTTGTCCATCTGAGATTCTCCCCAACCATGCTTTAGGAGACAGTGACGTGATCCGTAATCTTTGCATCCAGCTTCTATTCTTGTTTGCAGCCTTCCCTGTTGCTTCGTTTGCACAGGCGAATGCTGTTTCCGTCGCCTCGCACGAGACTACGAACGGTTCGCAACCACCCTCGGTTGGCGAGACTGTATGACCTGGCTGGCGAGTTCACCGACCTGAGCGCGGTCCTGCTCATCGGCTGGGGTGACGCGCAGCGCGAGCAAGTGGCCTAGCGTGTCGACTGCCGCATGCACCTTCGAACCCTTCCTCCGCTTGGCTCCGTCGTAGCCCGCCCGTGCCCCGACTCAGGCGTGGACTGGATCGTGCGGCTGTCCAGCAGCATCGCGGTCGGCTGCGCCTTGCCCCCGGTGAACTCGCGCAGCAGCAGGCGCAAATCCTCGACCATCGTCTCCAAGCAGTGCGACTCGATCCAGCGCTGCGTCTGCTGGTAAACCACCGGCCACGGAGGCAGATCGTGCGGCAAATACCGCCACTGGCAGCCCGTCCGCACCAGGTACCGTAAGCCGTTGAGACGGCACGCGGAGAGTACTCCCGCTGCGGAGCGTCCTCGCGGCACAGCAGTAGATACGGCACCACAAACGCCCACTCCTCATCACTCACATCGCTCCGATACCCAACCCGCCCCTTGTTGCCCATCCTTCCATCGTCAACGACAAACAACCCCACGCAAAGAATCTAGCTGGGTGCAAAGTTCATAACAGCCTCTAGCGATGTTCCCTGTACATAATTTCTAAGGGCGGACTGTGCTTCTTACCTGCCAAGATTTGGACGAGACAATAGACAGCTGAGCGAACAATATGGTCTGCAGCTAAACTCTTTCCATGAGTTCCAGGACCGTGAATCCTTTTCCGCGAACCGACTATGAATTCTGCTAATATCCACCCTGCCAAATATCCGCTAGCATTCTTATTACATCGCAGGGCGTTACTCTCCACCTATTTCCGTTTCCGTGCAATGTTTAAGGGGTCTGTTCGTTCGCTGGTAAAGATTATGACCAATTTGGCAGCTGTCCCGTCACTGCTGTTGGCTGACGATAATCCCGTTTTCCTCCAAGTTCTCATCGAGATACTTGAGCCGGACTATGAAGTGGTGGCAGCGCTACATGAGGGCGCATCAGTGCTGGATAAGGTCACCGCACTCTGTCCTGATCTCGTCATTTTGGATATCTCTTTAGGTGACATGACTGGCTTGGAAGTGTGGAGGCGCATCAAGGCAGCTGGTTGTACCGCAAAGGCCATCTTCGTAACCGTGCATGAAGACATCGATTTCGTGAATGCTGCCTTTGACGTTGGTGCGTCGGGCTATGTGTTTAAGTCCCGCGTTAGTGAAGATCTTCAAAGGGCGATAAGTACAGTTTTCAACGGAGGTCGATTTGTCTCCGGAGGTTTATCGTTGCCCCCTCAAGCCGAGAAGCAGTCTTTTTGAACGCTTCTGCGTATTCCTCTCCAAAGAATATGGTAGTGAGGTTATGTGCTTACCTCACCGCTACTTGGAAGTTATCAGCGATCCACTGAGGCTTCACTTAGTAGACTTGGCGCGCAATCTGGACTCGTGGTCGTGGGAATAATCTCAAATCGCTGGGATCTACTGCCCAACAATATGACCGGAATTTGCTCAAGCCTGAACCATTGCAGTCAGTCAAGATATCCGCATCTGCCCCTGAATTCCAAGCATCTTCGAATAACTAGAACTTTTTCTAGTAGTGCAAACAGAAACTTTCCAGTAATTGTAGGGCTATGCGGTCAATATATTTCCATAAATATTCGCAACCATTCGCCAGTGGATAGTTGATCGCTTTACACCCTTGCTCGCGCTCAGGCAGTGCTCGGCGACTTCCTGGTCAAGCTCAAGGACTCCCGTCGTGCGAGAACTCAGCCAGCGTCGTTGTCGGCAGGTCATTGAAAGCTGCAGACACGGAAGATCGTAACTCCTCTGACGGCGAGTTACAGAAAGTCGATGAGATTCAGGGAGGGCAGATGGCAATAGCAAAAATCGAACCACTGCCGAGAAGTGATTTCGGCCACAAGGTAGTTCCATGGCAGAAGCGACACGCTGACGGCAAGGATTTGCGCCGCACAGTCCCACGGGAGTCGCATGCGGAATGGGTACCCTCGAACAATTGTCCCGATCCGCTGCAGCTCATTGCAGAGAACAATAAAGGCAGGCAAAAGGATCTCATTCCGTTGCGCATGGGCGCATGGCAGCCTCGCCGTTCACCTTCCTGCGGCGGATCTGTCCACATCACCCATCAGCGGAATTTCCGTGATCATCGATGGCGACGCGCACCTGAACAACTTTGGCTTTTATGGAACGCCACAGCGGGAAGTTGTCTTCGACATGAACGATTTTGATGAGGTCACTGTCGGTCCCTGGGAGTGGGACCTGAAACGCCTGGTGACAAGCGTAAACGTGGCCGGGCGGGAGAATGGCCTGAACCGGCGAGAAAGGGCCGCCACAGTGCAGCGTGCCGTCAAGGGTTACCGCGCCAATATCACACGACTGGAAGGTATGGGATTGCTGGAGATCTGGTATCTCCATGCCTTTTCCGGGCGTTTGAATCCGCTGATCCAGATCGATCCGAAGTCCCAAGCAGTCTCTAACAAAGTGCTGACCAAAGCATTAGCTACTGACAACAAAGCGCTTGTACCTAAGGTTGCGGAGCGCAGGAACGATGGGTCCTGGATGTTCCGGGACGATCCGCCTGTGTTGACGCGGGTCAGCGCTTCCACAAAGGCAAAGGTGATTGATGCCCTGAACCGTTACTCGAGCACGCTTCCGCGAGCGTGGCTTTATGTTGAGCCACTACCACGTCGCAGATGTAGCCCACCGGGTGGTAGGCGTTGGCTCGGTAGGAACCCGTGCGTATTTGGCGTTGCTCTTAGGTAATGGAGATAACGATCCCTTGTTCCTACAGGTTAAGGAGGCCGCACCGCCGGCACATGCCCCGTACTTGCCGCAACTCCCGAAAGAGTTTCTCCACAATGGCAAGCGGGTGGTGTTGGGACAGAAGGGACTGCAAGCCTCGAACGATCCAATGCTGGGCTATACCGACATCGACGGGAGACATTACTACGTACGACAAATGAAGAACCTGAAGGCTTCGATACCAGTCGAATGGCTCACGGGAGACTCGTTTAACTTCTATGCCTGGGCGTGCGGAGCATTGCTGGCGCGCGCACATGCGCGGGTGGGAGACGCGGCGCGTATCGCTGGCTACTGCGGCAACTCTGCCGTGCTGGACAAGCGTTGGCGGAGTGGGTCGAGAGTTACGGAGATCAGACGGAGCAGGATTATGCGACGCTAGTTGACTCCATCAAGCGGGGGAAAACCAAAGCACATATCGAGGCGACAAAAGATAGCTAACTCTCCGTCTCCAAGAGTAGTCTTCAGGTCGCCCGGTACTGCAGCGTTGTTGAATATGAGGAGCGAAGCTTTCCTTATTTTTGTGATAGCGAGACGCACGTACGGTTTCTGGTGTCGCTCCCAGTGTTGATTCTGGCTTGAGGTGACATTGAGGAACTCACAGTGAATCCTTATCCTTCGTGCAGGCACTCCTTCACCTGTAGCGACTGCGGAGGCGGTCGCGGCAACCAGAGCTACTCCTTTACCCCGTTACCCATTGTCTGCCCAAAGAAACACCACCGACCAAGGGTCCCAGCTCGGCATGTGTATTCGGAAATAGAGATGTGGTAGTAAAAGTTGCCAAAGATCTCTTTTCTGCGGCGTCCAACGATGGATTCAGGCAAAGAGGAGGGACAAGCCGTCACGCGGCTCTGTCTTGATGGGGAATGACTTATAGGGCAACAAGGATAGTGGGGAAACTAAAGAAATGACAGATCGGTGAAACTGTACGGCTAGGGGTAAATCATCTGGTGTTTGATGGCGTATCGATTGCGCCTCCAACAAATGGGTACAGGATTTTGATTTATGGTCATAATTTAACTCTTTTAGAGACCAGAAGGCTTTTGTTGGCGAGCGATGGATTTCGGGTCAACACCGTAGGTGACCTAAAACAATTTCGCTACTCGGTGGAACAAGAACAACCGCCATACGAATTGTTCATCTATGTCACACAGTTTCCGAAGACGAACGTCAGGCGATTAGAGTCATGGCTCTTCGAACCGGTGCAGGTTTGTACCAATTAGAGCGAATGGAGCAGCCCACACAATTCATCAACAACGTTTCCGAAATACTGAGTGCGAATCGTAAAGATTGCGTACTCGTGCGGAGTGTTAGCGCTGCTGATCGCGAGCGCGGGGCTTGTCGCGATGCTGGAGTTTGCGACGCTGGGGCCTTGGTTAGTCGAGCTGCAGATGGTGGATGGTGCGGTGCTGTCGGCGACGGTGAGCCAGGCGGCGCGGCTGGTCGCGAGCTTCGCGGTGGCGGGCTGGGCATGGTGTTTTTGCCGACAGTGCTGCTGGGCGCGGTCTTTCCGATGGCGCTGCGGCCGATGGTGGGTGCGAGGCATGTGGGGCGGGTGGGGTGTGGGCTTTGTGGTGGTGCGGGCGAAATGTGGGGGTTCCTTGGCTTCGGCTCGCTCAGGGCGCTTCGCTCGGAATGACACGTTTTTCATAGGATGACGAGCAGGCCTCAAGGGACAGACTTCTTGTTTACGCGTGGTCCCGCACTTCAGGTGTGGCGGTGTGCTTCAGGTGGGCCCGTGCTGCTCGGATGGCCTTGATCTTTCGCTGTCGAGGCGGACGACACCGATGGGGGCGGTCATGCTGGTTCCGGCTTCTTCGACGAGGCGCATCATTTCGAGGAGGACTTTTTCCTGTTCGGCGAGGAAGGAGTTGTAATCGCCGCCGGGGCGGTCGTAGTAGGCGAAGACCTCGATCTCGGGGCCTGCGGGGGTGAGGCGGACGACGCGGATGCGCGCTGTGCTTTCGTCGATGTCGGGGCGATGCGTGAGGATGGCGAAGATGTCGTCGAGGACCTTCTGCACAGTGGTGTGCGAGGTGTCGAAGCGCAGGGTGAAGGTCTGGTGGATCCAGAACTGGTCGCGCATGGTGAAGTTCTCGAGCTCCATCTCGGCAACTTTGGAGTTGGGGATGGAGATGACGGAGCGGTCGAGGGTGCGGAGGCGGAGGGCGCTGATGCCGATCTCTTCGACGGTTCCGGTCTTTCCGGCGACGGTGCAGAAGTCGTTGACGCGGACGGCGCCGCGCATGACGATGGAGATTCCTCCGAAGAGGTCGGCGAGGGTCTTCTGCGCGGCTAGGGCGATGGCGAGGCCGCCGATGCCAAGTCCGGCAAATAGCGCCGACACGTTCACTCGCGCCAAGGTGAGCAGAATGATGATGAGAACGATGACGATGAGTATCTTAAGCAACCGCGCCAGCATGCCGACCAGGGTGATCCGTTCGATCTGCTGTAGTAGCAGAAGGCGATGCAGGTGAAGGCGGTGAAGATGTCGGTGAGGCGGACGAGCATCCACGCGGCGCTGACGACGGCGGTGAGGATGGAGCCCAGGATCCAGTAGTGACGGGCCAGGGCGGTGATGGCGTAGGCCGCGGCGATGCGTTCCAGCAGCGCCAGCATCAGGCCGAAGGTGGGACCGTTGAGCCTGACGATGGCTGTGTCGACATTCCGCGTCATGTGGCGGCGAAAGGAGAGGCGCAGGATACGGGAGAGAAGATTGGCTAGGACTAACGCTAGAACAAAAGAGACAAGAATTATCGACCATCGCCAGAGGGGGATGGAGAGGATGCGGACGCGCGAGGTCCATACGGGAAAGTAGCGGGAGAAGCCCTCGTGCCGGGTGCTGGCGTAGGCAGAGGGAACGTGATCGAGGGTCTCTCGCGAGAAGAGCCAGATGGAGGACTCGTTGGCGCGCGCGATGCGGTCGAGCAGGATGTCGACCTGGCCGGCGGGTGTGGTAATGACGCCGACCTTTTCGCGCGAGACACGAAGCTCATCCTCGAGCGTGCCCTCGGGCTGGCGGGAGATGGTCTCGAGGTTGGTGGAGGGGCCGAGATCGAGAAGCTCCTTGAGCTGTGAGGCGAGCTGCTCGGACTGTCGTTGGGGGAGCTTGGTGTCGAGATACTTTGCTGCGCGGGCGTAGTCCTGGCTTTCGGCGGCGCGAAGGAAGCCGAGGACGGAGCCGTGGGGCGTCGATCGGCCGAAGGGGTCGGGTGGCGGCGGCGTGGGCGCAGGAGCAACGGTTGGGGTGGATGCGGCGGGAGCTGTCTTCGAAGCGGATTTCGCTCGCGGTGAGGTTTGCGCGCTGGAGCTTGCGAGCGCGGCAAGGAGCAGCAGTGGGAGCAGGCGGAGGCGGCGCGGTGCTGAAGCGGTCTTGATCTGGATGTGGTCGAACATGCGCGTCTCCCCACCGTCGTGCCCGGCGGCTGCCGGCTATCAGTATGGTTTACATCACAACTTTAAAGAGCAGCTTGAGGACATCCTTGAGAGGCATCACGGTCAACAGGAGCGCGGCCATGGGCAGAAGAGCGAGGATGACCAGCTGCAGGAGCGTTCGTGGGTCGATGGGTATGGGTTTCATTTGCTCGATGATCTCGTAGCTATGGCTGAGATCGGCGAGCGATTGAATGTCGGCGGTGCCGAGGAGTTTTTCCTGTTCGGGATTATCGCCTTGAACCCATTTGTGGTGGAAGGAGCCGGTGTAGGCGGTGGCCAGCGCGCCGTACTCACGCAGGCCCACGCGTTTGATGACGAGGAGCTTCCTGGTGAAGACGACGAGCGGGGCCGCAGTGAGCAGCAGAACGAAGATGGCGTAGGCGCCGATGGCCGGGGCGAAGTTTTGTAGCGGAATCTTTCAGTAGATGACCTCGTCGGCGACGACGCCGGTTATGCCGCAGGAGTAGGCGAAGAAGAGGATGCCGAAGAAACGCTGCGCCTCTCCGATGAAGCCGAGGCCGCCTGCCTGATCGGGGTGCGTCGGAAACAACTGCAGATTGAGTTTGCTGACTGCGCTAAGAAAGCGGAACCACAGAAAGATTCTCCAGACCAGCGCAAGAGGAGGAACTGCAGCAGGGGCACGCAGAAGAGGACGAGCCACCAGCCTGCCCAGGTGACGGCGAAGCCGCCTGCTGCGGAAGGCCTGGCATACCAGGTGGAGGTGGGAACGGCGAGTTGCCGGAAGCCAATGAGGGAGACGATGTAAGCAAGAACCGAGATGATGATCTCGACGAAGACGGAATCGCGGAGGCGCAGGCTTCTTTCGACGGCGGCGTCGAATTTGCTGAAGTCGCTCCCGGTGACGATGCTGGCTAGCAGGAGTGCTCTGCGGCTTCAGCGATGCGCGGGCCGAGCACCACTTCGGCGAGAAGAAACAACGGAACTGCGATGAGAAAGCGGCTGTAGGCGCTGAAGTCGGAAAGGAAGGGCAGCGCAACTGTCTTGCCGAAGGCATCGCCGTGGAGAGCGGAGAGGATGAGAAGGACAAACCAGGTGAAGCCGGCGGCGAAGAAGGCACGACGTATGGTGAAAGGAGTGTTGGCCTTGATGAGACCGATGCGCCGTTCGATGCGATAGAAGGGGCCGCCCTCTATGAGAAGGAATGGTCGGGTCTTTGTGTAAGTACGCGGATCGATGTGCGGATGCGTGCTCGGTTCCATAAGTTCTCCCTTGAGGTTTCTGTGATGCGAAGCTATTTGCCCATCATCTCCTGTACGGTGCGATCGTTCGGAGTTGGCGCGAGATCGTACGCCATGACGGCGGCGACTCTGCTCTGCGAAAGAAGGCGAAGGCAGAGGCGGCAATCCTGGCGAGGCGAAGCGGGACGTATTCTTCGAGGCGGCCTTGTTGCCCTGCATGACGATCTCGACGGCTCCGGGGAAATCGGCGCGGCGCGACCACTCTCCGTGTGCCTCGCGAGGGAGTTTGGTGCGCAGTGCATTGCCTGCGGGCACGACGCCTGGCGAGAGGAAGGTCGCCACGAAACGGGATGACGGGAATCTGCCGCAGAGCTTGTGTTCGACCCTTCCTGGTTTGAGAGGCAGCGGGAGTCTTCTTCTTGACTTTGCCATAATCTCCTCAGGGAAGCGGTCAGAATCAGGTGCGCACCAAACTCCCTCGCGGAAAGGACCAGCCCACGGAGGTTGAGCCGCCGAGGTTGTTGTTGGGGGCTCCGACGACCGGCTGATTGTCGTAGTTATCGTAGAAGCTCATGCGGATATAGAAGTCGCCGAGGAATTTGTAATAGATGTCCTGATTGAACGTCAGGCGCACGCGACCCGGCGAGGTGAGGCTGGGATAGAGCCAGAATGCGGTGTTGAAGGTGGTCGAGTCGAAGCGGAAGGTGGAGTACGTGACGGAGAAGGCGGAGTCCATGGCCCTAGTTCGGGCGGTGCTTGTCGTATTGGGTGCATCTCGTTCGAGGGTGAGCGCGAGGCCGCCGATGGCATTGAGATTGGTGCGGTTGGTAAAGATGACACGCTTGGCCAGGCCAACCCCGAGGGTGGACCGGAGGTCGATCTGCTGGGCGGTACTGGAGAGGAAGTTGGCGATGCCGCCGTAGTACCAATTGGAGCCGCGGAGTTGCTGGTAGAGCGCGGTTTTGATGTTGGTTTCGTTGGTGTCGTTGGTTTGCTGCTGACTGGTGAACTGCGAGTTGGAGTCGAGGGAGAAGAGGTGTTCGCGGGACTGGTAGGAGAGTCCTCCCTGCAGCGACATGTTTTTCTGGTTATTGGATTTTGCGAAGCTCAGGCCCAAATCAATGTTTCCTCGCATTCTCTTCCAGAAGCTTTCGCCGAGCTCTTCGACCTGGATGACGGAGATGTTGGGAAGCCTGGTCGTATCTTCTCCGATGATGGTGAGGTCCTTTGTCTCTTCGTCGTGTTCAATTCTTCCGGTGAAGACAGCACCTTGGGGATCGGTGACGACGAAGGTCTGCTTGCTTTCGACGTGATCGACCTTCTCCCAGTCGAGGACGATGGTGGAATTGGTGTAGTCGGGTTTGACGGAGAGCTGGCCTTTTTCGAGCGAACGAATCTCGCAGGTGATCTTGTCGCCGTTCTTCATGTAGATGATGTCTGTCTTCGAACGACCGCTGGCGAAGGCAGTGTGAGGGACGAGCAGAAGGGCGAAGATCCAGAGGAGCGAAGCGGCCGTCTCCCTGTATTGCCGAAGAGGGAGCGGTCTCGTGCGAGAAGAGGGGCAGCTGCGACGTTGCATCATAGGAATTCCTGACCAGATCGAAGTACACCCGCAATTCGGGCTCAAGAGTTCGTGCTCCTGGCTTGGGAAATCCCTAAAAGCGGCGCTGCCCTAGATTTTTCCCTATTCCACCGCTTGCTGTTTCAACTTCTGGTTCTCCTCGAGCTCATCCGCCTGGGATCTGTCGAGCCGGCTTCCCTGACTTTAGTTCGATCGTCACTCTGGCGATTTTGCCGGTGAACTGACTCGCTTCACCTGCGTCATTGTCTTCGCTAACCGGGGTACCGTCGTCTACACCGACGTCGGCCCTTCATCTGCCGTTCTAGAGCGCACTGCGTATTCAGAATGCGATTGCAGAGTCCGTCCTGCCGCATACAATTACCGTGATAAAGCCGGACGTGCAAACTAGAGTATGGAGTGATGATCACCATCGACACAACTAGACAAATTACTAGGCAGTATCGACATATAGCTGTAGGTGTAGCCAGGAGCATGCGAGGGCGACGAGTGCTTTGAAGTTCTGTTTGAGCTTTTCGTAGCGGGTGGCGAAGCGACGGAAGTGCTTGAGTCGGGAGAAG
>Ga0193717_1002676_pt1 | contig 10188 bp, 6 predicted proteins | sample U2c2metaG_FD_145900 | JGI IMG/M metagenome (GOLD analysis project Ga0193717, IMG submission 145900) | Soil microbial communities from a riparian zone of the East river system, Colorado, United States - U2c2 | ecosystem: Environmental > Terrestrial > Soil > Riparian zone | place: USA: East River...
CGCCGTCGCGCTGCTGTACGCCGCGGTGCGGCGCGTCTCGGGTCCAGGGGCGGCGCTCCTTGCCGGCACGGTGTTCGCGCTGACGCCCGTCGCCGCGTTGATGTTTCGGTTCAACAATCCCGACGCGCTGCTGGTGCTGATGCTCGTCGCGGGCGCGTACTGCGTGCAGCGCGCATGCGAGCGCGACGCCAGCCGGTGGTGGCTGGCCGGTGCCGGTGCCGCGGTGGGCGTCGGCTTCCTGGCCAAGATGCTGCAGGCGTTCCTGGTACTGCCCGGCTTCGGACTGGCCTACCTGATTGCCGCCGCCGTGCCCCTTCGCACCCGCCTACTGCGGCTGGCGGGCGCCCTGGTCGCGCTGATCGTCTCGGCCGGCTGGTACCTGGCTCTCGTCGAGCTGTGGCCGGCGTCGGCGCGGCCCTACATCGGGGGCTCACAGAACAACAGCATCGTCGAACTAGCCTTGGGCTACAACGGTTTCGGCCGGCTCACCGGCAATGAACCCGGCGGGCTCGGCAACCTCAACTTCGACGTCGGCTGGGGCCGTCTGTTCGGCAGCGGCATGGGTGCCTACATCGCCTGGCTGCTGCCCGCCGCGGTGGTGTGCCTGGTAGCGGGACTGCTGCTGACCCGCCGGGCGCCTCGCACCGACCCGCAGCGCGGCGCATTGATCCTGTGGGGCGGCTGGCTCGTGGTCACCGCCGTCGTGTTCAGCTACGCCAACGGCATCGTGCACGCGTACTACACCGTCGCGCTAGCCCCCGCCATCGCCGCGGTGCTCGGGATCGGCGCAACGCTGTTGTGGCGCAATCGTTCCGATGTCCGGGTGGCGACCGCGATGTCGGCCACCGTTGCCATCACCGTGGTCCTGGCCGCCGCCCTGCTGACCAAGCACGGCGACTGGCTGGACTGGTTGCGTCTCCTCATCGCAGTCGTGGGGGTGGGCGCTGCGGTGCTGCTCCTGGTCGTCGCGCGACTGCCGCGACGAGTGGCCCTGACCGCAGCCGGGCTCGCCATCGCGGCGTGCTTGGCTGCGCCGACGGCCTACACGTTGGCGACGGTGGCGACACCGCACAGCGGCGCCATGCCATCGGTCGGGCCTGCGCGCGGACCGGGCGGGTTCGGAGTCATGGGCGGTGGGTTGCTCGACAGCCCGGTGCCAGGGGAAGGCTTGTCGGAGCTTTTGGCCACCGACGCCGACCAGTTCGCCTGGGCCGCGGCGGTCGTCGGATCCAACAACGCCGCGGGCTACCAGTTGGCCAGCGGGGCGCCGGTGATGGCGGTCGGCGGGTTCAACGGCACCGATCCATCGCCGACGCTCCACGAGTTTCAGTCCGACGTCGCCACAGGGAAGATCCACTACTTCGTCCGCGGCCAGGTGATGTTCGGCGGATTCGGCGGCCACGATAACGGCGGCAGCCGCGCGGCGGCCGAGATCGGCGAATGGGTCGAGACCCACTACGCCCCGTTGACCGTCGACGGCACCGTCGTCTACGACCTCACCGCAGCGCCGAAGAACTCATAGCCGGCGCATAGCTGGCGCCAACGGTTGCCACACAGCACCGGCCGACCATGGATCTCATGACAGACATCGCCTTCTCCGAAGCCCTTCGCCCCGACGCCGTTTCGGTGCGTCGTTTCGGGTCGCGGCCCAACGCCGCGCTGGCCGCCGCGGAGCTCGGCGTACCGGTGCTCGACGTGGTGGTTCCGGTCTACAACGAGGAGGCGGCGCTGGCCGACTCGGTGCACCGGCTGCACCGCCATCTGCGGGACACGTTCCCGTACCCAGTGCGCATCACCATCGCCGACAACGCGAGCGTCGACGACACCCCGCGCATCGCCGCGGAACTGGCCGCCGAACTCACCGACGTCCGGGTGGTGCGCCTGGAGCTGAAGGGTCGCGGCCGCGCCCTGCATCAGGTGTGGTCGGAGTCCGACGCCGCCGTGCTGGCCTACATGGACGTCGACCTGTCCACCGATCTTGCCGCGCTGGCCCCGCTCGTGGCCCCGCTGATCTCCGGGCACTCCGATCTCGCGATCGGTACCCGGTTGAGCCGTGGTTCGCGCGTCGTCCGCGGCGCCAAGCGCGAGATCATCTCGCGCTGCTACAACTTCATCCTGAAGTCCACGCTGTCAGCTCGGTTCTCCGATGCCCAGTGCGGCTTCAAGGCCATTCGCGCCGACGTCGCGCACGGGCTGCTGCCGCACGTCGCCGACACCGGCTGGTTCTTCGACACCGAGCTGCTGGTGCTCGCCGAGCGCAGCGGGCTGCGGATTCACGAGGTGCCGGTCGACTGGGTCGACGACCCCGACAGCCGGGTCGACATCGTTGCCACCGCGACCGCGGACCTGAAGGGAGTGGGTCGCCTGCTGCGCGGCTTCGCCAGTGGCTCCATCCCGGTCAATGCGATTGCCGCCCAACTGGGTTCGTCGCGCCGGTCGGCCGCGCCTGGCTCCCTGTTCCGTCAGGTGGTCAGGTTCGGCGCGGTTGGTGCCGCGTCGACGGCCGCCTACCTGGTGCTGTTCGTTCTGCTGCACGGCTGGATCGGCGCGCAGGCGGCGAACCTCATCGCGTTGTTCGTCACCGCGATCGGAAACACTGCGGTCAACCGGCGGTTCACGTTCGGCGTCACCGGCGGCGGCAAAGCCGCGCGCCATCACGTCGAGGGGCTCATCGTCTTCGCCATCTCGCTGGCCATCACCAGCGGCGCACTGGCCGTCTTGAACGGCGTCGTCGACCAACCGCACCGACTGGTGGAGCTCACCGTGCTGGTACTGGCCAACCTGGTCTCCACCGCCGTGCGCTTCGTATTGTTGCGCGGCTGGGTGTTTCACCCCCGACGTGCCCGCTAACCCTTCCCCTTCGTCAAACCAGAGACCCGAGGAAACGATGACCACGATCACCGCAGACGTCCGTCCGGACGCCGCTGACGAACCTGCGGCCGCGCCGGACCCGCGTTGGGCCCGACCCGGCCTGCTCGCCCTGATGGCCGGCACGGCGGTGCTGTATCTGTGGGGCCTCGGCTCGACGGGATGGGCGAACAGTTACTACGCCGCCGCCGCGCAGGCAGGCACCCAGGACTGGAAGGCGTGGCTGTTCGGGTCGCTGGACGCGGGCAACGCCATCACTGTGGACAAGCCACCCGCGGCGATGTGGGTTATGGGGTTGTCCGGCAGGCTGTTCGGGTTCAACGCGTTCACCATGCTCCTGCCGCAGGCGTTGATGGGGGTGGCGGCGGTCGCGGTGCTGTACTTCACCGTCAAGCGCAGCAGCGGCCCCGGTGCAGGGTTGATCGCCGGTGCGGTGCTGGCCCTGACGCCAGTGGCGACGCTGATGTTCCGATACAACAACCCCGACGCGCTGCTGGTCCTGTTGCTCGTCGTTGCGGCGTACTGCACGGTGCGGGCCATCGAGAACGGCAGCACGCGCTGGATGGCGCTGACCGGATGCGTCGTCGGCTTCGCCTTCTTGACGAAGATGCTTCAGGCGTTCCTCATCGTGCCGGGTCTTGCTCTGGCGTTCCTGGTGGCCGCGCCCATCGGCTTGTGGAAGCGGCTGGGCGCCCTGCTGGTCGGCGGCGCCACCATGGTTCTGTCTGCCGGATGGTACGTCGCTCTTGTCAGCCTGTGGCCCGCGGACTCGCGGCCCTACATCGCCGGTTCCACTGACAACAGCCTGATGCAATTGGCCTTGGGTTACAACGGAATCCAACGCATCGCCGGTGGCGGCGACCATGGGGGCGGTCCAGGCGGCGGCCACGGTCCCGGTGGTCCGGGTGGAGGCAACCTGTTCTTCGGTGGCGAGCCCGGCATCGGCCGGATGTTCGGCCCGTCGTTCGGCACCGAGGCGTCGTGGCTGCTGCCCGCAGCGATCATCGGCCTGCTTGCCGGGCTGTGGCTGACGTGGCGGACCGCGCGTAGCGGCCGGGTGTGGGCCAGCCTGCTGCTGTGGGGTGGCTGGCTGCTGGTGACGGCCGCCGTGTTCAGTTTCATGGACGGCACGGTGCATCCGTACTACACGGTCGCGCTCGCTCCGGCCATCGCGGCGCTGGTGGGTATCTCGGTGGCAGAACTGCTGCGCCGCAAGGACACCTGGCCTGCCCGCTTGACTCTCGCGGTGATGCTGGCGGCGTCGGGGGTGTGGGCGTTCGCCCTGCTGAACCGGACTCCGGACTGGTTGCCTGCGCTGCGCTGGATCGTGTTGGCCGGGTCGATCATCGTGGCCGTCGTCGTCGCCATCGGTCTGCACCGACCGGGCCGCGCGACCGTGGCCGTCCTCGCGGCAGCGGCCCTGTTCGGGCTCGGTGCGCCTGCGGCGTACTCGATCGAGACCATGTCGTCCGCGCACACGGGGCCCATGACCACGTCGGGTCCAGCCAAACCGGACGGCTTCGGCGGTCCCGGTGGACACGGCCCATTCGGTGGTGGCGGTGACAACGCCGCTCTGGAAGCCTTGGTGCAGGGCACCGACAATCGTTGGGCAGCAGCCGCCGTCGGGTCGTTTCAGGTCAGCGATCTCGAGCTCAAGACCGGCACGTCGCTGATGGCGATCGGCGGATTCAGCGGCGGCGACCCGTCGCCTACGTTGGCGCAGTTCCAGCAAGACGTGGCCGACGGCCAGGTGCGGTACTTCATTGCGAGCGATCGTGATGGGCCGGGTGGCCATCGAGAGGGTGTCGCGAAGGACATCACGACGTGGGTCGAGCAGCACTTCACCAAGATGGACGTCGGCGGCACCGCCGTCTACGACCTGCAGCCGCACGCGTGACGACGGGATGAAATCAGCCCGATTCGCACCATCGGAATCCGGGTAGCGTCCTACTAACGTCGTCCGTCGACGTATGTCCGCGATCGTCAGGAGGGTCCACATGTCCGTGACCGACGAGTACCTGAAGAACAACGAGGCCTATGCCGAATCGTTCAGCGGTCCGCTGCCTCTGCCGCCGAGCAAACACGTCGCGGTGGTGGCGTGCATGGACGCTCGCCTCGACGTCTACCGGATCCTGGGGTTGAACGAGGGGGAGGCGCACGTCATCCGCAACGCGGGCGGTGTGGTGACCGACGACGAGATCCGCTCGCTGGCCATCAGTCAGCGGCTGCTCGGCACGAAGGAGATCATCCTCATCCACCACACCGACTGCGGGATGCTGACGTTCACCGACGACGGCTTCAAACAGCAGATCCAGGACGAGACGGGCCTCAAACCGGAGTGGGCGGCCGAGGCGTTTCAGGACGTCGCCGAGGACGTGCGCCAGTCGCTGCGACGCATCGAGGCCAGCCCGTTCGTGACCAAGCACGAGTCGTTGCGCGGCTTCGTCTTCGACGTGGCGACGGGCAAGCTCAACGAGGTCTCGCTTTAGCGAAGTCACCCGATCACCTCCCGCCCGAGCACCCGACGGTCGATGATGTCGACATGGTCCTGCAGAGCGCGACGCCCGCGGATGAGAACGGCGCCTCCGTACGACTCGACACGACCGCGCCGGTGCCCTACGTGGCGAGCAACCCGCGAAATCCGTTTCCGCCGATCGCCGACTACGGATTCCTCTCGGATTGCGAAAACACCTGCTTGATCTCGTCGGCCGGGTCGGTGGAGTGGCTCTGTGCGCCGCGCCCCGACTCCCCGAGCTTCTTCGGCGCCATCCTGGATCGCAGTGCCGGGCACTTTCGGATCAGCCCGTATGGCGTATCGGTGCCCGCGGCGCGGCGATACCTGCCGGGCAGTTTGATTCTGGAGACCACCTGGCAGACCAACACCGGCTGGATGATCGTCAGGGACACCCTGGTGATGAGTCAGTGGCACGACATCGAGAGCAGATCGCGCACGCATCGCCGCACCCCGACCGACTGGGACGCCGAGCACACGCTGCTACGCACCGTTAAGTGCGTCAGTGGCACCGTCGAGTTGGTGATGGACTGCGAGCCCTCCTTCGACTACAGCCGCATTCCGGCGGGCTGGGAGTACGCGGCCGAGGGATACGGGGAGGCGATAGCACGGGCCAAGCGTGATCCGGGTGCCCATCCGACCCTGCGCTTGACCACCAACCTGCGGCTCGGACTCGACGGCAGGCAGGCGCGGGCCCGCACCAGGCTGAAGGAAGGCGACGACGTCTTCGTCGCGTTGAGCTTCTCCTCCAATGCCGCGCCGCAGACCTATGCCGAGGCCGCCGACAAGATGTGGACCACCAGCGAGTGCTGGCGGCAGTGGATCAACGTCGGCGACTTCCCCGATCACCCGTGGCGGGCCTACCTGCAGCGCAGCGCGTTGACGCTGAAGGGCCTCAGCTACGCGCCGACGGGAGCCATCCTGGCGGCGAGCACCACGTCGCTGCCGGAAACCCTTCAGGGCGAACGCAACTGGGACTACCGCTACTCCTGGATCCGGGACTCGACGTTTGCGCTCTGGGGTCTGTACACGTTGGGGCTCGACCGTGAGGCCGACGACTTCTTCGCGTTCATCGCCGACGTGTCGGGCGCCAACGTCGAAGAGCCCCACCCACTTCAGGTGATGTACGGCGTCGGCGGCGAACGCACGCTCGTCGAGGAGGAGCTGTACCACCTCTCCGGCTACGACAACTCCCGGCCGGTGCGGATCGGCAACGGCGCGTTCGACCAGAAGCAGCACGACATCTGGGGCACCATGCTCGACTCGGTGTACGTGCACGCCAAATCGCGCGAACAGATCATGGAGACGCTGTGGCCCGTGCTCAAGAATCAGGTCGAAGAGGCCATCGAGCACTGGCGTGAACCCGACCGCGGGATCTGGGAGGTGCGTGGCGAGCCGCAGCACTTCACCTCGAGCAAGATCATGTGCTGGGTGGCGCTCGACCGTGGCGCGAAACTGGCAGAACTGCACAACGAGAGGACCTTCGCCCAGCAGTGGCGGGTGATCGCCGAGGAGATCAAGGCCGACATCCTGGCCAACGGCGTCGATTCGCGCGGCGCGCTGACGCAGCGCTACGGCGACGACGCCTTGGACGCCTCGCTGTTGTTGGCCGTACTCAACCGCTTCCTGCCGTCCGACGATCCGCGGCTGCGTGCGACGGTGCTGGCGATCGCCGACGAGCTCACCGAGAACGGACTGGTGCTGCGTTACCGCACCGAGGAGACTGACGACGGGTTGTCCGGCGCGGAGGGTTCGTTCACCATCTGTTCGTTCTGGCTGGTGTCGGCACTCGTGGAGATCGGTGAGATCAGCAGGGCCAAACATCTGTGCGAGCGGCTGCTGTCCTTCGCCAGCCCGCTGCATCTCTACGCCGAGGAGATCGAGCCGCGCACCGGTCGGCATCTCGGCAACTTCCCTCAGGCGTTCACCCACCTGGCCCTGATCAACGCCGTCGTGCACGTGATCCGCGCCGAAGAGGATGACGACGGCTCCGGGGCGTTCCAGCCGGCCAACGCGCCGATGTAGGGATCGACCGAACACCGGCGACCTCGGGCTCTTTTTGCGGGCGCGACGACTGTGCTGAAAGCCCCGTTCGGGAGCCTTATTTACCGTACCGTCAGCGCCGTTCCCCCGAATCTCGGGAGCTGCGCTGACCAGCCCTCAGCGCCGGTTGAGAAGGAGCCGATCAAGCATGCGCATCGTCGTCGACCTGAATCGCTGTCTGGGATACGCGCAATGCGTCCCGCTGGCGCCGGACGTCCTTCAATTGCAAGGGGAGGAAGCGCTCGCCTACGATCCGAATCCCGATGACTCGCAACGTCAGCAGGTCGCGCGGGCGGTGGCGTCCTGCCCCGTTCAGGCGATCATCGCGGAGATGGATCCGCCATCGGACCGGACGACGAAATGACGACGGCGTCGCTCGTCTCTGATCTGGTCACCAGTTTCAAGGCCACGGGCCGCATCGTCATCGTCGGTGCGTCGCTGGCCGGGCTGCGCGCCGCGGAAGCGTTGCGGGACGAAGGATTCACCGGATCGCTGACACTGATCGGCGACGAGGTGCACGAGCCGTACGATCGCCCGCCGCTGTCCAAGCAGGTGCTGAAGGGTTGGGTGCCCGCGGGTAACACCAAGCTGCCGCGCATGCGGGCGATCGACGCCGACTGGCGCCTTGGCGTTGCGGCGACCGGGCTGGACCGTGACAACCACGAGGTGTTGCTGGCCAACGGGGAGAAGGTGCCCTACGACCGCTTGCTGATCGCCACCGGCGTCCGATCCCGGCAGTGGTTCAACGCAGAAGAGGCCAAGCTGAAGGGTCTGTACACGCTGCGCACCAGCGATGACGCGGCCGAGTTGCAGGCGGCGTTGAAGGCCCGTCCGAAGCGGGTGCTGATCGTCGGCGCGGGTTTCATCGGCTCCGAAATGGCGTCGGTGTGCCGTGATCTCGGACTGGACGTGACGGTCGCGGAGCGAGCCAGCGCACCGCTGGTCGGTGCGCTCGGCGGAGTGATCGGTGACATCGCGGCCAAGATGCAGCGCGACGCAGGAGTCGACCTGCGTACCGGTGTCGCAGTGGACGCGCTGGAAGGCGACGCCGACGGACACGTCCGGCGCGCGAAGCTCTCCGATGGAACCACGCTCGACGTCGACGTGGTGGTCGCGTCGCTGGGTTCGATCCGCAACGTCGAATGGCTCGAAGGTGCTGAACTCGCCACCGGGTTCTGGGGTGTGGCGTGCGATGCCGGCTGCCGTGCCTTCGACATCAACGGTGTGGTGACCGACAACATCTTCGTCGCAGGCGACATCGCGCGGGCGCCGCACGTGCTCTACGAGTATCAGTTCATGTCCATCGAGCACGTGGACGCCGCGGTACTGGGCGCCCAGACGGCGGCCCACAACATGGTCAACCTCGAGATGGGACGCCGCCCGCACCTGCCGCTGCCGCAGTTCTGGTCCGGCCAGTTCGGCGTCAACATCAAGGGCTGCGGCGTGTGCTCCTTCGGCGACGAGATCGTGTTCACCCAGGGCTCCGTCGAGGATCTCCGCTTCGCCGCTGCCTTTGGAAAGAACGGTCGCATCGTCGGGGCGCTCACCTTCAACCACGGCAAGTGGCTGGAGTACTACGCCAGGCTCATCGAACAGTCTGCGCCGTTCCCACCCCCGCCGCCGGGCTACGACGTTCCTACGAACTCCGAGGTGATGTCGGCCCGATTCCCCGATCCGCGCGAACCGACCGGGATTCCGGATGTTGTTCTCACCGGTCATGATCCAACATCCCGCGGCGCCGAGTTCCGCGCCAAGAGCCGCTAGAGAAGAGTAGCCATGACAACCGCAGAGACCGCCTGGACCGAGGCGATGAAGTACGAGAACCGCCACGACCCGTACCGGTTCTTCGACGAACTTCGCAAGACGCCCGTCGTACAGGTGGCCGACAAGGTCTACGTGGTCACCGGATACCGCGAGCTCCTCGCGTTGGCTCACGACCCGCACGTCAGCTCCGACATGAGCCGTAGCCCCATCTCGGCGCAGCCGGCAGCTCACGCGCAGCCCGACGTCGGTGCCGAGCACATGCAGGCATACGGCAGGGAACCGAGCCTGATCGTGTCCGACCCGGCCAAGCACGACAAGCAGCGCAGGCAGGTGATGCGACACTTCGCGCCGCCGCATTCCCCCAACGTCATCCCCAACATGGCGACCGACATCCAGGCGCTGTGCAACGACTCGCTGGACGCGATCAAGGCCAAGGGCGCCAACGTCTTCGACGTCGTCGACGACTATGCGTATCCGGTGCCGGTCGCGGTGATCTGCCAGATCCTCGGTGTCCCGTTGAAGGACGAGCCCACCTTCCACGGCTGGATCTTCGACTTCATGGCGGGCGCCGACATGGGCCCGGACGCCGCGACCGAAGAAGGCCGGGCCCGCGCGCAGAAGGGCAAGGAAAGTACGGCTGCACTAACGGCCTATATGGCCGAGCTGATACAGGGGTTTCTGACGGATCCACAGGACAACGTGCTGTCCAAGCTGGTGAACGACAAGGACGGTCCGGACGGGCCGATGACACCGCAAGAGGCCGCGGCCAACGCGATGCTGCTGCTGATCGCCGGGCATGACTCGACGGTCAACACCATCGCACACTGTGTGCTGCTCCTACTGCGTCACCCCGAGTCGCTCGAATTGCTCCGCGAGAAGCCAGAACTCATCCCGAAGGCCATCGAGGAGGTGCTTCGGCTGCAGTCCGCAGTTCAGTTCTTCCCCAGCCGCAGCGTCACCGCCGATGTCGAGGTGGGCGGGACCGTCATTCCCGCGGGCTC
>Ga0193717_1002678_pt1 | contig 10181 bp, 6 predicted proteins | sample U2c2metaG_FD_145900 | JGI IMG/M metagenome (GOLD analysis project Ga0193717, IMG submission 145900) | Soil microbial communities from a riparian zone of the East river system, Colorado, United States - U2c2 | ecosystem: Environmental > Terrestrial > Soil > Riparian zone | place: USA: East River...
TCATGGGCCGGCCGCTCTACGACGTCACCAATGAGGCTATCAGCAACTACCTGTCCGGGCTGAAGCTCGGCGATCCGCTGGCGGCATTGCGGCGGGGCCGCGCCCGCAGGGTTGCCTAGCGCTCCCAGCGGACCGTAGAACCGGTCCCTGCCGACCGTGGCTCACCGCCGCGGCGGGCCGTCGCGGCTAAAAATCGGCGGCAGGCAGTACGTTTACGACCTCGGCGATCGTAGTGACGCCGCGGACGACCTGGGCGGCTGCCGAAGCGCGCAGCGGACGCATGCCGTCCGCGAAAGCCGCCTCCATCAGGCGGGCGAGGTCCATGTTCGCCTGGATCATGGCGCGGATCGGCGGCGTCACCCGCAGCATCTCGTAGATGCCGGTGCGGCCGAGGAAACCGGTCTTGCGGCACTCGAGGCAACCCTTCGGCCCCAGGCTCTTTTCCGGTGGCGCCAACGGCCAGTGATGGGTCAGCGCGGCCCAGGCCTGCACATCGAGCGGCGCCTCGGTCTTGCAGTGCGGGCACAGTGTGCGCACCAGGCGCTGCGCGACGACCCCGGCCAGCGTCGACTGGATCAGGTAGTACGGCACGCCAAGGTCGAGCAGGCGCGTCAGCGCGCTCGGCGCATCGTTCGTGTGCAGGGTCGACAGCACCAGGTGGCCGGTCAGCGACGCCTGCACGGCCATCTGCGCGGTCTCGAGGTCGCGGATCTCGCCGACCATGATGATGTCCGGGTCCTGGCGCAGCAGCGTGCGCACGCCGGTGGCGAAATCGAGGTCGATCGCCGAGTGCACCTGCATCTGGTTGAACTCGGGCGAGACCATTTCGATCGGGTCTTCGACCGTGCACACGTTGATGTCGGGCGTCGCCAGCACCTTCAGCGTCGAGTACAGCGTCGTCGTCTTGCCCGAACCGGTCGGTCCGGTTACCAGCACGATGCCGTTCGGGCGTTCGACCAGCCCGCGCCAGACCTTTTCCTCGTCCGGCGAGAAACCGAGCTGGATGAATTCCTTGACCACGATGTCCGGGTCGAAGATGCGCATCACGAGTTTTTCGCCGAACGCGGTCGGCATGCTCGACAGGCGCAGCTCGACTTCACGGCCGCCGGCCGAACGCGTCTTGATGCGACCGTCCTGCGGGCGCCGCTTCTCGGCGACGTCCATGCGGCCGAGGATCTTGATGCGTGAAGTCACCGCGGTCATCACCGGCGTCGGCAGCTCGAACACCTTGTGCATGACGCCGTCGATGCGGAAGCGGATCGGACTCGAATCGCGCCGCGGCTCGAGGTGGATGTCCGAGGCGCGCTGCTCGAACGCGTACTGCAGCAGCCAGTCGACGATGTGCACGACGTGGCGATCGTCCGCGCCGAGCTCGCCGGTCTTGCCGAGCTCGACCAGCTGCTCGAAGTTGAGGATCGCGCGGCCGTCGTTGAGGTCGGTCTTGGCGTCGCGCGCGCGCTGGATCGAACGCTGCACGCCCCACCATTCGGTGAGATAGCGGCCGACGTCGATCGGGTTGGCGACGACGCGCTGGATGTCGCGGCGCAGGATGTGGCCGAGGTCGGCGATCCAGCGCGTGTCGTACGGCTCGGATGTCGCGAACACGACCTGCATCTCGCTCACCGCGATCGGCAGGATGCGGTAGCGGCTCGCGTACGCGTGACTGACGACCTGGGTCACCGAACCGACGTCGATCTTCATCGGATCGATCTTCAGATACGGCAGGCCGGCGCGAAGCGCCAGCCATTGCGTCAGCACTTCGAGGCTGAGCGGCTTGTCCGGATGGCGCGCATCGGTCAGCTTGAGATTGGCGACCAGCACCAGCGGATGCAGCTCGAGGCGCCCGCGCGCGGTGCGCACATCGGCGCGCACGCGCTTCATGTCGGGCTCGGTCAGCAGGCCGTCGGCGATCAGCGCGGCGAGCGTTTCATCGAGGTCGAGGCGGCGATGCAGGCCGAGCTCCGCGGGCTTGTCCTTGTGCGGAGTCGTCGGAGGCTGGGGCACGCTCGCCATGCGATCAGGTCCCGTAAGACTTGGGTCGATCGCTATACTAGCGCGCTTTGCCGAAGTTACCGTGAGCCAAGTCCATGGCCGGACCGACGTTCCAGGACGTGATCCAGATCTTGAACCGCTATTGGGCGGAGCAGGGTTGCGTGCTGATCCAGCCGCTCGACACCGAGGTCGGTGCGGGCACGTTCCATCCGGCGACGTTCCTGCGCGCGATCGGCCCGGAGCCGTGGGCGGCCGCCTACGTGCAGCCCTCGCGCCGGCCGACCGACGGCCGCTACGGCCAGAATCCGAACCGGCTGCAGCATTACTACCAGTACCAGGTGGTGATGAAGCCGAATCCCGACGACATCCTCGACCGCTACATCGGCTCGCTGAAGGCGCTCGGTGTCGACCCGCTGGTGCACGACCTGCGCTTCGTCGAAGACAACTGGGAATCGCCGACGCTTGGCGCCTGGGGCCTCGGCTGGGAAGTCTGGTTGAACGGCATGGAAGTAACGCAGTTCACCTATTTCCAGCAGGCCGGCGGTCTCGAATGCCGGCCGGTCACCGGCGAGATCACTTACGGTCTTGAACGGCTGACGATGTATCTGCAGAACGTCGACAACGTGTTCGACCTGGTCTGGACGCAGGCGCCGCACGGCACCGTCACCTACGGCGACGTGTTCCACCAGAACGAGGTCGAGCAGAGCACCTACAACTTCGAATACGCCAACGTCGCCGAGCTGCTGCACTGGTTCGACGTCTGCGAAGGCGAGGCGAAGAAACTCGTCGACGCAGGATTGCCGTTGCCGGCGTACGAGCAGGTGATGAAGGCGAGCCACACGTTCAACCTTCTGGATGCACGTCGCGCGATCAGCGTGACCGAGCGTCAGCGCTACATCCTGCGCGTGCGCACGCTGTCGCGTGCCGTCGCCGAGGCGTACTACGCGCAGCGCGAGAAGCGCGGCTTTCCGGGACTGAAGAAAAGCAAGGAAGCCGCCTGATGTCGCCGGCATCGATGCGTTCGCTGCTGATCGAGCTCGGCACCGAGGAGCTTCCGCCCAAGTCGCTCGACGAGCTTGCCGGCGCGTTCGCGACTGGCGTGTGCGAGGGATTGACCAAGCGTGGTATCGCAGCCGACGTCGCCGCGGCGAGAACGTATTGTTCGCCACGCCGGCTGGCCGTGCTCGTGCCGGCCGTCGCTGCTGCGCAGGCGGATCAATCGATCGAACGGCGCGGACCGGCGTTGAACGCGGGGCTGGATGCGAGCGGGCAGCCGAGCAAGGCTTTGCTCGGCTTCGCCCAATCGTGCGGCGTCGACGTCGCCAGTCTGGAAAAACTCGAGACCGACAAGGGCGCATGGTTCGTCCACCGCGCACAGAAGAAAGGGCAGCCGACCGCGGAGCTGATTGCCGAGATCCTGGCCGAAGCACTGAAGGCACTGCCGATTCCCAGGCCGATGCGCTGGGGCGACCACGACTACAGCTTCGTCCGCCCGGCGCACTGGCTGGTCATGCTGCACGGCGATCAGGTCATCGAGGGCGGAACACTCGGGTTGAAGGCCGGCCGCATGTCGCGCGGCCACCGCTTCCATCATCCGCAACCGGTGCACATCGTCGACGCCGATTCGTGGCTCGATGCATTGCGCGGCGCCAGCGTGCTGGCCGATCCGCGGGAACGCCGCGAGCGCGTGCGTGCACAGATCGCAGCGGCGGCGCGCGAGACCGGCGGCGTTCCGCGCCTGTCGGATGCGTTGCTCGACGAGATCGCGAACCTCACCGAATGGCCGGTCGCGATCGCCTGCACCTTCGATCGCGAATTCCTCGCGGTGCCGCAGGAAGCGCTGGTGATGACGATGGAAACGAACCAGAAGTTCGTTCCCGTGTTCACCGCGGACGGCAAGCTCACCGAGCATTTCATCGGCGTCGCCAATATCGATTCGAAGGATCCCGCCGAAATCCGCAAGGGCTACGAGCGCGTGATCCGTCCGCGTTTCGCCGATGCGAAGTTCTTCTATGACGAGGATCGCAAGCAGCCGCTCGCGTCCCATCAGGAAGCGCTGAAAGCGGTCACCTACCAGCAGGCGCTCGGCAGCGTCTGGGACAAGAGCGTGCGCGTCGCCGAGCTGGCGCGCGTGATCGCGCATCGGGTCGGCGTCGACGCCGGTCTCGCCACGCGCGCGGCGGCCTTGTCGAAATGCGATCTGGTGACACGCATGGTCGGCGAATTTCCCGAGCTGCAAGGTGTGATGGGCCGCTACTACGCGCAGGCGAGCGGCGAGAACGCCGAGATCGCCGCCGCGCTCGATGAGTTCTACGCGCCGCGCTTCGGCGGCGATCGCATCGCGCGAGGCAAGGTCGGCCAGGTGCTCGCGGTCGCCGAACGTTACGACACGCTCGCCGGCATCTTCGCGGTGGGCATGAAACCGTCGGGCAACAAGGATCCTTTTGCATTGCGCCGCGCAGCGCTCGGCCTGGCGCGCACCTTGATCGAAGCGCCGCTTTCGATCGACTTCGCCGCGCTCCTGCTGGAGGCGCTCGAACTGCTGCCCGAGTCCGCGCTTGCAGCAGGCCTGCCAACAGCCAAGGATGGGAAGGTCCCCGCGCTCGATGCAGGCGCGCGCCGCGCCGGGCTTGCCGCCGAAATCCGCGATTTCATCCTCGATCGCCTGCGCGCCTACTACGCCGACCAGGGCGTCGGCGCCGAAGCGTTCGAAGCGGTGCGCGCGCTGGCGCCGTCGGATCTCACCGATTTCGACCGCCGCCTGCATGCGGTCGTCGAATTCGCCAAGCTGCCGGAAGCGCAGGCGCTCGCCGCGGCAAACAAGCGCATCGGCAATATCCTGCGCCAGGCGGGTGCCGGCGAGACCGGCGAGCTCGACGCGCTCCTGCTCGAGGCGGGTGCCGAGCAGATCCTCGCCGATGCGCTCGGCAAGGCCGAGGCGGACGCCGCGCCGCTGGCGAAGGCGCGCGACTACGTGGGCCTGCTCAAGCGGCTGGCCGCGCTGCGCGAACCGGTCGACCGCTATTTCGACGACGTCATGGTCATGGTCGACGATGCGGCCACGCGGGCCAACCGGCTGCGCCTGTTAGGGCGGTTGCGCGGACTGTTCCTGCGGGTTGCCGATATTTCTGTTTTGCCGTCCGCATAGGTTTTTTTTCGTTTTTGACGGCAACTTGCAGAACTAGTGTCGGAAATCGCCCCCTGCTGCGTCTACAGATAGTGTGGGTGCCGAACCGTCCATTTTCCCCATGATGGCCGCTGAGATTGCGCCTCAGTCGGCACCCACTTTTTCTCGGCTCTGACGCGCGGCAGCGGCCCGGGCGCCTGCGAAGCCGTCCGTCCCTCGCGTACACTTGCCGGAGGTCCGAGCCTCCGAAGCCCTGATGAGCGCACGCCCCGACGACGGCACCACGCAACGCCGCTCGATCCGCCCCATCCGCGACCACGTGGACGGGCGCGAGCCGGCATGCCTGGTGGTATTGCAGGGTCAGCGCCTGGGTCAGCGCATCGACGTCGGCGACCAGCCGCTGTTCATCGGGCGCGCGCCCGAGTGCGAATTCCAGATCATGGAACGCAGCGTTTCGCGCCAGCACTCCAAGATCTGGCGCGAGCCGTCGGGATACCGCGTGAAGGATCTCGACTCGATGAACAAGACGTTCCTCAACGATCAACCGATCATCGAGGCCGAGCTCAAGGACGGCGATCACATCACGATCGGCAGCTGCGTGCTCAAGTTCATGGACCGTTTTTCGGTCGAAGCGCGCTACCACGAGGAGATCTACCAGCTGGCGACGGTCGATCCGCTCACCGATCTCTACAACCGCCGCCAGTTCCTCGAATTGCTCGAGAAAGAGCTCGCGCGCGCGGCCAATCACCGCCGGCCGCTGGCGTTGCTGATCATCGACATCGATCATTTCAAGGCAATCAACGATCGCTACGGCCATCCCGCCGGTGACGGCGTGCTGAAACGCGTCGCGCGGACCGTCAGCGCACATGCGCGCGAGGAATTCATCATCGCGCGCATCGGCGGCGAGGAATTCGCGGCGGTACTGCCGGAGCACACCGTCGAGCAGGCGGCCGAATTCGCCGAGCGACTGCGCCAGGCCATCGCCGATCACGACATGGCCGCCGACGGCGGACCGCAACGGGTTACCGTCAGCATCGGCGCCGCTGCCTGGCTGGCCGGCATGATGGGATCGGGCGATCTGCTGCGCGCTGCCGACGAGCAGCTCTATCGCGCCAAGCAGGAAGGGCGCAACAGCGTTCGCCGGACCGGCACCTAGATCCGCGGCGTGTCACAAAATGTTTCTCGTTGCGAGAGTTGCGCGCTCGCATCGGCGCGAGTGCGATTCGGCGCAGCACGGACGACGGAATTTTAACCCTCTGCACCGATAATCGTCTGCGACGAGCCGGTGCCGGCCTGCGTCGGTAGCGATTGCACGGCGCGCGTGGTCGGATTATCGTCGCCCTCCCGCGTAGTCCGGCGCATCCGACGTCGGAGCCGAAGTCCGGCTCGCGCACCCTCAGCTGTTCATTCACGCGGCCGGCGTTATGCTAGCCGAAGCAAACTACGACTCTTTTCGTTTTGGAGGCTGTCATGAGGAATCTGTCGCTCGCGATACTGGCTGCGCTGGCGGTACTGGGGGGATGCAATTCGGCAAACCAGAACCCCGCTGCGAATACCGCGGCGCAGACGCCGGCGGACAAGGCCGCTGCGGTCGCGGCGGCGCCGATCCCGTCCAGCGTCAGCGGCACGGTGACGATGCACGATCCGGTGCCGGTGGGCGAGGGCTCCAAGCTCGACGTCAAGCTCGTCGACGTGGCGCAGCCGGAAGTCCCGGTCGCGGAAAAGACCTTCGACGTCAGCGGCCAGCCTCCGTTCCAGTTTTCGCTCGACCTGGATCCGTCCAGGATCAGCCGCGCGCGCACCTATGTCGTCAACGTCATCCTGACCGACGGCGAACGCCGCTTCATGCCGGCGCTCAATTCGCCGGTGCTCACCGGCGGCGCCGGCGCGACCACTGAGGTCGTGCTCAATCCCGAGCCGACGCCGGGCGAGAAACTCAAGGACGAGTTCACCAAGCTGCAGGCGCACATCGGCGGCATGAAGAAAGTCGACGGCACCTACACGACCGACGACGCATCGATTGGCTGGGACGCATTCGCCGAAACCGGCAAGGTGCGTTTCGCGCGCATCAACACCGAGTACGACAAGGGCGGACGCACGTCGGTCAAGTATGCGTTCAAGGACGACAAGCCGTTTTTCGTCAAACAGCAGGGTGGTGCAACGATCGGCTGGGATGACAGCGGCGCGGTGCTCGTCAATGAAAAGCAGGGCGGCGGCACCGTCAGCGATGCGGATGCGAAGGCGATCCACGATGCGGCGGTGAAGGCGTTCCAGATGGCGCAGGAGAAGGTTGACGCGGGCAAGAAGCATTAGGTCAGCGCACGATCAATATAGAGATAGGCCGGGCAATGCCCGGCCTTTTTTTGTGTGAAAAAATGGTGGGCCAAGGCCCACCCTATAAAAGCCATTCCCTCCTCCCGCTTGCGGGAGAGGGTGCCGAAGGCGGATGAGGGCGCTCTTGGGCCCCGTGTGGGGCGGTGCAGGGCGGCCGAAAAGTCTTATAGGGTGGGCCTTGGCCCACCATGACGCACCGGTGGGCCAAGGCCCACCCTATGCAACGCGACGGCCGCCGCGCTTGAGGTGGACGAGCAACAGCGATATCGCCGCCGGCGTGACACCGGATATGCGCATCGCCTGGCCGATGGTCTGCGGCTGCACGGTGCGCAACTTCGCCAGCACTTCGGCGGACAAGCCGCGTATTCCGTCGAAGTCGAAACGCTCGGGAATCGCGGTGTCCTCATTGCGGCGCTGGCGCTCGATTTCGTCGCGCTGGCGCTCCAGATAGCCGGCGTACTTCGCCTGCACCTCGATCTGCTCGATGACCTGCGCATCGTCGACACCCGGACCGATCCCGCGCACGCCGGCGAGCTTGGCGTAGTCGAGCTCGGGCCGGCGCAGCAAGTCCAGCACATGCGTTTCGCGCGTCGGCGCGAAGCCGAGCGCGTGTTCCACTTCGCGGCCCAGCGCATTGCCCGGCGTCGCCCACAGGCCGCGCAGGCGCTCGCTCTCGCGCGCGATCGCGTCGCGCTTGCGGCAGAGCGCGTCGTGGCGCTCGCGCGGCACACAACCCAGCTGGAAGCCGCGCTCGGTGAGACGCAGGTCGGCATTGTCCTCGCGCAAGTGCAGCCGGTACTCGGCGCGCGAAGTGAACATGCGGTACGGCTCGGTGGTGCCGTTGGTGACCAGATCGTCGATCAGCACGCCGATGTAGGCCTCGTCGCGCCGCGGGGTCCAGGCTTCCTGACCTTGTGTCGCGCGCGCCGCATTGAGCCCGGCGACGAGCCCTTGCGCCGCAGCCTCCTCGTAGCCCGTGGTGCCGTTGATCTGGCCGGCGAAATAGAGACCGTCGACGGCTTTCGTTTCCAGCGACGGCTTCAATCCGCGCGGATCGAAATAGTCGTACTCGATCGCATAGCCCGGTCGCGTGATATGCGCGTGCTCGAGTCCCTTGATCGAGCGCACCAGCTCGAGCTGCACGTCGAATGGCAGCGAAGTCGAGATGCCGTTCGGATACACCTCGGTGGTCTCCAGGCCTTCGGGCTCGATGAAGATCTGATGCGAGGCCTTGTCGGCGAAGCGCACGACCTTGTCCTCGATCGACGGGCAATAGCGCGGGCCCACGCCTTCGATGACGCCGCTGTAGAGCGGCGACCGGTCGAGCGCGCCGCGGATGATCGCGTGCGTGCGTTCCGAGGTGTGCGTGATCCAGCAGCTGATCTGGCGCGGATGCTCGGCCGACGAGCCCAGGAACGAGAACACCGGCGCCGGATCGTCGCCGGGCTGTTCCGCCAGCTGCGCATAGTCGATCGTGCGCCCGTCGATGCGCGGCGGCGTGCCGGTCTTGAGCCGGCCGACGGCGAACGGCAGCTCGCGCAGCGTCTCGGCGAGCCGCTGCGCCGGCGGATCGCCCGCGCGTCCGGCCGCGTGCTGGGTGAAGCCGACATGGATCTTGCCGGCGAGGAAGGTGCCCGCGGTCAGCACGACACTCGCTGCGCGGAACTCGAGCCCGCCCTGCGTGCGTACGCCGGCGACGCGGCCGCCCTCGACGATCAGCTCGTCGACCGCCTGCTGGAACAGGCTCAGATTCGCCTGCGTCTCAACCAGACGCCGGATGGCCGCTTTGTACAAGGCGCGATCGGCCTGGCAGCGCGTCGCTCGCACGGCCGGCCCCTTGGATGCGTTGAGCGTGCGCCACTGGATGCCGGCGCGGTCCGCCGCGGCTGCCATCGCGCCGCCGAGCGCGTCGATCTCCTTGACCAGATGACCCTTGCCGATCCCGCCGATCGCGGGATTGCAGCTCATCTGGCCGACCGTTTCGATGTTGTGCGTCAGCAGCAGCGTGCGCGCGCCGACGCGGGCGCTGGCGAGCGCAGCCTCGGTGCCGGCGTGGCCGCCGCCGATGACGATGACATCGTAGTGGTGCATGTGAAGATCGGTCTGCGCTGCAGAGGGGAACCCGCGGGCGCATTTTAGCAGCCCGGCGCCACGCCGCTGGCACGGAACATGCTGCTCAGGCTACGCACTCCCACCGACGCACGGCGTTTGCGAGCACGTCGATGGCCGGAATTCAGGGGCCGGCCGCTGCGTCGGTGGGAGGACGCACCAGAGACTGCCGGCGAGCCGCGAAAAGTACAAAGAGGCTGGCGCCCGGCGGTCTTAGGAACAGGGGGAATCCAAGAGGACCGTGTGCCGGGCGCCAGAGACTTGAAGCCTTTCACCAACTCGAAAGCCGCTGATCGCGAGATCCGCGGCTTTTTCTTTTGGAACGCCAACGTAGCGGCAACTGCGAATGGCAGACTGTGACGATCGTCGCGGAAAACTGGCAGGTCACAGGACTGTTTTGTTCGCGCCGTCGGATTTTTTCGGGGGCGCGGTCAGATTCCGACCAAGAGCGTCAGCGTTTTGTTGGAGATCGGGCATCGGTCCAACAATTTACGATCGAATGTGACGCGACCGATTCCAAACCCGATGCTGGCACGGGCCTTGCTCAATCCCTTTCACGGGAAATCCAGGAGCCGCCACCATGAGCAACGCCGCCACCATGAGCAGTATGAGCATCAAC
>Ga0193717_1002679_pt1 | contig 10175 bp, 8 predicted proteins | sample U2c2metaG_FD_145900 | JGI IMG/M metagenome (GOLD analysis project Ga0193717, IMG submission 145900) | Soil microbial communities from a riparian zone of the East river system, Colorado, United States - U2c2 | ecosystem: Environmental > Terrestrial > Soil > Riparian zone | place: USA: East River...
AAGACCACCAGGAAACACAATCCGTACGCCACGATCACCCGCACCGACGGTTGCGGGATGGCGTGTTCGAAATAGGTCGCTACGGACGGTCCGAAAGTCCAGGCGAACCAGAATGCCGCGATCCATACGGCCAGCGCCAACACCTCGGAGATGAGGCCGCGCCACAGGCCGATCAAGACCGAGACGCCCAGCACGGCGAGGATGATGTAGTCGACCCAGGTCACCGCAGGCTCACCGTAGGAAAGGCGGGCACGATGCCCGGGGTATGTTTCTAGGGAACGGTGACGACGTTGCCGTCGACGCCGAGCTTGGCCTTGAGCTGGTCACGGATGCGCACGGCGTCGTCGCGCTGGGTCTGCGGGCCGGCGCGGACGCGCCAGAGCCTGGCACCGGTGCTGCTGGCGATGCCGTCCACATAACCGGCTACACCCGCCGCGCGGATCTTGTCGCGCAGCTTGTTGGCGTCGGCCTCGTTGGAGAATGCCCCCAGCTGAACGGCCCAGCCGCCGGCCCGGGACGTGGCACCGGGGGCTGGACTAACGGCCGCGGGGGCGGCCGCACTGGCACGCGGCGCGGCGGCGGCCACGGCCGGGGCATCGCCCTTCTGGTCCGCCACCTGGCCGGACAGGCTGGCCGGGACACCGGGCACCGCGGACTTGATCTTCAGCCTTGCGGCCTCGGCCGCCGTGCGGGTATCGAAGGGGCCGGCATTGACACGGGTGAGCTGCTTGCCGGCCTGAGTGACCATGGCGGTACTCGCCGGGTAGCCCATCGCGCGGACCTTCTGCACCAGGGCATCGGCCTTGCCGCGGTCGGCGTAAGCAGAAAGATTGACGCTGAAGCTGCCACGGGCGGCCGTGCCCGTGGGTAGCGGCGCCGCGGGCGCGGGGGCAGCGGCTGGGGTAGCGGCGGAGGGCTTGTTGACCGGCGCGCGCGCGGGCGCGGCGGAAGGTGCCGTCGATGGAGTTGGACCGGCTGGCGTCGCCGCCGGAGCGTTGGCTTCGACGTCGGGCGGACGGCGGGAGGCAATATCCACCGAAGCCAGCTGGCTGCCGTTGCCCGGGGTGACCGAGGTAGCCGGCGGGGTGCCGAACGCGGTGCGGGCGGCCGCCGGGGCGCCGCCGGGCGAGGAGACGTCGAGTGTGCGCGACTGCAGGTCACGGTCGGGCGCGGCGGGAATTTCCAGGCTGAGTGATTGCTCGGCATCCGTCTTCGGCGGAGCGCTGGAGAACAGCATCGGCACGACGATCACGGCCAGGGCAAGCAGGACGGCGGCACCGAGCAGGCGGGTTTTCAAATGCGGGCTCCAGCTTAGGGCGCAGACATGTATCGACTGGATTATACCTTCCTAAGACGCTGCCAAGACGGCCGCGGCGACAAAGAATGAGCCGAACGCCAGTACCAGGCCATCGGTGCCCGCTGCCGTGCGGGCCGCCCCGAGAGCTTCAGCCACGCCTGCATGGGTGGCATGGGGCGCCCCGGGCAGCACGATGGCAAGCCTCGCGGCCAGCGCGGCAGCGGTGAGGCCACGCGGGGTGTCGCCATCGAGCGAAGCCAGGTGCCAGTGGGCGATGCGCGGCCCCAGTGCGTTCATCACGCCGTCGATGTCCTTGTCGACCAGCGCGCCAAACACCGCCTGAACCGCGCCTCGCGGAGTCTCGTCCAGCCATGCCGCCAGGGCCCGCGCAGCATGCGGGTTGTGGCCCACGTCCACCACCACGGCGGGCCGGCCCGGCAACACCTGCAGGCGCGCGGGCACCCGCGCCGCGGCAAGCCCAGCCGCCATGGCGGCATCGTCCACCTTGAGGCCCGGCAAGGCGCGCAGCGCGGCCACGGCTGCCGCCGCATTGAATCGCTGGAAGTCCCCGGCCATGGCAGGGACCCCCGGAGCGTCGCCGAAGTGGGTGCCTTGAATGAGCACATCCGCCCCGATCTGCGTGGCCGTCTCCAGGAGCCGCGCGGGCGGGTTGGCCTCGCCCAGCACCAGGGGCCGGCCGGCGCGCGCGATGAAGGCCTTCTCGCGGCCAATGGTGTCGCGGTCGCCACCCAGCCATTCCTGGTGATCCAGGTCTACCGATGTAACGATCGCCACGTCCGCATCGATGATGTTCACCGCATCAAGGCGCCCGCCCAGTCCCACCTCAAGCACGGCCACGTCCACCCCGGAACGGGCAATCAGGTCGATCGCCGCCAGCGTGCCGAATTCGAAGTAGGTGAGCAGCAACTCGCCACGTGCCGCCTCGATCCTTTCGAACGACGCCACCAGCGCGGCGTCATCGACGTCCTCACCGTCGATGCGGATGCGCTCGTTGTAGCGGAGCAAGTGCGGGGACGTGAAGCAGCCCACGCGATAGCCCGCCGCCTGCAGCATCGCCTCGAGGAATGCCACCGTCGAACCCTTGCCATTGGTACCCCCCACGGTGATCACCGTTGGCGCCGGCCGGGGCGCACCCATGGCGCGCCACGCGGCGCCAACGCGCGCGAGGCCAAGCTCGATGGTGCGTGGATTGATGCGTTCCTGGTACTGAAGCCATCCGGCGAGGTCCCGCGTGGCCATCGTTGGTCTTTTTCCTGTCAGAACCACAGCCGCAGGCCGGCTACCCAACGCCATTGTCCCGCGTCCTGGCCCTGTGCGCGCGCCATCGACGCCGTATTGCCCAGGCGGCGCTGCCAATCGAGGCCAAGATAGGGAGCAAAGCGGCGGGTGAATTCATAGCGCAGGCGCAAGCCGGCTTCCACATCGCTCACGCCGGACCCGACATCGCGCGAGGGATCGTCCTTGCCATAGGCATTGAGTTCGAACTTCGGCGTCAATACCAGGCGCTGGGTGAACAACACATCGTAGCGGGCCTCCACGCGTACCGCCGTGCGCCCGCCCTGTCCCACGTAGGCCGTGGCTTCCAGGTCGAACCAGTAAGGCGCCAGGCCCTGCACGCCAAACGCCGCCCACGAACGCGACGTTCCGTCGCCGACATCCTGGCGAAGGCCTGCCTGGATGTTCCAGAAAGCGGCCACGGCATGGCTATAAAAGGCCTCGACGCTGGCATCGTCGCTGCCACGTTCGTGTTCGCCCTCGGCGCGCCAGGCGAAGCGATCGAGGTCGCCGCCAAGCCATCCGCCGGCGTTGAACGACGTCACGGCCGGGCCTGCGCCGAAACCACGCTCAAGTTCGTCTACCCGGGTGAACACGTTGAAGGGCGTGCCATGCATGTCCATCTCGCCCATGCCCGGATGCATCGGATAGGTCGACGGCGGTGCCGGCGCGACGTGGCCGTTGGGCACCACGGCGGTACTCGATGGCGATGCGGGTGCGTCCTGCGATGACGCGGACGTCGGCGCCGGTACTTGCGCCGGTTGCTGCGTTCCCATCCCCGACATGCCTTGCATGCCGGACATATCGTGCATGTCGTGGGCCTGGTGCTCGGTCTGGGCGCCGACGCCTGACGCCACCAGGAGCGCCGCCAGCAGCACGTTTGCCTGCTTCGTTTTCATGCCACCACCACCGCGCGGAACATGCCCGCTTCCATGTGGTACAGCATGTGGCAGTGGTACGCCCACTGCCCCTTGGCGTCGGCACTGACCCGGTAGCTCACCTGTTGCGCCGGTTGCACCGTCACGGTGTGCTTGCGCGCCAGGTACGTGCCGTCGGGCGCTTCCAGTTCGCTCCACATCCCGTGCAGGTGCATCGGGTGGTGCATCATGGTGTCGTTGACCAGGGTAAAGCGCACATGTTCGCCAAGCCGCAGGCGGATCGGCGGCGCCTTGGCATAGGGCACGCCATCGATCGACCACATGTAGCGCTCCATGTTGCCGGTGAGGCGCAGGGTCATTTCGCGCTCCACCCCCGGCGAGATCGGGCTGTCCACGCCGTGCAGGTCCGCGTAGGTCAACACGCGGCGGCCGTTGCCACGCAAGCCCACGCCAGGATCGTCCAGGTTGGTCCGGGGCATGGAAACTTTCATGTCCACGCCAGGGTTGCCGGTGCGCTGCATGGCGGCATGGTCCATGCCGTGCATGTCGTGCGCCCCGCCCATGCCGGGCATCGCTCCCATGGCACCCATCATGTCGGCCATGCCAAGCAGCGGGCGCACATCCATCGCCGGTACCGCGGCCACCATGCCCGGGGCCGGTGACAGCGTGCCGCGTGCATAACCGGAGCGGTCGATCGACTGGGCGAAGATCGTATAGGCGCGATCGGCATCAGGCTGGACGATCACATCGTATGTCTCGGCCGCACCGAAGCGGAACTCATCCACCGTCACCGGCTCGATGTCCTGGCCGTCGGCGGCTACCACGGTCATCGCCAGGCCCGGGATGCGCACGTCGAAGAAACTCATCGACGATCCGTTGATGAAACGCAGCCGAATCTTCTCCCCGGCGGAGAATGCGCACGTCCAGTTGCCCACGGGCGTAACGCCATTCATCAGGTAGGTGAAGGTGGCGCCGGAAACATCGGCAAGGTCGGTCCGGTCCATGCGCATGCGGTTCCACATCGAACGTTGCGCCAGTGCAGGACGCACGCCCTCCGCGCGCGCGTCGCGGATGAAATCACCGACCGTCTGCTTGCCGTAATTGTAGGCATCGCCCTGTTTTTTCAGGGTGGCGTATATGTGCTCGGGATCTTCGTCGGTCCAGTCTGCCAGCAACACCACGTAGTCGCGGTCGGCCCGGTGGCGCTCGCCGGCCTTGGGCTCGATCACGATCGGCCCGAACAGGCCGGTCTGTTCCTGGAAGCGCGAATGGGCGTGGTACCAGTACGTGCCCGACTGGTTCACGGCAAATCGGTAGAGGTACGACTGTCCCGGGGCAATGCCATCGAAACTCAAGCCAGGCACGCCGTCCATGTCGGCCGGCACGATAAGTCCGTGCCAGTGCAGTGAAGTAGGCGCCGCCAGGTGGTTGCGCACGAGGATCGATACTTCCTGGCCCTCGCGCAGGCGCAGCAGCGGCGCGGGCAACTGGCCGTTGACCACCGTCGCCACCCGGCGCCGACCCGTGAAATCGACGGGCAGCTCGCCCACGTCCAGCACCAGCTGCGAACCGGATAGTTCACGCGGCGCTGCCGCGGGCGCCCCGACCGCCAGTCGCCCACGCAGGTCCAGGCCCATCGCGATGCCACCCAGGGCCAGGCCCTGGACGAAACGCCGACGACCACCATGCGGCCCGCCAGGCCGCTCGTTTTTCTTGTTCACCAATGGGTACCTCCCACGCAACACCGGGCTACCCACGAGGGGCAGCCATGCACCACCGTCGGCCCGCTCAGGCCGAAGGGGGGCGCAGCAGCGGTGTCTGCGGGAAGTCGCCGACGGAAGTCGGCGCTGCCATGGGCAGGTTCGCGCCCGCCATGCGCGGATGCGCCGGCAGCGACGACAAGGGGACGCCGGCGACGGCGGCGCAGGCCACCGCGCAGGCGCAGGTGCACGCGCCGTGGCCATGGGCATGGCCGTCGGGCTGGGCATGATCCCCCCCGTGCGCCATCGCCATGCCGTGGTCCATGCCAGCGGCCGCGGCTCCGCACCCGCAGGGCATGGCATGCGCGCCGAATGCCATCACCAGCCAGGCAAACATGGCAAGCAGGAACAGACGGCGATGGCGGCGGCAAGGCATGCGTCCACGATAGCCCCTGGCCCGTCGGGCTACAATCGCCCGATGAATTATCGCCACGCCTTCCATGCCGGGAACTTCGCCGACCTCCTCAAGCACACCGTGCTGCTCGCCCTGCTCGACGCATTGAAGGCCAAGGACAAACCCTTCGCCTACATCGACACGCACGCCGGGTCCGGCCGTTACGACCTGAAGAGCATGCATGCGCAGAAGACGGGCGAAGCGGAACTGGGCATCGGCAAGCTTGCCGTGGCCAGCGGGTTGCCGCCGCTGCTATGGGACCTGCTGGGCCATGTGCGGGCTATCAATGACGGCGACACCATCCGGCATTACCCAGGCTCCCCGCTCCTGGCCCAGCGCGTGCTGCGCCCGAACGATACTGCCCAGTTTTGCGAACTGCACGCCGATGAAGCGGACGCTCTTCGCGAGGTGCTTGGCAACGACACGCGCATGCACGTACACAAGCGCGACGGCTACGAGGCCATGGGCGGCCTGTTGCCACCGCCGGAAAAACGCGGCCTGGTGCTGATCGACCCTCCCTTCGAGCGTGCCGACGAATTCCGTACCGTCGAAACTGCCCTGCGCCTTGCGCTGCAGCGCTGGCCCACGGGCATGTACGCGGTGTGGTATCCGGTAAAGCTGCGCAGTGCCGTACAGCCCTTCCTGCGCTGGGCGTCGCGCGCAGCCCGAAGGGTGCTTTGCGCCGAGATCATGCTTCACCCGGACAACACGCCGTTGCGCCTGAATGGCACCGGCGTGGTGGTGTTGAACGCGCCCTGGCAGCTGGACCAGGCCCTGTCCGAGTCGATCGACGTGCTCGCCCGTACCTTGGGGGGGCAAGGCCGCGTCACCTGGCTTGCCCAGGATAACGACGCCTGAATCACATGACGCCGGTTATCAACGGATAAGCCCGCTCGCCCTTACGATCGGGCAAAGGGCGCCGATTGCCGGAGCCCAGGCCCGAAGGACACCCGCCATGACTGCCCCTGCCATTCGCCTGCTTGCCCCGATGCTCGTGGTCGCCCTGGCCGCATGTGCCCCGGCGCCGATCTACAAGACCTCCGGCAACACGCTCAACGTGCCGCCCCAGCAGGTATCGTCCTCGCCGCAGCGCTACCTCAATTCCGATGTGGTGTGGGGCGGCCGCATCGTGAGCGTGAGCAACCTGGCCGACCACAGCGAAATCGAGATCCTGGCCTACCCGCTGGACAACTCCCAGCGGCCCAAGCCGAGCGACAACGGCAACGGACGCTTCATCGCGGTCATGCCCGGATACGTGGAACCGCTCAACTTCCCTTCTGGCAAGCTGGTCACGGTCAGCGGCCGCCTGGCCGGTACGCGCAATGATCGCGTCGGTGAAGCAGCGTATGTCTTTCCCGTGGTCACCACCAACGCCTCGCACGTCTGGACCGCCGAGGAACTTCGCAGCGGCAAGAGCAATTTCAGCTTCGGCGTGGGCGTGGGCGTGATCCGTTAGAATCGGCAGGTTCTTGCCACGGGGAATACTCTCGCATGTCCGGTGAAGCCAATTCGCTGAGGGCCATCCTGCTGGCCCTGGGGGCCAATTTCGCCATCTTCGTGGCCAAGCTGGTGGCGGCGATCTTCACCGGGTCCGGCGCCATGCTTGCCGAGGCGGTGCACTCATTGGCCGACTGCGGCAACCAGGGCCTGCTGCTCCTGGGCATGCGGCAGGCCGGGCGGCCGCCATCGAGCGAATACCCGCTGGGCTGGGGCCGCGCGCTGTATTTTTGGTCGTTCCTGGTAGCCATCCTGCTTTTCAGCGTGGGCGGGATGTTTTCCCTTTACGAGGGCATCCACAAGCTCACCCACCACGAACCGCTGAAGTGGCCGTGGCTGGCCGTAGGCGTACTGGTATTCGGCATCGTCGCCGAAAGCGTGTCGATGCACGGGTGCATGAAGGAAGTGAACAAGGCCCGTGGCGAACGCAGCATCTGGCGCTGGTTCCGCGAAACGCGCGCCAGCGAGCTGCTGGTGATCTTCGGCGAAGACCTGGCCGCGCTCATCGGCCTGGCGTTCGCCCTCGTTGCCGTGCTCCTGACCATGGCCACCGGTAACCTGCTGTTCGATGCTGTCGGCACGATCGCCATCGGGGTGCTGCTGATCGCAGTGGCGGTGGCGGTGGCCGTCGAAGTGAAGGCGCTGCTGATCGGGCAGGGCGTGGAACCGCAACGCCGCGATGAGATGCTCACCTTCCTCAATGCACGCCCGGAAATCGCCCAGGTGTACAACCTGCTCACCTTGCAGATGGGTAATGACGTGATGGTGGCGGTGAAGGCGAGGATGAATCCCACGCCCACCAACCGCGAACTGGTGGAGGCCATCAACCTGGTCGAGATCGACTTCAAGCGGGCATTTCGCGATATCCGCTGGAGTTTCTTCGAGCCTGACATCGCCGACTGACGGCCAGCTACACCCGGTGGCGGTAGAATGGACGGTCCTGCCCTGCCAGCCGTCGCCTCTCCTTCAATGCCGTCCGCCTTCAAACGCCCGCCCCTGCCTGCCACCGTGAAACAACGCCGCTACTGGGCGACACCCGCGGGTTCGTCCTGGGCACTGAACGTGGCCGAGGCTGCCCGCGATCACCAGGGCCTGCTGGTGGTGGTTACCCGGGACACACAACGGGCACACGCCCTCGACGACGAACTGAAGATTTTTGCAGGCAGTTTGCCGGTGTTGCACTTCCCTGATTGGGAAACCCTCCCCTACGACGTCTTCAGCCCGCATCCGGAGATCGTTTCCCAGCGCATCGCCACGCTGTACCAGCTGCCCTCGGTGCAGCGCGGGGTGCTGGTGGTGCCGGTGGGTACGCTGATGCAGCGACTGGCGCCGCGCTCGCATGTCACGGGATCCGGCCTGGTGCTTGGCAAGGGGCAGAAACTCGACCTGCAGGTCGAGCAACGCCGCCTGGAGGCTGCGGGCTATCGCAACGTGCCGCAGGTAGCGGAGCCTGGCGATTTCGCGGTACGCGGCGCCCTGATCGATATCTTCGCCATGGGCGCAGTTGAGCCTTATCGCGTGGAGCTGTTCGACGACGAGATCGATTCCATCCGCAGTTTCGACCCGGAAACGCAGCGCTCCCAGCACCAGGTGGAGAGCGTCGAACTGCTGCCCGGCCGTGAGTTCCCGCTCACCGATGAGGCGGCGAAGCATTTTCGCAACGCGTTGCGCGAGCGGTTTCCGATCGACGTTCGCCGTTGCCCGCTGTACCAGGACATGAAGGAAGGTGTCACGCCGGGCGGCATCGAGTACTACCTGCCGCTGTTCTTCCCGAAAACCGAAACCCTCTTCGACTACCTCGCCGACGACGCGCTCTTCGTCCTTGGCGAGGGCGTGCTCGACGCCGCCGATGCCTTCTGGACCCAGACCACCGAGCGTTACGACCAGCGCGCCCACGACATCGAGCGACCGGTGCTGCCGCCGGATGAAATCTACCTGCCGCCCGAGCGCCTGCGCGAGCGCCTGAACACCCGCGTGCGCGTGGACGTGGTGCCGGCCACGCACGAGCATGCGGTTTCGCTCGGTACCCAGCCTGCGCCGGACCTTCCGCTCAACCGCAAGGGAGAGGAACCAGGCACGGCCCTGCGCCATTTCCTGGCGTCCTACCGTGGCCGGGTGTTGATCGCGGCGGATTCGGCCGGGCGACGCGAGGCCCTGAACGAGCAGCTCGCCGCGGCCAGCCTGCGGCCGGTGGCGCTGGAGGACTGGCGCGCGTTCCTGGACGGGGACGACGCGCTGGCGATCACCGTGGCTTCGCTTGAACAGGGCTTTGCCCTGGATACGCCGCGCATCACCGTGCTTACCGAGCGCGAGCTCTTCGGCGAGCGTGTGCGCACCGACCGGAAGAAGCGCCGCGGCGCCGCGCGCGATCCGGAAAGCATCATCCGCGACCTCACCGAGCTTTCCATCGGTTCGCCCATCGTGCATATCGACCACGGCGTGGGCCGCTACCAGGGCCTGGTGTCGCTGGATGTCGGCGACATGCCGGGCGAATTCCTCACCATCGAATACGCCAAGGGCGACAAGCTCTACGTGCCCGTGGCCCAGTTGGGACTGGTCAGCCGCTACACAGGCACCGCGCCGGAACTGGCGCCGCTGCATTCGCTCGGTGGCGATGCCTGGGAGAAAGCCCGCAAGCGCGCGGCCGAGAAGGTCCGCGACGTCGCAGCGGAACTGCTGGCCATCTATGCCCAGCGCGAGGCCCGCCAGGGCGAGTCGCTCGCCGTCGACCGCCAGCTGGTGGACGAGTTCGCCGCCACCTTCCCCTTCGAGGAAACCGCCGACCAGCAACAGGCGATCGACAGTGTCATCGACGACCTGGCCGCGCCCCGGGCCATGGACCGCGTGGTTTGCGGCGATGTCGGCTTCGGCAAGACCGAAGTGGCGCTGCGCGCGGCGTTCGCCGCCGCCACCGCGGGCAAGCAGGTGGCCGTGCTGGTACCCACCACCCTGCTCGCGCAGCAGCACTACCGCAATTTCGCCGACCGCTTCGCCGACTGGCCGGTGCGGGTAGACGTGCTCTCGCGCTTCAAGTCGAAGAAAGACGTGGACGT
>Ga0193717_1002680_pt1 | contig 10175 bp, 9 predicted proteins | sample U2c2metaG_FD_145900 | JGI IMG/M metagenome (GOLD analysis project Ga0193717, IMG submission 145900) | Soil microbial communities from a riparian zone of the East river system, Colorado, United States - U2c2 | ecosystem: Environmental > Terrestrial > Soil > Riparian zone | place: USA: East River...
GTTCGAGTCCCGGATGTTCTTTGTCGACAAATTGATCGCGATGGGCGGCCGCATCGTGTTGTGCGATCCGCACCGCGCGATCGTGGCAGGCCCGAGCCGGCTCCGGGGCGCGTTGATGACATCGCCCGATATTCGCGCCGGAATGGCCATGCTGCTGGCCGCGGTGTGCGCGAAGGGCGTCAGCACCATCAACAACGCCGATCAGATCGAGCGCGGCTATGAGCGCATCGATGAGCGGCTTAATGCGCTCGGTGCCCGGATCACCCGCGTGCCGGCGCGCTGACGGCAGGCCGATGGTCACCATTTCGACCCAACGGCGGTGCTAGTATTGTTCCATGACATCGCTTGATAAAATGGAGCGCGGGCGCGGCGTCGCGGCCGATATCGGTGCCACCTCAGGCCATGAGCTCGCGGTCGAGTTGACCGAGACGCTCAGGCTGGCGGTGCCGATCGCGCTGACCCAGCTTGGACAGATCGCGATGATGACGACCGATCTGGCTCTGATCGGGCGCCTCGGGGACGTGGCTGTCGCCGCGGCAGCGCTGGCGCATACCGTTTTCTTTTTCAGCTTCACCATCGGCATGGGGTTGGTCTCTGCCGTGGCGCCACTCGCCGCGCAGGGATTTGGCGCGCGCAATCCGCGGCAGGTGCGGCGGGCGCTTCGCGTCGGGCTGTGGGCCGCTTTGGCGATTTCCCTCCCCATCATGATGTTTCCGCTGTATGGCGAACATATCCTGCTGGCGCTGGGCCAGGCTCCGGCGACGGCGCATCTGGCGCAAAACTATCTGTGGGGTCTCACCTGGGGCATTACGCCGGCGCTGTGGTTCATGGCGATCCGCGGCTTCACGGGCGCGGTCAATCGGCCGGAGCCGGTGTTGTGGATCACGCTTGCCGCGATCCCGGCCAATGCGGTGCTGGTCTATCTCCTGATCCACGGTGAATTGGGATTGCCGCGGCTTGGGCTGTTCGGCGCCGGCCTCGCCACCACGATCGTCAATTTCGGAATGTTTTTCGCAGGCCTCTGGTTTGTGACGCACCGCCGGCCGTTTCGGAAATACCATGTGATGGGCCGCATCTGGCGCATCGACTGGGCCTTGATGCGGCAATTGATCGTCATCGGCGCGCCGATCTCGCTGTCATTTCTGCTGGAGTATGGCCTGTTCGGCGCCGCGGGGCTTTTGATGGGCCTGATCGGCACCACGGCACTGGCGGCCCATCAGGTCGCGCTCCAGATCGCGGCGATTTTGTTCATGGTGCCGTTCGGCATCGGCATGGCCGCGACCGTGCGTGTCGGTCACGCGGTCGGCCGCGGTGATGCACCGGCCGTCCATCGCGCGGGATCTGTCGCGACCAGCCTCGGCATTGTCTTCATGACCGCGATGACTTTGGTCGTGATCCTCGGCCGGTTTGCGATCGGGCGGTTTTTCTTCGGCGATGGCGCGGAGAGCGGCGGCGGCGTGATCGAGCTGACCGCGACGCTTCTGATGGTCGGCGCGACGTTCTTTATCGCCGATGGCATCCAGACCGTCGCGGCAGGTTCGCTGCGCGGCATGAATGATACGCGGATCCCGCTGTTGTTTGCCGTGACCAGCTACTGGCTGATCGGATTCCCCGCCGCCTACGAATTGGCATTCCGGTTGGGATTGGGCGCGGTCGGTGTCTGGATCGGACTGTCCTGCGGTACGGCGGTGTATGCCGCGCTTCTCGTACTGCGCTTCCGGCGGCTGGCGGATCGCGTGGTGTCGCGGACATTATGATCTGCTACAATGCTCGAGGCTGCCGCATCACAGGGATTGGCGATGCAAGTTCAGACGGTCGAGCCTGATGCAAACACCGGCGCGCTGTTGGCCGGCGCGCAGTTCAGCGATGCCTTCAGCGTCCTGGTAGACGACGCCACGCTCGATGCGCGGCACGCAGCCGAGAAAATGCTGGGGCGCTCGCCGCGATGGATCGAAAGGCTGCTCGCGTTACGCAATTTCCTGATCACGCCCTTTGGGTTGAAGAAGCCAGTTCGAGCCCGGACCAGTGCCAGCGATACTATCGGGATATTTCCTGTTGTGAGCGAAACCCCTGGCCGCCTTGTCGCGGGCTTGAACGACAGGCACCTCGACTTTCGCGTCGTGGTGGATGTCGTCACTTCCGGCCACGGCCAGCGCGTCACCGCGACCACGCTGGTGCTGACGCACAATTGGCTTGGCCGGGTTTATCTCGCAGTCATCATGCCATTTCACCGCCTCGTCGTCCGCGCGTTGCTGCGACAAGTCGTGGCCTGAGCCGCGCAAGGGGCTGACCCGCCGCAGCGGATGTTGACGGCGCGCGGCGGCAGCCGTACCAAAACCGGTGTGGGAACGAACGAGCCAAAAAAACCGAGGCAATGCCATGGCAGAAGAAACCGCAACCCTCGCCGCCTATGTCGCCAATCTGAAGTTTGACGACATTCCGCTTGAAGTCCGCGAGCGCGCCAAGGTGCTGACGCTGGATTTTCTCGGCAGCGCCATTCGCGCCCGGCGCGATGCGGAATCGACGCCCTCGCTGCTCAAAATGCTCGAAGCGCTCGCGCTCGATGGTACCGGCGAGTCCACCGTGTTCGGTGACACCAAGACCTGGACGCCCGCGGTCGCGGCGCTGCTCAACGGCGCGCTCGGCCATTCCCTCGATTTCGACGATACCCATGCGGATTCCTCGCTGCATCCGAGCGCACCTGTGGTGCCGGCCGCGTTTGCGATCGGCGAACTGGTCGGCGCCTCCGGCCGCGACGTGCTGACCGCCATCGTCGCTGGGTATGAAGTGTGCTGCCGGCTCGGCAATGCGCTCGATCCGACCTCGCACTACGCCCGCGGTTTCCATCCCACTGCCACCGCCGGCACCTACGGCGCGGCGGCGGCTGCGGCGAAGCTGTTTGGTCTAACGAAAGAACAGATCATCGCGGCATTTGGAGTGTCCGGCAGCCAGGCCGCGGGCTCGCTGCAGTTCCTGGTCAATGGCGCCTGGAACAAGCGCTATCAGGTCGGCGCCGCCGCGATGAACGGCGTGATCGCGGCGACCCTGGCGCGCAACGATTTCGTCGGCTCAAGCGAATCGGTCGAGGGCAAGCACGGCCTGCTGGTCGGTTACAGCGACAATGCGCATCCGGACAAGGCCGTCGCCGGGCTCGGCAAAACCTATGAGACCATGAAGATCGGCGTAAAGCCCTATCCGAGCTGCCGCTATACCCATGCCGCGCTCGATGCGCTGATCGCGATGCGCAGGGAGCACAATCTGACGCCGGACCAGATCAAGCGCGTCGAGATCGGCCTGCATCGCAACGGCATCACGCTGACGGGTGACGCCGCCACCAAGCGGCATCCGACGTCCATTGTCGGCGGACAGTTCTCGATGTTCTTCACCGGCGCGGTGGCGCTCGATCAGGGCCGTTTCGGCTGGGACGATTACGAACGGCTTGGCGATGTCGCGGTTGACGCGCTGGCCGACAAGTTCGACGTCGTGCAGGACGATCGTCTCGAGGTCGGCCGCAGCCATCCGTTCGGCGCGCGTGTCAGCATCACCACCGACGACGGCGTGCACGAGCGGCTCTATGCCGATCCTTCCGGCGAACCGGGATCGTTTCCCGACGCGCAGGCGATGGCGCAGAAATTCCTGACGCTCGCCCGCCCGGTGCTGCACAGCCGCGCCGATCAGCTTGCGGACGCGATCCTCTCTTTGGAGCGGTTCGACCGGGTCGCGACCGCGACGCATCTGGGACGGCAGTAGGCGCAACAATCAAAAATCATAGCAAGAATCACAGAGGGAGCGATCATCATGAAACGTCGGGATGTTCTCAAAACCTGGCAGTTGCAGGATTGGCGGCGGGTGCGGGTAGTAAGGCGGCAACCGCGCAGAACGCGGCACAGACGTTCGTGCTGGTGCACGGCGCCTGGCATGGTGGCTGGTGCTGGAGCCGGGTTGCGGACCGGCTGCGCGCGGCCGGGCATCAGGTATTCACGCCGACCCAGACCGGACTTGGCGAGCGTAAGCATTTGCTGTCGAAAGACATCACGCTCGATACTTTCACCAAGGACATCGTCAACGTGATCGAGGCCGAGGAACTGAGCAATATCGTGCTGGTCGGGCATTCCTTCGGCGGCCTGGCGATCACCGGTACCGCCGACGCGATACCCGAGCGGATTCGCCATCTGGTCTATCTGGATTCGCTGATGGTGGAGGGCGGCAAGAGCCCGTTCGACAGCCTGCCGCCGGATGTCGTCGCCGCGCGCCGCAAGGCCGCGGAGGAAACCAGTGGAGGGGTAAGCCTGCCCAATCCGCCGCCTTCGGCCTTCGGCGTCTCGGACGCCAAAGATACCGAATGGGTCAAGCGGCGGCTGACACCGCATCCGCTCGGACCAGCACGCTCAATATCAAGGGCCCGGTCGGCAACAATTTGCCGCGCACCTATATTCACTGCACCAATCCGGTCTATGCGGCGCTGCAGAAGTCGCGTGACTGGGTCAAGGCGCAGCAGGGCTGGCGCTGGGCCGAAATCGCCACCGGCCACAACGCCATGGTGATGGCGCCCGACGAACTGACGCGGATGCTGATCGGCGTTTCAAGCTGATCACGACACGGCCGCCGATTTCGTCCCGGTGTTTGCCGGGACGAAAGACTGATCTCGGACGACACGAATGGAGGATATCAGGTGTTTTTCATCGCTGCGATGGAGCGCGAAGCCGATCTTGTCGGCGCTCAATTCGGGCTTCAAGGTCAGCGATGGAATCAAGTAGTCGCCGTAGTTCTGACTGCGGTAGGCAATCGGCGCGGTCTGCATCGCAGTGTCCAGCCGCTCACCGAGCGCGCCCAATACCTCGTCGTGACGCGCTGGATTCATCGCGCTGGTTTTGAACACGAGAAACGGCGGCAACACGTCGAACCCCGGATAGAACAAAAGGCCGTGCTGGATCGGAAACAACAGATCGTCGATTGGCCCGTTGATGCCGCGCTCGCTGTAATGGTCGGCCCAGCCGCCGGTCGTCACCACCAGCATGGCGCGCTTGCCCTTGAATGCACCCTCGCCATAACGAACGCCCCAACGCTTGTCTGAATGCTCACCGACGCCGTAGGCGAAGCCGTAGGCATAGACGCGATCGAACCAGCCTTTCATGATCGCGGGCATCGAAAACCACCACAGTGGAAACTGGAAGATCACGAGATCCGCGCGGCGCAATTTATCCTGCTCGGCCGCGACATCCGCCGTTTGAGTGCCCTCGGCGAAAGCGCGCTTCGAATCCGCGCTCGGCCTGAAAGGCTGCGCCGCGTCGCGCTGCGGAAAATCATCGGCGTCGAGATCGGCCTTCCAGCGCATGGCGTAGAGGTCGCTGACTTCGACGGTATGCCCGGCGCGGACAAATCGCTCGACGGTGAAATCGCGGATCGATCCGTTCAATGATTGCGGCTCGGGGTGGGCATAGACCAGCAGGACATTCATGACAGCATCTCCTTTATGGGACGCTATTAAAATAGGATGACGCGTGGCATAGTCAAAATGAATAGCTACAATAGCAGGTATAGCCATGCGTAATATACGCGGCATTGATATCGATTTACTCGTGACCCTCGAAGCCCTGCTGACCATCTGCAATGTCACGCAGGTGGCGCGGCGGCTGCATCTGAGCCAGCCGACCGTGAGCGTGCGCCTCGGCAAGCTGCGGCATCTGTTCGCCGATCCACTGCTGACGCCGGGCGCGCGCGGCATGCGGCCGACCACGCGCGGTCTCGAATTGCTCGCGCCGTTACGCGAGGCCTTGAGTGGCGTCGAGCGCATGCTCAGCGCGCAGACGCCGTTCGATCCGGCCAGGACCGAAATGACCTGGCGCGTCGTCGCCTCGGACTATTCGCAACATGCGGTTTTGCAGCCGTTGCTCACGCATCTGCGCCGTAACGCGCCGGGCGTGCGCGTGGCTGTCTATACCCCGGTTCCGGCCGAAATCGTGCGGATGGCCGAGCGCGGCGATATCGATGTCGCGCTCACGACCGCCGAAATCGTGCTGGAAAGCCTGCGCAGTAAGATTCTCTTCACCGAACGCTACCAGTTCATCGCGCGCCAGCGTCACCCGCTGCTGGGGAAGGGCCCGATCTCACTCGCGCAATATTGCGCGCTCGATCATATGGTGGTGTCGCCGGAAGGCGGGGGCTTCAAGGGACCTACAGACGTGTTGCTGGAAGCGCGCCGCCACAAGCGCCGCGTGGTTCTGTCGGTGCCGCATTTCCTTTCGGTGCCCGAACTGGTGCGCCATTCCGATATGGTCGCGATGTTGCCGGCACGTTTGCTCAAGGGGCGCAGCGAGGGCCTGCAACTGCGCGACGCGCCGGTACAGCCGCCCGGTTTTGAAATGGCCATGAGCTGGCACGAGCGCGTGCATCTCGATCCCGCCCATGCATGGCTGCGCGCGCAGATCATGGAGGCGGTATCGCAGACGGCCGCGCCGCGCGCCCGCGGCAAGGTTTGATTTACGTATTCCGCCAGTTAAAGCGGAATCCTGCGATATTCGCGGTTGGCGAGGCTGGCCTCTTCCAGATCGAGATCGCGTTCGATCCGCCGCCTGATCTCGTCGGTGATCTTGCCGTCGCGGAGCAGGACGTGAATGAATTTCCGCTCCGCCGAAATCAATTCCCGCGTCAGCGCGGTGCCTGCCGCCGAGACATCATGCGCATCTGGATTGAGTGAATCCGGCAGTTGATTGGCGCGGGTCTCGTGCCGCGCGCGCAACAGCTTGACCACTTCGTCGGACAGTTCGCGGTCGTCGGTGATGGCATCGAGCGATTGGAGCGCCGCGCCAAGCGCCTCGCGCCGCGCGGCGATTTCCGATTCATGTTCCGCGATGCTTTCCGCGCGACCGAAGTCATTGACGCCAAGCCACCGCACCACCGGTGGCAGCCCAAGCCCCAGTCCGACCAGCGTAATGAAGATGATGCCGAAACTGACAAACAAAATCAGATCCCGGTATGGGAAGCTTTCGCCATCGGGAAGCACGAATGGCAGGGCGAGCGCCGCGGCGAGCGAGACTGCACCGCGCACGCCGGTGAACGCGATCACGAACGTCGTGCGCCACGAAGGGTGCGGCTCGCGCTCGCGCAGGCGCTTGTTCAACAGCCGCGGCAAATAGGTGGCGGGATAGACCCAGGCAAACCGCGCCACGACGATAATCACGGCAACCAGCGCGGTGGAGAACAGAATCTCGTTAAGCGGAAACGCTTTCGAACTTTCGAACAGCGATCGCATCTGGAATCCCGTCAGCAGAAACAGCATGCCCTCAATCAGGAAGATGATGAGGTCCCAGAAGAAAATACCCTGCAGCCGGGTCGCGGACGAGATCAGCAGCGGCCCGTTCCAGCTCATGTAAAGCCCGCAGGCGACGGTCGCGATCACGCCGGAGCCGCCGAAATGCTCGGGAATCCAATAGGCGATATAGGGTGTGATCAGCGACAGGGTGATCTCGATCTGCGGATCGCGGGCACGGTGGCGCGCCCGCAGGCTGAGCCAGCCCACCGCAGCGCCGAACAGCGCCTCGGCGGCGACAATGGCGAAAAAGATACCGGTGGCTTTGGGCAGCGAAAACGCCCCGGTCGAAATCGCCACCACCGCGAAACGATAGAGGATCAGCGCGGTGGCGTCGTTTGCCAGGCCCTCGCCTTCGAGTATGACCAGGATGCGCCGGGGCATGCCGAGCTTGCGGGCGATCGCCAGCGGCGCCACCACGTCCGGCGGCGCGACGATAGCGCCGAGCAGGAAGCCGACGTTCCAGGGCAGCCCGATCAGGTAATGCGTCGCGGCGGCGACCGCGCAGGCGGTGAAAATCACGCAGCCGACCGACAGCATGATGATCGGCCGCAAGTTGCGTTTGAACTCGCGCCAGCTCATCGCGACGCTGGCTGAATAGATCAGCGGCGGCAACACCACCAGCAGCACCAGTTCCGGCGGCAGTTCCAGCGTCGGCATTCCCGGCACGAAGGCCAGCACAATGCCGGTCAGCAGCAGCAGGATCGCCGGCGCCACGTTGATGCGCCGGGCCAACAATGTCGCGCCCGCCAGCACCGTCAGCAGAATCAGAAAAATCTGGAATTTGGCTTCCACGGTCTGGCAAATCCTTTCGCTCTTTTATTCGCCCGGAAGGCCCACAAGGTCAACGCAGGGGGAGGCCGCGCGAAGGGCAGGAATACCGGTGAGACCCGGCGCCGTTTCAAGCACGGGTTGACGAGCTTGTGACCGGCATCTCCCCCGATCAGATGAATCCGATCTGATTCATATTCCGTACAACCGCCACCCCTGCGACCCATCCAGGGCTGAGGGCGGGAGCATCATCATGATACGTATCGGCGCGCATGCGGTTGTCATCGGCGCAAGCATGGGTGGCCTGTTGGCCGCGCGGGCGCTCTCGGATTTTTTCGACACCGTCACGGTGCTGGAGCGCGACACGTTTCCGGAAGGCGACGTTCCGCGCAAAGGCGTGCCGCAGGGACATCATGCCCACGGCCTGTTGGCGCGTGGACGCGAGGTGATCGAGGATTTTTTTCCGGGTTGGACCGATCAGGTGGTCGCTAGCGGCGGGATCAGGGGCGACATCGCCCACGATGTGAGCTGGGTCGGTCATGGCGTCACGATCAAGACGGCGCCGAGCGATCTGCAGGGATTGCTGGCTTCCCGTCCGATGCTCGAAGGCCATGTGCGGCGACGGCTGCTGGCATTGCCCAATGTGCGCGCGATCGAGAACTGCACGGTCCAGGGACTGGCCACGGGCGATGATGGCACGGCCATCCGGGGTGTCCGGGTCAAGATCGATAACGGCGCAGAGCAACAGATCGCGGCCGATCTCGTTGTTGATGCAAGCGGACGCGGTTCGCCAAGCCTCGCCTGGCTCGACGGCCTTGGCTATGCGCGTCCTGAAGAAGAAAAAATCGAGATCGGTATCGCCTACACGACCCGGACGTATCGCCGCCGGCCCGGTGACCTCAAAGGCAAGCTCGCGGCCGTGGTGGCCGGCAGTTGGCCAAACTGGCGCAACGGCGCCGTTCTATTCCAGACCGAAGATCGATGGATCGTTTCGATGGGCGGCTATTTCGGTGATCACGCGCCCGACGACGAGCAGATGTACGCGGCCTATGCGGGGTCGATGCCGACGCCGGAATTCCACGAGATCGTGGCCAATGCCGAGCCGCTGAGCGATTTCGCAATCTATCGTTATCCGGCCAATCTCCGGCGACGTTACGAGCGGCTGGAGCGGTTTCCGCAAAACTATCTGGTGTTCGGCGACGCCATGTGCACCTTCAACCCGGTGTACGGCCAGGGCATGACGGTGGCGGCGCAGGAAGCCGCCCTGCTTCATGAATGTCTTTGCGAAGGCGATGCCGATCTGGCGCGGCGTTTTTTCAGCGCCGCGGCCGTTGCGATCGATACGCCCTGGGACATCGCCGTCGGCAACGATCTGCGTCACCCGCAGGTGGTGGGTCCGCGCCCGGCCAAGGTACTTTTCATCAACTGGTACGTCGGCAAATTGCATATGGCCGCGCGCAATGATGCGACGCTGGGTAATACTTTTCTGCGGGTCGCCAACATGCAGGCATCGCCCACGCGGCTGTTGCATCCAGCCATTATCCTGCGGGTGCTATGGGGCAGTCTTCGCCGGCGCGGGCGCGCCAATGCGGAAGTGGCCCAGGCCGGGGCGAAAGCCTGACGCGCTATTCCTTCAAATCGTAACGATAGGATTTCGAGACGATCTGCCAGCCATCGGAGAGTTTCATCGCCACCAGATAGTCGGTGAAATAGCGCGGCGGCAATTGGCAGCGCACCTTGATGAAAGCGGTGGTTTCGTCGGAGCGATCTATGGTGACGATGAAATCCTCGCGCGGCTTGCCCTCGGCCTTGGCGGAGGCGCGCTTTCGTACGCGGCCGAGCCAGTCCGGCACGGTGAGAACCTGCAACTCGCCTTTTTCGAGCCAGCGCAGATCCGCGGAAGGATGGAAGATCGCGCCGAGCTTGTCGGCGTCGCCTTCGTACAGGCCATCGAAATAGTGCTGAACGACGGCTTCGACGCTGGAACGGTCATGACTCATGATCTGGTCTCCCGACAAAATTTCTAAATCGCGCTCGCGGCGATATTGACCATCAGCGCGACGAGAGCGGTGTTGAACACAAAAGAAATAATGCC
>Ga0193717_1002681_pt1 | contig 10174 bp, 8 predicted proteins | sample U2c2metaG_FD_145900 | JGI IMG/M metagenome (GOLD analysis project Ga0193717, IMG submission 145900) | Soil microbial communities from a riparian zone of the East river system, Colorado, United States - U2c2 | ecosystem: Environmental > Terrestrial > Soil > Riparian zone | place: USA: East River...
GCCTTGAAGGGGAGGCACGTAGCCGACGTGTTGATTGTCGGCGGCGGCATTGGCGGATGTTCCGCTGCCCTGCATTCGGCCGAGCGTGGATCCCGTGTCATTGTTCTTGAAGCAAATAAGGTCGGTTGGGGGGCTTCCGGGCGCAATGGAGGCCATGTCGCCCCCGCGACAAAACATGACCCCGATGAGGTCATTGCACGATATGGCGCGGCCGCCGGTCAGCGCCTGATCGATGCGGCTGAGGAAGGACCGAAGGTGGTGGCGGACCTCGTCGCGCGCCATGGAATTGAATGTGAATTTTCAGTTCCCGGAATCATCTCCGCCGGACACACGCCTGCTGCGACGAGGGCAATGGCTAAGAGGGTCGAGTATTGGCAATCGCGAGGGCGTCCCGTCGAGCTCCTCGACCGGCGCCAAGCGGCTGAAAAAATCGGGAGTGATTATTACCTTGGCGCATGGATCGATCGCCGAGGAGCCAAAATCAATCCTCTGGCCTATACGCGCGGATTGGCAAGTGCGGCGATTAAAGCTGGCGCCTCGTTCTACGAAGACACGCGTGCCACTAAGATCGAGCGGCAAGGCAACAAATGGCTCGTAAGAACCGAACATGGCGAAGTGCATGCCGACTTCGTTTTTCTCTGCACCAATGCTTATACGGACGACCTGTGGCCGGGTCTTCGTCAGACAATCGTATCTGTTAGGGCGTATCAGTTTCTGACGCGGCCACTGCGCGACAATATTCGCAAGACAATTCTTCCGGGTGGCCAGCCAATGACGGACTCTCGTCGCTTGCTTTCTGGGATTCGCCTGCATTCGGATGGTCGTCTTCAGTTCGGTGGACAAGGGCCTGCGTTCGGATTCCAAGGGGAGCCCGCATGGCGGCCCACACTTGCGCGCATGCAGAAGATCTTTCCGCAACTCGGCGACATCGAAACCGACTTCTGGTGGACGGGTTTCATGGCGATGAACAACGACAATTCTTGGCAAATTCACGAACTGGGACCGGGACTGCTTGCGATGCTGGGCTGTAATGGTCGCGGCGTGGCTCTGGCCACGATTTATGGACGGGAATTTGCCCGGCATGCTCATGGCGCACCTGCGAGTGACTTTGTGCTGCCGCCGACGCCCACCAAACGCATCTTCGCCCACAGCATGATGCAGCCGTTCGTGTCGGGTCTCATTCAGTACTATGCGCTTCGAGACGCTGTCGAAATCCGGCGGCTGGAGAGGGACTTTCCAGTGTCTACCTAAGGAACCATCGAATGCCTGCAATGCCGATGGAAGACCCAGGCCGGCAACCTGCTTCATATTGGGTCGCCACTGCCGCTCCGGGGCCAGATATACCTTCGTTTAATGGCGATGAGCGGGCGGACATTGTCGTCATTGGCGCCGGGTACACCGGCCTGTCGGCCGCTCTTCATTTGGCCATGCGTGGTTTGTCCGTTCTTGTACTGGACGCCAACGAACCTGGCTGGGGTGCGTCAGGTCGCAACAACGGCCAGGTAGTTGCTGCCTTAAAGCATGAGCCGCATGAGATCGAAGATCGCTTCGGCAAAGAGCGCGGTGGAGAGCTCATCCGCGTGGTTGGCGAGGGCCCCGATCTCGTGTTCGGCCTCATCGAGCGATACGGAATGGGATGCGACGCGCGTCGCTCAGGCATATTCACCGCCGCGCATTCCATGGCGAGCCTCGCCGATCTGAAGCGTCGCGTGGAAGTTTGGGTCGGACGGGGAGCGCCTCTGCAGATGCTCTCGCACGATGAAATGCAGATGCGCACCGGGACCGCTTATTACACCGGCGGCTGCGTCGATCCGAGAGGCGGAGCGATCAATCCTCTCGGATACGCGCGCGGACTGGCAGCGGCGGTGCTGCAGGAGGGCGGCCAAATCCGACAGCGGGCTCATGTGCACAGCGTCGTAGCCTCACGCTCCGGATGGGAGGTGAAGCTTGCCCGCGGCAGCGTACTGGCGAGCAAAGTGATTATCGGAACAAATGGATACACGGACAATCTTTGGCCGGGGCTCAAGCGAACATTCCTGCCAGCAAGAACGCCCCAGATCGTAAGCAAACCGTTACGCGACAACATCCGCAAGACGATCTTGCCCGAGGGCCAGATTATGTCCGACACACGCTACCTGACGGTAGGCGTCAGGATGCATGCCGATGGCCGTCTGCATCTCGGCGGTGGGGGTGGAACGGCCGGCGCCGATTCTCCGAGTCTCTACAAGCAGCTTCCAAAGGAAGCCCGCAGTCTCTTCCCCCAGCTCGGTGAGCTTGAATGGGAGTATCGCTGGAGCGGGTTCATGGCGATGACGCCCGATAGGTATCCGAGGCTGTTCGAGCTCGGCCCTGGGGTCGCGGCGTCCCTGGGTTACAGCGGTCGGGGCATCTGCACGGCCACTATCATGGGTCGCGAGCTGGCCAAATGGGCGAGGGAAGAAGCCGGAATCAATGAGCTGGCGCTGCCGGCGTCCAGCTTCCGAACGCTTCCCTATTACGCGCTTCGCGGTCCGATAATTGATGGCACGGTCGTTTTTCAAACGCTGCGCGATCGCCTGTCGGCGCGGAAATGATCCTGCTGTCTTGAGATGACTATCAAAGTTTGATCGGGAGGATGTTCCGAATGAGTGACACAACTAGACGCGGCCTGGCGGCTGGGGCAGCCGTTGCGGCGATCGGCACCGGTGTGGTGCTGGCCAGCCGTGCCGCCAACGCGCAGCAGTACAAGTCGACTTGGGAGAGAATAGCAGCGACCAAGACGTTGCGGCTTGCGGCGCCAATCTCAGAGCCGTTCTGCTTCAAGGATCTAACAAACAGCGACAAGCCGGGCGGCGTAAGAATCGGTGACACGATCTGGCGGGGAGTTGCTCCCAACGTCTCCAAGCAACTGGCCGAAGCGCTCGACGTAAGACTGGAAGTGATCGATACGACATTCGGCAACGGAGTTGCTGGCCTGCAGGCAGACCAGTTTGACTTGATGTTTGCGCTCGATGGAACACCAAAACGCGCTGCCGTCATAGATTTCGTTCCCCAAGCCGTGCTCATGTACGGCACGGCAATTCTTGCCCGCTCCGGGACGAAGATCGAAACCTGGAAAGCCATTGACGACGCCAAGCTTCATATCGCTGTTCCCGTTGGAACCACTATGGAGACCGAGGTTTTACGCCGCGCTCCGCAGGCCCACCTCGAGAGATTTCACGGCGTCAACGAAATGATTGCGGCATTTCAGGCCGGGCGGGTTGCGGCGGTGTCGTCGTCGCTGACAAGTATGACCCTCGCCAGCGCTCGCGTGCCCGGCTCAATCGTCGCTCTGCCCGATCCGCCGGCTCTATTCCCGGCAACCGCAGGGATTCGCCAAGAGCAGGATCCGCGCTGGCGCAACTTTCTGACGACATCATTCAGCTATTTGGCAAACTCCGGCTTCGTTCAGAACACCCTCAACGACGCCTATGCCTTTCGTGGTGTTGATATCGGCAAGCTCAAGCCGGTGGTATTGCGTTAAATCGGGCCGTCAATCCGAGGTGTAAGAGGAGTGCAAATTCCACGCCAGAGGGTGTGATCTATAAAATAGAATGGTGGTCCATTTTGCTCTTGCGGGGCGGGACTCGAATGTTATCGTTCCGAAGTTGAGCGAGCGCCCGGGAATCGATGACCTACGACTGGAACTTTTCGATTGTCCTCAAGTACCTTCCGAAAATCTTGGAAGGTGGCGCTCATACGCTCGTGCTCGCTGGGGCGTCGATTGCAATTGCAGCCCCTGTCGGCATCCTCTTGGGGATCGTGAGGCAACGGCGGATCCCGTTTTTCGCTACGCTTGCTGTTATCTATATCGACTTCTTCCGCACGTCTGTGGCGCTGGCGCTGATCTGTTGGTGCTACTATGCGCTGCCGGTCCTGATCGGCGTCAATCTCAGCACCTTCACGGCCGTTACGATCGCCATCTCCTTGCAGAGCTCAGCCTATATGGCCGAACTCACTCGAGCGGGGCTTCAATCGATCTCTGTGGGGCAATGGGAAGCCGCGCGCGCGCTCGGCATGCCTGGCCGTGTGCGGATGCGGTACATCATCTTGCCGCAGGCGGCACGACGGATGATTCCGTTGTTCTTTCTGCTGATGATCGAGATCGTAAAGACGACGACGCTTGCCGGGGTCGTGACCTATCCTGAGATAGTCTATGAAGCCTACAGAGTGGCAACGGAAATTTACCGGCCGATTGAGACCTTCACCATCGTCGGCTTGGTATGCTTCGTCTTCTTGTTTTCAAGCGGAAGAATCGCGCTTTACCTAGAACGGCGTTTCGCCGTTGTAGAGCGATAGGTAAAGGGAGATGGTTTACAAGTGGGACTTTAATTTCCTACTCCAGCTCGGACCACTGCTCCTCAAGGGACTTGAGAATACTGCCAAGCTATGGCTCGTCGCACTCGTTTGCGGGTTGGCCATCGGCATGGTGATGGGCGTCTTTCGGACGGCGCCTTCGCGCCTACTGCGCGCGATCGGCACGCTCTATGTGGAAACGATTCGCAATACCCCGGGCCTGGTGCAGTTAATTTGGATCTTTTACGCGTTGCCAATCCTGACCGGGATGCAGAGCTCCGCGTGGGTGGCCGCCTCAGTGTCCTTGTCCCTATACACCGGCGCCTATTCGGCTGAGATCTACCGTGCAGGAATTGCCTCTGTTGAACTTGGGCAATGGGAAGCGGCACGAGCCCTCGGCTTTGGATATCTAAACCAAATGCGCTACGTGGTGCTTCCTCAGGCGCTGATGCGGATGATCCCAGCTTTCGGTAATCGAGCGATCGAATTGGCCAAAGCGACGACGCTTGCATCGACAATCGCTTTCGCAGACTTGCTCTATACAGCGAAGATGATTGCCGAGGATCAGTTACGGCCGCTCGAGACCTACACTGCGGTCACGCTTATCTTTACGGCCGTGCTCCTTCCCGTGAGTTATGCGGTCGTACTTCTTGAACGGCGCCTCGGTCAAAAAGGAAGCGTTCATCGTGACTGAGGTCCTGCGACTCGAGAAGCTAACCAAATCCTACGGGAATGTGCCCGTGCTAAAGGGAATCGATCTGACCGTGCGGCGAGGGGAGACGGTGTGCCTGATCGGAGCGTCAGGCTCCGGAAAAAGCACGTTGCTGAGATGCGTCAACTTTCTCGGATATCCGACCAGCGGGCAGATTTTTCTGGAAGGCAAGCTCATCGGTCAGGAAACATCCGATCGAGCCGGCAACAAGATCATGAAGTACCGAGAATCCGAACTGTCCGCAGTACGCGCCCATGTAGGTATGGTCTTCCAGCAGTTCAATCTGTTCCCGCATATGACGGCGGAAGAGAACGTTATGATCGCTCCGATCAAGATCAGGGGCTTGTCCAAAGCCGAGGCGCGCGAGCGGGCCGCGGCCCAGCTGGGGAAGGTCGGTATTCTGGACAAAGCGAAGAGCTACCCAGGACAGTTGTCAGGAGGGCAGCAGCAAAGAGTCGCTATTGCTCGTGCGCTGGCGATGGAACCGGCGATCATGCTGTTCGACGAGGCAACCTCGGCTCTGGATCCGGAGCTCGTGGGAGAGGTGCTTTTGGCTATGCGACAGCTGGCGCAAGAGGGCACGACGATGCTCGTAGTGACCCACGAACTGGGCTTTGCCTACAACGTCGCGCATCGTGTCGCCTTCCTGCACGAGGGCACCATTCATGAAGAGGGAACACCCGAACAGGTGCTCGCCAACCCCACGAAGCCCAGGACAAAGGACTTCCTGCGGGGACACACGACGTTCCGAATGCCTGAGCCCAAGTTGTAGTCCGATGTTCGAAGAAAAAGGAATTGCCGAATGAGTAACATGTCTCGACGGAGCCTGGCCGGTGGAGCAGCGGTCGCTGCTGCGGCCGGAGGCGTGGCTCTCGCATCACGCTCGGCTGGCGCGCAGCAAAATAAGTCGACGTGGGAATGGATTGCCGAGAGCAAGACTTGCTGTACTAACAGGGAGATGGGACATGAATGACTTTTCAAGGCGTGGTCTTGCGTTGGGCGCCACTGTGGCCGCAGTGGGTGCTGGTGCTTTGCTCACCGGCCGAAAGGCCGCTGCGCAACAGTCGAAGTCGACTTGGGAACAGATCGCCGAAAGCAAGAAATTGCGGATGGCGGCGCCGATCTCGGAACCTTTCTGCTTCAAGGATCTGACGAACAGTGACAAGCCCGGTGCGGTGAAAGTGGGCGATGTGACTTGGCGTGGTGTTTCTGTGAACATCTGCAAGGAGCTTGCGGAGGCGCTCGGCGCGCAGCTGGAACTCGTGGATACGACGTACGGCAACGGCGTCGCGGGCCTGCAAGCAAACCAGTTCGACCTGATGTTCGCCCTTGATGGCACGGTCAAGCGCGCCGCGGTCGTGGATTTTGTGCCTCAAGGCATCTTCATGTATGGCACCGCGATCCTGGCTCACGCCGGTACGGATATCACTAGCTGGAAAGCGATCAACGACCGCAAATTGCTGATCGGCTTGCCGGTGGGTACCACCATGGAGACAGAAACCATGCGCCGCGCGCCGGATGCGAAGCTCGATAGGTTTCAGAACTACAACGAAATGATCGCCGCCTTCCAAGCGGGCAGGGTGGAGGCGATCTCGGGATCTCTCACCGGCATGACACTGACGAGCGCGCGCATTCCCAACTCGATTGTGGCGATGCCGAACCCGCCGGCTCTCTTCCCGGCAACTGCAGCGATTCGTCAGGAGCAGGACCCGCGTTGGCGCAACTTCCTCACGACTTCCTTTGCATATCTGGCAAATTCAGGCTTCGTTCAGAACGCTCTCAACGACGCCTACACGTTCCGGGGCGTCGACGTTACGAAGCTTCAGCCGGTTGTCATTCGATAGCCGGGAAAGTACCGGACGGCGGGCAAAGCCGTCCGGTCCTCCAGGCGCCAGCGTCCGACCTCCCGTATTTCGGTGGTGAGCAGTTGGAGAGCTTCGGCTGGTTGGCGTTCGGCATAGGAGACCTTCATTGCTTCGAGCTGTTCGTCGCCCTTGGTGTGAAGCGCAGCCAGGTGCTGCTCCAATTTCGGATTCTGCAACACGCTCATCTTGGATTGCTTGTCCGAACGCAGTTGGTCAGTCCGTCGGGTCTCGTGACGATTACCGGTCTCAAATGGATGTGCGCGGCCGATCGCGGATGCCCGGGACAGCCGCCTCCAGCGCCGCTAAGCCGGCCCCGCACAACATCGGATTCTCGGTCGGTTCAGTTTTTTGACTCTGCGGTATCGACCTCACGCCTTCTGGAATTTCTTCTTGTAAGCAGGCTGAAAAACAGCGGCACGAACACGATGGCGACGAAGGTCGCCGCGATCATGCCGCCGATGACGCCGGTGCCGATCGAATGGCGGCTGGCGGAGCCTGCGCCGGTGCTGATGGCCAGCGGCAGCACGCCCAGGATGAAGGCGAGCGAGGTCATGACGATCGGCCGGAAGCGCAGCCGCGCCGCTTCCATGGCGGCGTCGTAGGTCGAGAGCCCCTGCTGGTAGCGCTGCGAGGCGAACTCGACGATCAGGATGGCATTCTTGGCAGCAAGGCCGATCAGGGTCACCAGGCCGATCTGGAAATAGACGTCGTTGTCCAGGCCGCGCAGCCAGATGGCGAGCAGGGCGCCCAGGACGGCGAACGGTACCGCGGTGAGGACGGCGAGCGGCAGCGACCAGCGCTCGTACTGCGCGGCCAGGATCAGGAACACCATGATCAGGCCGAACGCGAAGCCCAGCGAGCCCGTGCCCGCCGTCGCCAACTCCTGGTAGGCAGCACCTGTCCAACCGATGCTGAAGTCGCTGGAGAGCGTCGTGGCCACGACCTGCTGCATGGCAGCGATCGCTTGGCCAGACGAGTAGCCCGGCGCCGGGCTGCCGATGATCTTGGCCGCTGGAAAGATGTTGAAGCGATCGACCGTGTCGGGCCCCAGGATGCGGGTGAAGGTCACCAGCTCGTTCAGTGGCACCATGGCATCGCCATCCGCGCGCACGAAGACATGGCGCAGGTCGTCCGGCTTCTCGCGGAAGTCGGCCTCGGAGGAGAGGCTCACGCGGTAGGTCCGGCCAAACAGCGAGAAATCGTTGACGTAGAGGCTACCGAACGAGCTCTGCATCGTCTCGAAGATGGTGTTGATCGGAATGCCCAAGGCGCGCGCCTTCTCGCGATTGACGTCGGTACGATACTGCGGCACGGCAGTGGTGAAGGTGGTGGAAACGCCGCGCAGTTCGGGCCGCTGGTTGGCTGCCTGCACCACCTTCTGCGTGGCCTCCGAGAGGCCATTCAGCGAACCGCCCGACCGGTCCTGCAGGAAGAGCTCGAAGCCACCGGTAACGCTGATGCCCTGGATCGGCGGCGGATTGAAGCCGATCACGATGCCGTCACGGAAATTGGCGTTCAACGCGCTGATCGCCGGCGCAAGATTGCGGGCGTCCTCGCGCGGATCCTTGCGCTGGGACCAGTCCTTCAAGGTGACGAACGAGATTCCGGAGTTGGACTTGAGCGCACGCGACAGCAGGTCGAAGCCGGAGAAGGTGACGACGTTGGCAACCGCCGGATTCTTCTGCAGTGCTTCCGTGGCCTTCGCCGTGACGTCAAGCGTGCGCGCGATCGCAGCGGCAGGCGGTAGCACCGTCACCACGAAGATGTATCCCTGGTCCTCGGCCGGAACGAGGCTGCCGGGGATGCGCTGGAACAACGCAAACGCCAGCCCCAGCACGACGACGAAGCCAGTGATGCCCACAACGGTGTGCTTGAGCAGGAAGCTGACGCCGCCGGTGTAGCGCGCCGTCACCCAGGCAAAGCCGCGGTTGAAGCGGGCGAAGGGTCCCCACGGCTCGCCATGCTGCTCCTTCAGGATCAGCGCGGCCAGCGCCGGCGTGAGCGTCAGCGCCACGATGCCCGAGATCACGACCGAGACCGCGATGGTGACGGCGAACTGGCGGTAGAGCTCGCCGGCCAGCCCACCGAGGAAGGAGACCGGAATGAACACCGCGCAGAGGACCAGGACGATCGCAATGACCGGCCCCGTGACCTCCTGCATGGCCTGCAGCGCGGCCTCGCGCGGCGACTTGCCTTGCGTCGACATGATGCGCTCGACGTTCTCCAGCACCACGATGGCATCGTCGACGACGATGCCAATGGCGAGCACGAGCCCAAACAGTGTCAGGAGGTTGATGGAGAAGCCCAGCACGTACATGCCGGCAAAGGTGCCGATGATCGACACCGGAATGGCGATGACGGGAATGATCATCGCCCGGACGTTTTGCAGGAACAGGAAGACCACCAGGACGACCAGCATGATCGCCTCGACGAAGGTGATGGCGACCTCCTCGATCGAGACCTCGACGAAGCGCGTCGTGTCGAAGGGAATGTCGTAGCGCAATCCCACCGGGAAGCGCTTGGAGACGCGTTCCATCGTCTCCCTGACGGCCGCCGCGACCTGCAGTGCGTTGGCGCCAGGCTGCAGGTAGACTGCGATGGGGACGGCCGGCGAGCCGTTGAAGGTGCCGGAAAAACCGTAGAGAAGCGCGCCCAGTTCGACGCGGGCCACGTCCTTCAGCCGCAAGGCGCCGCCGTTCTCCTCGGACCGGATGATGATGTCCTCGAACTGGGTGCGGTCGACCAGCCGGGGCGGCGTCGTCACCGAATAGGTGAAGACCTGCGGCTTGGTCATCGGCTCCTCGCCGAAGCGACCGGCCGCGAACTGCTGGTTCTGCTCGCGCACCACGGCGGCGATGTCGGCGGGCGTGAGATTGTATTGGGCCACCTTGTCCGGCCGTAGCCAGATGCGCATCGAATAGTCAGAGGCGCCGAACAGCGATGCGTCGCCCACGCCCGGCAGGCGGCGGATCTCATCGAGCACGTTCACCAGCGCGTAGTTGCTGATGTAGACCGTGTCGTATCGGTTGCCCGGCGACGACATGGTCAGCACCTGCAGGATCGACGTCGAGCGCTTCTGCACGACCAGACCCTGGCGCGCGACCTCGCTCGGCAACAGCGGCAAGGCGCGCTGCACGCGGTTGTTGACGTTGATGGCGTTCTGGTCGGGATTGGTGCCGATCTCGAAGGTCACCGAGAGATTCATCGTCCCCGAGCCGGTCGAGGTCGATTGCATGTAGATCATGCGCTCGACGCCGTTGATCTGCTGCTCGAGCGGCGCGGC
>Ga0193717_1002682_pt1 | contig 10171 bp, 9 predicted proteins | sample U2c2metaG_FD_145900 | JGI IMG/M metagenome (GOLD analysis project Ga0193717, IMG submission 145900) | Soil microbial communities from a riparian zone of the East river system, Colorado, United States - U2c2 | ecosystem: Environmental > Terrestrial > Soil > Riparian zone | place: USA: East River...
ACCCTCGCCGACAGCAAGCTCTCCAGCGCCGCGAGAAACGCCACGACCAGCGCCGGTCCCAGCAGGCCACCCACACCCGCGAAGTCCGGCAGCGACGGTGTGGGCAATCCCGACGGGAGCGCGCCGATGACCGCGACATCCGCGCCACTTGCCGTCGCGACCACGGTCACCACGACGACCGCGACGAGACTCGCCGGGATCGACCGGTGCAGCTTGGGCAACGCCGCGGTCAGGACGACGGCCAGCGCCAGCAATCCCAGGGTCGGCCAGTGCGGGTGCTGCGCGAACTGGGCGATGGCCACCGTTGCCGCGCCCGCGGCGTTCTCGACGTCGGGTTTGGCGACCCCGAGCGCGCTCGGGATCTGCTGGGCGGCGATGACGATCGCGATCCCGAGGGTGAAGCCCTCGACCAAGGGCCACGGGATGTAGGCCAGCAACCGCCCCAGCCGCAAGATCCCGGCCAGGAGCACGATGACACCGGCGAGCACGGCGATTGGGTACACCACCGAGGCGCCGTGCTGGGCGACCAGCGGGACGAGCACCACGGTCATCGCGCCGGTCGGGCCGGACACCTGCAGGTGCGAACCGCCGAACACGGCCGCGACCGCCCCGGCGATCACCGCTGTCACCAGACCCGGCGCCGCGCCGACCCCGGTGGCGACACCGAAGGCCAGCGCCAGCGGCAGCGCGACGATGCCGACGGTCAGCCCCGCCGCCAGGTCACGTGCCCACGATCGGCGCAGCCCGGTGTAGTCCGACGGCGTGGGCAGGAAATGCAGCAGCGACGCCGGAACTCGCTTCACGCCTGGGGCCGGGTGGAATCGGCCAGCGCCACCGCGTCCTCGGCGTTGTCCAGGTCGGCGAGCAGTTTCTGTCCCTGGCGCAGGTTGACGGTGAGCATTCTGCGAGCGACTGCGAGCAGTTCCGCTGTCTGCGGGTCACGCAGCGAGCAGATCACCGTGTTCTTGACCCGGCGGCTGTCCACGATCCCGGCCCGGCGCAGGACACTCACCTGCTGCGACAGATGCGAAAGCTCCGTACCCGTCCCTTCGGCCAGTTCCCCGATCGTGTGTTCACGTTCGGCCAGCAACTCCAGCACCCGGACACGCGCCGGATGGGCGAGCGCCTTGAAGAGGTCGGCTTTCGCCTCGGTGATCGGTCTTCCCACGGTGAACGGCACCCGTACAGTATCGAGCTACTTCATAAATTCATCAAGTAGCAGATCGGTGTGTCCGATCACGCTCGATACGCTGACAAGCAGGGCCAAGTTCTCCCAGGTCGACAAGTACGGCGCAAGAAGTCCTCACGCCAGGCGAGCGAGTTAAGGACGGAGTCTCACTTGACTCCTTGCTTGCCGCCATCCTCAGCTGCACCGTGCCCAGCATTCGAAACAATCACGACCGGTCCCTGCCGCCTGAAAACCCGGGACGTCCCGAAGCACCTTCGTGCCACGGCGAACGTTACGAAAGTCCCCTTCGTAACCGCAGAGCAGTTGACTGGGGCTTGTTTCGGGCACCAGACGCCCAAAACAAGCCCCAGTCACCCCGAAAACGCGACCCCGGCACCTACAATGGCAGAATGTTAGTGTTTGACAAACATTTCGAGGTCATTGGATCCATCAGAGAACACCTTCACGCGCTGCTCGTTGACCAGCTCGTGCCAGTAATTGTTGGTATCCAGTCCCCAGATTCCCTCTTTGACTACTTTCACATTCTTTTGGTGTCCAGGCGGCGTATTCGGCGTAGTCACCGTCAATTTCAAGCTGATAAGGTCACCCCAACGCAGATGCTGACCCGGTTTCGGGCCGGCCAGCAGGTTGACCGAACTGTAGGTATTCTGGAAGTCGCCGAATTGCTGCAGATGCTCCTGATTGGTTTCACATCCATTGTTGTTCGTCCGAATAAGCGTGGTCCAGGTATTACTGCCGGAGGAGTCTCGATAGTTTGCGGTGACCCATACCGGAATACATGAATTGGTGTTGGAGAGTTCGGCGACATCGAACCACATGTTGAATGCCTTGAAATCATCGTCGGGTGCAGCTGACGCGGATGGTCCACCGATTGATGCGCCGATCAACAACATTCCCAGAAGTGCCGTGACGACCTTTCCCGGCCCGCGAAAAATACGTGCTCTCATGGTTGCGTTCATTCCTCTCAGCTAACGTGATCCCGCTCGCCCCGACGGCCCTTCACCTGTCAAGACGCCTTCTGCGGGCTACCGGTCCTCAGCAACGGATAGTCAGTGCATAGGGCCGGTACACAGCGCGCATACCGGTACTCGGGCCGTTGGGGCGGCAAAGAGGGCAATTCGATGCGGCACGGCCCGTGCGGCTGGCATCGTCAAGATCGACCGGGTGGCATTGGAACTGGGGGCGCGATGGAGTTTCGTGTGCTGGGACCGTTGGAAGTCCACTCCGGTGGAGAGGTCCTGCCGGTCCGTGCGGCGACTCAGCGGTCATTGCTGGCGGCATTGTTGTTGTCGCCCAACCAGGTCGTGGGCCGGGGTCGGCTGGTGGAAGCGCTGTGGGGGCAGGCGCCACCTCCCTCCGCGCTGGCCAATCTGCGTTCGCACGTGGGTCGGCTGCGCCGTGCGTTGGCGGCCGGGGACAGTGGCGGGACCCGGATCATGACCCGCTCGGGTGGCTACCTCATCGTGCTGGAATCCGGAGAACTGGACCTGAACGTCTTCGAGGAGCTGGTGGTCCAAGGCAAGCACGCGGCGCGGAGGGACCAGCATTTGGTCGCCGCCAAGCTGTTCGGACAGGCACTGGGGTTGTGGCGTGGCGTGGCGTTGGACAACGTCACCACCGGTGGTGACGTTGAGGCGGAGGTCGCCAGACTTTCGGAAGCTCGGTTGGCCGTGACCGAGGACTACCTGCGGGCTCGGCTGGCCTGTGGCGAGCACGCCGAGGTGATCAGCCAGCTCCACGGACTGGCCAGGGAACATCCCTTGCGGGAACCGTTCTGGGCACTGCTCATGCTCGCTCTGCACCGGGCGGGCCGCCAGGCCGACGCCCTAGCCGCCTATGAGCGCGCACGCACGCTCCTCGTCGATGAACTCGGCCTGGACCCCGGCCTCGAGTTGCGCGAGCTACATCAGCGAATCCTCACCGACGACCCGTCCCTGCCCCCGTTCGCGAGTGCGGTCTCCAGGTGCGATCTTCCGGGCGATATCGGGGATTTCACCGGACGGGAGCCGGAATTGTGGCAGCTCCTCGCCGCCGTACGCGCCAGCCATCAGGGCGAGGGCGCGCGGGCAGTGGCGATTTCCGCGATCGACGGCATGGCCGGGATCGGCAAAACCGCACTGGCGGTACGGCTGGCCCATCAGCTGACGCCACATTATCCCGACGGACAGCTGTTTGTGGACCTCTGCGCCCATACCCCCGGGCACCGGCCGCTCACCTCGGCCGCCGCGCTCGGCAAACTGCTGCGGGCGGCGGGTGTGCCCGGCGAACGGATCCCGGAGGACAGCGCGGATAGGGCCGCGTTGTGGCGGGCCACCTTGGCCCAGCGGCGGGTGCTGATCGTGCTGGACAACGCCGCCGACAGCGCCCAGGTCCGGCCGCTGTTGCCAGGCACGGCAGGGTGTCTCGTGCTGGTCACCAGCCGCCGCAGGCTCGCCGACCTCGACGGGACCCACCTGCTGTCCCTGGATGTCTTGCCCGCCGAAGACGCCGTGGCCCTGTTCAACCAGGCCGTGGGCGACACCCGGCCCGCGACCGAGCCCGAGGCGGTCGCCGAGGTTCTCGCGCTGTGCGGCTATCTGCCGTTGGCCATCCGAATCGCGGCCGCCCGCCTGCGCCACCGCACGTCCTGGACCGTGACGCAGCTGGCGGGCCGCCTCCGTGATCAGCAACGCCTCGCCGAGCTCCACGGCGAGGACCGCAGTGTCACCGTGGCGTTCTCCTTGTCGTATCAGCACCTCACGCTCGATCAGCAGTACTTGTTCCGGCTCTTGGGCCTGCATCCCGGGCCCGACATCGACCCATATGCCGCGTCCGCGCTGGCCGCGGTGTCCCCGTCTCGAGCCGAGGACCTGCTCGAAGACCTCGTCGATGCCCATCTGATCCAACAGCCCACCGCGGGCCGTTACCGCTTTCACGATCTGCTGCGCACCTACGCCGCACAGCTCGCCCGTAGTGAGGAAGCCGACGCCGACCGTCGAGCCGCCCTCACCCGGCTGTTCGACCATTACCTCGGTACCGCCTCGACGGCCACCGAGCTCGTGATGCCGACCGGGCTCAACGCTCTGGCACTGTCCACACCGGCGGTCGTGATGGTCGACCAGGGCAGCGCCTGGTCCTGGCTGGGAACCGAACTGGCCAACCTGTTGGCCACCGCGGCGCATGCCGCCGACCACGGCCGGCCTGCCCAGGTCTGTGACTTCTCCACCGTCCTGGCCCGATACCTCGACTTCCGAGCCTATTACGAGGATGCCCTGGCCCTGCACAACCAGGCCCTCACCATCAGCCGCCGCATCAACGACCCGGTCTCCGAAAGCCGCGCCTTGCACATCATCGGCCGAGTCCACTGGTGGCTGGGCCACTACCAAGACGCCCTCAACCATGCCGAACAAGCACTCACGATCGCCCGAGCTACCGGCGACCGCACCGTGGAGGGATACGCCCTGCAGGGGCTCGGGCTAATTTTGTGGCGGCTGGGCCGCGGTGATGAGGCCTTCGACTGTTTGCGGCAGGCACTCACCATCGCCCTGGATACCGGCAACCGCGTTCTCGAAAGCTATGCCCGGCACGGGCTCGGTCTTACCTGCTGGCAGTTGACCCGCTACGACGACGCTCTCGAGCATGCCGAACTGGCGCTGGCGATCGCCCGCGAGACCGGTGACCGCATCGTGGAGGGATACACCCTGCACGGCCTTGTCCTCGCCCACTGGGGCTTGGGTCGCTATCAGGACGCTCTCGACCACGGCCGGCAGGCACTCGCCGTCGCTCGAAGTACGGGCGACCGCATCGTGCAAAGCCATGCACTGTATGAGCTCGGCCGCACCTATTCGAAGCTGGGCCGCGGTGACGAGGCCCTGGACTGCTTAGGGCAGGCACTCACCATCATCCGGGACACCGAGTACCGCGTCATGGAGCTTGATGTCCTGCGAGGCCTTTTCCTTGTCAACTGGGATTTGGGCAACTACCAGGACGCACTGGCCAGCGGCGAGCGGGGACTGGCCATCGCACGAGATACCGGCGACCCCGTCACGCAGGGCTTTTTCCTGCACGGTCTCGGGTGCGCCTATCGGCGGCTGGGACGCCACGAAGACGCCCTGGACAGCCTGCGGCAGGCACTGGCCATCGCGCGGCACACCGGCCAACGCGCACTGGAAGCCCAGGCGCTCAACAGCTTGGGCTCGGTCGAGACCTCCAGCGAGGCCTCGTTGTTTCGACGGAGCATCGGGTAGGCATCCCAGTCCAGGTTCAGCTCCCCAGCCAGCGGGTGATTGACGCGCATCCGACCGCGTGTCGTTTCCTCGACGTCGTAGCGGGCCCATAGCGTCGCGAACTCGGTGCTGCGCACCGCCAGCTCACCAACCAACTCCACCGCACGCGGGTGCCCGGCTCGGCGGCGACCTGGGCCCGCACGTGACCGGACGAGAACCGAATGCGTGTGACCCGTTGCGTTGCGGTGGCGCGACACGCTGCTGCGATTGATCGCCGCTGTGGGCTACCGGGCGGTCTGTGGGTCCTTACGGAGGATTCGCCAGCACAGGTAGACGCAAACGCCAGCCGCGGGTGCACCTCCCAGCAGCGTGGCGGCAATGCCGAGCGGGATCACTGTTCCGGCCAAGTACAGCGGCACCAGTACTGCCGTGGCGATCGCGAACTTTGCCAGGAATACCGCCGTGCACACGTAATAGCGCCGCCGCTGCTCGCGGTCGCGTCGCCAGGCGAGGCGTTCACCGCGCACAGTGCCCATCACCAACCCGATGACCGGCCATCCCACCAGCATGGACACCAGGAACACCACGCCGGGGACTGCCTGCAAGAAGACGGCGGTGAGGTAGAAGTCGACCGCGTTCCCAGTGCTCCCGGCCAGCAGCGCGGACACTCCGACCACGATCAACCCGATCGCCGGCTGCCAGACCTTGCCGCCGGTGCACAGCCGCACCACGGCCAACACGAACACGCCACCGACCGTGATCAGCGCGGACGTCAGCACCTGTCCGGTCAGCAGATACGCGACAAGGAACAGCACTCGCGACACGACGCCCTCGGCGACCGTGCGCCAACCGCCCACCGCGCTGAACAACGACAGCGACTTCTGTGTCAGCATGTTCAGGCTCATGTGCTCGCCTTCGCAACGGCAGACGGGAAACTGCTGCGGCGCATCGTGTCCTCGTAGGCGCCGATCGCGTCGAGCAAGTCGAGCCGAGCACGGTCCGCCTCGACCAGTGCCTCGCAGAGGTGGCGCGCATCCTGCATCGCCAGGTTGCCGCCGAAACCCGGCGCCAGGTGGATCGCGTCGCCGATGACCGTCACCGGACTGGCAGGCCAGGCCGGCGGCGGCGGGATCATTCCGATACGCAGCGCGGCCGTGACGTCCTGCCACGCCTCGGCGACGACCAACCGCAGGGCCGGAGGCAGATCCACGGTCAACTCCTTGGCTCGGTGCCACACCGCGGCCGAACCGAGCTGCTCCTGCGTGGTGGGCAAGGCCCACATCACGTAATCCTCGATCTCGGCGACCGCGCTGCGATGCAAGGCGGGCAGCCATTGCCGTCGCGCGGCCACTGGCGGCTGGGTGAACCGCAGAATGCCCAACGCCATCGTCGTGCCGCGCACGTGTGCACTGGTGGGGTTGTCGCCGATCAGGCCGGGCAGCCCGGTATCGGCCACGGCACGCAGTGGAGTCGCGCCCATGATCATGCGTCGTCCCGTGTCCACCACGTGCACATCCGGCAGGTACAGGCGGCGGACCGCCGAACCGATTCCGTCCGCACCTACCAGGACATCCGCAGTGTCCGTGCGGCCGTCGGCGAACCACACCCGGACTGTGCCGTCGGCGCGCTGCTCGAACCGCGTGAACTCCGCCCCGAATCGGACTACGTCGTCCAGCTCCGTCAGCAACACCGCCCGCAGCAGCGGCCGGTGGACCTGCCGACCTGGCCGCGCCCGGCCCGCGATGCCGTCGGACGACCGAGCACCCGTGACGGTGAGCTCTCCGTCCATTTCGGACAGTGCCAAGGTCTGCTCACGCGGTCCTCCCATGGTGGTCTCCACCATCGCGACATGCGCCGGAGGCAGGCACGCACGCAGCGCCGACGCGCCGCGGTCGTCGACGTGCAGGCTGACGCCCTGCGGACGCCCCAACGCGCCATCTCGCTCATACACCACGACATCGATCCCCGCCCGACGTAACCCGTGAGCGAGCGTCAACCCGCCCAGACCAGCGCCGACCACAACTATCCTCATCCCATCGCCCCATTCTTCATCGCCTGATGAAGAACACGCTACGGCGAGTTTCAGCAAAACTCCACCAAACGATGAAGAAAGGGGTGTTAGGCTTCATCGGCCATGACAGAACACGACAACCACCGTCGTCCCGGACGCTGGCGGTCCGGTGCGGAGAGCAAGCAGCGGGTCCTGCAAGTCGCCCGTGAGCTGTTTGACCAGAACGGCTACAGCGGCACGACCGTGCGCGCGATCGCCACCGCGGCGGGAGTCGACCCGGCGATGGTGTTCTACTTCTTCGGCACCAAACAGGGACTGTTCACTGCCGTGATCGGCATGTCCGGCAACGTCCCGTCGGCAATCGAGTCGATCTTCGCCGGCAGTCTCGACACCGTCGGCGAGCGCATCGTCCGGACACTCGTGGAGAACCTCGACAAGTCCGATCGCCCGCCGCTGGTGATGCTGACCAGGTCGGCGCCCACCGACCCGCGGTCCGAAGCGCTGCTGCGCGAATTCATCGACCGGGAGATCACCGACCGGCTCGCGGCACTGCTCGGCACGCCGGATGCCGCGCTGCGGGCGGGCATGGTCAACGTCCAGATCCTGGGTCTCGCGGTAGCCCGGTACATCGTGCGCATCGAGCCGATCGCATCAGCATCCGTCGACGAGCTGGCCACCATGTTCGGTCCGCTGGTGCAGCATTGCCTGACCGGACGAACAACTCCATCGTGAGTGTGTTCTCTTGCCAGGCGGGCTGGTGACTTCGTCTGGCCACACTGACGGCAGTCAGGGCCTGGTCTTGAGCCTGGCCGGTGAGATCGACGGTGTCATGGCGATGCGTGTCGAAGGGACCGCATTACGAGCCTGTACTACGTGCGCAATCCGGAGAAGCTGACCCACGTCGGCGAGGGGACGATGCTGACCTTGCGCTGAGATCTACATGAGGGGGTGCAGCACGAGGACCACGCACACCGCCATCAGCCCGAGAGCGCATACCTCCACCAGCAGGCCAGCCAGCACCACCCGGGCCCGCCACCGGTTCAGGCGGCGCATCTCGACGAGAAGCTCGGCTTGGAGCCGGTACTCGGCGCGACGGCTGTCGGCATCGACGCGGTCCCAGTCGGTCTGTTCCGCGATCGCCAGGAGCTCCTTTGCGTCGATGACTGGCGTCCGGGCCGGGGCGTTGACCAGGAGCCCGGCGGCCGCGGCGACGACAAGCCCGCCCAGCGCGACGACCAGGAGGGTCACCACTGTCGCGGGCGGCACGAAGGCGGGGTTTCCGCGTGGCCAGCGCGACAAAGCCGAACACGATCGCGACCAGCGTCCCCGACGTTGTGATGATCGCGATCCCACGCCGCTCGAGCGAACCTTTCTTCGCCCGTTCTTCGGTCAGCTGGTCGAGCACCAGCGAATGGTGCCGTCCCGGTGCAGCACCCATCACCGACAACCCAAGCAGCATCGCCTACTTTGGGGGGTGGCGCACCTTCAGCGAGGATGAACAGATCAGGGCCACCGCTTCTGTACTCCTAGATTGACCCGCGTTGCGCTCGCTCATCCTGGACCGGCGCCTGGCGCCAATTCATCGACATCCGCTCATACCGCGACGAGGTCGTTCGGGCATGCCCATGCGGCCACCGTGGTGGGCATGACTACTTCAGTTGTTCCTGGCGACGACGACCTCACCAGTCGTACGCCTGGTCGACGGCGTCCTCGTTGCGCAGCAGCCCGCCCGTGCGGTGGCGACCGGCCTCACCGAAAACTGGGTTGGCGCCCAATGCCACCATGCGGAACCGGGATGGGTGGTGCACGGTGAGCCTGGACGGCCCGACGACCCAGTGGTCCTCGATGCAGTAGCGCGCCTCGTAAAAGGAGGCGTCCACGGCGTTTCGGAGTGTCAGCAGGTCCAGCATCTCCGGGCCGTCCCGTACTCCGTTCGCCAGGCCGGACACCAGCGTCGGGGTGAAAGAGCACAGCTGGTCGCCGTCCGGCGGCCCGAAGCTGGAGCCGCCGAGCAAGAACGAGGTCGGGGTGTGCTCCTGGAACAGGCGGTGGCCGACCCCGTCGAGCACAACGACGGACCGGACAGCCTCACTGTCGCCGATGATCTTGGAAACCTCGCCAAGACTGCCCACGACGTCCTCAGCACGGTTCGGGCCAGGCTGCGGTTCACCGGGCACCCTCCGGTGCGGCGACGTTCTGCCCACGAAGTAGAACAGCAGCGTGTCGGTCGCCGCCGCAGCAGCCGTCCGCACGGCGCCGAGTATCTCGTCCGGATGCCCAGGGTTGAGAAGCACCTGTGTGTGCGTGGGGCGGAAGGCCACGGCAGTGTCAGGTGCAGTCAGCGCGTCGGCCAGGTTGGTAGCCATCTTCTCTGGGCCCCATTGGTGTTGCCGGGGCACGCCGTCGTCACACCCGACCAGCACGGCCCGGGAGCACTGCAGGTCCGGCAGGAGCGGGTGTCTCGGCAGAGACAGGCGGCTCGTCATCTGCCCAACCATGCACTGCCCAAGCTTTGAACGCCATCCCCTGGGATCGTCTATCTACTGTGGACGATCAACTTCGATGCTCCCTTGGGCGAGGACATTCCCCGTCGTGACCCGCAGCACCAGCACGCGTCCGGGTAGCGCCGCAAGCACACCGCGAGCAGCACTACACACTCACATGCCGCTGATCGCGCGTCCCGACGAACGCCCGCCTCTGCCGTGAAGGAGGCCTTCACGGACAGCGGTGGATCAGCTGACCCGCAGCCAGACGCAGGTGTCGGTG